>Ga0160439_1000050_pt1 | contig 118429 bp, 94 predicted proteins | sample HID1975M_E0MG_FD_108201 | JGI IMG/M metagenome (GOLD analysis project Ga0160439, IMG submission 108201) | Enriched soil microbial communities from UW Madison campus, WI, USA - HID1975M_E0 MG | ecosystem: Environmental > Terrestrial > Soil > Unclassified | place: USA: Madison, Wisconsin...
AGCTGTGGATTTTTCAGCGATCAACAACTTCTTGAGTGCCCACAGATTTTTTATGCACCCGACAGAATGTCATCCCGAGCGTAGCGAGGGATCTTGTGTCCGGAGTCCGGAAAGCAGATCCCTCGCTACGCTCGGGATGACAGGATTTATTCTGTTGGGCGCTCTTAGGAATCCTTGAGCACCGGCACAGTCCCCAGACCCGTAGGGCGCCGCACAGGGATGTGCGGCGTTTTTCGCCACGGCAGGATGCCGTGTCGGAAAATCCCCTCACACTCCCAGCCCGCGGATTTGCCTTGATCGGGGAAAGCGTTTTTCTTTGGTTCGTTTCTTTGACTCGCCCCTGCGGGGCTCGCCCTTCGGGCCAGCTTCGCTGTTCGCGCGCGCTTCGCGCACGCAGTGACGCTTTTCAAAAGAAATGAACCCGCCGAAGGCGGAAGCTTTTGCCTTTAGCCAAGAATGAAGCAGATCCCTCACGACGCCCGGGATGAGCACGAGTCGGACCGACAGCCCGATCGAACGGACAGACCGCAACCGCCCCCCTGTGCGACAATCCCCGCCCCCTCCCAGCCCACCCACCGCCCGTGGACTTCCAGGAACTGATCGCCTTCGCCGGCCGCCACCAGATGCTGTCGCTGATCTTCGCCGGCCTGACCGGCGGCATCATCCTGAACGAGATCGCCGGCCTGTTCCGCGGCTTCAAGGTGCTGCGCCCGGCCGAGGTGACCGCCCTGGTCAACCGCGAGAACGCGCTGGTCGTGGACCTGCGTCCGATCGCGGACTTCGACAAGGGTCACATTCCGGGCTCGAAGAACGTGCAGATGAGCCAGTTCGACCCCGAGAACAAGAAGCTCGCGGCGGCGAAATCGCTGCCGGTGGTGCTGGTGTGCAAGACCGGCCAGAGCGCCGGCGACGCCGCCAAGCGGCTGAAGAAGGCCGGTTTCGAGCATGTCCATGTGCTCGACGGCGGCATCGGCGGCTGGCAGCAGGCCGACCTGCCGCTGGCCAAGGGGCGCGGCTGAGCCGCAGAAGTGCGATAATCGCCCTCTTTTCCGATTTCCGCCTGGAGCAGTTACAAGATGTCCGAGCAAGCCCTCAACGGCGGCGCCGAGCCGGCGCAGGCCACCACCGGCCCGCAGTTCAGCGTCGAGAAGATCTACGTCAAGGACGTCTCGTTCGAGTCGCCCAAGGCGCCGCTCGTGTTCAACGAGCAGACGCAGCCGCAGATCAACATGAACCTCAACCAGCGCGTGCAGCGCGTGGGTGAGAACGCGTTCGAGGTGGTGCTCGGCGTCACCCTGACCTGCTCGACCGGCGAAGGCGAGGCCGCGTCCACGGTCTACATGGTCGAAGTGCAGCAGGCCGGCGTGTTCGGCCTGGCCGGCTTCGAGCCGAACGTGCTCGACGCGCTGCTCGGCACGCAGTGCCCGAACGTGCTGTACCCGTACGCGCGCCAGCTGATCGGCGAGCTGATCCAGGCCGGCGGCTTCGCCCCGTTCCTGCTGCAGCCGATCAACTTCGACGCGCTGTACGCCGAAGGCGTGCGCCAGCGCCAGGCCCAGGTGGCCGCCGGCAACGGCGACCTGGCCAGCAGCGAGACGGCCGGCAACGCCTGAACCATGGCGAGCCCGGCCGTGTCGGTCGCGGTCCTCGGTGCCGGCTCCTGGGGCACCGCGCTTGCGGCGCTGATCGCGCGGCACGGATTCCCTACCACGCTGTGGGGCCGTGACGCCGCGATCGCCGAGGCGATCGACCTGCGCCACGAAAACCCGCGCTACCTGCCCGGCATCCCGCTGCCGGCGTCGCTGCGCGCCACCACCGACCTCGCCGCCGCAGTGCAGGGGGCAGGCCTGGTGCTGGTGGTGGTGCCCTCGCACGCGTTCACCGAAACCCTGCGCGCGCTGGCGCCGCTGCGCCCGGCGCAGGCCGGCGTGGCCTGGGCGGCGAAGGGCTTCGAGCCCGGCTCGGGCCGGTTCCTGCATGAAGTCGCCGGCGAACTGCTCGGCGACGACGTGCCGCTGGCGGTGGTCACCGGTCCCTCGTTCGCGAAGGAAGTCGCGCAGGGCCTGCCGACCGCGCTGACCGTGCAGGGCGACGATGCCGCCTTCGTGCAGCAGGTCGCCGACGTGCTGCACGGGCCGGAATTCCGCGCCTACACCGGCAGCGACATGCGCGGCGCCGAACTCGGCGGCGCGATGAAGAACGTGCTGGCGGTGGCGACCGGCGTCGCCGACGGCATGGAGCTCGGACTCAACGCCCGCACCGGCCTGGTCACCCGTGGCCTCAACGAAATGCTGCGGCTCAACGCCGCGATCGGCGGCCGGCCGGAAACGCTGATGGGGCTGGCCGGCCTCGGTGACCTGGTGCTGACCTGCACCGGCGACCTGTCGCGCAACCGCCGCCTGGGCCTCGCGCTCGGCCGCGGCAAGAGCGTGGCCGACGCGGTGCGCGAGATCGGCCAGGTGGTCGAATCGGTGCAGACCGCGGACGAAGTGATGCGGCTGGCCGAGCGCCATGGCCTCGAACTGCCGATCTCCGGCAACGTCCGCGACGTGCTGCACGGCGACATCACCCCGGCCGAAGGCCTGGCGCGGCTGATGGCGCGCGAGCGCAAGCCCGAATACCCCGACGCGCTGTTCGATTAGGCGGTTCGCGGATCGCGCCTCACGGCGAAGTCATTGGTTGGAACTGTCATCCCGAGCGCAGCGAGGGATCTTCCACCAGGTTGCACGGAGCGTGCCGAAGAGGATCCCTCGCTACGCTCGGGATGACATCGGACACGTGACCGTCGCGCTCCCGTCGGCCACGCTTCCAGCGGAGCGCCTTCAGGCACGACACGGCCGGATGCAGCAATGGCATTCCCTAAGGGATGCCCCGCGAGGCGCTATCGGGTACAACACCGGTCCCGCAAAAAAAGACCCGGCCGTTGCCGGCCGGGCCATGTCGCGACGTCGGGAGAGAGGGGAGGGACGACGTCGCTTTCAGCGCTTGCTGTCGGAGATATGGGGACGCCCGGCGCGCTTTACCAGTTACCAGGTAAAGCGCGGGCCGACGAACCAGGCGGTGTCGCCATCGCTGATCTTCACGTCGCCGTTGATGCCCCAGTTCCGGTTGAACTTCACGGTGGCGCCGAGGCGGCCGTAGAAGTCGCCGTCGACCTGGTCGCCGTCCTCGTAGCCGGCCAGCGCATAGCCTTCGAGGTTGTTGGTAAGCGCGCCGCGGGCGCCGGCCTCGACGCTCCAGCCGTCGGCGTCGCCGAGGCTGCCGAAGTCGACCTTCTCGTAGGCGATGCGGGTCAGCAGGTCGGCGCGCGGCGAGATCTCGTGGTTGTAGCCCAGGCCGATGCGCCACTGGTCGGCGTCGATGCCGGTGTTGTCGAACTCCTGGTTGGTGTAGTCGCCGAACACGTGGAAGTTGGGGTGGAACGCGATCGAGGCGCGCGCGCCGTAGCCGTCGGCGTCGGGCAGGCCGTCGCTCAGGTTGGTGGCGGCGTAGCCCGCCTCGACATAGTTGTAGGAGATGCCTTCGGCGGCGGAGGCCGCGAACGGCACGGCGGTGGCAAGGGCCAGGGCGAGCAGGGAACGCTTCATCGGGGGTGCCTCTTCTTTCTTGTTTATGTGGGGGCCGCCCGGGAGGAGGGGGAGGGGAGATCACCGTCGGGGAAAACGGTTCCACCCGGGGCGGCACGCGCATTCTCGGCCTGTGCCTGCAACCGGGACTGAATAATGAACTGATCAGTTCAGGAACTTTTCCGGATCGATCTGGTCGCGGTGGCGGAACCTGCCGGCAGGTCGCGGCGCCTTCGCAGGCGCGTTGGTCAGGCGCCGCCGGCGAACCCGAGCTGTCGCCAGGCCTCGAAGGCCACCACCGCGACCGCGTTCGAGAGGTTGAGGCTGCGGTTGTCCGGCCGCATCGGCAGGCGCAGGCGCTGCGCTTGCGGCACGCGCGCAAGCACCTCGTCCGGCAGGCCGCGGGTCTCGGGGCCGAACAGGAAGGCGTCGCCCTCGGCGTAGCGCGGCTGGTCGTAGCGCAGGCTGTTGCGCGTGCTCAGCGCGAACAGGCGCGGCGGGGCGATGGCGTCGAGCGCGGCGTCGAGCGAGTCGTGCACGCGCAGCGTCGCGTACTCGTGGTAGTCGAGGCCGGCGCGGCGCAGGTTGCGGTCGTCGAGGTCGAAGCCGAGCGGGCGCACCAGGTGCAGCCGCGCGCCGGTGTTCGCGCACAGGCGGATGACGTTGCCGGTGTTGGGCGGGATCTCGGGCTGGTACAGCAGCAGGTCGAACACTGGCGAGCCATCGCGTCGGGGCCGCGCATTGTCGCGCAGGCGCCGCGGCGCGGCGTCACCAGGGCAGCGAGTCGCCCTTCCAGTCGAGGAAGCGGCCGCTGTCGGACGCGGTGAGGCCATCGGCCACGCGCAGGATGCCGGCCACGGCCTCGGCGGGTTCGAGCTCTGCGCCTTCGCCGCCCATGTCGGTGCGCGCCCAGCCGGGACTGGCGGCGAACACGACGATTCCGCGCTCGGCCAGCGCTTGCGCCAGCAGCACGGTCGCCATGTTCTGCGCGGCCTTGCTGATGTTGTAGCTCGGGGTGCCGAAGCGCGTGGTCGAGGCGATCGAGCCCAGCTGCGAGGACAGGTTGATCACCCGCGCGCCCTCTCGGCCCTGCTCGGGGCAGGCATCCGCCAGCAGCGGCGCCAGCGCCTGCGTGAGCAGCAGCGGGCCGGCGGCGTTGGTGCGGAAGCTGTCGTCGAAGTTGGCGGCGGTCAGCGTGCCGAAGCGTTCGCCCGAATGCAGCACGCCGGCGTTGTTGACCAGCAGGCCGAGGCGGCCGTCGTCGCCGAGCACGAGCGGCAGCTCACGCGCGAGTTCGACGTGCGATTTCGGGTTGGCGAGGTCCAGTGGCAGCAGGTGCAGTCGCCCGGGGTGCTCGCCGGCCAGCGTGTTGAGCGCCGTGGCCTTGCCCGGATGCCGGCAGGCGGCGACGACGTGGTCGCCCGCGGCGAGCAGCTGGCGGACGAATTCGAGGCCGAGGCCGCGGTTGGCGCCGGTGACGAGGGCGTGGCGGACGGGCATGGCGGCAGTCTCCGGCGGCGCGGGTGCGGGCGAGGCCATCATGCCAGCGTCGCCCCACGACCCGGGACTTTCGACCCGGGGGGCGCACCGGCCGCTCCGTTAACATGTCCGTTCATCTTGCATCAGAAGGATCGCCGCATGTCGTCCACCGTCGCCTCGTTCCGCCGTCCCGCGCGCCGCGCACTGCTGTCCGCCGCCCTCGGCCTCGCGCTGGGCACCGGACTGGTCGCGCTGCCTGCCGCCGCGTTCGCCGCGAACGAGCCCGTCGTCGACATCCCCCACGACAGCTTCACCCTGCCCAACGGCCTGCGCGTGGTGGTGCACACCGACCGCAAGGCGCCGATCGTGGCGGTCAACATCTGGTACCACGTCGGCAGCAAGGACGAGCCGTCCGGGCGCAGCGGCTTCGCCCACCTGTTCGAGCACCTGATGTTCCAGTCCTCGGAAAACCACAAGGGCGAGTTCTTCGACCCGTTCCGCGCGGTCGGCGCCACCGACCAGAACGGCACCACCAACACCGACCGCACCAACTACTTCCAGAACGTGCCGACCACCGCGCTGGACATGGCGCTGTGGATGGAGTCCGACCGCATGGGCCACCTGCTCGGCGCGATCGACCAGGCCGCGCTCGACGAGCAGCGCGGCGTGGTGCAGAACGAGAAGCGCCAGGGCGAGAACCAGCCCTACGGCCAGGTCTGGCAGAAGATGATCCACGCGCTGTATCCGAAGGACCATCCCTACGGGCACAGCGTCATCGGTTCGATGAACGACCTCAACGCCGCCTCGCTCGACGACGTGAAGCAGTGGTTCCACGCCTGGTACGGCCCGAACAACGCGGTGCTGGTGCTGGCCGGCGACATCGACGTGGCCACCGCGAAGGAGAAGGTCGCCAAGTACTTCGGCCACATTCCCGCCGGGCCGACGATGGCGCAGCCGGCGGTCGACGTGGCGCAGCGCCCGCAGACCACCCGCGAGGTGATGCAGGACAAGGTGCCGCAGCCGCGCGTCTACCGCGTCTGGAACGTGCCGCAGGCCGGCAGCGTCGACATCGACCGGCTGCAGGTGCTGGGCTACGTGCTCGGCGGCGCCAAGTCCTCGCGCCTGGACGCGCGCCTGCTGCACGGCGAGAAGCTGGTCGACAACATCAGCGCGATGGCCGGCACCTCGCAGCTGGGCTCGAACTTCTACGTGGTCGCCACGGTCAAGGACGGCGTCGATCCCGCCAAGGTCGAGGCGATCATCGGCGAGGAGATCGACCGCCTCGTCAAGGACGGCCCGACCGCGGAAGAACTCGAGCGCGCCAAGACCATGATCCGCGCCGGCTTCATCCGCGGAATCGAGCGCATCGGCGGCTTCGGCGGCAAGGCAGACGTGCTGGCCGAATGCACCGTCTACGAAGCCGATCCCGGCTGCTTCCGCACTTCGCTCGCCAACTACGAGGCGACCACGGCCGCGGACATCCGGGCGGTCGGCGCGCAGTGGCTGGGCGAAGGCAGCCACACCCTCGTCGTCGAACCGGGCGAGCGCACCCCGCTGGCCGAGGAGCCGGCCGGCACGCCGGCCCCGTTCGAGCTGCCGGCGCCGGATGCGAAGTACGTCACCACGAAAAGCGCGATCGACCGCAGCCTCGGCGTGCCGAAGACCGAGAAGTTCCCGGAGCTCAAGTTCCCCGCGCTGCAGCGCGCGACGCTGAAGAACGGCACCGAGCTGATCCTTGCCGAGCGCCACGACGTGCCCGTCGTGCAGTTCAGCTATGAGTTCAACGGCGGCTACAGCTCCGACCAGCCCGGCAAGAGTGGCGTGGCCAGCTTCGCCATGGGCCTGCTGGACGAGGGCGCGGCCGGCGTCGGTTCGCTGGACTTCGCCGACAAGGCCGAGGCGCTGGGCGCCAACCTCGGCGCCGGCGCGGCGCTGGATGGCGGCAATGCCTACCTCTCCGCGCTGAAGGAAAACCTCGACCCTTCGCTGGCCCTGTTCGCCGACATGCTGCGCCGGCCGGACTTCGACCAGGCCGAGATCGACCGCATCAAGGCCACCTGGATCGCCGGCATCCGCCAGCAGAAGGCGCAGCCCTCGGGCATGGCGATGCGCGTGCTGCCGGCCCTGCTGTACGGCGCGGCGCATCCCTACGGCGCGCCGGCGTCGGGCAGCGGCGACGAGGCCTCGATCGCGGCGCTGACCCGCGACGACCTGCTCGCCTTCCACCGCCAGTGGGTGCGCCCGGAGAACGCGACCCTGATCGTGGTCGGCGACACCACCCTGGCCGAGATCGTGCCGCTGCTCGACAAGCACTTCGCCGACTGGCGCGGCGAGGGCCCGGCGCCGGAGGCGGTGGAGGTGCAGCAGGTCGCGCTGCCCGAGGCCCCGCGCGTGTTCCTGATCGACCAGCCCGGCGCGGTGCAGGCCAACATCTATGCCGCGCAGCTGGTGCCATCGACCACGGATCCGGGCGCGGTGCGGCTGGAGATGGCCAATGGCGTGGTCGGCGGCGACTTCACCGCGCGCCTGAACATGAACCTGCGCGAGGACAAGCACTGGTCCTACGGCGCGCGCACGTCGCTGGCCGGCGCGCTGGGCCAGCGCCGCTGGACGGCGTCGGCGCCGGTGCAGATCGACAAGACCGCCGAGTCGGTGGCCGAGATGCAGCGCGAGATCAGCGAGTTCGCCTCCGGCACGCGCCCGGCGACGCAGGCCGAGGTCGAGCGGGTCAAGGCCATCCAGACCCTGAGCCTGCCCGGCGCCTACGAGACCGCGTGGACGGTGATGGGCACCATCGGCGGCATCGTCCGCTACGGCCGGCCGGACGACTACGTGTTCAAGCGCAAGGCCGAGGTCGAATCGATCACCCCCGGACAGGTGATGGAGGCGGCGAAGACGATCCGGCCCGAGGCCCTGACCTGGGTGATCGTGGGCGACCTCAAGCAGACCGAGGCGCCGGTGCGCGCGCTGGACCTCGGCCGGGTGCAGGTGATCGACGCCGACGGCAAGCCCGCCCGCGACTGACGACGGGCGACGATGATGCCCGGCCCGCGCGCGGCCCGTGGAGAATGAACGGTGACATTACCTGCCGTTCCGTCCGCCGCCCAAGCCGCGCAATGCCCGCCACAATCGCGGGCATTGCGCTTTTCCGACATGAGGTGATTCCGATGCGCGTCCTGTTGCTCGTGGTCTTCCTGCCCGTCCTGTCCGCCTGCACCTGGGTGCACATGGCGCCCGGCGCCAGCGCGGTGAAGGTCGTCACCGGCCCGCCCTCGGGCTGCGAGAAGCGCGGCGAGGTGGAAGTCTCGGTCAAGCACTCCATCGCCTTCATCGAGCGCAACCCGATCAAGGTCCGCGACGAGCTCGAGACCCTGGCCCGCAACGAGGCCCCCGGCCTGGAGGCCGACACCATCCATCCGCTGGCCGAGCCGGCGGGCGGGAGCCAGCGCTTCGCGGCCTGGCGCTGCGGGCGCTGAGGCAGGCCCCACCCCAGCCCTCCCCTGCAGGCGGGGGAGGGAGCTAAAAAGCAGTGGCTCCTGACTCCCTCCCCCGCCTGCAGGGGAGGGCTGGGGTGGGGGCAACCAGCCGCCCGCGCCGTCCCCCCCCCGGCGACCCGCAGCACCCCGAACGCCGTCCCGCGACCCCCCGACTTCATGCGCCCCGCCCCGGAAGCCGGTACCCTATACGGCTCTGTTTCCGCTACCGGCTCCAGCCCATGCTGTTCCAACACGTCGCCATCGCCGGCCTTGCCCACATCGATGCCCCCCGCCGGCTCTCCTCCGCGGAGATCAACGCCCGGCTCAAGCCGACCCTCGACCGCCTCGGCATCAAGACCGACGTGCTCGGCGACATCGCCGGCATCCACTCCCGCTACCTGTGGGAAGAAGGCGTGCAGGCCTCCGAGGTTGCGACCCTCGCCGGCGTCAAGGCGCTGGCCGACGCCGGCATCGACCCGGACAAGGTCGGCCTGCTGGTCAACACCTCGGTCAGCCGCGACTACCTCGAGCCGTCCACCGCCAGCATCGTCAGCGGCAACCTCGGCCTGCCCGACACCTGCCAGAACTTCGACGTCGCCAACGCCTGCCTGGCCTTCATCAACGGCATGGACATCGCCAGCCGCATGATCGAGCGCGGCGAGATCGACTACGCCCTGATCGTCGACGGCGAGACCGCCGACCTGGCCTACGAAAAGACCCTCGATCGCCTGGCCAGCGCCGACGCCACCGAGGAACAGTTCCGCAACGAACTCGCCACCCTCACCCTCGGCTCCGGCGCCGCGGCGATGGTGCTGGCCCGCGCCGAACTCGCCCCGGGCGCACCGCGCTACCGCGGCGGCGTGACCCGCGCCGCGACCGAGTGGAACAAGCTCTGCCGCGGCAACCTCGACGGCATGGTCACCGACACCCGCATGCTGCTGATCGAGGGCATCAAGCTCTCGCAGAAGACCTTCGGCGCCGCCAAGCAGGCGCTGGGCTGGGTGGTCGAGGAACTCGACCAGTTCGTCATCCACCAGGTCAGCAAGGTCCACACCGCCGCCTTCACCAAGGCCATCGGCATCGACCCCAAGAAAGTCATGACCATCTTCGGTGAGCACGGCAACATCGGCCCGGCCTCGGTCCCGATCGTGCTCAGCAAGCTGCGCGAGATGGGCCGCCTGAAGAAGGGCGACCGCGTGGCGCTGCTGGGGATCGGCTCGGGGCTGAACTGCTCGATGGCCGAAGTGGTGTGGTGAGTCTCCCGCACCGCCGATGCTTCTGATCCTTCGAGGGCCGGGCTGACCGGCCCTCGTCGTTTCCGGACCCGTCGATCCGACCCCATTCCTTGTAGGAGCGGCTTCAGCCGCGACCGGCCGCTCGCCGGGGCCGGAACAGTCGCGCCTGAAGGCCCCTCCTGCAGGTGGAGCGGCCCGCAGCCGTCACTGCGCCCCGCAACACTTCTTGTACTTCTTCCCGCTGCCGCAGGAACAGGGCTCGTTGCGCCCGGGCACGGCCTCGCGCTGGATCGGCTCGCGCGGCGTCAGCGCATCCACCCGGTGGTGGTTGAGGTCGGCCAGCATTCCCGGCAGCCCGACGACGATCGCCAGCCGCTCGCGGTAGCCGACCGGCGTCGCCGGCGCGGTCGGGTCGTCGGGGTTGATCGCCTCGCCGCTGGCCAGCCGGTCGAGCTGGTCGAAGATCTCCTCGATCCAGTCGTTCTCGTCCAGCCACCGGTCCCATTCCGCCTCGCGCAGCGATACCGCGGTGAAGAAGCCCAGCGCCCAGTCGTGGCCGACGTCGAGTTCGTCCTCGTGCAGGGCTTCCTCGCCGGTCAGCTCCGGGTCCTCGGGCAGCCACATCAACGGCGCCAGGTGGTCGGGCAGGTCGTCTTCGCCATGGCGCACGCGTGCGGCGCACATGTTCCAGTGGCCCGCCAGCAGCAGCTGCACCTGGCCGGCCTCCTCCGCGCTGTCCCAGCGCGGCGGCTTGCCGCCCCACACCACCGGCTCCCATTCGCTTGGCGGCACCGGCGACGGCGCCACCACCAGCGCCGTCAGGAAGCCGTCCAGCGCCTCGAGGTTGAATCCCTTGAACGGCACCGCGCGCTGTTCCAGCAGTTCGGCGAGGCGCTCGATCTGGCTGTCGTCGAGGTAGGGCGGGGGCGTGGTGGGGGTGGACATGGGGTCTGGGCGTGGCGGGGGAGCGCGCATGGTAGTCCGCATCGGCCGCAGCACGTGCACTGCGCCGGCTGGTGCGGGTGCTATCGTGACCGCCGCCTCGCCCACCGACCTCCAGCCGCCAGGGACGCCCCCATGCCCGAACGCCTTCCCGCCCACCTGCAATTGGCGCTGGCCTCGGTGCCGGTATTCACCGACGACGGCCGGCTCGACCTGGCCGAACTCGAATCCCTGCTCGCGCTGGCGCTGGCCGACCACCGGCTCGACGAGGACGAGAAGCGGGTGCTGGGCAACGTGCTCGACCGCGCCGAGGCCGATGGCGTCGGCGCGGACGTGCAGGCGCGCATCGAGGCGATCCGGCGCGAGCACCTGGCCGGCTGAGACCTGCGGTCCGTCATCGGCGGCACGCGGCCCGCGCGCTGCCCGCCGGGAAAGGGCCGCCCGCTGCTCTGATCGGCACCAGCCGCCGCATCCAGCTCCATCCTGCAGTGGCGACGGCTACGCTCCCTTTCCCGGCCCGCGCAGCCACCGCATCACGGCTCGGAGACCAGCGTGCCACCGCCGTCCGTGTCCGCGGTCAGCCACCCTCCTGCGCCGCGATGCCGGCGGCGACCGCGACGGTGGCAGCAGCCGGGACGCGCCGGGCGCCGGTGCGCGCGTGGGTCGAATAGATCGTCAGGCCGACGAAGGCGAGGCCGCCGACGAGGTTGCCGAGCACGGTGGGGATCTCGTTCCAGATCAGGTAATCGGCGATCGAGAAGTTGCCGCCGAGCATCAGGCCCGAGGGGAACAGGAACATGTTGACGATGGAATGCTCGAAGGACATGGCGAAGAACACCATGACCGGCATCCACATCGCGATCACCTTGCCGGGCACCGAGGTCGACACCATCGCGCCGACCACGCCGGTGGAGACCATCCAGTTGCACAGCACGCCGCGGATGAAGAGCGTCAGCATCCCCGCCGCGCCGTGCTCGGCATAGCCGACGGTGCGCGACTCGCCGATCATCCCGATCTTCAGGCCGACGGCATCGGGCGCCTGGGTGAAGCCGAAGGTGAAGACGATCGCCATCATCAGCGCGACCGTCAGTGCGCCGGCGAAGTTGCCGACGAAGACCAGGCTCCAGTTGCGCAGCACGCCGCGCAGGGTCACGCCGGGCCGTTTGTCGATCAGGGCCAGCGGCACCAGCGTGAACACGCCGGTCAACAGGTCGAAGCCCAGCAGGTAGAGCATGCAGAAGCCGACCGGGAACAGGATCGCGCCCACGAGCGGCGATCCGGTCTGCACCGTCATGGCGATCGCGAAGGCGGCCGCCAGCGCCAGGATCGCGCCGGCCATGTAGGCGCGGATGATCGTGTCGCGGGTGGACATGAAGATCTTCGATTCGCCGGCGTCGATCATCCTGGTGGCGAGTTCGGCGGGGGTGACGTAGGCCATGGGGGTGGTCCTCGGTTGCGGATGGGTAGGGCGGGACGCTTGGGTGGGATGCTCCGGTACTACTCCCTCCCCCGCTTGCGGGGGAGGGTCGGGGAGGGGGTACGAGCTGCGCAGCGGCGGGGTTTCACGGCGAAGAGCGCCCCCACCCCAGCCCGCCCTGCCCGGCGCAGCGCGCCGGGCGTTCGGCCGACCCGCGCGGCAATGCCGCGCAAGCGGGCCGCCCTCTCCCCCCGCAGGCGGGGGAGGGGGCCAAAAGCGGGGAGGTCGGCTCAGCCGCCGACTGCGCTTCGGCCAGCGCCGCGCCCACCAGGATCACGCCTGGGCTGCCGGCGTCACGCGCGTCTGCCGCGTCGCGCGCCAGCCGCTGCAGGGACGTCAGCAATCGCGTCTCGCCGGGCTGGCTGGCCGACTGCACCACGGCGGCCGGCGTGTCGGCCGGCAGGTGCCGCATCAGCGCACGCGCGATCGACTCGACCCGGCCCATGCCCATGTAGATCGCCAGCGTGGTGCCGGTGGCGCACAGCGCTTTCCAGTCCGGTTCGCCGTGGTCGGCGGTGTGGGCGGTGACGAAGGTGAGGCCGTGGCAGTGTTCGCGGTGGGTAAGCGAGACGCCGAGCGAGGCGGCGGCGGCGAAGGCGGCGCTGACGCCGTTGACGATGCGCACCGGCACGCCGGCGTCGCGCAGGAAGACGATCTCCTCGCCGGCGCGGCCGAACAGCAGCGCGTCGCCGCCCTTCACCCGCACCACGCGCAGGCCCTGCATGGCGTAGCGGCGCATCAGCCGGCAGATGAAGGCCTGCGGCGTGGAGCGGCAGCCGCCGCGCTTGCCGACGCGGATCACGCGCGCGCGCGGGGCGAGTTCGACGATCTGCGGATTCACCAGTTCGTCGAGCAGCAGCACTTCGGCCGCCTGCAGCGCGCGCACGGCCTTGAGGGTAAGCAGTTCGAGATCGCCGGGGCCGGCGGAAAGCAGCACGACTTCTTCCGGAATACGGCGCGGTGCGTGCGGTTCGTTGGACGCGGGCGTGGTCATCGATGCCTCCGGGAAGTCAGTGGGTGTCATGCGCTCGCCGCCTGGCGAACGAACTGCGTGAGCTGGGGAACGCAGGAGCCGCAGACGGTGCCGCAGCCCAGGCGCTGCTTGAGTGCGGTCACGTCGGCGCCGTTGCGCACCTCGCGGCGGATCGCCGATTCGGTGACCTGGCGGCAGACGCAGACCACCGGGTCGCGCGCGACCTCGGCCAGGGCCGAGAACGCGGCCAGTCGCGGCCCGCGCCAGGCGGCGCCGGACAGCGCGCTGCGCAGCAGGGCGTCGCCGCCGGGCTGGGCGTCGGTCCAGAGCAGGCCGTCGATGAAGCTGCCGGCCTCGTCGCTGCGCCAGGCCACGCGCTTGAGCAGGCCGCGGCGGACGTCGCGGTATTCCAGCGTGTCGGCGCCGGCGGCCAGCACCATCGCTTCGTCCAGCGCCGCCAGCCAATCGCCGGGCATGGCTTCGGTCGCCGCTGCGCGCAATACCAGCCAGGCCGCGTCGTCCTCGGCGTCGGGATCGGCCTGCAGCGACAGCCCGGCGTAGCCGCAGTCCTTGAGCAGCGGCTGCACCGCCGCGCGCAGCGCCAGCGCGTCGCCGCGGCGCGCGGCCAGCAGGTGCCAGCCGAAGGCGGCCTTCTCCACGCGCACCGCGGCATGCTTGAGTTCGGGCTGGCGCGAGCGCGCGTCCACCGCCGGCTGGCTGACCTCGTTGATGCCGCCGCTGGAGAGGTACTGTCCGCTCCAGTGCATGGCCGCGAACATCGTGCCCGACAGCATCTCGTCGGAGAGTTCCAGCGGCAGCACCAGTTCGCCGCGCTTGCTGATGATGCGCACCAGTTCGCCCGCGCGCAGGCCGCGGCGTGCGGCATCGTCCGGATGCATGCGCAGGCCCGGCTCCGGGCTGTGCGCGAACAGTTCCGGCACGCGCCCGGTGCGCGACATGCCGTGCCACTGGTCGCGCAGGCGGCCGGTGAGCAGGCGCAGCGGGAAGCGCGCGGAGATCGGCTCGGCCACGGGCCTGTAGGGCGTGACGTGGAAGCGCGCGCGGCCGTCGGCGGTGGCGAATATGCCGTCTTCGTAGCGGCGCGCCTGTCCGTGCGTGCCGCCGGCCGGGAACGGCCACTGCTGCGGGCCGTCGTCGTCCAGCCGCGCGTAGTCCAGCCCGCCGATGTCGAGGTCGCGGCCGACGGTCAGCGCGCGGTGTTCGTCGAAGATCGTCGCCGGCGCGTCGGCCTCGAACAGCGGCGCGGCGCCCGGCGCGGCCAGGCGCGCCTCGATCCGGCGCGCGACCTCGCGCGCGATCCACCAGTCCGGCTTCGCCTGTCCCGGCGCCGCGACCGCCGCGCGCACGCGCGAGATGCGCCGCTCGGAGTTGGTCACCGTGCCGTCCTTCTCGCCCCAGGTCGCGGCCGGCAGCAGCGCGTCGGCGTAGGGCACGGTGTCGGTGTCGGCGAAGGCCTCCTGCACGATGACGTACTCGGCGCGCTGCAGCGCCTCGCGCACCTGGCCGATGTCGGGCATCGAGTGCACGGGGTTGGTGCAGGCGATCCACACCGCCTTGACCTTGCCGCTCCTCACGGCTTCGAACAGTTCCACCGCCGCCAGTCCGGGCCTCGGCGACAGCGTGCCCGGCGCCAGCTTCCACAATGCTTCGACCTCGGCACGATGCGCGTCATCCGTGATCTCGCGATGCGCGGCGAGCATCGTCGCCATGCCGCCGACCTCGCGCCCGCCCATCGCGTTGGGCTGCCCCGTCAGCGAGAACGGGCCGGCGCCGGGCCGGCCAAGCTGGCGCGTGGCCAGGTGCAGGTGGATCAGGGCGAGGTTCTTGTCGGTGCCGTGCGCGGACTGGTTCAGGCCCATGCAGTACAGCGACAGCGCCGCCGGGCTGCGGCCGAACCACTCGGCGGCGGTGACTAGGTCCTGTGCGGGGATGCCGCAGATCTCCGCCGACATGCGCGGCGTGTACTCGCGCAGCAGCTGCTTGAGTTCGGGAAAGCCTGTCGTGTGCGCGTCGATGAAGCCCTGGTCGAGCAGTCCTTCCCAGACCAGGTGGTGCAGCATGCCGTTGAACAGCGCAACGTCGGTGCCCGGCTGGATCGCCAGGTGCAGGTCGGCCATCGCCGCGGTGTCGGTGCGGCGCGGATCGACCACGATCCAGCGCACGTCCGGATCGCACGCCTTCGCGTCCTCCAGCCGCCGGAACAGCACCGGATGCGCATAGGCGGCGTTGCTGCCGGCGAACAGCACGGTCTTGGCGTGTTCGAGGTCCTCGTAGCAGGTCGGCGGGCCGTCGGCGCCGAAGGCGAGCTTGTAGCCGGCCACCGCGCTGGACATGCACAGGCGCGAGTTGGTGTCGATGTTGTTGGTGCCGAGCAGGCCCTTGGCCAGCTTGTTGAAGACGTAGTAGTCCTCGGTCAGCAATTGCCCGGAGATGTAGAACGCGACCGCATCGGGGCCGTGGCGTTCGACGATGCCGGCCAGCCGTTCTGCAACCGTGTCCAGCGCCAGCCCCCAGTCGACCGAGCGGCGCGTTTCATCGCGCAGTCTTCGCAACTCCGGCTGCAGCACGCGGCCGTGCAGGCTGCGCGCGCTGTCGGCCAGGGTGCGGCCCTTGCTGCACAGCCGGCCGAAGTTGGCCGGATGCCTTGGGTCGCCCTCGACGCCGGTGATGCGCTCGTGGCCCTGCGCATCGCGCGCGCCGTGGATCAGTACGCCGCAGCCGACGCCGCAGTAGCAGCAGGTCGAACGCGTGCTGCGGCGCTCGACCTGCGGGGCGCCGGCGCCGTCCATCAGGCCGCGGCCTCCGTCGCCGCTTCCTCAGCCTCGTTCCGCGCCAGCGCAACCAGCGACAGCCACACGAAGCCGTCGCGCAGCTGCACCGGATAGCGCCGCGCGCAGCCCACGTCCGGCGCGCAGGCCTGGCCGCTGTCGAGACCGATGTTCCAGCCGTGCAGCGGGCAGGTCACGGTGTCGCCGCTGACGATCCCCTGCGACAGCGGCCCGCCCTTGTGCGGGCAGCGGTCGGCCAGCGCGAACACGCGCGCGTCGGCGGGGCGGAACAGGGCGATGTCGTCGCCGTCGTCGCGCTGCAGGAGCCGCGAACCCAGCAGCGGGATGTCGTCGATCGCGCATACGCGCACCCAGGCGTCGATGGCGGCCATGGTCAGTCCTCCAGCGCCACGGCGATGCGCCGGTCGGATTCGGGCGCCGCCAGCTTCAGCGGCACGTACTCGCGCTGCTGCGTGCCGGCGATGCGCGCGGCCCACGGGTCGGGCAGGCCTTCGAGCGCGTAGAGCAGGCGCTCGAACAGCGCGCGGCGGTTCTCGCCGTCCTCGACCACCTTCTGCTTGACGTAGTCGAGCCCGACGCGCTCGATGTAGTGCACGGTGCGGTCGAGGTAGTACGCCTCCTCGCGGTACAGCTGCAGGAAGGCACCGGTGTACTCCTTCACCTCCTCGGCGGTCTTGACCTTGACCAGGAAGCGCGCGACCTCGGTCTTGATGCCGCCGTTGCCGCCGACGTGGATCTCCCAGCCCGAATCGACCGCGATGATGCCCACGTCCTTGATCCCGGATTCGGCGCAGTTGCGCGGGCAGCCGGACACGGCCAGCTTGACCTTGTGCGGGCTCCACATGTTGGCCAGCATCGTCTCCAGGTCGATGCCCATCTGCGTGCTGTTCTGGGTGCCGAAGCGGCAGAACTCGCTGCCCACGCAGGTCTTCACCGTGCGGATCGACTTGCCGTAAGCGTGGCCGGACTTCATGCCGAGGTCCTTCCACACCCCGACCAGGTCTTCCTTCTTCACCCCGAGCAGGTCGATGCGCTGGCCGCCGGTGACCTTGACCATCGGCACCGCGTACTTGTCGGCGACGTCGGCGATGCGGCGCAGTTCGTCGGCGTTGGTCACGCCGCCCTTCATCTGCGGGATCACCGAGAAGGTGCCGTCCTTCTGGATGTTGGCGTGCGCGCGCTCGTTGATGAAGCGGCTCTGCGGGTCGTCCACCGCCTCGCGCGGCCAGGTCGAGAGCATGTAGTAGTTGATCGCCGGGCGGCAGGTGGCGCAGCCGTTGGGCGTGCGCCATTCCATGAAGGCGTAGGCCTGGGCGTGGCTGACGAGATGGTGTTCGCGGATCGCCTGGCGCACCTCGGCGTGGGTGCGGTCGGTGCAGCCGCACACCGCCTTGGTCTTGGGCGTCTCCTGGAAGTTGGAGCCGAGGCAGTTCATCAGGATCTGCTCGACCAGGCCGGTGCACGAGCCGCAGGAGCTCGCCGCCTTGGTGTGCTTCTTGACGTCGTCGACGGTGAACAGGCCCTGCTCGCGCACCGCCTTGACGATCGTGCCCTTGCAGACGCCGTTGCAGCCGCAGACCTCGTCGGAATCGGCCATGGTCGCGACGCGGTCCTGGCCGCCGGTGCCCGAATCGCCCAGCGCGGTCTCGCCGAAGGCGAGCGTGTCGCGGCGGTCGCCGATCGCGCCGCCGTCCTTGATCTGCCTGAAATACCACGCGCCGTCACCGGTGTCGCCGTACAGGCAGGCGCCCACGAGCCTGTCGTCGCGGATCACCAGCTTCTTGTACAGGCCGCCGGCGGGATCGGAGAGCACGATCTCCTCGGTGCCTTCGCCGCCCATGAAGTCGCCGGCGGAGAACAGGTCGATGCCGGTGACCTTGAGCTTGGTCGAGGACACCGAGCCCTTGTAGATGCCGATGCCGTAGGTGGCCAGGTGGTTGGCGCAGATCTTCGCCTGCTCGAACAGCGGCGCGACCAGGCCGTAGGCGATGCCGCGGTGGCTGGCGCATTCGCCGACGGCGTACACGCGCGGGTCGTAGGTCTGCAGGGTGTCGTTGACCACGATGCCGCGGTTGCAGTGGATGCCCGCGGCCTGCGCCAGCGTGGTGTTGGGGCGGATGCCGGCGGCCATCACTACCAGGTCGGCGGGGATCTGTTCGCCGTCGGAGAAGCGCACCGCGGCGACTTCGCCGGCGTCGTTGCCGAGGATTTCGGTGGTCGAGGTGTTGAGTCGGAAATCCAGGCCGCGCTCGACCAGAGATTTCTCCAGCAGCGCGCCGGCCACCGGATCCAGCTGCCGCTCCAGCAGCCAGCCGGCCAGGTGCACCACGGTCACGTCCATGCCGCGCAGCTTCAGGCCGTTGGCCGCCTCCAGCCCGAGCAGGCCGCCGCCGATCACCACCGCGTGCTTCTTCCGCGTCGCGGTGTCGATCATCACCTGCGTGTCGTGGATGTCGCGGTAGCCGATGACGCCCTTCAGGTCCTTGCCCGGGATCGGCAGGATGAAGGGCACCGAACCGGTGGCCAGCAGCAGGCGGTCGTATTCGGCTTCGGTGCCGTCACTGGCGATCACCTTTCGGCGCACGCGGTCGATCGTCGTCACCTCCTTGCCCAGGTGCAGGGTGATGCCGTTGTCGGCGTACCACGACAGCGGGTTGAGCACGATCTCGTCGAAGTCCTGCTCGCCGGCGAGCACCGGCGAGAGCAGGATGCGGTTGTAGTTCGGGTGCGGCTCGGCCCCGAAGACGGTGATCCCGTACATGTCCGGCACCAGCTTCAGCAGCTCCTCGAGCGTGCGGATGCCGGCCATGCCGTTGCCGACCACCACCAGGCGTGGTTGCTTCATCGTCGTGTCCTTCGTCAGATGCGTGCGGCGCCCAGCGCCATCCACTGGTTGCGCCAGTGCTGCGTGACCCCGCGCAGCAGGCCCCAGGCCAGCACGGCGACGGCGGCGAACAGCCACAGGCCGAGGGCGTAGCTGCCGCCGTGCTGCTTGACCACGCCCAGCCCGGCGGCGAGCAGGAAGCCGCCGACGCCGCCTGCCATGCCGATCAGCCCGGTCATCAGCCCGATGTCGCGGCCGAAGCGCTGCGGCACCAGCTGGAACACCGCGCCGTTGCCCGCACCCAGGCACAGCAGGGTCAGCACGAACAGCGCCACCACGCCGGCCGCACCGCCCAGGCCCAGCGCCGCGCCGCCGACCAGCAGCGCCACCGACAGGTACACCGCGAGCAGGGTGCGGGTGCCGCCGATGTGGTCGGCGATCACGCCGCCGACCGGGCGCATCGCCGAGCCGGCCAGCACGCAGGCGGCGGTGGCCCAGCCGGCGAGCTTCGGCGCGAAGCCGAACTCGTCGTGGAAGTAGCCCGGCAGCGCGCTGGCGAAACCGGCGAAGCCGCCGAAGGTGATCGCGTAGAAGAACATGAACCACCACGAGTCGCGGTTGCCGACCAGCACCCGCGCGTAGTCGCCCAGCGTCTTGCGCGCCACCGGCACCGGCGCGTCCTTCGCGCACAGCGCGAACACCACCAGCACGATCGCCAGCGGAATGCAGGCCAGGCCGAACACGCCCTGGAAGCCGAACATCGTCGCCAGCACCGGCGCAAGCAGTGCGGCGAACACCGTGCCGGAGTTGCCGGCGCCGGCGATGCCCATCGCCGTGCCCTGGTGCTCGGGCGGATACCAGCGCGAGGCCAGCGGCAGCGCCACCGCGAACGAGGCGCCGGCCACGCCCAGCATCAGGCCCAGCAGCAGCACCTGGCCGAAGCTGTGCACGCCCAGCCGCCAGGCCACCAGCAGCGCCGCGATGACCAGCGCCTGCGCCAGCAGGCCGGTGCGCCTGGCGCCGATGCGGTCGGCCAGCAGGCCGAGGAACAGCCGCAGCACCGCGCCGCACAGGATCGGCACCGCCACCATGAGCGCGCGCTGCTGGGTGTCCAGCAGCAGCGCTTCGGCGATCTGCACCTGCATCGGGCCGAGCAGGTACCAGACCATGAAGCTCAGGTCGAAATAGAGGAAGGCCGACAGCAGGGTGGGTGTGTGGCCGGCCTGCCAGAACGATCGGTTCATCCGCGCACGCTCCGAGGGAAGGGGCCGCTGCAGTCGGGTCCGGGACACCCGTGCACACGGCCGGAAAGGGAAGGGCGAAACGAAAAACGGCGTCCTCCGGTGTGGGCCGGAGAGACGCCGTTGTCGGCGACCGGATGCCGCCGTTGGCAGCCGATCGCAATCGGGTTGTCGCGGACGCGGCTTTGCGCCCGACATGTTTTTGCAATGCAACATGCGTGCCAGCGGCCGGGGCGGATGGGCCGGGTCGGCAGGGCGCGTGGAATCAGGGAGTTATGCGGCCGCTCCTGTGGAAAGGGTGGCGGCGCGTCCGATGATCTGCACCATGTTGGGGCATTGACGGATCCATTTTGGTGCAATCCCAAACCCTGTCATTTCGACCGCAGGGAGAAATCTCCCGCTGAGAACCGCGCGACTGCGGAAGAAGATTTCTCCCTGCGGTCGAAATGACAGGAGGCGCGTGGCCGGAATGACGGGCGAGGGCAAACGGCCGGAAGCAAAACCGCGGTCAGCAGGAACCGGGCTCAAAACCGGGGTCGGAGGCGACTTTTCCCGTATGCCCCGACGTGCTGGACAGGTCGGAGGAAAAGTCGACTCTGACCCCGGCCTTGCCTACTCCCAGCGCATTCCGTCGAACAGCACGCTGCGGCGCGTTTCGCCGCGCGGCAGCGGCACGCCGACCTGCAGCGCGGCGAGCCGGTAGCTGTCGATGCGGTGTACTTCGGCCAGCAGCGCGTCGTCGCCAGCGGCATCGGCGGGCAGCCAGCCCCAGCGGCGGAACTGGTGCAGGAACCAGCGCCCGTCCGACAGCCAGGGGAAGTTGACCTCGCCGTCGCCGTGGAAGCGCAGCCCGGTGCCGCGCGCCGCATCGGACGGTGGCAGCAGGCAGGCGGCCAGGCGCTCGACCGGCAGGCCGATGATCCCGTCCTCCGCAAGCCACTGCGCCGCCTGCCGGCGATGCTGCGGGTCTTCGTCCAGCCAGCGGCAGGCGTCGAGCACGGCCGCGGTCAGCGCGGTCGCGAGCTCCGGCTCCAGCGCGGCGAACTGGCGGCGGCAGGCCAGCACCTTCTCCGGGTGGCCCGGCCACAGTTCGCCGCTGCGGATCACGCGCGCGCCGGCGCCGATCGCCTCGGCCTGCGCCGACCACGGCTCGCCGGCGCAGAAGCCCTCGATCTCGCCGCGCGCCAGCGCCCCGGGCATCTCCGGCGGCGGCAGGGTCGCGGCGCGGATGTCGTGCAGCGGATCCACGCCCTGCGCCGCCAGCCAGTAGTACAGCCACAGCGCATGGGTGCCGGTGGGGAAGGTCTGCGCCAGCACGGGTCGCCGCTGCGGCACGCCCAGCGCGTCGCGCAGCGTCGCGCCTTCGCGCAGGCGTCGCGCCGCCTCCGGCGCCAGCACGATCGCCTGGCCGTTCTGGTTGAGCACCATCAGCACCGCCATCTGCCCCTGCGGACCGCCGATGCCGGTTTCCACGCCGTAGACCATGCCGGCCAGCGCGTGCGCTGCGTCCAGTTCGCCCGACAGCAGCTTGTCGCGCACCGCCGCCCACGAGCCCTGCCGCTGCAGTTCGAACTGCAGGCCATGCCTGCGGTCGAGGCCCAGCCGCACCGCCGCCACCAGCGGCGCGCAGTCCACCAGCGGCATGAAGCCGATGCGCAGGGTGCGAAGCGTTGCGTTGGCCATGGCTGCGCTCATCCCAGCAGGTCCGCCATCGACAGGATCCGGCGCGCCACGTCGGCCAGCTTCAGGTTCTGCCGCATCGCCTGCTGGCGCAGTGCGGCGTAGGCCTCGCGTTCGCTCATGCCGCGCTTCTCCATCAGCAGGCCCTTGGCCTGTTCGATCGTCTTGCGGTCCTGCAACTGCTGCTGCACGCCTTCCAGCTGCTGGCGCAGGTGCGCCTGCTGCTCGAAGCGCGCCAGCGCCACCTGGATGATCGGGCGCAGCCGCGCCGGCGACAGTCCGTCGACGACATACGCGGCGACGCCGGCGCCGACCGCGGCGCGGATCAGCTGCTCGTCGCCGTTGGCCGAGAACATCACCACCGGCCGCGGCGCGTGCTGGTGCAGCATCGCCAATTGTTCGAGCGTGTCGCGCGAGGGCGAATCGACGTCGAGGATCACCACGTCCGGCAGGTGCGTCTCCACCGCCTTGAGCAGGGCCGCGATGCCCGCCACCTCATCCAGCACCTCGTGGCCGGCCTCGGCCAGCGCGGCGCGCAGGTCGCCGATCGGCTTGTCGGTGTCGTTGATCAGCAGGATGCGTGGCATGCCTGTCCGGCGGCTGGCAAAGTGGGCGGGTCGGGGCGATGTTGCCATGCAACATAAGCGCTGGCGCCAGGTGTTGCCAAGGGAGTCGAGATGCCGCTGTTCCCCCTGTTCGCCGATCTGGCCGGCCGCGAGGTGCTCGTCGTGGGCGGCGGCGAGGTGGCCGTGCGCAAGATCGAGGCCCTGCTGCAGGCCGGCGCCCGCGTCCGCGTACACGCCCGCGACCTGCACCCGGTGCTGGCCGGGTGGCTGGCCGAGGGCCGTCTCCAGCGCCTCGAAGGCGGGTTCGATCCGGCCTGGATCGAGGCGGCCTGGCTGATGGTGGTCGCCACCGACGACGGCGCGTTCAACGCCAAACTGGCCGCGCAGGCGGAGGCGCGGCGCACCCTCGCCAACGTGGTGGATGACGCGCGGCTGTCGAGCTTCCAGGTGCCGGCGGTGATCGACCGCGCACCGCTGCAGCTCGCGATCTCCTCCGGCGGCGCGGCACCGATGCTGGCGCGGCGGCTGCGCGAACGGCTGGAAATCCAGCTCGATCCTTCGCTGGGCGCGCTGGCCGGATTGTTCGCCAAGCATCGCGCCGCGATCCGCGAGCGGCTGCCGGACCTCACGCGGCGGCGGCGATGGTTCGACGCGGTGATCGACGGCGCGGTGCCGGCACTGCTGCGCGCCGGACGAGACGCCGACGCGGAACGCGCTTTCGTGGCGATGCTCGACGCCGACGACACTGCGGCCGCCGGCGGCCGCATCAGCCTCGTCGGCACCGGCCCCGGCGATCCCGGACAGCTGACCCTCGCCGCGCTGCGCGCGATGAACCTGGCCGACGTGCTGCTGGTCGATGCGGGCGTCGGCGACGCGGTGCTGGCGCTGGCGCGCAAGGACGCGCCGCGCCAACCGGCGCAGGACGATCCGCAGGCCTGCATGGCGATGCTGATCGATCATGCCGGCGCGGGTCAGCACGCGGTGTGGCTGAGGCCGGGCGACGGATTCCGACGTCCGCCGTTCGACCGCGTGGCGGACGCACTGCAGGGCCTGGAGCATCCCTGCGAAATCCACATCGGCGTTGCGGGCGACTGAGGGCGCCCGAAAACCGGGGTCAGAGTCGACTTTTCCCGATAAACCGCAACGTGCGGCGCGGGAATCAGTGGGGAAAGTCGACCCTGACCCCGGTTCCCGGGCACGGCCGCTACAATGCCGGCCCTCACGCATTCCTCTCCGCCGCCGTGCGATTCCCCGACTACGACTTCAGCAGCCACCGCTTCGACGTGCGGCCCGGCATCGGCCTGCACTACCTCGACGAGGGTCCGCGCGACGGCGAGGTGGTGGTGATGGTGCACGGCAATCCGTCGTGGAGCTATTACTGGCGCCACCTCGTGCGCGGCCTGCGCGATCGCTACCGCTGCATCGTGCCCGACCACGTCGGCATGGGCCTGTCGGACAAGCCCGACGACGGCGAGGACGCGCTGCCGCGCTACGACTACACGCTGCGCTCGCGCGTGGACGACCTCGCCGCGCTGCTCGACCACCTCGGCGTCGACGGCCCGGTGACGCTGGCGGTGCACGACTGGGGCGGGATGATCGGCTTCGGCTGGGCGCTGTCGCACATGGCCCAGGTGCAGCGGCTGGTGGTGCTCAACACCGCCGCGTTCCCGATGCCGCAAGGCAAACCGATGCCGTGGCAGATCGCGCTGGGCCGCGACTTCCAGGTCGGCGAGATGGTGATCCGCGGCTTCAACGCGTTTTCGTCGGGCGCGTCGCGGTTCGGCGTCGAAAGGAAGATGCCGCGCGAGGTGCGCCGCGCCTATGTCGCGCCCTACGACAGCTGGAAGAACCGCATCTCGACCGTGCGCTTCATGCAGGATATCCCGCTGTCGGAGCAGGATCGCGCCTGGCAGCTGGTCGCCGAGTCCGGCCGCCGCCTGCACGAGTTCGCCGACCGCCCCGCCTTCCTCGGCTGGGGCCTGAAGGACTTCGTCTTCGACCACCATTTCCTCGAGCGCTTCCGCAGCGAACTGCCGCAGGCCGAGGTGCAGGCCTTCGAGGATGCCGGCCACTACGTGCTCGAGGACAAGCACGAGGTGCTGGTGCCGGCGATCCGCAGCTTCCTCGATCGCCATCCATTGCCCCTGTAGGAGCGCCTTCAGGCGCGACCAGCCGGAGCCGTCAAACCATCCTGCAGGGGTCGCGCCTGAAGGCGCTCCTACAGGGGCAGGGGTGTTGCCGCGTCAGGCCGCGATCGGCGGCAGCCGCGGCGTCGGCGGGCTGTTGCCGTTGTCGTCCGGACGATCGTCGTTGTCGGCGGCGTCGCGCCAGCGCCAGTCGGCGGCGGTGAGCGGCGGCAGGCCGTGCGCGATGCGCGCCTTGTCGCACTGTTCGCTCGGCCTGCCGTATTCCCACGAGGCATCGACCTCGCGGCATACCGACGGGCGCCGCGCGTGGATCGAGCAGCGCGAATACACGCCGATCTCGGCGTCGAGCGCCACGCAGCGGATCGGATCCGAATGCGTGCCGCGCATGCACAGCCGGTGCCGGTCGAGGGGCTCGGTCAGTCCCGCCGGCACGCCGCCCTCGGTGGCCGCGTCCGATTCCATCCAGTGGAACGCCACCCGGTACTGCGTGCAGCAGGCGCCACAGGTCAGGCAGGGGTGCGGCATGGCGGCGGATACGGCGGGACGGGATGCGGATTCTTCGCCGTGCCGGCGCCGCGCGCAAGAGGGGCCGGTCCGGCGAACGGCCCGGGCGATAATGGCCGCATGAACGACGCCTGCAACATCGCCGCCGCCGCGCTGCCGCGGCTGGCGGCCGAAGCGCCGGACCGCATCGCCATGCGCTGCCCCGGCCGCGACGGCGCCTATGGCGTCTCCCTGACCTACGGCGAGCTCGACGCGCGCAGTGACGCCATCGCCGCCGGCCTGGCCAGGCGCGGCATCGCGCGCGGCACGCACACCGTGCTGATGGTGCGGCCGACGCCGGAGTTCTTCCTGCTGATGTTCGCGCTGTTCAAGGCCGGCGCGGTGCCGGTGCTGGTCGATCCGGGCATCGACCGGCGCGCGCTGAAGCAGTGCCTGGACGAAGCGCAACCGGAGGCCTTCATCGGCATTCCGCTGGCGCAGTTCGCGCGGGTGTTGTTCGGCTGGGCGAAGGCGGCGCGGGTGCGCATCACCACCGGCGCGCGCGCGATCCTGGCCGATGCGACGCTGGCGCAGGTCGAGCGCGACGGCGCGGGCGCCGGGCCGCAGCTGAGCGATACGCAGCCCGACGACGTCGCCGCGATCCTGTTCACCAGCGGCTCGACCGGCGTGCCCAAGGGCGTGGTCTACCGGCACCGCCACTTCAGGGCGCAGATCGACATGCTGCGCGAAGCCTTCGGGATCGAGGCCGGCGGCGTCGATTTCCCGACCTTCCCGCCGTTCGCGCTGTTCGATCCCGCGCTCGGCCTGACCTCGATCATCCCCGACATGGATCCCACGCGCCCGGCGAACGCCGATCCGCGCAGGCTGCACGCCGCGATCACGCGCTTCGGCGTGGACCAGCTGTTCGGTTCGCCTGCGCTGATGCGGGTGCTGGCTGATCACGGCGAGCCGCTGCCGACGCTCAGGCGCGTGACTTCCGCCGGTGCGCCGGTGCCACCGGAGGTGGTGGCGAAGATGCTGTCGCTGCTGCCGGAGGATGCCGGCTTCTGGACGCCCTACGGCGCGACGGAATGCCTGCCGGTGGCGGTGATCGAGGGGCGCGAGCTGCTGTCGCTGCGCGAGCGCACCGAGCGCGGCGCGGGGACCTGCGTGGGGCGGCCGGTGGCGCCGAATGTCGTGCGCGTCATCCGCATCACGGATGACGCGATCGATGAGTGGTCGGATGAGCTGCAGGTGGCGCCGGGCGAGGTCGGCGAGATCACGGTGGCGGGGCCGAGCGCCACGGACAGCTATTTCAATCGTGAGGCGCAGACGCGGCTGGCGAAGATCAGCGAGACGGTGGTGGCCGTGGTTTCGGTGGCCCCCACCCAACCCTCCCCCGCAGGCGGGGGAGGGCTTTCGGATCATCGGGATCTGCTCCCTCCCCCGCCTGCGGGGGAGGGCTGGGGTGGGGGCCAGCCCGAAGCCCGCATCGTCCACCGCATGGGCGACCTCGGCTGGTTCGACGCCGAAGGCCGCCTCTGGTTCTGCGGCCGCAAGTCGCAGCGTGTGGAAACCGCCGACGGCCCCCTCTACACCGAACAGGTCGAACCCGTGTTCAACACGCACCCCGACGTGCGCCGCACTGCGTTGGTCGGCATCGGTGCGCGCGGCGCGCAGCGTGCGGTGCTGTGCGTCGAAACCACCCCGGGCACCGCATCGTCGCAGCACCCGCGCATCGAACGGGAACTGCGCGCCATCGGCGCGCGCTTCCCGCACACCGCGCGCATCGACGTCTTCGCGTTCCATCCGGGCTTCCCGGTCGACATCCGCCACAACGCCAAGATCGGCCGGGAAAAACTTTCCGATTGGGCCGCGACAAGGAGCCATGCATGAAGATCCTCGTGACCGGCGGCGGTGGCTTCCTGGGCCAGGCGCTGTGCCGTGGCCTCGTCGAGCGCGGGCATGAAGTCGCCAGCTTCAACCGCGGCCACTATCCGCCGCTCGGCGCGCTGGGCGTGCGCCAGCTGCGCGGCGACCTCGCCGATCGCGATGCCGTCGTCGCCGCGGCGCGAGGCATGGGCGCGGTCTTCCACAACGCCGCCAAGGCCGGCGCCTGGGGAAGCTACGAGAGCTACCACTCGGCCAACGTCACCGGCACGCAGAACGTGCTCGATGCCTGCCGCGCGCACGGCATCGGCAGGCTCGTCTACACCTCGACGCCGAGCGTGACCCACCGCAAGACCCATCCGGTCGAAGGCGGGACCGCCGACACGGTGCCCTACGGCGAGGGCTTCAAGGCGCCGTACGCGACCACCAAGCTGATCGCCGAGAAGGCGGTGCTGGCGGCGAACGATGCCGACCTCGCCACGGTGGCGCTGCGCCCGCGCCTGATCTGGGGGCCGGGAGATCAGCAGATCCTGCCGCGGCTGGTGGAGCGCGCAAAGCAGGGGCGGCTGCGCTTCGTCGGCGGCGGCCACAACCTGATCGACACCACCTACATCGACAACGCCGCGCAGGCGCACTTCGACGCCTTCGAACACCTCGCGCCCGGCGCGGCCTGCGCGGGGCGCGCGTACTTCATCAGCAACGGCGAGCCGAAACCGACGCGCGAAATCGTCAATGCGCTGCTCGCCGCCGCCGGTGCGCCGCAGGTGGAGGGGTCGATTCCGTTCGGTGCGGCATACGCGATCGGTGCGGTGTGCGAGACGCTGTGGCCGCTGCTGCGGTTGAAGGGCGAGCCGCCGATGACGCGGTTCCTGGCCGAACAGCTGAGCACGACGCACTGGTACGACATGGCGCCGGCGACGCGCGACTTCGGCTATGTGCCGCGGGTGTCGATCGAGGAGGGGCTGAAGCGACTGGAAGCGGAGTTCAGACCAGCGCGTGCGGATTGAAACCAATCCGAGATCAAGGATGGAAATGCAGGAGCGGCTTCAGCCGCGACCCGTCGAAGGCGATGGGTCGCGGCTGAAGCCGCTCTTACGGCATTCCCGGGAACGGGCAGGAGCGGTGTCGCGGCATGCGCATGGCCGGTGGCGTGGTTGATCGAAGGGGCGCGCCTGAAAGCGCTTTTGCGGAGGCCGGCGCGGGGTTCACGCGGGCATCACGCGCAAGGGCAGGGCGGGCGGGGACCATCACCTGATCACGACTCCGGCGCAGGTAATTTTGCGGGGTAGATTCGACCACGATTGCCACGGAGATTTCCCATGCTCAGATACGCCGTCATCTTTTTCGTCATTGCCCTCATCGCCGCGGTGCTCGGCTTCTCCGGCATCGCTGGCGCCGCCACCAACATCGCGTGGGTGCTGTTCGTGGTGTTCGTGATCCTCGCGATCATCTCGCTGCTGCGGGGCAAGCGGGTCTAGTTCCCGCGTCCGTCAGGCGAATGGAAAGCCCGCCGTCCGGCGGGCTTTCCTCGTTGGGGGCCAAGAGAACGGCGCTGTCATTCCGAGCGCAGCGAGGAATCCGCTTCTGCCGTTGCTTCTCCTGGCCGGAAGCAGATTCCTCGCTGCGCTCGGAATGACATTTGTCGGGGATTCCCTTGGGCACCGGCGTCATGCCAGCCGCTACAATGCGCCATGGCCACGTTCCCGCCCTCACCCTTCGACGCGATCAAGCCGATCGCCGGCCGCGCGCTGGAGGCTGCGCTCAACCGCGCGGTCGCGCTCGATGCCGACGCGCGCGAGGCGCTGGCCAGGCTGGACGGCCGCCGCATCGAACTCACCCTCGAATCGCCGCCGCTGGCGCTGCAGCTGCGGGTCGAGGGCGAGCGTCTCGCGGTGGGCCCGGTCGATGCCGCCAACGAACCCGACCTCGCCGTGCGCGCCACGCTCGCCGGCATGCTTTCGCAGCTGCCGTTCCTGCGCCGCGACGATGCGCCGCCGGTCGGCAAGGTGCGCGTCTCGGGCGACGCCGAACTCGCGCGCCAGCTGCAGCGGCTGGCCGAACGCTTCGATCCGGACTGGCAGCAGCCGTTCGTGTCGGTGTTCGGAGACGTCGTCGGCGTGCAGGTCGCGAACGCGTTCGCCGGCGCGCTGCGGCAGGCGCGCGAACTCGGCAGCAGCCTCGCGCAGAGCGCCGCCGAGTACGTGACCGAGGAATCGCGCGACGTCGTCGCGCGCGCCGAGCTCGATGCCTTCCACGACGACGTCGACGTGCTGCGCGACGATGTCGACCGCCTCGCCGCGCGCGTGTCGCGCCTCGCGGCTTCGCCGGGGATGCCCGCTTGAGCTCCGTGCTGCGCGCCTCGCGCATCGGCCGCGTGCTGCTGCGCTACCGTCTCGACGACCTGCTCGACGACACGCCGGCCGAGCGCTGGCTGAAGCTGATGCGGCCGTTCGTGCCGCGCGCCTCGGCCGGCATCGCCGCGCAGTCGCGCGGCGCACGCCTGCGCCTGGCGCTGCAGGAGCTGGGGCCGATCTTCGTCAAGTTCGGCCAGATCCTGTCCACCCGCCGCGACCTGCTGCCGCCGGACATGGTCGACGAACTGGCGCTGCTGCAGGACCAGGTCGCGCCGTTCGACGGCGACGCCGCCCGCGCGATCGTCGAGGCCGAGCTCGGCGCGCCGATCGCCACCCTGTTCGCGGCCTTCGACACCGTGCCGCTGGCGTCGGCGTCGATCGCGCAGGTGCACGCGGCCATGCTGCATGCCGACGGCGACGCGCCGCCGCGCGAGGTCGTGGTCAAGGTGCTGCGCCCGGGCGTGGAGAAGCAGATCGCCGGCGACATCGCGCTGCTGAAGAACCTCGCCGGCCTCGTCGACCGCACCCATCCCAACGCCGACAAGATCCGCCCGCGCGAGATCGTCGCGGAGATCGAGAACACGCTGGCCGCCGAGCTCGACCTGCAGCGCGAGGGCGCCAACGCCTCGGTGCTGCGCCGCAACTGGCTGGATTCGGCCGACCTGTACGTGCCCGAGCCGATCTGGAGCCACACCACGCAGAAGGTGCTCACCCTCGAGCGCGTGCGCGGCATCAACAGCGACGACATCGAGGCGCTCGACGCCGCCGGGATCGACCGCAGGGCGCTCGCGGCCAAGGGCGTGCGCGTGTTCTACACCCAGGTGTTCCGCGACAACTTCTTCCACGCCGACGCCCACGCCGGCAACATCTGGGTCGATCCGGCGCGGCAGGACAACCCGCGCTTCATCGCGCTGGACTTCGGGATCATGGGCCAGCTCTCCGGCGAGGACCAGTACTACCTCGCCGAGAACTTCATGGCGATCTTCAACAAGGACTACCGCCGCATCGCCGAGCTGCACGTGCAGGCGGGGTGGATGCCGTCCTACATCCGCATCGACGAGCTGGAAGCCGCCGCGCGCGCGGTCTGCGAGCCGTACTTCACCCGGCCGCTGTCGGAGATCTCGCTCGGCGAGGTGCTCGGCAAGCTGTTCCGCACCGCGCAGCGCTACGAGCTGACCCTGCAGCCGCAGCTGATCCTGCTGCAGAAGACGCTGCTGACGATCGAGGGCATCGGCCGCCTGCTCGATCCGAAGATCGACATCTGGGCGGTGGCGCGGCCGGTGCTCGAGCGCATCCTGGTCGAGCGCTACAGCCCGCAGAAGCTCGCCGCCGAATTCCGCAAGCGCCTGCCGGAGATCATGACCCGTGCGCCGGAGATGCCGCGGCTGGCGCACGCCTGGCTGCAGCAGCAGGTCGAGGGCCGGCACGAGCTGCGGATGCGCTCGCAGGACATCGTCGAGATCACGCAGACGCTCAAGGCCATGCAGCGGCGCATCGTCGCCGCGATCCTCGGCGTCGGCCTGCTGATCGTCGCCGCCGTCCTGTACTCGCTGGAAGCCGGCGGTCCCGCCATCCTCGGCATCCCGGCTGCATCGTGGATCGCCGGCCTCGGCGGGCTGTGGGCGATCCTCGCGGCGATGCCGCGGCGAGGGTGACGCCGCGCCGCGGCCCGCGGCGGTTGCGAAGGGTAACCTTCCTGTCATCCCGAGCCGTAACCGTCTTGTCATCCCGAGCCGCAGGCGAGGGATCTCCTGCCCGGAGACACACCCCTCTTGTCGGTAGGGAGATTGACCAGCCTCCGGCTGTTTTAAGGTTCTTCGCCGGTTTGAGCGGCAAATGCCCTGCGGCCGGCGATCCGGTCCGGGACGGATAGCCGCCGCGGCCCTCGCCGGCAGGCCATGCGTTCAGCGCATTCCTGTCATCCGCGTCCGCATCGCTGTCCCTGTGTCCGCGTCCGTGTCCGCGGTCGCATCCCTGTCCGTGTCATGCATCCCTGTCCGTGTCATTTCGACCGCAGGGAGAAATCTTCTTCCCGCGCGCCGGATGGGAGATTTCTCCCTGCGGTCGAAATGACAGGCTGCTTGTTGGGTTCCTCTTCAGAGCGCAGGAACGGGACTTCGCTGGCCCCGTCCGGTCGCAGTCGCATGCGGAGCGTCCGCAGGGCGCCTCGGCGTCCCCAGCCTGGCCGGACCGCCGACACTTCGGGGCGTCCCCTCGCTTGGGCGAAGAACCTGTCTTAAAGCGCTTCTCACCCGCTTCACGGGTTCGGAATGACAGGGAGGGTGGGCGACATGCCCTTCCAGCCTGCCGTCGCGAGCGTACCGGGGGATCCGGCCGAGGCGACACGCGGTCACATCCGGCACACCGCCACGTCATTGGTTCGAGCGGCGCGGGAAACTGGCATCATGGACGGCCCGGCCCCTGCCACTTGGCGGCAAGCGGCGCCGGCGGAACGGAAGCCGTGCGGCGCCGATCGCACCAGCGAACGAGGGAATCGGGGACGTGACGCTATTTCTGACCACCAGCCTGGGATATCCGACGCTCGCCTACAGCATCGCGCTGGGCGGACTGCTGGTGTTCTGGCTGGTGTCGGCGATCGGCATCGTCGGCCTCGACGCGCTGGACCTCGACTTCGGCGACGGTGGCGACGCCGGCGGCATGGTCTCGAAGCTCGGCCTCGACGGCCTGCCCTCGCTGCTGGTGCTGACCCTGCTGGCCTTCTTCGCCTGGGCCATCACCTATTTCACCCACCTGCTGCTGCTCGCGCCGCTGCCCAACCTGCTGCGCTACGGCCTCGGCACCGGGGTGCTGCTGCTGGCGCCGGTGCCGGCGATCCTGCTCACCGCCTTCGTGCTGCGGCCGCTGCGGCGCTTCCTGCTGCGGCTGCGTCCGGCGCCGGCGACCTCGCTGCTGGGCAGGGTCGCGATCGTGCGCACGCCGACGGTCGATGCGCGCCAGGGCATGGCCGACCTCGACGACGGCGGCGCCGGGCTGGTCCTGCAGGTGCGCCACGACGGCGCCTCGGAGATCGCGCGCGGCGAGCGCGTGGTTTTGCTCGAACACGATGCGCTGGCCAACACCTGGCGGGTGATGGCCGAGCGCGACTACCAGAACCTGTAATGCAACCGGATACGTTTCGACAGGAGCCGCTTCCATGGAACTCGCAGTGATCGCCCCCTTCCTCATCGGTGTCGTAGGCGTCGTCTTCCTGCTGATCGTGCTCGCGATCGTCTTCAAGTCGTTCTACAAGAAGGTCGACCAGGGCACCGCGCTGATCGTCAACGACATGAGCTCGCAGCCGAAGGTGCACTTCACCGGCGCGCTGATCATCCCGGTGCTGTACCGCGCCGAGCTGATGAAGATCAGCCTGATCACCCTGCAGGTCGACCGCCGCGGCAAGGAGGGCCTGATCTGCCGCGACAACATGCGCGCCGACATCGCCGTCGCCTTCTACCTGCGCGTCAACGAGACCCAGGCCGACGTGCTGCGCGTGGCCAAGGCGCTGGGCGCCGATCGCGCCTCCGACAAGCACGCAGTGGACGAGCTGTTCAACGCCAAGTTCTCCGAGGCGCTGAAGACGGTCGGCAAGAAGTTCGACTTCACCGACCTGTTCGAGAAGCGCCAGGAATTCCGCGACGAGATCGTCAAGGTCATCGGCAACGACCTCAACGGCTACGTGCTCGAGGACGTGGCGATCGACTACCTCGAGCAGACGCCGAAGAACCTGCTCGACCCGAGCAACATCCTCGACGCCGAGGGCATCCGCAAGATCACCGAACTGACCGCCTCGCAGAACGTCATCACCAACGAGCTGTCGCAGAACGAGCACCTGGCGATCACCAAGAAGAACGTCGAGACCCGCGAGGCGACGCTGTCGCTGGAGCGCCAGCAGGCCGAGGCCGAGGCGCGGCAGAAGCGCGAGATCGAGACCATCCAGGCGCGCGAGGCCGCCGAGACCGCGAAGGTGCAGGAAGAACAGCGCCAGCTGGCCGAGGCCGCGCGCATCGAGGCGCAGCAGCTGATCGACATCCGCGACCAGAACCGCCTGCGCGAGGTCGAGGTCGCCGAGCAGAACCGCGAGCGCGCCGTGGCGATCGAGGCCGAGCGCGTCGCCCGCGCGCGGCAGCTGGAACAGGTCACCACCGACCGCGAGGTGCAGCTGCAGGGCGTGGAGCGCGACAAGGTGGTCGAGCAGGGCAAGATGGACGTGGCCAACATCACCCGCGAACGCATCGCCATCGACAAGACCGTGGCGCAGGAGGAGGAGCGCATCAAGGAGGTGCGCGAGGTGTCCGAGGCCGACCGCCTGAAGCAGATCGTGATCCTCGAGGCCGAGGCCAAGGCCCAGCAGGCGCTGCTGGAGCAGGTCAAGGACGCCGAGGCGCGCGAGACCGCCGCCAGGCACAAGGCCGTCGAGATCACCACGCTGGCGCAGGCCGAGCTGGAAGCCGCGAGCAAGCAGGCCGAGGCGAAGAAGGCGCTGGCCGAGGGCGCGCGCGCCGAGCGCGCCGCCCCGGGCCTGGCCGATGCGCAGGTCAAGGAGGCCGGCGCGGTGGCGATCGAGAAGGTCGGCATCGCCGAGGCGCGCGTGGTCGACGCGATGGCCGACGCCAACTTCAAGCAGGGCAGCGCGGAAGCGAAGGTGCTGGCCGAGAAGCTGGGCGCGCAGGCGCAGGGCGAGGAGCAGCTGGGCCGCGCGAAGGCGGCGGCGACCGAGTCGATCGGCCTGGCCGAGGCGACCGTGGTCGAGAAGAAGCTGTTCGCCGAGGCCGAGGGCCTGACGAAGAAGTTCCTGGCGATCGACGCGCTCAGCGAGAACGCGCGCAGCCACGAGGAATACCGCATGGCGCTCGACACCAGCCTCAAGCAGGCGCTGGCCTCGATCGAGGCGGGCAAGGAAATCTCGAAGGAGAACGCGGAAATGGTCGCCACCGCGCTGCGCAACGCCGACATCGACATGGTCGGCGGCGACGGCGGCATGTTCGACAGCCTGGTCCGGGCGATCTCGATCGGCAAGTCGATCGAGGGCCTGACCGACAAGAGCCCGGTGGTGCAGGAGCTGATGCAGAAGTACCTCGGCATCGACCGCGGCAAGGCGCTGCCGAAGACGGATGGCGAAGCGACCTGAAGACTGCTCCCTCCCCCGCGTAGCGGGGGAGGGTTGGGGTGGGGGCGCTTCTCGCGGAAGGCTTGCCGCTGCGCGTCTTGCGCCTCCCTCCCAGCTTCCCACCTGTGGAGGGCGCAATGCCCCGCAAGCGGGGGGGAGGAGCGACAAGGAGCGACAAAGACACGCAGGATGACCACCGGTGATGACCGATCCCACGCAGGACAACAAGCCCACGACCGCTGACGCCGGCGCATCGGCGGCGAGCGCCGCCGACCAGGCCGTCGCCCGGGGCGGCGCCTACGAGGTGCTGCGCCGCCGCCTGCTCGAGCAGGGCGGGCGGCTGCGCGCGATCGTCGAGGAACTGAACGCGCGTCGCCTGCAGGAATTCGGCGACAGCCGCATGGAGGTGGCCGGCCGCTTCCGCATCCGCACCGAGAACAACTGCATCGGCCGCGACATCGTCCAGGTCGGCGACGACCTGCTGCTGTTCGGCTACAACGTCTACATCGGCCTGAAGAAGACGACGCGGGTCGAGGACGTGTTCGGCCTGTACCGGCTGGTGGAGGGTCCGGACGGCTACGACGTCACTCCGGTCGATCCGAAGGGCACGTTCCTGTCGCAGGCGGGATTCGTCCACGACTTCACCGAGCTCTACGCCTACTACAAGCACGCCCGCCTGCTGCAGCTGATCAAGCGCGACGGCAAGCTGCTGGCCGCCTTCCAGATCGGCGAGCGCAGCGACGACGTGCGCGTGTTCCGCTGGGCGATCTCCAACGGCGGCGAGCTGGCCTGGATCGATTCGCGCGGCGAGCGCGACATCAGCCTGCCGCCGCCGTTCGACTTCGAGTGGACGCGCGCCACCCGCGACCTGATGGTCACCGGCCGCTTCCCGCACCTGAACATCCTCGACACCGTCTTCGTCGAGACCACCGGCGGCGACCTGACGATCAAGGTCGAGAACAACACCGAAACCGGGCAGGGCGTCTACAGCGAGCCGGTCGAGGACGGCACCCAGTCGCTCGACGACGCCACCATCGACTACGCAAAGGTCGGCACGCTGGTCCTGCTCAAGATCCTGCCGTACCGCGAATCGGCGTGGCGCGGCCTGATCTACAACACCCTGACCGGCGCGGTGGTGCGCAACGACGCCATCGTCCAGGCCTGCGTGCAGCTGCCCGAGGACCACGGCGTCATCTTCCCCGGCGGCTACTACCTGCAGAACGGCGAGCACAAGGCCTTCGACGCGGCGATGCAGGGCATGCAGTACAAGCGCGCGGTCCGCTCGCCCAACGGCGAGGACGTGCTGTACGTGTTCTACGAACGCGAGGCCGGGCGCTCGGCGCTGTTCGTCTACAACACCATCCGCCGCGAGCTGCAGAACCCGGTGTTCGGCCACGGCTACGCCTTCCTGCAGGACGGGCGCATGGTGCTGTTCAACGCCGAGGGCGACGCGCCGACGCGGATCCACCCGATGCAGGTCTGGCAGACGCCGTTCACCAGCGACGAGTTCGCCGCGCAGAAACCGGCGGGCACCAGCTTCATGGGCCGGATCGGCAACGCCGCACTGGTGCGCGGCATCTCCGACCTGCTCGAGCTCAGCCGCGGGATCGACCATCCGCAGGTCTCGCCGCAGCGCTACCAGCTGCTGGTGCACGACACCCGGCGGCTGTTCGACGCGCACCACTGGATCGACGACGCCCACTGCGGCGGCGCGGCGAAGCTGCTGCACGAGATCAGCGCCACCGGCGAATCGGTGCTGGACGAGTACGAGAAGGTCGAGGGCATCCGCCGCCAGTCCGACGCCGCGATGCTGGAGGCGACCGCCGCGCAGCGCACGCTGCTGTCGCGGCTGCAGCCGGAGAACTGGGGCGCGATCGGCGAGTTCACCGACGCGCTGGGCGAACTCTCGCGGCAGCGTGGCCACCTGCTGACGCTGCGCGAGTACCGCTACATCGACACCGCCGCGATCGACGCGATGGGCGAGGCCCTGCAGCAGGCGCAGGAGCGCATCGGCGCGGCGACCGGCGAATTCCTCGGCGGCGACAAGGCGCTGGCGCCGTTCCACGCGCGGCTGGCGAAGCTCGACGCCGCCGCGCAGCAGGCGCAGACCGCGAAGGCGCTGGCCGGGCAGCTGCAGGGCATGCAGGCGATGTCCGCCGAACTGGACATGCTCTCGGAGCTGATGGCCGGCCTGAAGGTCGACGACGCCACCGAGCGCACGCGCGTGGTCGAGGCGATCTCGGCGATCTACGCCAGGCTCAACCAGGCCCGCGCCCGCGCCGACCAGCGCCGGCGCACGCTCGGCTCGGCCGAGGCGGTGGCGCAGTTCGGCGCGCAGTTCTCGCTGTTCTCGCAGTCGATCGCCAGCGCGCTCGGCCTGGCCACCGATCCTGAGCGCGCCGACGAGCAGCTGTCGCGGCTGATGGTGCAGCTGGAGGAGCTGGAGAGCCAGTTCGGCGAGCACGAGCAGTTCCTCGGCGACATCGTCGCCAAGCGCGAAGAACTGCTGGACACCTTCGAGGCGCACAAGCAGGCGCTGCTCGACGAGCGCCAGCGCAAGGCGCAGTCGGTGGCCGACGCGGCCAGGCGCATCCTCGACGGCCTCGGCCGCCGCACCGAGCGCTTCACCACGCTCGACGAACTCAACGCCTTCTTCGCCGGCGATCCGCTGATCCTCAAGCTGCGCGAACTGGCCGGGCGCCTGCGCGAGCACCGCGACAGCGTCAGGGCCGACGACGTCGAGGCGCGGCTCAAGGGCGTCCGCGACCAGGCCGTGCGGAGCTTGCGCGACCGCAGCGACCTGTTCGAGGACGGCGGCAACGTCATCCGCCTCGGGCCGCGCCACCGTTTCAGCGTCAACACCCAGCCGCTGGACCTGACCCTGCTGCCGCGCGGCGACGCGCTCGCGGTGCACCTCACCGGCACCGACTACTACGAGACGCTGCACGATCCCGAACTCGACGCGCTGCGCGACTGGTGGCAGGTCGGGCTGGATTCCGAATCGCCGTCGCTGTACCGCGGCGAGTACCTCGCCGGCCTGGTCCTCGACGCCGCCGTCGCCGGCCGCGAGGGCCTCGACATGGCCGCGCTGGAACACGCGCAGGCCGATCCCGCCGCGCTCGACAAACTGGTACGCGACTTCGCCGCGCCGCGCTACCGCGAGGGCTACGAAAAGGGCATCCACGACCACGACGCGGCGCGGATCCTGCACGCGCTGCTGCCGCTGTACCGCGGCGCCGGCACGCTGGTGCACGCGCCGGCCGCGCGCGCGCTGGCGCTGCTGTTCTGGCAGCGGCACGGGCGCCGCGAGGACGTCGCGCACTGGCCCGAGCGCGCGGTCGGCGCGGAAGCGGTGCGCCGGCTGTTCGGCGCGCGCGACGGCCTCGACGCCTTGCGCGACGAGATCGCCGCCGCGCTGGCGACGTTCGTCGAGGACGCCGGCCTGCCGTTCGACAGCGCGCTGCCGCCGGCCGCGGCCGACTACCTGCTCGCCGAACTGCGCGAAGGCGAACCCACCTTCGGCTTCAGCCACCACGCGCGCCAGCTGCTGGCGGCGCTCGACGAACAGCTGCAGGCCTCGGGCATGGCCGAGACCTTCGAGCGTTCGCTGCAGCGCCTGTCGGCGACCCCGGCGACGCAATGGGCGCTGGTCGCGCAGTGGCTGCAGGCGATGTGCCGCGATCCGCGCCACGCCGCGCTGGCCGGCTACGTGCCGGAGGCGATCGCGCTGCGGCTGGCCGGACGCGACCTGCGCCACCGCATCGTCGAGGTGGCGCTGGTCGCCGAGGTCGACGGCCTGCTCGGCGAGCATCCGCGCATCGACGGCGGCAAGGCGACGCTGGTGGTCGACGATGTCCTCGCGCGCTGGAACGCGCATCGCGCCGCCTTCGTGCCCGGCTTCGAGCGCTACCAGGCCGTGCGCCAGAAGATCGCCGCGCGCGAGCGCGACGCGCTGCGGCTGTCGGAGTTCAAGGCGCACCCGCTGACCTCGTTCGTGCGCAACAGGCTGATCAACGAGGTCTACCTGCCGGCGATCGGCGACAACCTCGCCAAGCAGATGGGCACCGTCGGCGAGCACAAGCGCAGCGACCTGATGGGCCTGCTGATGATGATTTCGCCGCCCGGCTACGGCAAGACGACGCTGATGGAGTACGTCGCCAGCCGGCTCGGGCTGGTCTTCATGAAGATCAACGGCCCCGCGCTCGGCCACGCCGTGCGCTCGCTCGATCCGGCGCAGGCTCCCGACGCCACCTCGCGCCAGGAGCTGGAGAAGCTCAACCTCGCGCTGGAGATGGGCAGCAACACCATGCTGTACGTCGACGACATCCAGCACACCCATCCGGAGTTCCTGCAGAAGTTCATTTCGCTGTGCGACGGCACCCGCCGCATCGAGGGCGTGTGGAAGGGGCGCACGAAGACCTACGACATGCGCGGAAAGAAATTCTGCGTGGTCATGGCCGGCAATCCGTACACCGAGTCGGGCGAGGTCTTCAGGATCCCCGACATGCTTGCCAACCGTGCCGACATCTACAACCTCGGCGACGTGCTCGGCGGCATGGAGGACGCGTTCAAGCTCAGCTACATCGAGAACGGCCTGACCTCGAACCCGGTGCTGGCGCCGCTGGCCACGCGCGACCTCGCGGACCTCTACCTGCTGGCCGACAGGGCCGCCGGCAAGGACGTGTCGACCAACAGCCTGTTGCACGGCTACAGCGGCGCCGAGGTCAACGAGATCGTCGCCACCCTGCAGCGCCTGATGCAGGTGCGCGACGTGGTCTACCGCGTCAACCAGCAGTACATCGCCAGCGCCGCGCAGGCCGATAAATACCGCACCGAACCGCCGTTCCGGCTGCAGGGCAGCTACCGCAACATGAACAAGCTGGCCGAGAAGGTCTCGCCGGTGATGAACGCGGCCGAGCTGCAGCAGCTGATCGCCGACCACTACCTCGGCGAGGCGCAGCTGCTGACCACCGGCGCCGAGGAGAATCTGCTCAAGCTCGCCGAGCTGCGCGGCACCATGACCGACGAACAGGCGGCGCGCTGGACGCAGATCAAGCGCGACTTTCTGCGCAACAAGGCGATGGGCGGCGACGATGCCGACACCGGCGCGCGCGTGGTCGCGCAGCTGGCCGACATCGCCTCGGGCCTGGCCTCGCTGCAGGATGCGCGCGCCGAGGCGCCGGTGCAGGCAGCGCCCGAGGTGCCGTGGGAGCGGCTGCTCGCCTCGCTGCAGGACACGATGGTGGCGCGCAACGGCGACGGCGCGGGCGGCGACGCGTGGCTGCAGGCCTTGCCCGAGGCGATGCGCGGCGCGTTCGAGCCGGTGCTGGCGAACCTGTCGCAGGGGCAGGAGCGCCAGGCGCAGCTCAACTCGGCGCTGGTGCAGATCCTCGACCTGTTGCGCAGCAAGCTGTCCGAATCCGCACCGGCGCAGGCGCCGGGCAAGCGCCCGCGCGCGAAGACGGCGCAGGAGATCGAGCTGGAGGAACTGCTGCGCCAGCTGCGCTTCCGCGCCGACGAGAAGCCCGACAAGCCGTGAGCACGGACGCACCGCCGCCGGTCGACCTCGACGATGCGCTCGCCGTCGTCGGCTACGGCACGGACGCGCTGGACGAGGCACTGGACGCACGGCTCGCCGACGCGCTGGACCACGCGTCCGCCGCGGCGCTGGTGGCCCGGCTCGACGAACTGCGCCGCGCGCTGCAGGCCGACCGGCCGCATGCGCTCCGGCGCGGAAGCGGCCTGGTCGCCCGCCTCACCGGACGCGACGTCGAAGCCGAGGCCGAGGCCGAACGCCTGCGCGGCCGGCTCGGCGTGCTGCTGGCCGAAGCCGACCGCAGCGCGACGGAGCTCAAGGCGCGCACTGTCCTGCAGCAGGGGCTGCTCGAGGAGACGCGCGAGGCGATCGCGCGCATCGCGGCCGCGATCGACACGGCGCGTGCATGGCTCCAGGCCCATCCCGACGCCGGAACGGTTGCGCCGGAGATGGCTGCCGCCGCGCCGCGCGAGCGCCTCGAACGCCGGCTCGACCAGCTGGCGACGGTGCAGGCGGCCTGGTCGATCGGCGCGCGGCAGATCGCGCTGCTGCGCGACCAGAACCTCGACCTGCTGGCCCGCCACCAGCGCATCCGCGACGTGCTGCTGCCGGCCTGGCGGCAGGTCGCGCTGGCCGAAGCCGCCCGCAGCGGCGGCGCGCGCGCCGCGCAGGCCGCCGACGCCTACGCCGCGATCGAATCGGAAGTCGCCGCGATGGCCGTTACACTCGACCCCCGACACGCACCGCATCCAGCACGGGAGTAGCCGCATGAGCCAGGACACCACCGACAGCAGCGCCCTCGTTCCCGCCTCCGCCGTGATCGACGAACCGGCGCTCAAGGCGCTCGGGCTGGTCGAGGCCGACCGCGGCGCGATCGCCGAGATCGGCAAGTCGCTGCAGGACATCACCCCCGGCAACCTGCACGTGTTCGGCCGCGACGCCGCGAGCAAGACCGCCGCGTTCTCCAGCCAGCTGCTCGACCAGGTCCGCAACCGCGACCTCGACGCCGCCGGCGACAGGCTCGGCGAAGTGGTGCGCATCGCGCGCTCGCTGAACCTCGACAGCTTCGCCGGAAAGTCGAAGTTACCGGTGATCGGCGGCCTGATCGACAGGCTGAAGGCCTCCAAGGGCGAGCTGGTGCAGAAGTTCAGCGACACCAACCAGCAGATCGAGCAGCTGATGCAGGACGTCGCCCGCCAGCAGGGCACGCAGACCCAGCGCGTCGGCGAGTTCGACCGCATGTACGACATCGTGCTCGACGAGCGCCGCGCGCTCGGCCTGCACGTGGCCGCCGGCAAGGTGCGGCTGGCCGAGCTGTCGGCCGAGCAGCAGTCGCTGGCCGGGCTGGAGGATCCGGACTCGCGCAACCGCCGCAGCGAGATCGAGAACGCCATCCGCCTGCTCGACAAGCGCGTCGGCGACCTGACCGTGATGCAGCACGCGGCCGACCAGTCGCTGCCGATGATCCGCATCATCCAGGCCAACGCGATCCAGCTGATCGAGAAGTTCAACGCGGTGCGCAACATCACCATCCCGTCGTGGAAGCGCCAGTTCGCGATCCAGCTCTCGCTCAACGAGCAGAAGAACGCGGTCGAGCTGTCGAACGCCATCGACGACGCCACCAACGAGATCATGCGCAAGAACGCCGACCTGATGCGCCAGACCTCGGTCGAGACCGCCAAGGCCAACCAGCGCGCCGTGATCGACGTCGCCACCCTGCGCCACGTCCACGAACAGCTGATCCAGACCGTCGAGGAAGTCCGCAACATCCACCGCGACGGCATGCAGCAGCGCCGACAGGCCGAGGCCGAGCTGGTGCAGCTGCGCGAGGACGTGCAGAAGCGGCTGGCGGCGCCGGCGCAGGACCCGGCATAGGGCGGGTCTTGACCCGCACGTCGTACGAACGAGGCGCCCGTATACCCGCGCGAAGCTGGTCGATCCCGCGAGCGGACGCGGCGGGTTGAAACCCGCCCTATGGTCGTGGGCGCCCCCATGCCAGCCACCACCCCAGCCAGACCTGCAGCGGCAGCGAGCCGACGAAGCCGATGACGAACCAGCGCGGGAAGTCGGCGCCCATGGTGACCGCGCCGTGCAGGTCGGCTGCGAGGTAGATCGCGAAAATCGCCCACGCATGCGCGGTTTTGGCGATCGCTGCGGTCTTCACCATCAGCCAGGCGCCGGCGAAGCCGGCCACGAACACCCAGAACAGGTCGACGGCTAGGCGCAGCGTGCCGCCGGGCGGGAGGCCGAAGGCGTGGTCGGACAGCCACGCACCGGCGAGGTTGACCGCGGGAATCGCCGCGATCGCCAGCACCAGCGCCAGCAGGCTGCGCAGGAAGACCACCAGTCGACGCGGCCTCGGCATGTTCATGGCTCCAACCGTTCAATGTGTACAGCATCATGAACGCGAAAACGCGCGACGGCCGCCTCGGGGCCGCGATGGCGCGCGCTCTTGACGCGTCATGGACGTTTCCTTCGCGTTGCCTGTGCGGGCGAGGCGCTAGCGTGGCGGTTCCATCCCCCGACTGGAGTATCCGCCATGAGCCATCTCACCGGAAAACGCGTCGCCATCCTCGTCGCCGACGGCTTCGAGCAGTCCGAACTGCTGGAGCCGCTGCGCGCGCTGCGCGGGCATGAGGCCAGCGTCGACGTGGTCTCGCCCGAAAGCGGCAAGGTGCAGGGCTTCGAACATTTCGACAGGGGCGAGCAGGTCCCGGTCGACGTGAAGCTGGCCGACGCCGACGCCGCCAATTACGACGCGCTGGTGATCCCCGGCGGCCTGTTCAACCCGGACGAGCTGCGCGTGGACGAGAAGGCGCTGGCCTTCACCCGCGCCTTCTTCGCGGCCGGCAAGCCGGTCGGTGCGATCTGCCACGGCCCCTGGGTGCTGGCGAATGCCGACGTGCTCAAGGGCCGTACCGTCACCTCGGTGCCCAACATCCGCAGGGATCTGGAGAACGCCGGCGCGAAGTGGGTGGACGAGGAAGTGGTCGTCGACCAGGGCCTGGTCACCAGCCGCACGCCGAAGGACCTGCCCGCGTTCTGCGCCAAGCTGGTCGAGGAAATCGACGAGGGCAGGCATCGCGGCCAGCAGCGTTCGGTGGCTTGATCGCCCCGCAAGGTTTTCCGGCGTGGGTCGGGGTGGGCGCAGCGATCCCCGGTCTGTTCCATTCCGCCCCTGTCATCGTCATCCCGAGCGCAGCGAGGGATCTGGCCTTTCAGGTCCAGCGATGCCGGACGCCAGATCCCTCGCTGCGCTCGGGATGACAATCCGTAGGGTTCGCGATTGACGATTCGCGGCGCGTGCGCGTCGCTAATCGGTCTCGTGGCGCCAGTTGACCGAGCCGCGGCTTTCCAGCGTGCTCGATTCGATTTCCACGTCGAAGCCCTTGCGCAGCAGGTACTTCAGCGTCAACACCTGGCCGGTGCCGAGCAGGGAGACGCCGAAGCCGACGTAGAGCTTCGGCGAGAGCTGCTTGCCGATGCCGAGCACGCTGCCGCCGAGCGCGCGAGATTCCATCACGCCGGCGTCGTCCAGGCCGATCTTCGAGCCGAGCTGCCCGGCGAGCATGCTGCCGCCGGCGGTGAGCGCGGCCGAGGCGGCGTCGAGCTGGCGGCCCTCGGCGCTGGACAGGTTCGACAGCGGCCGGCCGAGCGCAAGGTAGGACAGCGCCTGCGAATCGTCGGTGGCCGGGTCGGTCCACACGTTGGCCTGCGGCGCCGAGGCGCGGCCGGTGACGCTGATGCCGGCGGTGATGTCCTGCGCCTCGATCCTGCGCTCGGCGCGGATGTCGAGCAGCGGGTCGGACACCGGCCCGTTGAAGGTGAGCCTGCCGCGCGTGACCTGCAGCTTCTGTCCGTAGGCGCTGTAGCGGCCGCCGACTTCCAGCGTGCCGCTGCCGGTCATCTCGCGGCCGGGCTGCGCGCGCACGCGCATGCTGCCGCCGAGGGTGCCGTCGAGGCCGAAGCCGCGCAGCTTCACGTCCTCGCCCATCGCCAGCGTCAGGTCGAGCTGCAGCGGCGAGGCGCCGCCGTCCTCGGGGTCCTCCGGATCGAGCACCACGACGTCCGGCGACACCGACACGCCCTCGTCCAGGCGCTCGAGGTCGATCATCGCACTCGGCACCGTCACCGTGCCGGTGACGTTGAGCGGCTGGCGCGCGGCGTAGCGCACCTCGATGTCCGGGGTGGCGATGACGCGCAGGTCGCGGGTGTCGGAGAACAGCACGTTCTCGCCGGTCAGCCGCAGCAGCAGCGGCGCGCTGGCGTCCTGCCAGCTCAGGCTGCCGTCGACGTTCAGTGCGCCTTCGCCCGATTGCACGCTGCCGGCAATGCGCGCGCTGCCGTCGGGCTGTGCCTGCAGGCGCACGTCGCCCTGTTCGAGCACGATGCCGAGCGAGGGCAGCTCGGTGCTGAAGTCGCTCAGCCGCGCCTGCCCGCCGAGCGAGGGCTGAGCACGGGTGCCGCCGAGCGCGATGCTGGCCGAGAGCCGGCCGGTGGGCTCGACGATGTCCTGCGAGAACAGCTCCAGCCAGGTCAGCTCGTCGGTGTCGGCATCGATCTCGCCGTCGAGCGGCGAGGTCGCGTCCCAACCGGTTGCGACGCGCGCACGCACGTGGCCGTCCTCGTTGAAGATCGTCGTCAGCGTCGCCTCGATGCGCGCCGGGGTGAAATCAGCGTCGAGCTGCAGGTCGCGATAGCTGATGATGTCGCGGCGCGCGCGTTCGCTGTTGCGCAGGCCACCGTCGGCCGAGCGCAGGCTGGCGTTCCCCTGCCAGGCCTTGCCCGCGGGGCGCAGCTGGCCGTCGAGGTCGATCGCGCCGCGCAGCACCCATGGACGACCGCCGTCGCGCTCGGGCAGGTAGGGCGTGGCCAGCGACAGCGGCAGCTGCTGCCCGTCGAATGCCACCCCGCGCCGCGGCCAGTCGGCTTCCGCGCACAGCGTGCCGCCGTCGGACGCGGCGAAGCAGCTGCGCGACAGCGTCCAGTTGCTGCCGGCCTGCGCATAGCGCGCCGGCGACTGCAGGCGCCAGGTCGCGCCCCTGGCCGGCGCCAGCTGCAGCGACGACAGTTCGCCGCTCCAGTTCTCGCCGCGCTTGAGCGCCGTGCCCTGCAGCGCGACCGAACCCATCGCCTCGCTGCGGGCCTGCGCGTCGAGCTGCAGGTTCTCGACCGCGCCGCGCGCTTCGACGTGAACCTCGTCGAGCGCAATGCCGGCGTTGACGCCGCTGCCGTCGAGCACCAATGTGCCGCTGTCGCGCGACCACGGCAGGCGCCCCTGCGCGCGCAGCGACGCGGTGGCGTAGTCGCCCCAGCGCAGGCCGCTGCCGGTGAGGTCGGCGCTGACGTCGGGCGCGTTGCGCGGGCCGGTGGCCTGCACCGTGCCGCGCAGCGTGCCGGCCGCGTCGGGCAGCAGGTCCGCGAGATTCAAGGGGGCGAGCGTGGCATCGAGGTCGATGCGGTCGCGCAGCGAGCCGCTGGCGTCGATGCGGCTGTCGCCGAGCGTCAGCGCCGCTTCGCCTTCGTAGTCGGTGCGCGTCCGTCCGGTCGCCGGGCCGTGCATCGCGAACGAGGCCTTGCCGCCGAGCCTGCGTCCGCGCAGCGCGCCGCCGAGGTCGCTGGCGTCGACGCCGATGTCGAGCCCGCCGTCCTCGCGCGTCGCGCCGGTGGTGGCGAGCTTGCCGTTCACCGCGCCGTTCCAGCCGGGCGCGAAATAGCCGGGATCGAAGCCGGCCAGCGTCGCGTCGACCTGCCACTGCAGCGCGGGCGCCCAGCCGACGCTGCCGGTCGCGTCGAGCGTGCCGGTGGGCATCGTCGCGCGCAGGGTCTTGAGCGTCATTTTCTCCAGGTCGCCGCGGCCCTCGAAATCGACCGTGGCGTCGAGGTCGTCGCGGGCGATCGCGGCCTTGCCGACGGCGGCCCAGTCGTTGCTGCGGCCGGCGATGCCGAAGTCGGCATCGACGCCGATCGCCGGCGCGGGATCGGCCGGCTCCGGATCGGGGGCATCGGGATCGCCGCCGAAGCGCAGGCCGCGCGCGTTGACCGCGAGCTTGAAGGTCGCGTCGGTCGGCTCGCGGAAATCGCCGTGGCCGTTCGCGGTGATGCGGCCGTCGAAGATGTCGACCACCAGCGGCTCAACGTCGAGCACCTGGTCCTCGAGCTTCACCTTCGACGGCTGCAGCACCGCGTGCAGCGCGCCCTGGGTGAACTCGCCCTGCAGGTCGGCCGCGCCGCCGTTGCCGTCGGCCGACAGCGAGAACGCGATCGGCGTGCCCGGCTCGCCGCTGCCCGAGAGCAGGCCGGGGTCGAGCGCCGGCGAGTTCGCGCGCAGGGTCCAGCGCTTGCCGCGCAGGGTGAGGTGCGCGCGCAGCGGGTCGGGCGCGTGGCCGGACAGCGCGACGTCCATCGTGTCGAGGTTGCCGCGCGCGACCAGGCCGATGCGCGGGCGCGGACGGGGGAACGGCGCCGGCAGCAGCGCGCTGGCGGTCAGGTCGGTGCGGTAGTTGTCGTCGGGCGCGTAGACGCCATGCGCGGTGAAGCGGCCGCGGTCGCTGTCGACGGCGATGTTCTCCACCCGCAGTTCGCCCTGCTTCGCGTCGATGCCGCCGCGCAGCGTGGCGACGTCGATCACGCTCTGGCCCTCGCTGGTGACGGCCAGCCCGTCGACGCGGATGGCGTCGGCCTGCAGCGACAGCGGCAGGTCGATGCGCGGCAGCACCTCGGGCCAGGTCGGCATCTCGAATGGCTTGTCGCTCTGCGGCAGGTCGAGCGTCGCGGTCTCGATGTCGAGCGCGTCCAGGCGCAGCCGGCGCCCGATCAGCGGCGTGATCGCCGGATCGAGCACGATGCGCTTCGCGGTGAAGGTGAGCACGGTCGGCTTCGCGCAATCGCCGTATGCGACCGGCTTGCCGTCGACGTCCGGGCAGCCGCGCTGCACGTAGCGTACGTCGTGCATCGTCAGCGGGCCGGAGGCCGGGCCTTCCGCGCCCGACCAGGCCAGCTCGGTGCCCGCCGGCAGCGCGGCGGCGATGCGCGCGAGCAGGAAGTCGCGGCCGCCGAAGGTCGCCAGCAGCCAGTACAGCAGCGCCGCGCCGAGCAGCGCCAGCGCCAGCGTGCCGATCGCGCTGCGGACCGCGAGCACGCGCATGCGCCGGCGGCGGCGCTCGCGCAGCTCGGCGATGCGCGCCTCGCGCTCTTCGGGCGTGAGGTCGTCGGGCAGTCGCGGCTTGCGGCGGAAGGCCATCTCAGAACTCCGCGCCGATGCTGAGGCCGATGGTGAACGGCGAGTCGGGACTGTCGAGCCCGCGCGCGATGTCCAGCTTCAGCGGACCGACCGGCGAACGCCAGCGCGCGCCGACGCCGACGCCGGTGTGCCAGTCCGGCGAGGTGCCGTCGAAGGCGCTGCCGCCGTCGACGAACACCGCTGCGCCCCAGTCGCCGAGGAAGTAGCGTTCGTACTCGACGCTGGCGGTGACCACGTTCTTCGCGCCGGCGGCGAGATAGCCGGTTTCGCGCAAGTTGCCGTCGCCGTCCTCCTCGTAGCGGATGATGCGCGGTCCGACCTCGCGCCATTCGTAGCCGCGGATGCTGCGGTCGCCGCCGGCGTAGAAGCGCAGGCTCGGCGGCATGTCGACCAGCGCGCTGGTCCAGGTGTAGCCGGCCTCGGCGCGGACGATCAGGCGGCCCTCCTCGCCGAGGCCCTTGAAGGTGGAGGCGCGCGCGTGGAACTGTACGAAGTTGGCGTCGGAGCCGACGCCTTCCACGCCGCTGCGCAGCGTCAGCGACCCGCCGACGCCGCTGCGCGGGAACACGCGGTTGTCGACGTTGATGTATTCGGCGCGTACCGACGGAAAGGTGAAGGTCGCGTAGCGGTACTGGAGCGGCGTCGCCGGGTCGTCGCCGGTCTCGACCGGGTAGGCCCAGCGCTCGCGCAGCACGTGCAGCGACGCCACCAGGTTGACCTGCTGGCTGTACTGGCCGCTGCGGCTGCCGACCAGTTCGATGCGGCGCGTGTCGATGTAGTCGGTCTGCTCGTCGTAGGCCTGCGCGCTGACCGTGTACCAGCCGTCGCGCCAGGCGAAGGCGGGGATGCGGTACTGCAGGGTGAGCGTCTTGCGCTTCTGCGCGTAGTCCAGCTGCGCCAGCGCCTTGTGCCCGCGGGTGTTGACGTAGCGCCGCTCGACGCCGAGGCGGATGCCCGCGCCGCTGTCGGTGCCGAAGCTGACGCCGGCGGTGTAGATGCTGCGCTTGGCCGGCGCCAGCTTCACCGCGACCGGCACGCGCTTGTCGACCGCGCTGGCCGGGTCGGGGGTGATCTCGATGTTGCCGAAGTAGTCGAGCTGGGCCAGCGAGGTGCGCAGGCGATCGAGGCGGCCCTGGTGGTAGTACTCGCCCTCCTCCCAGTAGACCAGCTTCTCCAGCAGGTCGTCGCGGATGATGTGGCGCTCCTGCTCGAACGTGGTCGGGCCCATGTCGTAGCGCTCGCCGCTGGTCCACACCAGGTCGATGTCGGCGGCCTGCTGCGCGCGCGTCACCTCGACCCGGCGCGAGGAGAAATCCGCGTCGAAGTAGCCGCGCTCGGTCAGGCGGCGGCTGATGCGGATCTTGCTGGCCTCGTAGTCGGCGTGGTTGAAGATGGCGCCGGACGAAGGGATGAAGGCGTCGAGGTCGGCCTGCAGGTAGCGGTCGCGGCCGCCCTCGCCGATGATGGCGATGTCCGAGTTGCGCACGCGCACCGGTTCGCCCGGATCGACGCGGACGATGACCGACACGCTGCCGTTGCCGTTGCCGCGGCTGCGTTCGACCTCGACCGTGGCCGAATAGAAGCCGAACGGCTCCAGCGCCTCGCGCGCCTCGTCCTCGGCCTCGCGCAGCAGGTAGGCCAGGCGGCGCCCGCTGACCTCCTTGCCGATCGTGTCGACCAGCGACAGCGAGACCCGCACGTTCTCGGTCATCTCCTCGTCGAGGCCGGTGATCTCCACGTTGCCGACCACGGCCGCCCGGGCCGCGCCGGCTGCGAACAGGAACAGCGCGGCGGCGGCGAGGATGCGGTGGGGGAGGCGCATCAGGGCAGGATACCGAAGGCGGGTCAAGGATCGATTAACGATTGCGGTGCTTCGGGTGTGGAGCAGCTTGCGGCGGGTGTGTCATGAGCGGACGGACCCCCACCCCAACCCGTCCGGTCCGGCGTGCTGCGCCGGACCGGACGGGTTGGGGTGGGGGCCTCCGCAGCGGAAATTCCGCCGCCGCACCACCTGCCGCTCACACCGACAGATGCTCGATCGCAGCCACGCTGCCAAGCCGATCCGCGAGCCGCTTGAGCAACGCAAGCCGGTTGCGCCGCAGCTCCGCATCCTCGACGTTGACCATCACCCCGTCGAAGAACGCATCGACCTGCGACCGCAGCCGCGCCAGGTGCGCCAGCGCATCGACGTAGTCGCCGTGCGCGAGCGCGTGGCCCGTCTCGGCGTACACCGCCTCCACCGCCTCGGCCAGCGCGGACTCGGCGGGCTCGCGCAGCAGGTCCCTGTCCTCGATCGCGGGGATCTCGTCCGTGGACTTCTTCAGGATGTTGAGGATGCGCTTGTTGGCCGCGGCCAGCGCCTCGGCCTCGGGCAGGGCCGCGAAGGTGCCGATGGCATCGATGCGGCGGTCGAAGTCGTAGAGCGAGACGTTGGCGAACGACCGCATCCGCGTAGCCACGGCATCGAAGTGCTGTACGGGTACGTTCTTGTCGAGATAGTAGCCGCGCAGGCGGTCGACAATGAACTCGAAAAGATCGAGATAGAGTGTTTCCGTATTTCTGTCGGCGTGCGGCTGGACGTCGGCCGGAAGTTGCCCGATTGCCCGCTGGATGACATTCCGCATGTCGAGCGAAAAGCCGCTCTCGATGATCGTCCGCGCCAGCCCCAACGCATTCCGCCGCAGCGCAAACGGATCCTTGTTCCCGGTCGGCTTCAACCCTGCGGCGAAGCCGCCTGCCAGCGTATCGAGCCGGTCCGCGATCGCCAGCACCTTGCCCAGCGGCGAGAGCGCGATGTCGTCGCCGGCAAAGCGCGGCTGCCAGGCTTCGTCGATGGCGTTGGCCACCGCGCTGCGATCCTCGTGCGACAGGTCGGAAAGCGAGGCGTCCTGCATCGCATAGTGGCGGCCGGCGATGCCCTGCAGCTCCGGGAACTCGTTGACGAGGCGCGACTGCAGGTCGGCCTTCGAGACCAGTGCGGTGCGCTTCGCGAGTGCCGCGTCCACGCCCACCTGCGGCGCGATCGCCTCGGCCAGCGCCGCCACGCGCGCGACCTTGTCGGCGACCGTGCCCAGCTTCGCCTGGTAGGTCACCGTCGCAAGGCCGTCGTTCATCGATGTCAGGCCCTGCTTCATGTCCTCGACGAAGAAGAACCGTGCGTCGGCGAAGCGCGGGCGGATCACGCGCTCGTAGCCCTTGCGGATCTCCGAATCGTCGGCCGGATCGACGTTGGCGACACCGATGAAGCGCGCCGTGAGCCGGCCGCCGTCGTCGAGCACCGGGAAGAACTTCTGGTTGGCCTCCATCGTCGCCACCAGCGCTTCCTGCGGCACGGCGAGGTAGTCGTCCTCGAACGTGCACGACACCGCCTTCGGCCATTCGACCAGGCAGGTCACCTGCGCGAGGTTGTCGGCGTCGATGCGCGCGCTGCCGCCGGTGGCCTTGGCCGCGGCCTCGACCTGCCCGACGATCCGGCGGCGGCGCTCGTCCGCGTCCACCAGCACCTTCGCGCCGCGCAGCGCGTCGACGTAGTCGTCCGGCGTGGAAATCCAGACCTGCTTGTCGTGCAGGAAGCGGTGGCCGCGGCTCATGCGGTCGGCGCGGACGCCGAACACTTCGCCCTCGACCACGTCCTTGCCCAGCAGCAGCACCAGCCAGTGCACCGGCCGCGCGAACGCGAAGGCGTGGTCGCCCCAGCGCATCGGCTTGGGGATCGGCATGCCGGCGATGGCCTCGCGCAGGACCTCCGGCAGCAGCGCGCGGGTTTGCGCGCCGGCCGTCACCGAGCGGTGCACGAAGCGCTCGCCCTTGGCGTCGCTGGCGCGTTCGAGCCGGGTCCACTCGACGCCCGCCTTCGCGGCGAAGCCCTGCAGCGCCTTGGTCGGCTGGCCTTCGGCGTCGAGCGCGATGCCGAGGTAGGGGCCGAAGACTTCCGAGGCCTGTTCGGGCTGTTCCACCGCCACGCCCGGCAGCAGCACCGCCAGCCGGCGCGGCGTGTACAGCGGCTTGGCATCGCCGCGCTCGACCGCGACGCCGCGCTTTTCCAGCGCCGCGAGCACGCCATCGAAGAATGCCTGCGCGAGGCCCGGCAGCGCCTTGACCGGCAGCTCTTCGGTGCCCAGTTCGATCAGGAGTGGTTGCTTGTCGCTCATCGTGCTGCAGTCCGTGTTCCGTGTAGGAGCGCCTTCAGGCGCGACCGGGTATCGAAGCGGCGGGCTTCGCGCCTGAAGGCGCTCCTACACCGGTCTTTTCAGGCCCGGAAACCCGAGCTTCTCCCGCTGCTCGTAATACGCCTGCGCCACCGCCTGCGCCAGCCGCCGCACGCGCAGGATGTAGCGCTGGCGCTCGGTGACGCTGATCGCGCGGCGCGCGTCGAGCAGGTTGAAGCTGTGGCTGGCCTTGGTGACCTGGTCGTAGGCGGGCAGCGGCAGGCCGAGCTCGACCAGCTTGAGCGCCTCCGCCTCGCAGGCGTCGAAGCGGTGGAACAGCTCGGCCACGTCGGCGTGCTCGAAGTTGTAGGCGCTCTGCTCGCGCTCGTTCTGGAGGAACACGTCGCCGTAGGTCACCGTGCCCTGCGGTCCGGTCGTCCACACCAGGTCGTAGACGTTGTCGCAGTTCTGCAGGTACATGCACAGCCGCTCGAGGCCGTAGGTGATCTCGCCGAGCACCGGGCGGCATTCGAGCCCGCCGGCCTGCTGGAAATAGGTGAACTGGGTGACTTCCATGCCGTTGAGCCAGACCTCCCAGCCCAGGCCCCAGGCGCCGAGCGTGGGCGATTCCCAGTTGTCCTCGACCAGGCGCAGGTCGTGCACCAGCGGGTCGATGCCCAGTTCCTTCAGCGAGCCGAAGTAAAGCTCGACGATGTTGTCGGGGTTGGGCTTCATCGCCACCTGGTACTGGTAGTAGTGCTGCAGGCGGTTGGGGTTCTCGCCGTAGCGGCCGTCGGTGGGGCGGCGCGAGGGCTGCACGTAGGCCGCGTTCCACGGCTCGGGGCCGAGCGCGCGCAGGAAGGTGGCGGGGTGGAAGGTGCCGGCGCCGACCTCGAGGTCGAGCGGCTGGATCAGCACGCAGCCCTGCGCGGCCCAGTAGGCATTGAGACGGGTGATCAGGCCCTGAAAGGTGACGGACTGGAAGGTCGGGGCGGCCATCGGGCGGATGCATTCGCAGGGCGCGCTAGTATAGCGGCGGACCTCGCAGCGGCCGGGTTTCCCGGCACCGGAGCCGCATTGAACGAATCGCTCGCCTCGCGCATCCCCCGGCCCGCCACGCAGCTGCCGCCCGGCAAGCTGGCGCTGGAGCCTGTGATCGCGGCGCTGCTCGCCGACGGACTGCTCGCGTCGAAGGACGCCGAGCACGCGCGCGCCAGTGCCCGCCACGTGCGCGGCCTCGACGCGGTGCACCCGTTGGTGCTGCTGGCCAACCTCAAGCTGCCCTCGGCGGTGCGGCCGGGCAGCGAGCTGGGCCTGGAGGCGCTGACAGAGTGGCTCGCCAGGGCCAGCGGCCGGCCGTACCTGCGCATCGACCCGACCAAGATCATCGTGGCCGAGGTGACCGAACTGGTCTCCCACGCCTACGCCCGCCGCCACCGCATCCTGCCGGTGGAGGTCACGCCCGACCGCGCCCGCATCGCCACCAGCGAGCCGATGGCGCTGGACTGGCTGCCGGACGTGCAGCGCCTGCTGCGGCGCGAGATCGAACTCGTCGTCAGCAACCCGCTCGACCTGCACCGCTACACGATGGAGTTCTACGGCGTCACCCGCTCGGTGCGCGGCGCGCAAGCCGACGGCGGCGACAAGGCCACGCAGGCGCCCACCTTCGAGCAGCTGGTCGAACTCGGCCGCGCCGGCGACGTCAACGCCGACGACCACCACATCGTCAACATCGTCGACTGGCTGCTGCAGTACGCCTACGAGCAGCGCGCTTCGGACATCCACCTCGAACCGCGCCGCGACGTCGGCCGCGTGCGCTTCCGCATCGACGGCGTGCTGCACAAGGTGTTCGAGATGCCGCCGCCGGTGATGACCGCGGTGGTCAGCCGCATCAAGGTGCTCGGCCGCATGGATCTCGCCGAGCGCCGGCGGCCGCAGGACGGCCGCATCAAGACGCGCTCGCCCGGCGGGCGCGAGGTCGAGATGCGCCTGTCGACCATGCCCACCGCGTTCGGCGAGAAGTGCGTGATGCGCATCTTCGACCCGGACACGGCGTTCAAGAGCATCGAGCAACTCGGCTTCGACCAGGACGAGGCCGAGACCTGGCACGACCTGACCAGCCGCCCGCATGGCATCGTCCTGGTCACCGGCCCGACCGGTTCGGGCAAGACCACCACGCTGTACTCGACGCTCAAGCGGCTGGCGACCAGCGACGTCAACGTCTGCACGGTCGAGGACCCGATCGAGATGATCGCGGTCGAACTCAACCAGATGCAGGTGCACCACCAGATCGACCTGACCTTCGCCCAGGGCGTGCGCACCCTGCTTCGCCAGGATCCCGACATCATCATGATCGGCGAGATCCGCGACCTCGACACCGCGCAGATGGCGGTGCAGGCCTCGCTCACCGGCCACCTCGTGCTCTCGACCCTGCACACCAACGACGCGCCCTCGGCGATCACGCGCCTGCTCGACCTCGGCCTGCCGCACTACCTGATCGCCTCGACCCTCAACGGCATCCTCGCCCAGCGCCTCGTGCGCACCCTGTGCCCGCACTGCAAGGCGCCGAAGAAGCTCAGCGCCGAAGCCTGGCACTCGCTGCTGCCCGGCCCGCACGCGCCGCCGGTGCCGGAGACGGCGAACGGCCCGGTCGGCTGCCTCGAATGCCGCAACACCGGTTACCTCGGCCGCGTGGGCATCTACGAGCTGATGCCGATCACGCCGCTGCTGCGCGCGCTGGTCCGGCCGGACATGGAACTGGCCGCGTTCACGCGCGCCGCCGTCGGCGAAGGGCTGCGCACGCTGCGCGTGGCGGGCGCGGAGAAGGTGGCGCAGGGGGTGACGACGGTGGAGGAAGTGCTGACGGTTCTGCCGCCGCAGGAGTGACGGGGAGCCCTGTCGCCTGCATCAATCCGGGCGCGTTCGCTGGCGGTCGGCGTCGAATCGTTCGAGCCATGCGCGAAGCCTTGGCCACAGCGTCGCGATCGGGGAACGGATGCGCAGCGAGGGTGCAACGGCGGCTGGCGCGACCGTCCCGTTGGCGCCAGCGGGAAGCGCGGCGGGCGTGACGGATCTCGCGCCCGCCGGCGCCAGCGGTGTCGGCCGGGACGCTCCAGGAACGGCGCCTGCCGGTTTCCCGATCCGGGAAGCCGGCAGCATGCCCGGCTCCAGCGGATGGCTGCCGTTGCGACGGAGCCGCTGGCCACCGGAGGTTCCGGCGGCTTCGTCGGCGCCGATGTCGTAGGGGGCGAAGCGGGGCTGGCCGTCGATGTCGTCGGTGACTTCCGCCACGACCGTGCCCGCGTCGATGGCGGGGCTGTTCGCCGGCAGGTGGCCGGTTGCGTCCACCGCGTACGCGGCCTGCTTGCTGTTGGCGTCGGTGCCCTGCTGGCTGCGCCATTGCGCGAGGGTGCGCCAGCCGCTGTTGGCGGCGCGCCCGTCGCGGAAGGTGCAGCCGTTGCGGTATCCGTTCCAGTCGGTGCCCGGCGAGCCGGTCAGCGCGGACAGGCCGCCGAGCTCGTTGGCGTAGCGGATCTCGACGCAGCGGTTGTTGTCCTGCAGGACCAGGTTGTTCAGCACGCGCGGGTTGACGGTGGCCGGCCGCCCTGCTTCGGGGGCGTAGTCCTGGAGGGTGACGCCGAAGTAGATCGCCGCGTGGTACTCGTTTGCGGCGTTGATGATGGTGTTGTTGGCGATCACCGGGTCCTTCGCGCCGTACATGCCGATGCCCGAGTGCCGGGTGTTGCGCACCACGTTGTTGCGCACGATGCCGCGGATCGATTCGTAGTACTGCGGGTTGACGCTGAGGTCGAAGAACTCCGGGCTGGTGTCGAAGCCGGCGAGGATGCCGGCGTTGCCGGTGTTCTCGATCCGGTTGCGCTGGATCACCACGTCGCGCGCGCCGCCCTTGAAGTACAGGCCAGTGGTGGCGGTGTCGTGGATGTAGCTGTCCTCGACGACCATGCCGTCGGCGTTGACGTTGTCGATGCCGTCGGCGTTGCCCGGGTAGCGGTCGCCGGTGCTGTGGATCTCGACCCGGCGGATGGTGGCGCGGTTCGATTTGGGCGTGAGCTTGATGCCGTCGGTGCCGGTGTGGTGGATCAGCAGGTCTTCCAGGATCACGTCGGTGGCGCCGGTATCGCTGGCCGGGCCGCCCTGGTACCAACTGGTCTGCAGCATCACGCCGTAGTACTGGCTGCCGGAGAGTTCCAGGTTCGAGACGCGGCTGCCCGAGGCGTTCGGGTCGATCTGGACCACCACCGAGTTGGAGACGCCGGGATCGCAGTGGATGTGCGCGCGTTCGCCGGGCGGCGAGCGCAGGATCATGCGCTGGCGCAGGCGCACGTCGCACTCGTTGTAGGTGCTGTTGCCGGCGGGCGCGCGGATGGTGATGGTGTCGCCGGCGCGGCCGGCGGAGATCGCGCGCTTGATGGTCCGGTACGGTCTTGACGAGCTGCCGTCGGCGTTCGAGTCGTTGCCCGTCGTGGACACGAACAGTTCCGCGGCGCAGGCCGGCAGGCTGGTCGCGGCCAGCAAGGCGCCGGCGATGATCGATCGCGATGGCTGCGGGAGCGGAACGGTGGCCACGAGCGTCCTCGGGTGAGTGGGATCGGCAGTCGTTGCCGCGCCGTTCGATCAGTTGCAAATCAAATGAAATCAGTTTGTTGCGCGGGGTCCGGCGGGCGACTTTAGCAACGCGGCGGGGATCGGCAAGGATGGAGTTCACGTTTCCCGCGCGCGGCCGGCCGGGGGTGCGAACGCGCGCGAGTCCATCGGCGCGTCCCGCCGATGCAGTAGCATGTCTGTCGTCGTGGCATGCGCCACATCGAAGGCGGAACGGGTAGTCATGTCGACGCGGGCAATGGGGCCGGGCAACGGCTGGTCGTGGCTGGCACGTGCGGTCAACCTCGGGCGCAACAACCCGAAGGCGGTGATCGGCGCGATCGCGCTGGTCGCGCTGGTCGCGCTGGTGCCGAGCGTCGTGCAGTTGGTGGCGCAGCCCGTGTTCGGCGCGCAGCCCGATGCGCTGCTGACGGTGATTGGCCTGACCACCCTGGTATCGCTGGTGGTGTTCCCGCTGCTGATCGGCGGCGCGCTGCGCGTGATTGATGCCGCCGAACGCGGACGGCCGGCGGGCGCGGGCGCGGTGTTCGACACCTTCCGCGCCGGCAACGGCGCCGGCCGCCTGGTCGGCTTCGGCCTGCTGATGACGGCGATCTACCTGCTGGTGTTCGGCACCATCGTCGGCACGTTCGGCAAGGGCCTGCCGGAGTGGTACATGCAGCTGATGCAGCTGAGCATGGAGTCTGGCGGCAAGCCGGTGCAGCCGGACGATATCCCCGCGCCGCCCTCGGGCCTGGGCATGGTGATGGCGCTGGGCCTGCTGTTCGGCCTGTTCCTCGGCGGCGCCTATGCGATCGGCTTCGGGCAGGTGGCGCTGGGCGGGCGCGGTGTGTTCGCGGCGATCGGCGACGGCCTGGCCGGCTCGCTGAAGAACCTGCTGCCGATCGTGGTGATGGCGATCCTGTCGATCGTCGCGCTGTTCGCGCTGATGCTGGTGGTGGCGCTGGTGGGCGGCCTGCTGGCGCTGGTCGGCGGGCTGGTGCATCCGGTGCTGGCGATACTGCTGGTCGCGCCGGTGTACCTGGGCATGATCCTGCTGATGTACGTGGTGATGTTCGGCGTCATGTACCACATGTGGCGCGACATCTGCGCCGAACCGGTGGCGCCGCCGCCGCTGCCCGGCAACCAGGTCGAGCTCTGACGCCACAGCCGTCATCCCCGCGAAGGCGGGGACCCAGCGTCTTCATGCAACAGCAAAATGGATGACCAGCGCTTCGCGCTGTTGAAAAGCGCTTCCCGCCTTCGCGGGGATGACGGGTGGAGTCGCGTTACAGCAACGTGTCGAACGCGCGCTGCATGGCGGCATTGGCCGCGAGGAACAGCCAGGCCGTCGCGGCGACGGCCAGCACGACCTGCAGGACCAGCCATGCGGTCGCCCACGCGGGCAGGTGCGCGTCGCTGCGTTCCTGCAGGGCATGTGTGCCGGCGATGCGGTCGTGCAGCGCCTGCCGCCGCGGCGGGACGAGCGCCAGCAGGTGGCCGAGGTTGAGCGTGATCCACGACAGCGCGCCGGCGAGGTGGCGCGCCGCCGCACGCGCCAGGCCGATGCGCGCGCCGCCGGCGTCGACCACGCGCAGGCCGAGCAGGCGCTTGCCGGGCGTGGCCTGCCACGGTGACGCCTCGGACAGCGCGAACCAGGCCAGCGCCAGCAGGGCGGTGGCCAGCAGGGGCGGGAACACGGTGGCGGCGATCGCGTCGGACAGCGCGGCGATCGCCTCGCGCTGCCGCGGATCGGCCAGCCACTGCCGCGTGAGCTCCAGCGGCGTCGCGCCGTGGAACAGGTCGGCCATCGCCCGCGCCATCGATTGCGCCAGCGCGTCGAACGCAGAGGCGATGCGCGCGCCGCCGTCGCGGATGCGCGCCGTGCACGCCAGCAGCGCGACCACCAGCACCAGCGCGATGTCGAGCGACCAGGCGGCGTAGCGGCGCGGGAACGAGGCCGGGCGCCCTGCCGGATTCGCGGCCGACGGCATGGCCGCGCCGCTCATGCCTCGTCGGCGTCGGTCGCGCGCTCAGCGTCCTTCGGCGCGACCATGCGCGCGGCGACGATGCCGGCCTCGTACAGCAGGCACATCGGGATCGCCAGCAGCAGCTGCGAGACCACGTCGGGCGGGGTGATGACCGCGGCGAGGATGAACATGCCGACGATGGCGTAGCCGCGCCATTCGCGCAGCTGCGCCGGCGTCACCCAGCCCAGCAGCACCAGGATCACCAGCGCCACCGGCAGTTCGAAGCTGATGCCGAAGGCGAGGAAGATCACCAGCACGAAGTTCAGGTAGGCGTTGATGTCGGTCATCATCGCCACGCCTTCGGGCGTGACCGCGGTGAGGAAGCCGAACACCGCCGGCAGCACGATGAAGAACGCGAACGCGCAGCCGCCGTAGAACAGCAGCACCGCCGACACCAGCAGCGGCAGCGCGAGCTTCTTCTCGCGCTTGTACAGGCCGGGCGCGACGAAGGCCCAGGCCTGGTACAGCAGCCACGGCATGGTCAGCAGCACCGCGGCGAAGAACGCCAGCTTGAGCGGTGCGAAGAACGGCGAGGCCACCTCCACCGCGATCAGCTGCGCGCCCTGCGGCAGCTTGTCCAGCAGCGGCTGCGCGAACCACCCGTAGAGGCGGTTGGCGAAGGGCAGCAGCGCAACCAGCGCGATCACCAGGCCGGTGATCGCGCGCAGCAGGCGCGAGCGCAGCTCGACCAGGTGGTCGATCAGGCTGCTTTCGCCCTCGTCGTGCTCAGCGCTGCCGGCCATCGTTCCTGTCCGTGTCGTCCGCCTCGCCGCCGAGCAGGTCGGGCTGGTGCGGCGCGTCGTCGTGCGGCGGCGATTCCGTGATGTCCTGCGTCGGTTCCGGTTCCGGGAGGACGGCAGGTTCCGCGGCGTCCTCGGGCGCCGACGCGTCCTGCTGCGGGGAATCGGAAACGAGGCCCGCGGTCGCCTGCCGGCGCAGGCCCTCGATCTCGCGCCGCGCCTCGTCCTCGGCGGCGCGCACCTTGGCCTGCACCTCGGCCTCGGTCTCCTGCATGGTCTTCTGCAGGTCCTGCGCGGCCTGCTTGGCGTCGTGCAGGCTGCGCTTGAGCTCCTCGGCGGCGAGTTCGCGCTCCAGCTCCGACTTCACCGAATACCACTGCGCGCGCGCGCGCCGCACCCACAGCCCGGCGAAGCGCGCCGCCTTGGGCAGGCGCTCGGGCCCGAGCACGATCAGGGCGACCACCGCGATCAGCAGCAGTTCGGTGAAGCCGATGTCGAACATGGCGGCGGCCGCAGGTCCGCGGCGTCAGCGCGAAATGGTGTCGTCCTGCCGGGGCTTGCCCGACACGGTGCCATCGCGCTCTTGCGACTGCGACTGGTGGTCGAGCTCGCCGGCCGGCTTGTCGTCGTCGCCCATGCCCTTCTTGAAGCCCTTCACCGCCTCGCCGAGGTCGCGGCCGGCGCCGCGCAGGCGCTTGGTGCCGAAGATCAGCAGCACCACGACCAGCACGATCAGCCAATGCCAGATGCTGAAACTACCCATTGCGTGTTCCCGCCGAATCGTGAGGAACGCTCAGGATACTCCACGCGGCCCGGCGCGGCCCGATGTCCGGCGCGGACGAACCCCCATTGTTCCCGTGGGAGCGCCTTCAGGCGCGATGCTTTTGATTCGGGATTCGGGAGAGCATCGCGCCTGAAGGCGCTCCCACGAGAGAACTCCCTCCCCCGCTTGCGGGGGAGGGTTGGGGTGGGGGCGCGCTTCGCGGCACCCATCCCAACCTTCTTCTACCCCGGAGGGTACGCTGCCCCGCAAGCGGGAGAGGGGGCCAGACAGTTCGGGTGAACCGGATGCGTACAGGCTTCGGCGTACGGGTGCCGGATCAGGGCGTCTCCGGCAGCGGTTCGACCAGGGCAGGGTTGTCGTTCACCGGCTCGAACGGCTGCGGCTGCGGATCGTCGGTCGGGGAGGTTGCCAGCGGCGCGGTGCTGGCGTCGGTCGGGGCAGGGCCCGCGGCCGCGACCGGCGCGGCCGGCCGGGCATCGGTGCCGCGCGCGGCGCGGGCGGCGGCGGTGGCTTCCTCGAGCTGGTCGCGGAACGAAACCACCGCGTCCGAAGGGGCCTGCGCGGCGCGGTTCTCGAAGATCGCGCGCGGCGTGCTGTTGGCGCCGTAGACCTGCCGGTTGGCGTCGTTGTCGATCTGCAGCACCGCACCGTCGAGCGCAACGCCGGCGAACAGGCCGCGCGCGCGCGACCACGACCAGATCTCGGCCTTGAGCTGGCCGTCGGTGGCGGCCGAGGCGTTGCGCCCGACCGGGCCGGCGGCGACGCCGGCGTCGGCGCCGAGCGTGACCTTGCCGTTGACGATCGATTCGAGGCTGCGGTCGTTGCGGAACACCAGCACCACGTCGGCCGACTGCACGCCGGCCTGGAACCCGATGCTGCCGCCGGTGATCTTGACGAAGCTCGGGTTCGACCAGGTGCCGTCGGGCGACTTCACCGAGAGCAGGCCGTGGCCGCGGCGGCCGCCGAGCACGAGGCCGACCTTGAGCGTGTCGGGGATGACGATGATCGCGCGCGCCTCGTCGAGCAGCTTGTCCGGGATGGCCGACTCGGGGATCGCCTGCACCTCGTTGAGCACGCGCACCGCGTTCTGCGCGCGCGAGTCCTCCTCGGGGCCCGCGACCGCGGAGCCGGCGGCGAGCAGCAGTGCCAGCAGCGAGGCGAGCAACGTCTTCCCCAGCAGGGGCGTCGGGCGGGAACGAGGCATCGTGGAGCTCCGGTAGGCATGTGGGCACCGCGCGTCGCGGCGACGGCTCAGGCTAGTGACGGTGCGATGAATCGCGGATGAGCCCGGCGGACGAATCGTCCCACCGCGATGGACGCCGGTGCCAAGCGCGGCCGGGCCTGCCATCCTATACGCGATGACGATCCCAGCCCCCACGCCCGGCATCGCGACTCCCGGCACCGCCGTGCTCCTGGTCAACCTCGGCACGCCGCAGGCGCCGACCGCCGCGGCGGTGAAGCGCTACCTCGGCGAATTCCTCTCCGACCCCTTCGTGGTGCAGATCCCGAAGCTGCTGTGGTGGCCGCTGCTGCACGGCCTGATCCTGCCGCTGCGCGCGCCGCGGGTGGCGCACAAGTACGCCGAGGTCTGGCTGCCGGAGGGCTCGCCGCTGGCGGTGCACACGCGCCGGCTGGCCGGCGCGCTGCAGGCGCGGCTGCCGGACGTGGCCGTGCTGCACGCGATGCGCTACGGCGAGCCGGCGCTGCGCGCGCGCCTGCGCGAACTGCGCGAGGGCGGCGTGCGGCGGGTGCTGGTGCTGCCGCTGTACCCGCAGTATTCGATGACGACCACCGGCACCGTGGCCGACCTCGTCGCGCGTACGCCCGGTGTGCCCGAAGCGCGCGTGGTGCAGGACTACGCGACCGACGCCGGCTGGGTCGAGGCGGTGGCCGATTCGATCCGCGCCCACTGGCGGGCGCAGGGGCGCGGCGATCGGCTGCTGTTCTCGTTCCACGGCCTGCCGCAGCGGCTGGTCGACGCCGGCGATCCCTACGCGGCGCAGTGCGAGGCCAGCGTCGCCGAGATCGCGCGCGTGCTGGCGCTGGCGCCGGAGGACTACGTGCTGGCCTACCAGTCGCGCTTCGGCCGGGAACGCTGGCTCGGCCCGGCGACCGACGCGACGGTGCGCGCGCTGGCCGCCGCGGGCGTGCGCACGCTCGACGTGGTCTGCCCGGGCTTCGCCGCGGACTGCCTGGAGACGCTGGAGGAGATCGCGATGCAGAACGCGGGGTTCTTCCGCGACGCCGGCGGACAGGCGTTGCGCTACATCCCCTGCCTCAACGACGCCCCGGCCCATGCCGACGCGCTGGCCGCGCTGGCCAGGCGCGAACTTGCGGCCTGGCCGGGGGCGGACGCGTGATGCGCGAGTTCAGCCTCGACATCGCGCTCGGCCGCATCCACGGCCTGCGCCAGGGCGAAGCGGGCCAGCCGCGCGTGCTCGCGCTGCACGGCTGGCTCGACAACGCCGCGAGCTTCGTGCCGCTGGCCGCGCACCTGCCCGGCATCGAACTGGTCGCGATCGACCTGCCCGGCCACGGCCGCAGCGCGCACCTGCCGCCGGGCAACGACTACTCGTTCGCCGGCGCGATGCACTGCGTGCTCGACGTCGCCGATGCACTGGGCTGGGAGCGCTTCGCCCTGCTCGGGCATTCGATGGGCGCGGGCATCGGCAGCCTGGTGGCGGCGGCGTGTCCGCAGCGGATCGAACGGCTGGTCGCGATCGAGGCGCTCGGCGCGCTGCCGGAAACGGTGGAGAACACGGTCTCGCGCCTGCGCGACGCGGTCGCCGCTGGACGCACCCTGTCCGGCAAGCGCCTGCGCGTGTTCACCGACCTCGATGCGCCGGTGCGCGCGCGGACCCTGGCCCGCACCGGCGCGATGGACGAGGCCTCGGCGCGGCTGCTGGTCGAGCGCGGCGTGCGCGAAGTGCTGGTCGACGACGCGCGCGCCGGCTGGGAATGGAGCAGCGACCCGCGCCTGACCCTGCCGACGCTGGTGCGCATGACCGAGGAACAGGTGCGCGCCCTGATCGCCGGCATCGAATGCCCGACCCGCGTGATCCACGCCGATCCGCCGCAGCGCTACCTGCCCGAACCCCGGCGCAGCGAACACGCCGCGCTGCTGCCGCGCGGCGAACTGGTGGTGCTGCCGGGCGGACACCACCTGCACATGGAGCGGCCGGTGGAAGTGGCGGCGGCGATTGGGGATTTCCTGTCGCGGCGCGATTGAGGCCCGCGGTCGTTCCCGCCACTCGACGCCCGGACCTGTTATCCCGAACGCAGTAGGGGATCGGCTTCCGCGTCATGCCCGGGCACGAACAAGATCCCTCGCTGCGCTCGGGATGACGGGATTCGTCGGGCGACGACATGCAGATGCCGGGTCGGCGTACCCACGGCCCGGGCCGCCGCCTACTGCGAATGCAGTGCGCGCAGCTGCACGCCGACGATCACGCGCTCGTCGCCGTTGTTGCGGTTGAACGACAGCGTCGCGCTGCGCCGGCCGGCGTCGCTGTCCTTCTCGAACGCCAGCATCGCGGTGTCGACCGAGTGCTGCGCGGCCAGGGTCTGCTTCCATCCCTGCGTGCGCATCGCATGGCGCGCGTCGGAGAACAGGGCTGCGACCTTGCCCGGCGCGCTGAGGCTGAGCACGCTGACGTCCTGCAGGTCCATCACGCTGTTCACCGCATAGGCGCGCGGCAGGTAGACGTCCTCCGGGAAGCCCTCCGGCAGAGTCAGCGATTCCCCCGCCTGCAGCGCCGTCCGGCCGTCGCCACCACCCGGCATCCGCTGCCCGTCGTCGTGCGCGATCCCGCCCTGGTCCGTGGCGCGCTGGATCGCGGCTTCGGTGATCGGGTTGCCGGCGCGCTGGCAGCCGCCAAGCAGCGGCGACAGGGCCAGGACAGTCGCGCACAGGCAGGCGACAGGTTTCGGGATACCGTTCATCGCACCCCCAGGTGCGTGGTTGGGCGGGCTTTCGAGGGTCATGGCGGATAACGCGGACCGTGCGGCCAGGCGGACAGCCACGCAGCCCTGCGGATGGAGGTCGTCGTGCGTTCGTCCCTCCGCGCGACGGTTTCGAACGCGTGGCTTCGACGTTTCGCAGCGGCCCCGGCAGGCGGCCGGCGCCGCGCCGCTCAACCGAGCAGGGCGTGCAGCGAGGCCTTGAGCCGCCGGCCTTCGGCGTGGAAATAGCTGCGCTCGTCGCGCCATGCCGGGAAACGCTTCTCGACCTCGCGCCAAAACGCGCGCGAATGGTCGGCCCGGATCAGGTGGCACAGCTCGTGCACCAGCACGTACTCGAACGCCGAGGGGCGGCCGAGCACCAGCGACAGGTCCAGCGTCAGCGTGCCGTCGGGCGCCAGCGAACCCCACTGCGAGGACAGCACCCGCAGCCGGATGCGCGAGGGCGGGCGCGGCAGGCCGGGCAGGTAGCCGGGCAGCCAGCGGCCGATGTCGGCGCGCGCCTGCGCTTCGTAGAAGTCGCGCAGCGCGCGCGCGATCGCGGCCGGGCCGGCCTGCGCCGGCGACTGCAGCACGATGCCGTCGCCGTCGAGGCGCGCGCGCGCGAAGCGGCCGTCGGTCCAGTCGACCGGCAGCAGGGCGTCGCGCAGCGGCAGGCTCGCCGGTTCGCCGCGCACCAGCGGGGCGAGGTTCTCGCCGAGAGCCGACAGCTGCTCGGCCAGCCAGTCGCGATGTTCGTGCAGGAAGCGCTCGCCCGAGACCAGGCTCGCGCGCAGCGGCAGGGTCAGGCGCGCGCCGCGTTCGCCGACGCTGAGCTTGATCCGCCGCGCGCGTGGATCGCGCACGCGCAGCACGTCGATGCGGCGGCCATCGCCGAGCACGAACGGGATCGAGTCGCGCTGCAGCCGGGACGAGGCCTTCGGCGCGGGCGGCGACAGTCGGAACAGCGAAGGCATGCGCGTAATGCTACCCGTGGGAGCGCCCTTGGGCGCGATTGCCTTTCATGATCGGCGCGACGGAGGGGAAGGCAATCGCGCCCAAGGGCGCTCCCACGGGCCGGGAGGGGTCAAGCGTCGGCGCTGGACAGCTTCAGCGCCGGCTCCAGCACCGAGAACAGGCGCCTGAACTCGGCGCTCATCAGCGCGAAGCGGGCGTCGAGTTCGGCGCGCACGTCCTCGCGCTCGGTCGATTCGAGCTGGTCCACGGCGCCGTCGAGCAGCTTGAACTTGCGCACGACCAGGTCCTCGCCGAGCACGAACGAGACGTGGTCGTCGAGGTTGAGCGCCAGCCGCGTGACCTGCTTGCCCGATTCGAGGTGCTTGCCGATCTCGTCGCTCTGCAGTTCCTGGCGCTGGCACTTCACCACCGCGCCGTGCTCGGCCGGATCCTTCAGCTCGCACTCCTCGCCGAGCGTGAGGCCCTCGGGCAGCGGGTCGCCCGCGATCCAGCCGGTCAGCACGCCGCGCGGCGCGACCTCGGCGTTGAGCGGCAGCGCCGGGAAGCTGCCCAGCGCGTGGCGGATCTCCGAGACCACCGCCTCGCCGTTCTTGCGGCTGGAGGTGTCGACCGCGCAGACGCCATGCTCGAGGTCGATCAGCGCATCGGTGCGCGAGGGGCGCACGAAGGCGCGCGGCAGCAGTTCGTGGACGAGGTCGTCCTTCATGCGCTTGCGCATGCGGCCGCCGGGCCTGCGGCCCTCCTTTTCCTCCATCTCGGCGAGCTTCTTGGCCAGCAGGTCGTTGACCACGGCCGAGGGCAGCAGCCTGTCCTCGCCGCCGACGGTCAGCCAGATCGCGTCGCCGATGCGGTGCGACAGCGCCTCGCCGTCGCGGCCGAAGGGCGACACGAAGCCGCGCGAGGAGAGCTCCAGCGCGCCGACGGGCTTGAGCGGGTGGTCGGCGAGGAGTTCGTCGAGTTTCGAGAAGTCGAGGGAGGAGGGGAAGCGGAAGAGCGTGAGGTTTCTGAAGAACATGAAGATCCGGGATTCGTGATTCGTGATTGGGGATTGTGGATTGGTGGTTTGTGATTGGTAATTCGAAGAGATGCAGTCGCCTTGGCCGTCATCCCGGCGAAAGCCGGGATCCATTTGCTTTTCGCCGTTGTCCCCGCGGCGTCAAGCCGCACGGCTCCGGACGCGAAAATGGATCCCGGCTTTCGCCGGGATGACGGTGAAGGAGGGCGGGCACGTCAGGCGTCGCCGTCGTCGCCGGGCGCCATTGCCGCATGCGGCTCGCCGGCCAGCCAGGCGTGCGCGTCGGCCCGGTCGGCGCCGTCGCGGTGGCCGAGCGAGAGGAAGTCGAACAGCTTCGGGTCGGACAGCTGCGAGGGCCGGATGTCGCCCAGCGCGCGCGCGATGGTTTCGATGCGCCCCGGCGATTCGCGCTCCCACTGCTGCATCATCAGCCCGACCTGCCTGCGCTGCAGGTTCTCCTGCGAACCGCAGAGGTTGCACGGAATGATCGGGAACCGCTGCGCCTCGGCATAGGCGGCGATGTCGTCCTCGCGCACGTAGGCCAGCGGGCGGATCACCACGTGCCTGCCGTCGTCCGACAGCAGCTTCGGCGGCATGCCGCCGAGCTTGGCGTGGAAGAACAGGTTCAGGAAGAAGGTGGCGACCAGGTCGTCGCGGTGGTGTCCGAGCGCGATCTTGGTGAAGCCGTGTTCCTCGGCGTAGGTGTACAGCGCGCCGCGGCGCAGGCGCGAGCACAGCGAGCACATGGTCTTGCCTTCCGGCACCACGCGCGTGACCACCGAGTAGGTGTCCTGCTCGAGGATGTGGAAGTCGACCCCGAGCGCGCGCAGGTAGTCCGGCAGCACGTGTTCCGGGAAGCCGGGCTGCTTCTGGTCGAGGTTGACCGCGGTGATCGAGAACGACACCGGCGCCTTGCGCTGCAGCTGCAGCAGGACGTCGAGCATGGTGTAGCTGTCCTTGCCGCCGGACAGGCACACCATCACCTTGTCGCCGTCCTCGATCATGCCGAAGTCGGCGATCGCCTTGCCGACCTGGTGGCGCAGGCGCTTGGCCAACTTGTCGGCCTCGCGCGCGCCGCGCCGGTCGGCGTTGCGCAGCACGGGCATCGGCAGGGGCAGGACGGTGCTCATGCGCCGATTTTACCGGGATGGACCGGACCGGCGCCGGAATCGCCGTCCGTCGCCGCATCCGCGCCGTTTTGATCGAGGTCAATGCGCGGGATTGCGCGCCGGCGGAAGCTGGAGGCCTCCCCACGAACCTACAGGAGAGCCGGATGGACAGGACGATGAAGGCCGCGGTGGTGCGCGCGTTCGACAGGCCGCTGGCCATCGAGGAGGTCGAGGTGCCGCGGCCCGGCGCCGGCGAGATCCTGGTGAAGGTGGAGGCCTGCGGCGTCTGCCACACCGACCTGCACGCGGCGCAGGGCGACTGGCCGGTGAAGCCCAGCCCGCCGTTCATTCCCGGGCACGAGGGCGTGGGCCACGTCGCCGCGGTCGGCGCGGGCGTCTCCCACGTGAAGGAGGGCGACCGCGTCGGCGTGCCCTGGCTGTATTCGGCCTGCGGCCACTGCACGCACTGCCTCGGCGGCTGGGAGACGCTGTGCGAGGCGCAGCAGAACACGGGCTACTCGGTCAACGGCGGCTTCGCCCAGTACGTGCGGGCCGACGCCGGGTACGTCGGCCACCTGCCCGGGGACATCGGCTTCGTCGAGATCGCGCCGGTGCTGTGCGCGGGCGTCACCGTCTACAAGGGCCTGAAGGTCACCGATACCCGGCCCGGCGACTGGGTGGTCATCTCCGGCATCGGCGGCCTCGGCCACATGGCGGTGCAGTACGCGAAGGCGATGGGCCTGAACGTGGCGGCGGTGGACGTGGACGACGCCAAGCTGCGGCTGGCCGAGCGCCTCGGCGCCGGCGTCACCGTCAATGCGCGCGACACCGATCCGGCGGCGTTCCTGAAGAAGCAGATCGGCGGCGCCCACGGCGCGCTGGTCACGGCGGTGTCGCCCAAGGCCTTCGAACAGGCGATCGGCATGCTGCGCCGGGGCGGGACGATGTCGCTGGTCGGCCTGCCGCCGGGCAGCTTCCCGCTCGACATCTTCGGCATGGTGCTCAACGGCATCACCGTGCGCGGCTCGATCGTCGGCACCCGGCTCGACCTGCAGGAATCGCTGGAGTTCGCCGCGCAGGGCAAGGTCGGGGCCACGGTCGCCGCGGATCGGCTGGAGAACATCAACGACATCTTCGCCCGCATGCAGCGGGGCGAGATCGAGGGCCGCATCGTGCTCGACATGGCGGCCTGACCCGGCCGCCCGTGCCCGGCCGCCGTCGCGTAGGAGCGCCTTCAGGCGCGATGCCTTTTCTCACCAACGACCAACCACGAACCGCGAACCAAAAGCATCGCGCCTGAAGGCGCTCCTACAAGGTGCCCTGGGGACGGCATTTCGATCTCCCGCCGTCAGGGCATCCACACCCGGGTCAGGACCGTGGGCATCGCCACGACGCCGGTCACCCGGCCGCTGCCGTCGAACTCCACCTGGAACTCGGTGAAGCTGTCCAGCCAGTAGCGCCAGATGTTCGCGTCGAGGTCCGGGTTCTCGCTGCTGACCGGATAGCCGAGCGCGGTGGCGACCTGTTCGCGGTCCATGCCGGCGGTGACGCGCGACCGCCGCACCGCCTCCTGCACCCTGGCCGGCCAGCTGGCGATCCTCGCCTTCGGGTCCTCGCGCAACACGTAGCGTCGCGCGAAGGCCTCCGGCGACAGGTCGCGGCTGTAGTCGTTGCCGATCGACTGCTTGCCGCCGCCGAGCAGCACGCTCACCTTCTTGCGGCCCACGGCGGTGACCTTGACCGGCGTGCCCGCCGGGACGACGCGCAGGCCGTCGCCGGCGTAGTTGATGTCGCTGATCCAGCTGCCGTCGCTGCGCAGGTTGCAGCACAGGTAGCCGTCGTACTTGTCCTGCGCGGACGCGGCGCCGGCCGCCAGCGCGGCGACGATACCGAGCGCACGCAGGCCGCGGCGCATCCCGAATTTCCCCATTTTCGTTCCCCATCCATGGCGGCCGGGCCCGCCGCGATGCGTGGCCAGGGTGTCCAGCTTCCCCCTGTGCGCGTTGCCCCCTCCGCGCGGCGCCATTGTGCCTGTCGCCGGGGCCGCCGGTCATCCACGTCCGTTGCGCGGGCGTGTAAGCTGGCAGGGCGATGCAGCCCGCCGATCCCGCCGAGACCTCACGCAAGCTGGCCGAGCTGCGGCAGGAGCACCGCGACCTCGACGCCGCCATCGCGAAACTGCAGGTCGACCTCACCCACGACGACCTTGCGATCAAGCGCATGAAGAAGCGCAAGCTGCAGCTCAAGGACATGATCGCGCGGCTGGAGAGCGCGCTGATCCCGGACGAACCGGCGTAGCGCCTGCAGCGGAGTGCCTGGGCATTCACCGCCGGCGGCCCGGATCAACAAATGTCCGTCATCCCCGCGAAGGCGGGGATCCAGTGTCTTTGGCGTTCCAAGAGAATGGATGACCAGCGCTCCGCGCTGTTGAAAAGCGCTTCCCGCCTTCGCGGGGATGACAGTCGCATCCATCATCTCGGCCGGCTCTCGCCGCCGCGCTTCCCGCTTTCGCGGGGATGGCGGCTATCGGGACGGCTGGGGCCGTTGCGGCAAGCCACGAACGCAAGCGCCGACATTCAGTCCTGCGCGACGGGCTCCGGCTCCGGCTTCGCCGCCTCCGGGCTGACCTTCTCGATGGTGTGCCGCAGCTCGCGGCCGAGGATCACCTTGGCATCCTTCGCCCACGATTCCAGCCGCTGGTCGAACACCAGCTTGCTGTTCTGGTCGAGCTTGACCAGCTCCAGCTCGCGCAGCTTCTGGATGAAGCCGCGGAACAGGCTCTTGTCGAAGAACTCCGGCGCCGCCGGTGCGTACAGCAGGCTCAGGCGCTGCGCGGCGAGCTGGCACAGGCTTTCCAGTTCGCCGGCGCCGAGCGTGCCGGGGCCGTTCTTGGCCAGCACCGAGATCGCGATGTAGTAGCGCTCGAACGCCTGCTGCAGCGGATGGCCGAGCGCGCGCAGGCGGAACACCTCGTCCGACTGGCCGGCGTTGCGCGCGAGGATGCCGCCGTCGTCGTCGCTCACGCGCTCGAGCAGGCCCTCGCGCACGAACACCTCCAGCGTGCGCTCGATGCGATCGGCGAAGCCGTCCTCGTCCCAGGGCAGGAACAGCTCGCCCTGCAGGAACGGATACACCGAGCGGCCGATGCGCAGCAGATTGTTGCGCGACATCCGCCGGTTGTGCAGGAAGCAGCAGGCGATCCACGCCGAGGCGGTGAACAGGTGCACGACGTTGTTGCGGAAATAGCTCAGCAGCACCGCGTCGTCGTCGCCGACGTTGAACACGTCGCCCAGCGGATGCGCCACGCGCCGCAGCACGCCGATCTCCTCGCCGTGGGCGACGATCTCGCGCGGCGAATGCGGCGTCACCGTGACCCGCTCGGAGAACGGCACGTCGGCCAGCAGCGTCTTCGACAGCGCGATCTGCGCCAGCAGGTCGGCTTCGCCCATCGCGTGCTTGGGCGTGGACAGCAGGGCCAGCGCCAGCAGGTTGATCGGATTGACGTCGGCGGCGCGGTTGATGTTGACCTGGATGCGCTGCGCGGCGGCGTCGACGGTGTGCGACAGCCAGTCGGGCTTGTCCTCGTCGTCGAGCGGCTTGCCGTCCCAGCCGCTGGCGTGCTCGGCGAGCAGGTCGGCCAGCGGGATCGGCTCGCCGAAGTTCACCACCACCTGTCCGTAGTTCTGCCGCAGCACCTTGGGGATGCCCCACAGCAGGGCCCAGATCGATTCCTTTTCCTTGGGCTTGCCGCTGAGCTCGTCGAGGTAGCTGGTGCCCTCCATCAGCTTCTCGTAGCCGATGTACACCGGCTGGAACAGCACTGCGCGCGAAGGTTGCCGCAGGTAGGCGCGCAGCGTCATCGCGATCATGCCGCCCTTGGGCTGCAGCAGCCGCCCGGTGCGCGAGCGCCCGCCCTCGACGAAGTACTCGATCGAGTAGCCGCCGGCGATCAGCTGCGCCACGTATTCGGCCAGCACCGCCGAGTACAGCGCCGAGCCGCGGATCGAGCGGCGGATGAAGAACGCGCCGCCGCGGCGCAGCAGCGGGCCGATCACCGGCAGGTTGAGGTTGATGCCTGCGACGATGTGCGGCGGCACGATGCCCTTGGTGTAGAGCAGGTAGCTCAGCAGCAGGTAGTCCATGTGGCTGCGGTGGCTGGGCACGTAGACGATCTCGTTGCCCGGCGCCGCGGCCTTGAGGCTGTCGAGGTGGTGCACCAGCACGCCGCGGTAGATGCGGTTCCACACCGAGGTCAGCAGGAACGAGGCCGAACGCACCACCGGATGCGAGTAGTCGGCGGCGATCTCGTAGGCCATCGCGTGCGCCTTCTTCCACGCGTCCTCGGGCGAGCTGCCGTCGCGGCGCGCCTGGTCGGCGATGGCGTCCTTGACCGGCTGCGAGGCCAGCACCTTGTCGATCAGCAGGCGGCGGGTGGACAGGTCGGGGCCGATGATCGCTTCGCGCAGGCGGTTGAAGTGGGTGCGCAGCAGGCGCGAGAGCTTGCGCACCGTGCGCTCGGGCGGCAGCTCTTCGGCCAGCAGGTTGCGGATGCTGACCGGCGCGGCGAACTGCACCAGGGTGTCGCGGCCGTTGAGCAGGATCGACAGCAGCCGGCGGAAGCGGCCGACCAGCGCCCAGTTCTCCGAGAACAGCACCGAGAACCAGCCGCTGGCCTTGTCCGGCGAACGCCCGACGAAGATCGACACCGGCACCAACTGCACGTCGAGCGCGGGATCGGCGCGGTGCGCGTCGAGCAGCCGCGCCAGCGATTCGGAATGGGTCTTCTTCGGCGCCAACTGGCCGGTGGCCAGCGCCAGCGCGCCGCCGGCGTTGCGCCGCGACAGCGCCACGTAGGCGCGCTTGCGCCCGAGCGGATCGCCCGGCAGCGGCCGCAGCGGCCCGGGCATGCCGGTCTCGCGGCAGGCGCGGTCGAGGATCAGCGCGTTCGACAGGCCGTAGTCCTCGAGCACGTAGCAGACCGGGCGCGGATCGACCAGCTGCTGCGGCGCCTGCGGTTCGATCTTCAGCGTGATCCACGGCTTGAGCGTCCAGCCCAGCAGGCGCGCCCACCACGGCCGCCCGCTGCGCATCGCCGCCACGCGCGGCGGCGGCGGGCCGAACCCGGGGTCGGCGGACTGGGGCCCGGTCGGATCGCCGGAAGGGGCACCGTCGCCGCTGGACTGCGGCCCGGCGTCGAACAGGTTCGGTTGCGTCGGCATCGTTCGCATTATGCCCAAGCGGGAAAACCGGGGTCAGGGTCGACTTCCCCTTGGATACCGCCGACCTGTGGGGTGCCCGGGAAAGTCGACCCTGATCCCGGTTTTCCCGTCAGCGATGTCAAGAAAGGCTGAACGGATTTCCGGCGACGGCCCGTGAACTGTGACCCGTACCCGCAAGCGGCGCACGGCGGCTTGCGGACTTTTACGGTTTGTTTACAACCAGTGGGACGCGTGAGGGGGCGCGCGGTCTTGCGCTGTTGTTCCCGTCTGTTTTTCTTTCAAGGAGAGATCGATGTCGCCCCAACGCCACCGGCTGGCCGCCGCCGTCCGCCTGTCCCTGCTCCTGACCGCCCTTCCGCTGTGCGCCGCGGCGCAGGATGCGCCCGACGCCCCCGGGGCGCCCTCCGAGACCCGGACCCTCGACGCCGTCCAGGTCACCGGCTCGCGCATCAAGCGCGCCGAACTGGAAACCCAGGTCCCGGTGCAGGTGCTGACCCGGGACGACATCGACCGCAGCGGCTTCACCTCGGTCGCCGAGGTGGTGCAGAGCCTCACCGCCAGCGGCGCCGCGCTCAACACCAAGTTCAACTCCTCGGGCAACTTCGGCTTCCCACCGGACGGCGGCGGCGTCGGCGCCGGCGCGGCGACGGTCGACCTGCGCCACCTCGGCGCCAAGCGCGTGCTGGTGCTGGTCGACGGCATCCGCTGGGTCAACGAATCCTCGGCCTCGGGCGTGGGCTCGTCGGTCGACCTCAACACCATCCCGCTGTCGATCATCGAGCGCATCGAGGTGCTGGAGGACGGCGCCTCGTCGATCTACGGCTCCGACGCGATCGCCGGCGTGGTCAACATCATCACCCGCAAGGACGTCGACGGCGCCAGCGTGCAGCTGCACTACGGCGACTTCAGCGACCTGAAAGGCGGCGAGACCTGGGGCGCGGACCTCGGCTGGGGCGGCAGCAGCGAACGCGCGCGCTGGTTCGTCGGCGCGTCGTACTTCCGGCAGAAGGAGATCTCGTCGACCGAATACGGCCCAGCCGGCGTGCCCGTGCCGGGGACCGGGCTGGCGAACGGCAGTTCGGCGACGCCGAACGGCCGGTTCGTGTTCCAGGATCCGAATACCGGCGTGGTCCATGACATCACGCCGAACACGGGCGACACCGATCCGGCGTTCGACCCCGCCCAGGCCGGCTGCGACCGGACCGACGGCTTCCACTGCTTCTCCACCGCGGACCGCTTCAACTTCGCGCCCTACAACCTGCTGCTGACGCCGTCCGAGCGCAAGTCGGTGTTCGGCCAGGTGCAGTTCGACTTCACCCCGACCTTCGCCGGCTACGTGCGCGTGCTCTACAACGAGCGCGAGTCGGCCAACCAGGCCGCGCCCGAACCGTTCTTCCTCGGCACCGACGCCGGCGTCTACAACGACTGGGCCGAGCGCACCCTGGTCATCTCCGCGCTGAACCCGTACAACCCGATGGGCTTCGACCTGACCACCGTCGGCGAGGACGCCAACCTGTTCCTGCTCGGCCGCCGCCCGGTCGAGGGCGGGCCGCGCCGCTTCGAGCAGGAAGTGAAGACGTGGTACGCCTCGGCCGGCCTCAACGGCGTGTTCGACGTCGCCGACAGGCCGTGGAGCTGGGACGTCAACGTGATGCGCAGCGAGAGCAAGGCCGACCAGACCAATTACGGCAGCTACAACATCCGCCGCATCAACGAGGCGCTCGGCGATCCCGCCGCCTGCGCCGCGATCACCGGCTGCGTGCCGCTCAACCTGTTCGGCGGCCCGGGCACGATCACGCCGGACATGCTGGCGTGGATCCAGCCGGTGGTGCACGACAGCAGCCGCAACACGCTGAGCCTGGTCTCGGCGAACCTCACCGGCGACCTGTTCGAGGGCTGGGCCGGCGCGATCTCCTTCGCGACCGGCTACGAGTACCGCAAGTACGAGGGCGAGTACCAGCCCGACGCGCTGACCGTCGCCGGCGAATACAACGGCGTGCCGTCGGGCCCGACCAGCGGCGAATACGACGTCAACGAGGCCTACCTCGAGTTCTACGTGCCGCTGGTGAAGGACGGCTGGCTCGGCAAGAGCCTCGACCTCAGCGTCGCCGGCCGCTATTCGGAGTACTCCAACTTCGGCGGGACCAGCACCGGCAAGATCGGCCTGCGCTGGCAGATCGCCGACGAATTCCTGCTCCGCGGCTCGTTCGCCGAAGGCTTCCGCGCGCCCTCGATCGGCGAGCTGTACGGCACCCTGAGCCGCTTCGACGCGACCCTGGTCGATCCCTGCAACAACGAGGCCTCGACCACGCCGCAATGCGTCGCCGACGGCGTGCCGCCGGGCTACGAGCAGACGAACCCGCAGATCTCGGTGGTCACCTCGGGCAACGTCGACCTGCAGCCGGAAACCAGCCGCAGCCTGATGCTGGGCGCGGTGTGGAGCCCGTCGTTCGCCGACGCCGCGTCGTGGTCCGACCGCCTCGACCTCGGCGTGACCTTCTACCGCCACACCATCGACGGCGCGATCCAGGCGCTGGACGCGCAGACCATCCTGCAGCGCTGCATCTCTACGCGCGACCCGGCCTCGTGCGGCTTCTACGAGCGCAACGAGCGCGGCCAGATCGTCCGCTTCGACAACATCCTCGGCAACGTCGGCACGATCCGCACCGACGGCTGGGATTTCAACGTCGACTGGCGGCTTCCCGAACAGGCGTGGGGCCGGCTCGCGTTCGCGTGGAAGACCACCTGGGTGACGAAGTACGAACTGGTCAACGAGGCCGGCCAGGCCGAGCCGCGTGCGCCGGGCGTGGAGATCAACAACAGCGCGATCCCGGACCGCACTTCCACGCTCTCGGCGAACTGGAGCCATGGCGGCTGGTCGGCGGCGTGGAGCGCGCGCTACATCGACGGCCTGCGCGAGTCCTGCGGCGGCGCCAACGGCTTCGACATCTGCGACGACAGCGACAACGACCTCAACCGCCTCGGCGCGACGACCTACCACGACGCGCAGCTGTCGTGGGGCAGCGACGCGTGGATGAAGGACTTCCGCATCACGCTCGGCGTCAACAACGTCTTCGGCAAGGACCCGCCGATCTGCCTGAGCTGCACGCTCAACGGCTACGACGCCTCGACCTACGACCTGCCGGGTCCGTTCTGGTACGCGCGGGTGGGCTTCGGGTTCTGAGCGACCGCCGGGGGAAACGGCGGCGGGCGGCGCATCGCCGCCCGTCTCCCCGACCTGTCATTCCGGGCGCAGCGAGGAATCTGCTTTCCAGCGTGCGAGAACGATGAGGGAAGCAGGTTCCTCGCTGCGCCCGGAATGACAGACAGGTGCCGCCGAAGGCCCCGGGTTCGGCGACGGGCCTGGCGCGCGGACCGCAAGCTCACCGCTGCAGCGCCGACTCCGGCACCTCCAGGCTCACCGACAGCGCGAGGTGGTCGGAGAACGCCGCCGGCACCGCGCGCATGCCTTCGCAGCGCAGGGTGTCGGTGACCAGGATGTGGTCGATCGCGCGCTGCGGCTTCCAGCTGGGGAAGGTGTGCACGGCGCAGGCGGGCGGCTGCAGCCGCGTGGTGCGGAACAGGTGCGCCATTTCGGGGCGGTCGATGACGCAGTTGAAGTCGCCCATCAGCACCGCGTTCGGGAAGTCCTGCAGCAGTTCGGCGATGAAGTCGAGCTGCAGCTTGCGCGACTGCGCGCCCAGCGACAGGTGGGCGACGGCGACGGTCAGGCCCTCGGCGCCGTTGCCGAAGTGCCCGAGCAGCACGCCGCGGCCGGCGATGCGGCCGGGCAGGGAATGGTCGACCACCTCCACCGGCTCCAGCCGGCTCAGCAGTCCGTTCGCGCTGGAGGCGAGGCTGCCGACGCGGCGGTTGGGCTGGTGGCTCCAGTAGTCGAAGCCGGCGCGCTCGGCGAGGTAGTGGGTCTGGTTGGTGAAACCCGAGCGCCAGCTGCCCGGGTCGCTTTCCTGCAGGCCGACGATGTCGTGCTCGCCGGCGAGCTGCGCGATCGCATCCAGCGACGTGCGCTTCCCGCCCGCGGGCAGCACGTGCGACCAGCTGCGCGTGGCGTAGTCGCTGTAGCGCCGGGTGCTGGAGCCTGCCTGGATGTTCGCGCTGAGCAGCTTCAGCCGTTGCGTCGACATGCGGGTGTGGACGTCAGCCGCCGGCGCGCACCTGGGCGATGACGCGATCGGTGTTCTGCAGCAGTTCTTCCCAGCTGCGGCCCTTGACGCGGTAGCGGCCGTTGACGATCAGCGTCGGCGTCGAGTTCGCGCCCTGCGCGGCGATGTACTGCTTGGCGCGGCCGTACTTGGCGTTGACCGTGAAGCTGGCCATGGTGCTGGCGAACTGCGCCGGGTCGGCGCCGAACTGGGCGTAGACCCTGGCGATGTCGGCCGGCGAATCGGTGCCGCGCTCGCCCTTGAGGCTGCGGTCGACGTGGATCGCCTTGAACACGCCGTCGTGCGCCCTGTCGGCGATGCCCATCGCTTCGGCGGTGTAGTAGGCGCGCACGTAGGGATCCCAGTTGCCGCCGAACGGCGCGGGCACGTAGGTGAAGCGCACGTCGGCCGGCAGCCGCGCCTTCCAGGCGTTGACCAGCGGCTGGAACATCGCGCAGGCCGGGCAGACGTAGTTGAACACCTCCACCACCTCGATCCTGCCCTCGAGCGGCTCGAACGGCTGGCCGCCCGGGATCGGGTCGTAGTGCTCGCCCTGGGTCGCGAAGGTGACGGCGGGTGCCGCGGGCCCGGCCGCCGGGGCCGGGGTGTCGGCGGGCACCGGGGCTTCGGTCGGGGCTTCGGCAGCGGTGTCGGCGGCGGCAGGCGCGTCCGGGTCGAGCGCAGGCTCGTCGACAATGGCTTCCGCGGCGGCGGGCGCGGCTGCCTCGGCGACCGGCGCGGCGGCGACTTCTTCGACTTCGACGGGCGCCTGCTGCTGGCACGCGGCCAGCAGCAGCGCCAGCGCGGCGGGAACGAGGGCGAGGCGGGGGAGGTCGCGAAGCTTCATCGGCGGGGTTCCGGGAACGTGGTTGGCGTCAAGCGTACAAGGCCGGCCGTGAGGCCGCGGAGGATCAGCGCGAAACTGCGCGTTCCATCGCGATCAGGCCGTCGGCGATGCGCAGGCTGTCGCCCAGCGTCCGCCCGAGTACGCGGTACTTGCCGTTGATGATGAGGGTCGGCGTGCCCTGGAGCCCGCTGCGGACGGCGAATTCGCGCGCCGCGTTCATCTTTTCGTCAGTCGCCGGAGACGCCATCGCAGCCCGGACCCTGGCCGCATCGAGGCCCTGCGCGGCGAGGAAGGCCGCCATTTCGCCGCTTGAGGCCCCGCGCGCGGGCAGGCTGTATTCGCGGTGGATGGCGTCGAACAGGAGCGGGTGCACCTGCGCCACGCGCCCCAGCGCCTCGAGCGCGAAGTAGCCGCGGGCGTAGGCATCGTCGGGCGAGTACGCCGCCGGCAGGTAGTGCACGCGCACGTCCCTGTCGGCCTTGCGCTTCCAGGCGTCGAGCATCGGCCGGAACTGGTCGCAGTGGCCGCAGGCGTAGGAGAAGATCTCGACGACCTCGATCGTGCCCGGCTCGGGCTTCCAGCGCTGCCCGTCCTCGATGCGCACGTAGTCCGTGCCTTCCGCCGGCGCTGGCTGTTGCGCGGCCGCGTACAGCGGCAGCAGGACCAGCAGGCAGAGGAGCAGGCGGGACATCATCGGACGGGACTCGCTCGGGCACGGGCCGGCGGCGGCGCGCCGGGCCCGGGAAGACGCTCCGGGACTCACGATCCCTGCGCGTCGGCCCCGGCGGGCGCCGGTTCGGTGGCTTCGCCCGGCGCTTCCTCGGCGGCCGGCGTGGCGGCCGGTGCCGGGGCGACCGGGCCGGCGGACTCGATCGCGGCCAGGGTGGCGGCGTCCGGACGCTCGTGCAGGCCCTGCAGGTAGCTGGCCAGCGACTGGATTTCCTGGTCGGTCAGCGGCGCGGCGATCGTGGCCATGATGTCGAACAGGTGGCGGTCCTGCTGGCTGGTGGTGCCCGCGCGGTATTCCTGCAGGCGACGGTCGACGTAGGCGGCCTCCTGGCCGGCCAGCGCCGGGTAGGCCGGACCGGGATTGCCGGCGCCGGCGGGTCCGTGGCAGGCCATGCAGGCCGGCAGGCCGCGGCTGGCGTCGCCGGCGCGGTAGAGCTGCTGGCCGATCTCGTAGAACTTCAGGCCCTTGTACGGGCCCTCCTCGAGCGCGGTGTCGTCGGCGATGCCGGCGGCGGCGGCCTGGGTGGCGAAGTAGGCGCCGACGTCGCGCATGTCCTGCGCGCTGAGCGGGGTGGCGAACGGGATCATCGCCGGCGCCAGCCCGGTGTTGCGCTCGCCGCTCTTGAACAGCGCCAGCTGGTGGGCGACGTAGCGCTCGCTCTGTCCGGCAATGCGCGGATAGGGCAGGCCCTCGGGCGGGTTGCCGTCGAGGCCGTGGCAGGCGGCGCAGGTGCCGGCCAGGGTCGCGCCGCGCTCGGCGTCGCCGGCCTGGGTCTTGTCCAATGCCGCGATCGCACTCGCGTCCAGCGGCGCGACTTCGACCGGCGGATTGTCCGGCAGCGGCTCGACGATGGACTGGGCGAACGCGACGGTGCCGGCCACGAGGGCGACGAGACCGGCAAGACCGTAGGCGCGAGCGTGGCGCATGGCTGGGCTCCGAATAACGTGAATGCGGCGGACGCTTCCGCGCGGCCGCAAGGCCCGGGATTATCGCGGGGGGCCACCGGGACGGTCAAACCGCGCTTGCGCGGGGCGGGAACGATGGGACGGCGAAGGCGCCTTCGCCCGGCGCGCCGGCGCCCCCCGTGCGAAGCTATGTCGGCCCCGTGCCCCTGGACCCCGATGTCGAATCCGTTCGCGCGCGCCCGCTACCTGCTGGCCGCCCACACCCCGAAGCAGCTGCCCGCCGATGGCGGCGCCGAGGTCGCGTTCGCGGGCCGCTCCAACGCCGGCAAGTCCAGCGCGCTCAACGCCCTGTGCCAGCAGAACGCGCTGGCCCGCGTGTCCAAGACCCCGGGCCGCACCCAGCAGCTGGTCTACTTCGAGCTGCCGCCGCACGAGGGACGCTTCCTCGTCGACCTGCCCGGCTACGGCTACGCCAAGGTGCCGCTGGCGCTGCGCGAGCACTGGCAGGCCTTCATCGACGCCTGGTTCCAGAGCCGCGCCGCGCTGCGCGGACTGGTGGTGGTGATGGACATCCGCCACCCGCTGAAGGACTACGACCTGCAGATGCTCGGCTACGCCGCCCGCCGCGGGCTGCCGGCGCACGCCCTGCTGACCAAGGCCGACAAGCTCTCGCGCGGCGCCGCCGGCAACACCGTGCAGGCGGTGCGACGGCAGCTGGCGGACGCCTACGGCGACAGCATCGGCGTGCAGGCGTTCTCGGGCGAGACGAAGGCCGGCGTGGAGGAACTGCGCGACGTGGTCGCAGGCTGGCTGGACCTGCCGGGCCGGCGGGTCGGACCAGGGAGCGTCAAGGAATCAGGGAGCGCCCAACCAGAATGATGTCATTCCGAGCGTAGCGAGGAATCTGCTCCTGCGCGGCGACAGGCGGATTGACCAGCCTGCGGCTGTTGTAGAGCGCTTACTGCTGCGCTCGGAATGACAATCAGGTACTTCGACCGTTTCCCTGGAGCAGCTCCTCTTCCGTAGGAGCGGCTTCAGCCGCGATCGCCTGCCCGGCTCCGGAACGTCCGGTCGCGCCTGAAGGCGCTCTTGCACAGGGATGGGCAGGGAACGTGGCCGATCACTGGGCCTGGACGTCGAACAGCTGCCCGATCAGCCCTGCGGCCGCCATCGCCGCCGCACCCCAGAACCCGACCCGCAGCGCGCCGCGCAGCATCGGCGCGCCGCCGAGTTTCGCCGCCAGCGCGCCCGACAGCAGCAGGCCGGCCAGCGTGGCCGCGGTGACCGTCCAATGCAGCCGCGCGTGCGTCGACAGCAGCGCCGCCAGCAGCGGCAGCGCCGCGCCGACGCAGAACGCGAGCGCCGACGACAGCGCCGCCTGCAGCGGCCGTGCGCGCAGCGTCTCGGTGATGCCGAGCTCGTCGCGCGCGTGCGCGGCGAGCGCGTCGTGCCGGGTCAGCTGCTCGGCGACGGTGTGGGCGAGCGCGGGTTCGAGGCCGCGACGGCGGTAGATCGCGGCGAGTTCGGCCAGCTCCTCGTCGGGATCCTCGTGCAGCTCGCGGCGCTCGACCGCGAGGTCGGCGGCTTCGGTGTCGGCCTGCGACTGCACCGAGACGTACTCGCCCGCGGCCATCGACATGGCGCCGGCCACGGTGCCGGCGATGCCCGCGACCAGCACCGCCTCGTGGCTGGCGCCCGATGCGGCCACGCCTACGACGAGGCCCGCGATCGAGACGATGCCGTCGTTGGCGCCGAGCACGGCCGCGCGCAGCCAGCCGACGCGGTGGCTGCGGTGGCGCTCGGGATGGCGGCTGGTCATCGGCGTGGTATTCGCGGCGGGCGGCGGTACATTCTGGCGCGGCTGGCCGCGGCGCGGGCGGAATGCGAAGCGGCCGCATTACCGTGGGAGCGCCTTCAGGCGCGATGCCTTTTCTGGCGACGGGACGAAAAGCATCGCGCCTGAAGGCGCTCCCACGGAGCTTATTCGAGTTCGAGGATCAGCGGCGCCTTCGCCGGCAGCAGCAGCGTGTCGCCGAGCGCCACGCGGCGCCCGGTCAGCGCATCCGTGCCGGCGCGGGCGCGGCCCAGGGAATCGGCGAAGCGATCCAGCCGCAGGGCCGTGTCCTCGTCGTTGCGGTTGAGCGCGACCATCACCGTGTCGTCGCCATCGAAGCGGAAGTACACGTAGACGCCGTCGACCGGCGCGTAGTGGCGCAGCTTGCCGGCGTGCACCAGCGGCGTGTCCTTGCGCCAGTTGAACAGCCTGCGCACGAACGACTGCGCGTCGCGCTGCTGCGCGGACAGTCCTTCTCCGGTGAAGGCGTTGGCGGCATCGCCCGCCCAGCCGCCGGGCATGTCCGCGCGCAGTTCGCCGTCGTTGCGCTCGCGCGGCCCGCGCAGCAGCACTTCCGATCCATAGTAGAACTGCGGAACGCCACGGGTGGTCACGACGTAGGCCATGCCCAGCTTCCACAGGCCGAGGTCGCCGTCGACGTGGGCGAGCAGGCGCGAGGTGTCGTGGTTTTCGGCGAACACCACCAGCGCATCCGGATCCGGGTAGAGGAAGTCGTTGGCCAGCGCCTCGTACAGCGGCGTCCAGTCGCCCTCCCACCCCTTCGGCCGCAGCAGGGCGTCGCGCAGCGCGATGTGGACCGGGAAATCCATCATGCTGTTCATGTGCGGCACGTGGCCGCTGGCGTTGGCCTTGCCGCGCTGCCAGTGCGCGACGATCGCCGGGTTCGCGCTCCACTCCTCGCCGACCATCGCGAAGTCCGGGTACTCGTCCATGACCGCCTTGGCCCAGGCGCTGAGGAAGTCGGTGTCGGCGTAGCCGAAGGTATCCTCGCGGATGCCGGACAGGCCGGCGTACTCGATCCACCACAGCGTGTTCTGGATCAGGTAGCGCGCCAGGTGCGGGTTGCGCTGGTTGAGGTCGGGCATCGATTCGACGAACCAGCCGTCGGTGAAGCCGGCGCGGTCGCCGGGCGCGGCGTGCGGGTCCTGGATCGTGGTGCGGCGATGGTTGTTGGGCGCGAACCTGCCGCCGTGGTTGATCCAGTCGCGGCTGGGCAGGTCGTGCATCCACCAGTGCTCCGAGCCGATGTGGTTGAGCACCACGTCCATGATCAGGCCGATGCCGCGGGCGCGCGCCTCCCTGGCCAGCGTGCGGTAGTCGTCGTTGCTGCCGAAGCGCGGGTCGATGCGGTAGAGGTCGGTGATCGCGTAGCCGTGGTAGGAGTAGCCGGGCTGGTCGTTGAGCAGCAGCGGCGTCGGCCACAGCTGGGTGAAGCCCATCGACGCGATGTAGTCGAGGTGCGCGCGCAGGCCGGCGATGTCGCCGCCGTGGCGGCCGTTCGGGTTGGTGCGGTTGGCGGCTTCCTTCAGGACGGCGACGGTGTCGTTGCCGGGATCGCCGTTGGCGAAGCGGTCGGGCGTGACCAGGTAGATCGCATCCGAGCCGTCGAAGCCGCGCGTCGTCGCCGGCTCGCGTGCGTCGATGCGCCAGGGGTGCCTCGCGGCGACGGTATCGCCGTCGAGGAATTCGATGTCGAAGGTGCCCGGCGCCGCGTCGTCGGCGATGTCGACGGTGACGAACAGGTAGTTCGGGTTCTCCGTCGCCTGCGTACCGACGATGCGCACGCCGGGATGCGACAGGCGCGGCGCCAGCGACGCGATGCCTTCGCCGTGCACCAGCAGTTCCACCTGGCGGTGCTTCATGCCGATCCACCAGTTCCCCGGTTCGACGCGCTGGATCGTCGCCGCCTGCGCCGGCAGCACGAGGGCCAGCAGCAGGCAGCAGATCAGTGCCGGTGTTTTCGCCATCGCTTGCTTCCCCCGCCCAAATGATGGGACGAGGCTACAGGCGGCCTCGACGCCGCGACAGCGCGCGGGCGATGAATTCGTATGCAGTGGCGGCAACGCATCGCGCACAACCATGTCGCGCCTGCGTTCCAGCGCCGGAATGCCGTACCGGTCCCGGCCGGTCTATAGTTCCGGCGTCGCGATGGCCGGGCCGGCCCCGTGCCCCCCTCCCTGCCAGAACGGTGTCCATGTCGAGTCCGAGCCACACCGGCGATACGCCCATCACCCATCGCGACCAGCTGGTGGACGTGCTCGCGTCGGGCGAGAAGCCGCGCGGCGACTGGCGCATCGGCACCGAGCACGAGAAGTTCGGCTTCCGCCTCGACGACCTGCGCCCGCCGCCGTTCGAGGGCGAACGCGGGATCGAGGCGCTGCTCAAGGGGCTCACGCGCTTCGGCTGGGACGCGGTCGAGGAGCACGGACGCACCATCGCGCTGCTCAAGGACGGCGCCTCGGTCACGCTCGAACCGGCCGGCCAGCTGGAGCTGTCCGGTGCGCCGCTGGCGGACATCCACGAGACCTGCCGCGAGGTCGGCAGCCACCTGCGCGAAGTGAAGACCGTCGCCGACGAGCTGCGGCTGGGCTTCCTCGGCATGGGCTTCCAGCCCAAGTGGCGGCGCGAGGACATGCCGTGGATGCCCAAGGGCCGCTACCGGATCATGCGCGACTACATGCCGAAGGTCGGCACGCTTGGCCTCGACATGATGACCCGCACCTGCACCGTGCAGGTCAACCTCGACTACGCGACCGAAGCGGACATGGTGAAGAAGTTCCGCGTCTCGCTGGCGCTGCAGCCGGTCGCGACCGCGCTGTTCGCCGACTCGCCGTTCACCGAAGGCCGGCCCAACGGCTACCAGAGCTACCGCTCGCACATCTGGACCGACACCGACGCCGGCCGCACCGGCATGCTCGATTTCGTTTTCGAGGATGGCTTCGGCTACGAGCGCTACGTCGACTACCTGCTCGACGTGCCGATGTACTTCTCCTATCGCGACGGCGAGTACGTCGACGCGGCGGGCAAGTCGTTCCGTGACTTCCTCGCGGGGAAGCTGGACGTGCTGCCCGGCGCGCTGCCGACGGTGCGCGACTGGAACGACCACATGACCACCGCCTTCCCCGAGGTGCGGCTGAAGAAGTACCTGGAGATGCGCGGCGCCGATGGCGGCCCGTGGAACCGGCTGTGCGCCCTGCCGGCGTTCTGGGTGGGGCTGCTGTACGACGATGCCGCGCTCGATGCGGCCTGGGACCTGGTCAAGGACTTCAGCCTGGAAGAGCGCCACGCGCTGCGCGACGGCGTGCCCAAGCACGCGCTGAAGCTGCCGTTCCGCGGCGGCACGGTGCGAGATCTGGCGCGCGAGGCGCTGCAGATCGCAGTCGCGGGTTTGGCCCGCCGTGCGCGACGCAACGACAAGGACGTCGACGAGCGCGACTTCCTGTCGCCGCTGGTCGAGGTGGTGGAGGCGGACGAGACGCCCGCCGAACGCAAGCTCGCGCTGTTCCACGGCCCCTGGCAGGGCGACATCGACCACGTGTTCCGCGAATTCGCGTACTGAAGCGGCAGGAGTCGTTTCCGCGACGGGTTCCGGCACTGCTGATCTGTCGTTCCGGCATTCGGTCAGACTCGGCACGGACCCCGCGAGGGATCTTCCAGATCGTCATCCCCGCGAAGGCGGGGACCCAGCGTCTTTTCGTTTGCAGTCCGAAGATACTGGGTCCCCGCCTTCGCGGGGACGACGGAGTTTTCCTGCATCGCTCGCTTTGCTCGAGAGGGCGCGCGACGGTTGCCGCCGCAACCGATGCTGCGCTGCGTCACGAAACACGCTAGCCTCTGGCGGATGAATATCCCCGACGGCCCGCTGCGCGAACAGCTCGAATTCGCCGACACCGACACCCTGCTGCGCGACGACGTGCGCCGGCTGGGCGCGCTGGTCGGCGAGGTGCTGGCCGAGCAGGGTTCGCCGGCGCTGCTGGCCGAGGTGGAGGGCATCCGCCGCGCCGCGATCGCGCGCCGCGAGCAGGGCCTGCCGATCGATGCGCTGGCCGCGGAAATGGCCAGGGTGCCGCTACCCGACGCCGAGGCGGTGGTGCGCGCGTTCTCGACCTACTTCGGCGCGATCAACCTCGCCGAGCGCGTGCACCGCATCCGCCGCCGCCGCGATTACGAGCGCAGCAGCGACCAGCCGCAGCCGGGCGGGTTCGAGGCGGTGCTGCGTGGCCTGCAGGAGGACGGTGTCAGCTTCGAGGAACTGGCGGCGACGCTGCCGCGGCTGTGGGTGGAGCCGGTGTTCACCGCGCATCCGACCGAGGCGGTGCGGCGGGTGATGCTGGAGAAGGAGCGCGCCATCGTCGAGCGACTGGTCGACGACATCGACCGCACGCGCACGCCGGTGGAGCGGCGCGCCGACCTCGCGCGCATCCGCCTGTCGCTGACCTCGGGCTGGCAGACCAGCGACACCCCGGCGCAGAAGCCGACCGTCGCCGACGAGGTCGAGCACGTCGGCTTCTACCTCGCCAACACGCTCTACCGCGTGGTGCCGGCGTACTACGAAGCCTTCGCCGATGCGGTCGAGGCGGTCTACGGCCGCCGCGTCGCGCTGCCGCAGGTGCTGCGCTTCGGCACCTGGGTGGGCGGCGACATGGACGGCAACCCCAACGTCAACGCCGGCACCGTCCGCGCCGCGCTGGACGCGCAGCGGGTGCAGGCGATCGCGCAGTACCGCGCCGACCTGCGCGCGCTGGGCAACATGCTCACGCAGTCGCTGGGCCGCGTCGAGGTGGACGCGGCGGTGGTCGCGCGCACCGACGAATACATCGCGCTGCTGCCGCAGGCGGCGGCAAGGCTGCGGCCGCGGCTGGCGGACATGCCCTACCGCCGCCTGATCGACCTGATGAAGGTGCGGCTGGCGCTGGCGGCGGAGTCGGACGCGAACGGGTATGCCGGCGCCAGCGAGTTCATCGCCGACCTCGAGCTGATCGACGCCAGCCTGCAGCGCCACCGCGGCGAGCACGCCGGCCGTTTCGCGCTGCAGCGCGTGCTGTGGCGCGCGCGCACCTTCGGCTTCCACCTCGCCGCGCTCGACCTGCGCCAGGATTCGGCGGTGCACGATGCCGCGCTCGCCGAACTGCTGGGCGACGAAGGCTGGGCCGCGCGCGAGGCCGGCGACCGCGTCGCCCGGCTGCAGGCCCTGCTGGACGAGACGCCCGCCGCGCCGCCGCCCGGCGAGGTGCTGGCCTCGACGCTGGAAGTGTTCCGCACCGTGCTCAAGCTGCGCCGCACCCACGGCGTCGCCGCGATCGGCCTGTACATCATCAGCATGAGCCGCAGCGCCGCCGACGCGCTGGCGGTGCTGGCGCTGGCGCGCGTGGCCGGCTGCGTCGAGGGCGGCACGGTGCCGCTCGACATCTCGCCGCTGTTCGAAACCGTCGACGACCTGCAGGCCGCGCCGGCGGTGATGCGCTCGCTGTTCGAGGATCCGGTCTACCGCAGGCACCTGGCCGCGCGCGGCAACGAGCAGACGGTGATGCTCGGCTATTCCGACAGCGCCAAGGACGGTGGCCTGTTCGCCTCGCGCTGGGCGCTGCAGCGCACCCAGGTGGAGCTGACCGAACTGGCCAACCGCTTCGGCGTGCGCATCATGTTCTTCCACGGCCGCGGCGGCTCGGTCAGCCGCGGCGGCGGCAAGACCGAGCGCGCGATCATCGCCGCGCCGCGCGGCTCGGTGAACGGCTCCATGCGCGTCACCGAGCAGGGCGAGGTGATCCACCGCAAGTACGGCATCCGCGCGCTGGCGCTGCGCAACCTCGAGCAGACCACCGGCGCGGTGCTGCGCGCGACCCTGCGCCCGCGCCCGCGCGACGCGCGCGAGGAAAAGTGGAAGGAGGTCGCGAAGGCGCTGGCCGAGGCCTCGCGCGCGCACTACCGCGCGCTGGTGCACGAGCACCCGGATTTCCCCGACTACTTCCGCGCGGCGACCCCGGTTGACGTGATCGAACGCCTGCAGATCGGCTCGCGGCCCTCGCGCCGCCGCGACGGCGGCATCGACAACCTGCGCGCGATCCCGTGGGTGTTCGCCTGGTCGCAGAACCGCTCCGGCCTGACCGGCTGGTATGGCATCGGCCACGCGCTGCGGCTCGGCGTGCAGCGCTACGGTCAGGAAGCGATGACCGAGATGACGCGCGACTGGCCGTTCTTCGCGGCGCTGCTCGACGACGTCGAGATGCTGCTGGCCAAGTCCGACCTCGCCATCTTCGAACGCTATTCGAAGCTCGCCGGCCCGCTGCACGAGACCTTCCACCCGGGCATCGCCGAGGAGTTTCTGCGCACCTGCGATGCGATCCTGCTGCTCAAGGACCGCGACCGCATCCTCGCCGACGACTATCGCCTGCGCCTGTCGATCCGCCTGCGCAATCCCTACGTCGATCCGCTGAGCCTGCTGCAGGTGGAACTGCTGGGGCGCTGGCGCGAGGGCGGGCGCGAGGACGCCGACCTGCTGCGGGCGCTGGTGTCGACGGTGAACGGGATTTCGGCGGGGATCCAGAACACGGGTTGATCGCGGGCTTCGGCGGGCCCCCACCCCGGCCCTCTCCCGCAAGCGGGGGGAGGGGGCCCGGTTTCGCCGGGAGAGTGAAGCGCCCGCGCGCTGCTCCCTCCCCCGCTTGCGGGGGAGGGCTGGGGTGGGGGCAAGCCGTTCGCGCATCGCCTGCCGACTGCCGCGCGGCTGTGCGACACTCCGACCCGAAGGGGTGATCCGGCGCAACGCCGGAACGGGGCGACAGCCATGTCGGTCGAAGCGCAACAGGCACCGGTGACGCAGTTGCTCGCGCGCGCGCGCTCCGGCGACGCGCATGCGCTCGACGCCGCCTTCGCCGCCGTCTACGACGAACTCAAGCGCGCCGCCCGGCAGCAGCTGCGGCGCAACCGCGACGCGCTCGACACCACGGTGCTGGTGCACGAGGCCTACCTCAAGCTCGCCGGCAGCGCGGCGCTGGCGCCGAACGACCGCAACCACCTGCTGGCGCTGTCGGCGCGGGCGATGCGCCAGGTGCTGGTCGACCAGGCGCGCAGCGCGCACGCGCAAAAGCGCGGCGCCGGGCAGGAGGCGCTGACGCTGACCGCGCGGCTCGGCTCGCAGGAGCGCGCCGTGCTCGAAGTGCTGCAGCTCGACGAGCTGCTCGGCGCGCTGCACAAGGCCGATCCGCGCGCCGCGCAGATCGTCGAACTGCGTTACTTCGGCGGCTACGAGGAAACGGAGATCGCCGACATGCTGGAGGTCAGCTACCGCACCGTGCGCCGCGACTGGCGCAAGGCGCGCGCCTTCCTGCTGGCGGAGCTCGGCGCGTGAGCACCGGGGACACCGAAAGGCGACGGCAGTCGCTGTCGATCTTCGAGGCGGTGGCCGACCTCGATCCCGCCGAGCGCGCGCGCAGGCTGGACGCGCTGTGCGGCGGCGACGCGGACCTGCGCGCCAGGGTGGAGGCCATGCTGGCCGCGGACGCCAGCCGGACCGAACCCTTCGACGGCGGCGCCGCGCTGTGGGCCGAGGCGATGGGCGCGGCGGCGGCAGGCGGCGATGCGGCGGCCGGGGCATCACCCGCGCAACCGGGGGAACAGATCGGTGCCTGGCGCGTCACCGGCCTGCTCGGCCGCGGCGGCATGGGCGCGGTGCATGCGGTCGAGCGCGCCGACGGCGCCTACGTGCAGAAGGCCGCGCTCAAGCGCGTACAGGGCGGCGAGCTGTCGCCGTCCAGCCGCGAGCGCTTCCTGCGCGAGCGCCAGGTGCTGGCGCGCCTGCAGCATCCGCACATCGCGACCCTGCTCGACGGCGGCTTCGACGCCGCGGGCGACCCGTACTTCGTGATGGAACGCGTCGACGGCGAGCCGATCGACCGCTGGTGCGACGCGCGCCGGACCGGCCTGCGCGAGCGCGTGGCGCTGTTCCTGCAGGTGCTCGACGCCGTGCAGTACGCGCACCGCAACCTCGTCGTGCACCGCGACCTCAAGCCGTCGAACCTGCTGGTGACGGCGGAGGGGCAGGTGAAGCTGCTCGACTTCGGCATCGCGCGCGAGCTGGAGGCCGCCGGCCTCGCCGCGACCGCGACCAGCGACCGCGCGATGACCCTGCAGTACGCCTCACCCGAGCAGCTCAACAACGAGCCGGTCACCACCGCGACCGACGTCTACCAGCTCGGCGTGGTGCTGTACCGGCTGCTGGCGGGGAGCCACCCCTTCGGCATCGACGCCGAGACCCCGCTGGCGCGACAGCTGCAGGCGCTCAGCGGCGATCCGGCGCCGATCACCCGCGGCGCGCGCCAGTCCGATGCCGAGGTCGCCGCGCGGCGCGGCGAAAGCCCGGCGTCGCTCGCCCGTGCGCTCGACGGCAGCCTCGAGGCGGTCGTCCACGCCTGCCTGCGCCGCGATCCGGCCGCGCGCTACGCCTCGGCCGAGGCGATGGCGGCCGACCTGCGCGCCTGGCTCGACGACCGGCCGGTGGCCGCGGCCCGGCTCGGCGGGATCCAGCGCGCGCGCCTGTGGCTGCGCCGCAACCGCGTCCTCGCCGCGGCGGCGGCGGCGGTCGCCGTCGCGCTCGTCGCCGGCACCGGCGTGGCGCTGTGGCAGGCGCGCGAGGCGCGCGAGCAGGCCCGCGTCGCCGCGCGCGAGGGCGCCAACGCGCGTGCGGCGCTGGCGTTCCTCAGCGACACGCTGTCGGCGGCGTCGCCCGACCACGCGATGGATACCGAGGTCAGCGTCCGGCAATTGCTGGACCATGCCCGCGCCGAACTCGACAAGCGCGATGCGGTCGATCCGCAGGTGCGGCAGCCGGTGCAGCGCATGCTCGCCGATCTGTACCACTCGCTGGGCGACATGAAGACCGCGGCGCCGCTGTTCGAAGCCGGCTTCGCCGGCGTGGAGCCGACCAGCCGCGAGGAGGCCGCGGCGCTTGCGGACGCGCTGTCGAGCTATTCCGCCGTGCTCAACGGCGTCGGCCGCGGCGGCGAAAGCCTGGCCCTGGCCGAGCGCGCGGCCGCGTGGCGCGAGCGGTTCGCGCCCGGCGACCCGGAGCAGCGGCTGCACGCGCGGGCCTTCCTCGGCGCCGGGCACTACTACGCCGGCGACCACGAGCGGGCCGCCGCGGACTGGCAGGCCGCCATCGACATGGCCGGGGCGATGGCCGATCCGCCGACCGACATCGTGATCGAGTCCTACCAGATGCTCGGCGGCCTGCACAACTTCAGCGGCGACTACGCGCGCGCGCAGCAGCTGGCCGACGAGGGCCTGGCCTTCGCCGATGCGCGTGGCGTGCCGGCGCAGGCGCCGCTGCGGGTGAACCTGCTGCGGACCAAGGCGGAGGCGCTGGACCTCAACGGCGATCCGGTCGCGGCCGAACCGGTCATCCGCGAGGCGATCGACCTGCAGCGCCGGTCCGTCGGCGACGCCGGCAGCCGCATGGGCACGCTGCTCAACGTGCTGGCCATCGTGCTCAACAACCAGGGGCGCTACCGCGAGGCCATCGAGACCATGGAGCGCTCGACCGGGCTCTGGTCGGCGGCGGCGGATTCGCCGGTGCAGCAGGCCATCGGCCTGAACAACCTGGCCTCGGTCCATGAAAGCGCCGGCGACTACGCGCGCGCGCTCGAGCTGTTCGACCAGTGCACGACCCTGCTCGATGCGGCGGGGGTCGCGGAAGACGAGGCGGCGCGGCGCCGGATGGCGCGCAGCCATGCGCGCAGCCTCGCGCTCGCCGGGCACTTCGCCGAAGCGGACGCGCGGCTGCGGCGGCTGCAGGCGCTGGCGCTCGAACTCGACGGCGAGGTGTCGGTCGAGCACGCCATGGTGACCTGGCAGCGCATGGTGCTGGCGCGACTCGTGCGCGACCCCGCGCAGGGCGAGCCGCTGCTCGGGCAATCGCTGGCGCTGTGGCGCCAGCTGGTGTCGGAGGCGCATCCGGTCTTCGTGCACGCCCTGCGCGCGCAGGCGGCGTTCGAGTCGATGCGCGGCGACCATGCCGCCGCCGAACGCAGCCTGCGCCAGGCGCTGGACCGGTCCGAGGCGGGCGGCGCGCTGCCGGCGGACCTGGCGATCGTGCGCGCGGAGCTGGCCGGCGTACGCCTCGAACGCGGCGACCGCGCCGGCGCGCGCGCCCTGCTGGCGCAGGCGCTGCCGGTGCTGCGCGACGCGGTACTGCCGCAGGAGGTCAGCCGCGCCGAAGCCGAGTCGGTGGCCCGCAGGCTGGGCATGTGACCCGGCGCTGCGCGCCTCGCACCTCCACCACCCCCGCAAACGGGAGAGGGAGCCCCCTGTAGGAGCGGCTTCAGCCGCGACCGAACGTCCGCCACCGCCCACCACCCTCCGCATGATCGCGCCGTGTCGCCCCGGTCCCTTTTCGCGAATCGGCCACCCATCCGGCTTCGCGGCCGTCGAACGGGCCCTAGCCCTCGCAATCGTCGATCTTCGTCCACGTCACCGAACTTGACGGTGCCGGTTGGCACAGGGTCTGGCCTTGCATGGTGAAGCAGACCGGGCTGTTGGCGTACGTGGCGGTCAGCCGCCCCTTCTCGCCGCTGAGCGTATAGGTGCCCGTGTTCTGTGCGTGTCCGTGCGGGCCGGTGTACCGGAAGGAGAACGTGCCGCCCTTCTCGCCGGAAGGCGTGTGCCTGACGGTGGACGTGCCGCCGCAGAAGGTGACGGAGAAGGGCTTGGTGACGTCGCAGACGTCCATGGTTTCGGTGCCGCCGCCCGGACAGAGGGCGGATTCGATACGGTAGGAGTTCTTTTCCTCGGTATCGAAATTCGCCGTGGCCCGGCCCACGCCGCGCTTGCTGCGGGCCTCGAAGTCGATGCTGGCCTTCTTGTCCTTTTCCTTCGGATTGGCGTAGTCGAACTTCACGTCGGCCTCGACCTTGACCTTGGTATCGGCCGGGTCCAGCGAGGAATCGCCGCCGAGGGTGGCGCGGACGGTGCCGGTGGTGACCTGGCCATCGGACCTGGCGCGCGGGATGACGGTGATCTTGTAGTTGAGGCCCGGATCGGCGCCGGTGCGCTTCTCGGGGTTGGTCTTGACCTCGATATCGACGCAGCGGCCGGACTCCCACGGGGCGTTCTTGCCCAGGCCGCGCAGCAGTACTTCCGTGATCCAGTCCAGGCTGTCCACGATGCTCTTGAGGTGATTCTGCAGACTCTCGACCTCGCTCGGCCGGAAGATGCTGAAGTTCTTCGAACTCTCGCTGGATTCGTAGGATGCTGCACCTCGCCTGAGAGTGGCCCTGCCCTCGAAATGCTGGCTCTTGTAGTCCTCAAAGCCGCCCATTTCCACCTTCAGGTCTGTCGCCCTGCCATCGGCGGTGTTGTCCAGGTGGGCGTCATCGTCCAGCCAAGCGTCTTTCTCATACTGTGCGCGGACGTAACCACCGGTGCCCTCCTTGCCTGCCACACTCATTTGCGAGTCGATGTCGAACTTGACGGTCATCTTGCCCTGCGAATCCGGGCAGCCATCCATGCGGATCCTGACCTTGAGCTTGCCCTTCACGCCATTCTTCTCGACGTTCGATTCGATGGCCTGTTCGTAGCTGCCGTCCTCACCGATCTTGAGCTCAAGCGAGCCATTCTCGTCGGCGAAGCGGATAGGGCCGTCTCCCTCCATGTCCTTGATCACCTGGGCAAACTGACTGTCGGACAACTCGGAGCCGAGCAGCCCGCTAATAATGGCGCTGGCCAGGAATCCACCGGCGGCACCGGTACCGAAGCCGTACATGCCTGCGGTCATGCCTTCGCCGGTGAAGGAGGCCGGGATCATCCTCGGTGCCACGTTCTTCGCCCAGGCCAACTGGCGTTCGTGGGCTTCGCCCACCGCCTTCAGCGCCGCGATGGCCTGCTCCTCGCCGCCGAGCGCCTCGGTGATGCCGGTGGCTTCCATCAGGTAGTAGTGCAGGAAGTAGTCCGTCACCGCCATCTGGCGGATGAAAGGTTCCCTGCCTTCGGCTTGCAGGTACGCCAGTTCCGCGTCGGTGGGCAGCGTCAGTGCCCCGGCCTGCGCGGCAGGCGCCTCCCGGGTGCCGCCGGAGCACCCGACCAGCGCCACCAGCGCCGCCATCGACAGACTCCACTTCCACACGGGGCACCTCCTGGTCGGCACGAACGAGGGGAAGCGCATTGCCCTGCGGCGGGCGATGCGCGGAATGGGTTCATTCATCGCTGGCGGTCAGCGTGCAGGTCCAGGCTTCGGTCGCCATGGTGTGGCCCCCGGCGATCGTCTTGCCCGGCGGCAGGGTGAGCGTTCCGGTGCTCCCGTCCTCGTCCAGGGTGATGTGGTACGGGCCTTCGCCGCGTGCGCCGGAAGCGGACCAGTTCCACGTGCCCGCCTTGTCGCCGGTGGGCGAGAAACGGAAGTCGTAGCCGCCCACGGTGGCATTGAACGGGCCGTCGACATCGGGCACGCGACCGCTCAATCGACACCCGCCGATCACATAGCCCTTCTTCCTGGTGTCGAAATTCGCCGTGGCCCTGCCGACGCCGCGCTTGCTGCGGGCCTCGAAGTCGATGCTGGCTTCCTTGTCCCGTTCCGACGGGTTGGCGTAACCGAACGTCGCATCGGCGTCGACCTTGGTGCCGGACGGGACCAGCGAGGAGTCGCCGCTGAGGATGGCGCGCACGGTGCCGCCCGTTGGCAGGCCGTCGAGCGTGGCGCGCGGCTTGGCTTCGATGTCGTACGCGGTGTTGGGCCGCTGGCCGGTGCGCTTCTGCGGATCGGTGGTCAGTTCCAGCTTCACGCAGCGGCCCGATTCCCACGGGGCGCCCTTGCCGATACCGTCCACCATCATGCCCGCCATGATGTTCAGGAACGAGTAGATGCCGGCGATCGCGTCGTTCGCGTACTTGGTCTCGGCTGGCCGGAAGATGCTGAGGCCCTCCGTCTTGTGCTCGGTGAAGCTTCCCTCGCCGTCCTTCAGCCCCATGCTGACGTCGAACGAAGTCTTGTGGCCGCCTTCGCTGCCGCCCACCTGCAGGCGCATGTTCGAGGTGATCTTCTCGTCGCTTTTGATCAGGTGGGCATCGTCGTCCAGCCAGCGCTCGTACTCGAACTCCGCATGCACGGTGCCGCCGGTGCCGGGCTTGCCGACCACGCCCATCTGCGAGTCCACGACCATGACGAGCGTCACCTTGCCGTCGGGGTCCGGGCACTTGTCCATGCGCACCTTGACCTTGATCTTGCCCTCGATGCCTTTCTCCTTGACGTTGGATTCGATGGTCAGGCTGCCGTCCTTGTCGATGCTGATCGTGGCCTTGTTGGTCGTCGCGCCATTGGATTTTTCTTCCGTGGTGACGCTGGCCCCGTCCTTGTCGATTTCGGCCGTCGTCGTCTGGCTGCCCGTCTCCTTTCCCTCCCTGTCCCGGTAGACATCCGTTTTCTCGGTGCGGAACTCGCCGTTCCCGGAAGCCGTGACCTCGCCCGATTCCAGCAAGGACGTGCCCACTTCCGGCATCTGGGCGGCAGGATCGGAAACCCGCTCGACCTCGGACCGCACGTGGGTGTCGAAGTCCGTTTCCTGCATCAGCTGGTTGGCCATGGCACCGACGAGCGCGGCGCCGCCGAACCCGTACATGCCCGCCTCCATGCCTTCGCCGGTGAACGAGGCCGGGATCATCCTCGGCGCCTCCCGCTCGCCCCAGCGCAGGTTGCGCTCGTGGGCCTCGCCCACCGCCTTCAGCGCCGCGATGGCCTGTTCCTCTCCGCCCAGCGCCTCGGTGACGCCGGTCTCCCGCATCAGGTGGTAGTGCAGGAAGTAGTCGCCGACCGCCAACCGACGCGCGACCGGCTCCATGCCTCCGGCCATCCACCTGTCGAGTTCCGCCTGGGTGGGAATGGCCGACGCTGCGGCCGACGGCTCATCCGGCCCGCGCGAACATCCGGCCAGCGCCACCAGCGCCGCCATCGACAGACTCCACTTCCACACGGGACACCTCCTGGCCGGCAAGGACGAAGGAAACGGATTGCCCTGCGGCGGGCGGGGACGATCAGAAAGTGCGCAGCAGGCCGCGCAGCAGTTTCTTGCCCTTGCCTTCCTCCTGCTGCGGCTGCGCGGGATCGTCGTCGTCCCGGGGCGCGGACGCGTCCACGCCGCCCAGGTCCATCCCCAGCATCGACATGGCCGTGGACTTGGTGCGCACGCGCACGTTCCACTCCGGGTCCCATGTCTTGAGCGCCTCCGGGTCGGTCGGCTTGGGAGGCCACACCAGGTGCGTCTCCGGGCCGTAGGCGATCATGTTCAGCGTGCCCATGCCGCCCATGCCGCCTTGCCCCGCACCGCCGTCGCTGGCGGCGAAGATGCCCTTGGGGATCGTGCAGTTCGTGGTGGCCGGCGGTAGCAGCACCTTCTCCTTCAGCCAGCGGTCGATGTAGCTGCCGCTGAGGTATTGATGCAGTTCGTGGCCGGCGCCGGCGGTCTCGGCGCTGCTCCAGATCACCATCGTGTTCTGGTTCTGCATCGCGAACGCGTTGAGGAAGTAGGCGCGGGCGCGGTCGACCGGCTGCCAGCTCAGCGCGAGCGCGTCGGTCGTCTGGCCCTGGGTGCGCAGCGCGATCTTCGGCATGAACTCGGCGTTGCCGCCGAGCTCGAACCGGAGCGATTCCGGCACGCCGGCGCCGGTGATCCGGTGGGAACCGGCCAGGGTGGCGCCGTTGGGCACCTGCTTGCCGTTCTTCCGGTTCGGCCAGAGCGCGTAGGCGGGGGTGACGTCGATGTCGCGGTCGGGGACGAGCTTGCCCTGGGACACGCTGCCGCTGGTCTGCACGGCGCCGCCCTGCATCTTGAACTTGAAGGTCTTGGGCTGGCCGGGGCGCACCGCGGCGCCGCAGCCCCAGTATTCGTGGATGGTGACCTCGACGTCCGGGGTATCGGGTTTCCGCCGATCTTCCCGGGTGTACTCGGCGCGCTGCTCGGAGACCGGCGGCACCAGCGGCAGCGACTTGCCCAGCTTCAGACCGCCGGGGATCTCGTGCTGCGCCTCGACGCCGGGCCTGAGGCTGTTGTGGAGGGCGACGTCGAGGTACTGCCCGCCCATGCCGACCGCGTGGCGGGCGGTCGGGTAGAGCAGTTCCGGCTTCTGGCCGCCCATCATCCGGCCGGCGAGGCCGCCCAGCGGTCCCATGTCGGGCATGCCGGCCATGTGGTGGGTGGCCACGTCGATCCAGACCTGGGTCTCGGGCCCGGATGCCTTCTGGGCGCTGGCGGGGACGACGACGAGCAGGCTGGCGATGGCGACGGGCAGCGCGCGGCGGAGGGTGTTCATGTGCGTGGATCCTTGTGCGGCCGGGTGATGACGGGTGATGCGCGGGATCGGGGCGGGACAGGACAGCCGGCCCGCGGGCGCGTTCGGACGAGGACGCGATGGCGCGCCGCAGCGTGCACGCGGGACCGGTCGGGATATACTGGTCCCCAGTATTCGACCAGGCCATCGGCCGATGCCCCATTCCCCCGCCGACAAGAAGAAGGCCCTGGCCCGCGTGCGCCGCATCCGCGGCCAGCTCGACGCGCTCGAGCGCGCGCTGGAGGCCGGCGCCGACTGCGCGCCGGTGCTGCAGCAGCTCGCGGCGGTGCGCGGCGCGGTCAACGGACTGATGTCGGAAGTGCTGGAAAGCCACCTGCGCGAGAGCCTTGCGCCGCCGGTCAATTCACCGAAGCAGCGCGAGGCCGGCATCGATGCCGCGGTCGCGCTGGTGCGTTCCTATCTCAGGTAGGAGCGGCCTCAGCCGCGATGGGGCTTTCCCGGGAAAGCCCGTCGCGGCTGAAGCCGCTCCTACAAAAAACAACAGCCAGAGCAAGAAACAACAGCCAGAGGAGACATCCCATGAAATCCCGTGCCGCCGTCGCCTTCGCCGCGGGCGAACCGCTGAAGATCGTCGAGATCGACGTCGACCCGCCGAAAGCCGGCGAGGTGCTGGTGAAGATCACCCACACCGGCGTCTGCCACACCGATGCGTTCACGCTCTCGGGCGACGATCCCGAGGGCCTGTTCCCGGTGGTCCTCGGCCACGAGGGCGCCGGCATCGTGGTCGAGGTGGGCGAGGGCGTGACCAGTGTGAAGCCCGGCGACCACGTGATCCCGCTCTACACCGCCGAATGCGGCGAATGCCTGTTCTGCAGGAGCGGCAAGACCAACCTGTGCACTTCGGTGCGCGCGACGCAGGGCAAGGGCGTGATGCCCGACGGCACCTCGCGCTTTTCCTATGAAGGCAAGCCGCTGTACCACTACATGGGCTGCTCGACCTTCAGCGAGTACACGGTGGTCGCCGAGGTGTCGCTGGCGAAGATCAATCCCGCCGCCAACCCCGAGCACGTCTGCCTGCTCGGCTGCGGCGTCACCACCGGCATCGGCGCGGTGCACAACACGGCGAAGGTGCAGCCGGGAGATTCGGTGGCGGTGTTCGGCCTCGGCGGAATTGGTCTTGCCGTGATCCAGGGCGCGCGCCAGGCGAAGGCTGGACGCATCATCGCGATCGACACCAATCCGGCGAAGTTCGGGATGGCCAGGCAGTTCGGCGCGACCGACTGCGTGAACCCGAAGGATTTCGAGCAGCCGGTCCAGCAGGTGATCGTGGAGATGACCGGCTGGGGCGTGGACCACTCCTTCGAGTGCATCGGCAACGTCAACGTGATGCGCGCGGCGCTGGAGTGCGCGCACCGCGGCTGGGGCCAGTCGGTGATCATCGGCGTGGCGGGTGCGGGGCAGGAGATCTCGACGCGGCCGTTCCAGCTGGTGACGGGCCGCAAGTGGATGGGCACGGCCTTCGGCGGCGTGAAGGGTCGCTCGCAGCTGCCTGGCATGGTGGAGGATGCGATGAAGGGCGAGATCGAACTGGCGCCGTTCGTGACGCATACGATGGCGCTGGACGGAATCAACGAAGCGTTCGACCTGATGCATGAGGGCAAGTCGATTCGCAGCGTGGTTCACTATTGAGCATCTGCTCGTCATTCCGGCGAAAGCCGGAATCCATTTTCAGAATGCGAGAATCAAGATGGATGACCAGCGCTTCGCGCTGTTGTGAAGCGCTTCCGGATTTCGCCGGAATGACGACTGGATAGGACCGGAATACATGGAACGCATCGAACATCACGCCTGCTTCGGCGGCTGGCAGGACGTCTACCGCCACGAATCGCCGACGCTCGGCTGCACGATGAACTTCGCCGTCTACCTCCCGCCGCAGGCGGCGCAGGCCGGCGCCAGGCTGCCGGTGCTGTACTGGCTGTCGGGCCTGACCTGCACCGAGCAGAACTTCATCACCAAGGCCGGCGCGCAGCGCCATGCGGCCGAGCACGGCATCGTCATCGTCGCGCCCGACACCAGCCCGCGCGGCGACGAGGTGCCCGATGCCGACGGCTACGACCTCGGCAAGGGCGCGGGCTTCTACGTCAACGCCACCGAATCGCCGTGGGCGCACCGCTACCGCATGTACGACTACGTAGTCGACGAGCTGCCGGCGCTGGTCGAGGCGAACTTCCCGGTCTCGGATGCGCGCGCGATCAGCGGTCATTCGATGGGCGGACATGGTGCGCTCACCATCGCGCTGAAGAATCCCGGCCGCTACCGCAGCGTGTCGGCGTTCTCGCCGATCGTCGCGCCGAGCCAGGTGCCGTGGGGCGAGAAGGCGTTCGCGGCCTATCTCGGCCCGGACCGCGAGGCGTGGAAGGCCTACGACGCGACCGAACTGGTGGCCTCCGCCGTGGAGAAGCTGCCGCTGCTGGTCGACCAGGGCGAGGCCGACGAATTCCTCGACCTGCAGCTGCGCCCGCAGCTGCTGCAGGCCGCCTGCGAGGCCGCGGGCCACCCGATCACCCTGCGCCTGCAGCCCGGCTACGACCACAGCTACTACTTCATCGCCAGCTTCATCGGCGACCACCTCGCCCACCACGCCAAGGCCCTGTAGGAGCGCCTTCAGGCGCGATGCTTTTGGTCGTGATTGGTGATTCGTAGTTCGTAGTTCGTGGTTCGTGTCGCGCCTGAAGGCGTTCCTACAGGGCCTGCGAGGGTCGCATTTACTCCAGCAGGAAGTCGGTATACGCGAACCTTGCTTCGCGCAGCAGCGTCTCGCCGCGCTTCAGCCGCAGCGTCGCGTCGAACATCGGCCCGGCGCGGACGCAGGTGTGGAACTCGCCGTTCTCGCCGCAGGGATCGACGCCGCCGGGCAGCGCATCGAGCAGCGCGTGGTCGAAGGCGCGGCCGGCGAAGCCGGCGTCGAGTTGCCGGGTGTCCACGCAGCACAGGTCCGCGCGCAGGCCGCCGTCGATCATCTCCCGCGCCAGCGCGGCGGTGTCGCATCCGAACAGCGGCGTGAGCAGCTGCCAGCCGACGCGTGCCAGGTTCTGCTCGCGATACGCGCGGATGTCCTCGAGCAGCAGGTCGCCGAAGGCGGCCGTGCGCAGCCGCGGCCAGCGTCTGGCGGCCCGCGCCAGCGCATCGGCCATCGCCCGCTCGTAGTCGGCGTTCGCGCACTGCACCGGGATCTCCGCTTCGAGCAGCGGCAGCCCGGCCGCGCGCGCCTGCGCGCGCAGCACGTCGCGGCGGATGCCCTGCATCGAGGCGCGGTCGTGTTCGCGGGTGATCGTGCTCAGCAGGCCGACGACCTCGACCTCATCGCGCTGCCGCAGCACGTGCAGCGTCCAAGCCGCGTCCTTGCCCCCGCTCCACGACAGCAGCACGGGCGTGGCCACGGCCGCGCGGGGTTCAGGCGCCGCGGACGTCGCGCAGTTCCCAGGCGCTGCCGGCGAGCAGGCGCATGCGCTGCTTGAACACGGCGCCCGGGAGCGAGGTTCGCACGATCAGGTCGACGTGCAGGTCGTGCGGTTCGCCCTGCACGGTGGCGGCGGGATCGGTGGCGCCGAGCGCGGGATCGACCGCGTCGGGATCCTCCTGCGTCGCACGCCAGCGCTGGAACAGCGCGTCGCTGCGCAGGGCGTGCTGCAGTTCTTCCGCCAGTCCCTCCGCCCCCTGCGAACGGAACGCGAACTCGCCTGCGGCGCGGGCCTTCTGCGGATCGGGCAGGCTGATGTGGTAGCGGATCGTCATGTCGGGGCTCGTCGTCGTGTCGGGATGGCGCGGGCGCCGGCTCAGAACTGCGGCTGGTGCGGCGGTGCGGCGAAGCCGATGCCGAGCGCGCCCTTGCCGACGTTGACCATCGCGGTCAGGCTCATCACCGACTCGTACACCGCCACGCCCTGTTCGTCGCAGGCGCCGCGCAGCGCGTCGTAGCCGGGCAGGGCGCGCATCTCCGCCAGGTCGCCGCCGTAGCTCAGCACCACCGTCGGCGTCAGCAGGCCTTCGCGCACCTTCTTCGCCGTGAACTCGAACAGTTTCTGCGAGGCCTGCTCGAAGCCACGCAGCTTGGCGACAGGCTCGGTCACGCCGTTGTGCGCGCGCAGCACCGGCTTGATGTCGAGCGCGCTGCCCAGCGCCACGCCGATCAGGCCCACGCTGCGATCGCCCTTGGTGCGGGCGCGGTTGCGCAGGTAGTACAGGTCGCGCGGGATCATGTAGCCGTAGGTGTTGCGCGCGAGCTGGTCCAGGCGCACGCGGATGGCCGGGGGCGTGGCGCCCTCGTCGCGCAACCGCACCGCCTCCACCGCGGACACGCCCTGGCCCGAGAACAGGTTGAGCGTGTCGAGCACCCGCAGCGCGAACGGCGAGTTGTAGCCCGCGGCCTGGCGGATGGGCTTGTACTCGTTGAGGATCGCGTAGCTGGCCTGCAGCGCGTTCTCGTGGATCTGGCTGCGTTGTTTGGAAATCGTCAGGCAGAACACGTGGTCGTAGGCCATGACCAGCTCCTGCAGGAACAGGTCGCGGATCTGCTCGACGGTGAACGGCGTGGTCTCGGCCTCGTGGCCGCGTTCGGCGACGTGCTCCTGCACGAACGCCAGCGTGGCCGCCTCGTCGCGCTGATCGACCAACACCGCGTCGCGGATCTTCACCGCGACCGGCAGGATGACGATGTCGTGCTTCTCGAAGAAGTCCTTCGGCAGGTCGCAGGCCGAGTCGACGACGATTCCGATGCGCATGGTGCCTCCAGTCGCGGGTCGCGGTGCATTCCGAAGATGCGCGAGGAAGTGTAGCGTGCGGACCGTGAAAGGCGACGGGTGCGTCCCCGCCTTCGCGGGAAGACCATCATCGATCCGGCCCGCGCTTTGGTTTTTGTAGGAGCGGCTTCAGCCGCGACCGGGCATTCGACGGGATCGGAAAGCGGTCGCGCCTGAAGGCGCTCCTGCAGGAATGCGGGGCGAGGCGCCGGCGCGGGCTATTCCACCCGCGCCGGGTACGCGCGCGGCAGCGTGCCGGCTTCGGCCGACGGTTCCGCGCGCAGGTAGCGGTCGCGCAGTTCGGTCTGGCGCGAGCGCATCGGGACGGCGCGGCCGCCCAGCCAGATCTGCTCCGCGACATTGGCGACGTCCAGCGGATCGCCGCTCCACAGCACCAGGTCCGCGGTCTTGCCGACGGCGATCGTGCCGAGGCTGTCGCCGACGCCGAAGGTTTCGGCGGGCACGCGCGTGAGCCCGGCGAGTCCGTCTTCCCACGGCAGCCCGTTCGCCACCGCGTTGCCGGCCAGCTGCCGCACCTTGCGCGCGTTGTGCGAGGCGTCGCCCGACTGGGTGAAGCCGACGTGCACGCCAGCCGCGCGCAGCCGCGCCGCGTTCTCCAGGGTCGCGCCGATGCGGTCGAAGTTGCCCGGCAGGTTCACCAGCGGGTCGAGGAACACCGGCACGTTGGCCGCGGCGATCTGCGGTGCGAGCTTCCAGGCCTCGGCGCCGCCGGAGATCGCGATCCTCAGCGCGTGCTTCTGCGACCAGCGCAGCAGCTGGCGGATGTCGGCGGCGCGGTCGACCTCGACCACGATGCGGCCGCCGCTGCCGAGGTAGCGCTGCAGCGTGGCGCGGCCGGCCGGGGTCAGCAGGGCGAAGCCGGAGTCGGCGGAAATGCGGCCGTTGGCCTCGGCGACGAGCTGGTCGAGCAGCATCCACTGGCCCGCGCGCGAGGAACCGCTGAGGTTCGACGCGCCGCTGCCCAGCGACACGAACAGCACCTTCGGCCCGCTCGGGTCGGGGCTGCCGTCAAGCCGCACCACCGCGCCCTGGCCGCCGACGATCGAGCCGCCGGCGGTGCTGTTGGCGGTGAGCAGGGTGAAGCCGATGCCCTCCACGCGCGCGACCGGCAGCAGGATCGATTCGGGGTTGTAGGCCAGGGTGACGTCGAATTCGGGACGCACCGTGATGTCCTTGGCGTTCTCGCCCAGCGCGAGCGAGGCGTCGCGGGTTGAAGCCTCGCCCGAAACCTCCTCGATGCCGATGCCGGTGATGCCGCCGAAGAATGCGGGCGTGAGCGGGCGGCCCTGCGCGTCGACGACCTGCGCCGCGCCGGCGGACAGGCCGCTGCCGATCGCGGCGACGCGGCCGCCCTGCACGAGCACGTCGGCGTTCTGCAGCGTGCCGCGGTCGGTCGCGGTGTGGACGGTGGCGTTGCGGATCAGGACATCCTGCGCCGCCGCGGTGAGGGAAGCGAACGACGCAACCAGCATCGTCATCCCGGCGAACGCCGGGATCCATTTTGACTTTGATGTCTCCCCCCGCGGTCTCGACCACAAGAGCCAAATGGATGACCAGCGCTTCGCGCTGTTGAAAAGCGCTTCCAGCTTGCGCCGGGATGACGGCATCGTGGATTCGGCGCGACGGCTCATCGCACGCCTCCCTGCGCGGCCGACTGGCCGAGCATGAAATCGGTTACCGGCTGCCGCGACGGATCCTTGCGGTCGTAGACGCGGGCGCCGTCGATGTACACCTGTTCGGCCTGCGCGTACACGCTGAAGGGATTGCCGTTCCACAGCACCACGTCGGCCATCTTGCCGGGCTCGAGCGTGCCGGTGCGGTCGAGCACGCCCAGCGCCTTCGCCGCGTTCTGCGTGAGCCAGCGGATCGCGCGCTCGGGCGGGATGTCGAGGCCCACGCGTTTCGCGTTCGCGATCACCTTCGCCGCCTCCTGGTTGAGCCGCTGGATGCCCTCGTCCGAATCCGAATGCACGATCGCGCAGCTGTTCGCCGGGCGGTCGACGATCGCGATGTTCTCCTGGATGCCGTCGAAGGCCTCCATCTTGAAGCCCCACCAGTCGGCCCACAGCGCGCCGCAGACGCCGTCGGCGGCGAGCCGGTCGGCGAGCTTGTAGGCCTCGACGCCGTGGTGGAAGGCGGTGACCTTGAAGTCGAACTCCTTCGCCAGGTCCAGCATCTGCGCCATCTCGTCGGCGCGATAGCAGTGGATGTGAACGAGGATGTCGCCGTCGAGCGCACCGGCCAGCGTTTCCAGCTTGAGGTCGCGCTTGCCCGGGTCCTTGCCGCCGCGTTTCTTCGCGTACTCGCGCGCGTCGATGAAGGCCGCGCGGTAGCCGGCGACGTTGCCCATGCGCGTCGCCGGGCCGCCCTTCTGGCCGTAGACGCGCTTGGGATTCTCGCCGCAGGCCATCTTCAGCCCGTGCGGCGCGCCCGGGAACTTCATGCCCTGCGCGGTGGTGGCGGCGACGTTCTTCAGGGTCACGCCGCGGCCGCCGACGAGGTTGGCCGAGCCGGGCAGGATCTGCAGCGCGGTGATGCCGCCGGCCAGCGCGGCGCCGAAGCCGGGGTCCTGCGGCCACACCGAGTGCTCGGCCCAGACCTGGGCGGTGACCGGCGCGGTCGCCTCGTTGCCGTCGCTGTGCGCGCTGGCGCCGGGGCTGGGATAGACGCCCAGGTGCGAATGCACGTCGATCAGGCCCGGGGTCACCCACTTGCCGCTGCCGTCGACGCGGATCGCGTCGGGATAGGGCTGGATGTTCCGGCCGACGTCGACGATCCTGCCGTCGCGCAGCAGTACGTCGGCGCCTTCGAGGCGGCGGCCGTCGCCGGTGAGCACGGTCGCGCCGGAGATCAGCACCGGGGGCGAGGCGATCGGGCGATAGGTGCTGGCGTAGGCCTCGCCGACGACGTCAGGCCCGGCGGCAGCGGCGGGCGAGGGCGTCGCGTCGCGGGAGGCGGTGCTCGCGCAGCCGGCAAGCAGGGCCGCGCAGACCGCGGCGGTCAAGGGTCGGAGCATGGCGGTCTCCCCGGGGAATCCCGCGACGGTAACGGTTCGCCGCCGGGACGCCAAGCCGCCAAAGGTCACGGTGCGTGACAGAATGCGCGAAAGGAGGCGACGCGATGAAAGAGAAGGACCAGATCGTCGAGAACTGGCTGCCGCGCTACACCGGCGTGCCGCTCGACGGCTTCGGCGAACACATCCTGCTGACCAACTTCGGCGGCTACGTCGGCCACTTCAGCCGCCTGACCGGCGCCGAAATCGTCGGCCTCGACCGGCCGATGCCCAGCGCCACCGCCGACGGCATCACCATGATCAACTTCGGCATGGGCAGCCCCAACGCCGCGACCATGATGGACCTGCTGTCGGCGATCTCGCCCAAGGCGGTGCTGTTCCTCGGCAAGGCCGGCGGGCTCAAGCGCAAGAACCAGCTCGGCGACCTGGTGCTGCCGATTGCGGCGATCCGCGGCGAGGGCACCTCCAACGACTACCTGCTGCCGGAAGTGCCGGCGCTGCCCGCGTTCGCGCTGCAGCGCGCGGTGTCGACGATGATCCGCGACCTCGGCCACGACTACTGGACCGGCACCGTCTACACCACCAACCGCCGCGTCTGGGAGCACGACGACGCGTTCAAGGAGCGCCTGCGCGCGATGCGCTGCATGGCGATCGACATGGAGACCGCGACGATCTTCGCCGCCGGCTTCGCCAACCGCATCCCGTCCGGCGCGCTGCTGCTGGTCAGCGACCAGCCGATGGTCCCTGAGGGCGTGAAGACCGAGGCCTCGGACGCGAAGGTCAGCGCGGAATACGTCGAGCGCCACATCCAGATCGGCATCGAGGCGCTGCGGCTGATCCGACGGCACGGCAAGTCGGTGAGGCATCTGCGGTTCGATGAGTAGCGGCGTGCGGCACGCCAGGTGCTTTCACGCGATCCGCCGTAACGAAGATGCCGTCATCCCGGCGAAAGCTGGGATCTATTTGGCTCTCATGGCCGGTGGCGACCAGGAAGCATCAACGTCAAAGTGGATCCCAGCTTTCGCTGGGATGACGACTCGGATTTCGAACGGGATGGCGGAGGGCGCCTGTCCTGGCGATCGACTATCCTTGTCGGAAATGTGATGGAACCGGGGCATGCAGCAGGTCATCGACTTCTGGCGCGACGCCGGGTACGACAAATGGTTCAACGGTGGCGCGGCCTTCGACGCCGCGTGCCGCGAACGATTCCTGGACGCGCACTTCGCCGCCGCCCGTCGCGAGCATGAAGACTGGATGGACAGCGCCGACGGCGCGCTCGCCCTGCTGATCCTGCTCGACCAGATCCCGCGCAACGTCTTCCGCGGCAGCGCGCACGCGTTCGCGACCGATCCGCTGGCGCTCCACTATGCCCGGCGCGCGGTCGATGCCGGTCTCGATGCACAGGTCGATGCAAGCCTGCGCGCCTTCGTCTACCTGCCGTTCGAGCATTCCGAGGACCTGGGCGACCAGCGCCGCTCGGTGGACCTGTTCGATGCGCTCGGCAACGAAGGCTACGCGAAGTACGCCCGCGCGCACCTCGACGTGATCGAGAAATTTGGCCGTTTCCCGCACCGCAACCGCGCGCTCGGGCGCGGCAACACGCCGGAGGAGCAGGCGTGGCTGGATGCGGGCGGGGGTTTCTGACCCCCGGCGTCACAGCCGCAAGTCCTTGTAGGAGCGCCTTCAGGCGCGACGCCCTTCCGCCCGATCGTGCATCGCGCGGGTCGCGGCTGAAGCCGCTCCTATAACGCCATCAATATTCCGGGATCGAGTCGTCCACGGTCCGCGACCAGGCGACGATGCCGCCCTCGACGTTGTGCACATTGCCGAAGCCGAGCGCGCGGAATTCCTCCGCCGCGCGCCCGCTGCGGCCGCCGCCGTGGCACATGAACGCAATGGCCGTGTCCTTCGGCAGCGCCTCGATGGCGTCGCGGCCCTCGTCGAAGGTCCTGAACGGCACCGACACCGAGGCGATCGCGCGCTCTTCCGGCGGGCGCACGTCGACCAGCAGCAGTTCGCCGGCGCGGACCTTGGCATCGACCTCGGCCGGCGACAGCTGCGAGACCGGCCTGGGCGCGTTCGGGTTGTCGATGACCAGGCCCTTGCCGCGCATGTCGTCGGCGAAATCGATGACCAGGCCCTCGGCGCGGCGCGCGCCGGCGACGTCGAACTGCACGCGCACGCCGTCGACGTCGAGCGCGATGGCGTCGGCATCGGCCGGTGCGAGATTCAGTCGCGTGCGGAACGCGCGGTCGATGTCGACCTGCAGCACCACTTCGCCGCCGGCGTCGTCGATCGCGCCGCGGATCATCGCCAGCGCCGCCGGCGTGATCGTGATCGACGGCGGCGTGCGGTCGGGCGCGGCCAGGCCGAGCGCGGCGTGCAGTTCGCCGCTGTTGACCATCTGTCCGATGATGTCGCTGCCGCCGACCAGTTCGCCGTCGACGTACAGCTGCGGGATCGTCGGCCAGTCGCCGTAGGCCTTGATGCCCTCGCGGATCTCCGGGTCGGCCAGCACGTCGACGTGCGCGTAGTCGGCGCCGAGCGATTCGAGCGCGGACACCGCCTTGGCCGAGAAGCCGCACTGCGGCGCGGCCGGATCGCCCTTCATGAACAGGACGGCGCGGTTGGCCTGCAGCAGCGCGTCGATGCGGGCGCGCAGGGCGGGATCGAGGGACATGGCGAAAATCCTTGGAGCGGGGCCGACCATGGTAGCGCGATCGTGCCGGCGAAGGCCGCAACACGGCGTTGCGCACGGGTCGTGATGGCATCATCCGCGCATGGACGTCCCGCACCGCCCGCCGCGCCGCCCGCATGCCTGGCTGCCCCTGCTGCTGCTGTCGCAGGGGCTGGTGGCGTGGGCGTGGTGGCGCTGGGGCTGGCCGGTCGGGCTGCCGCTCATGTTCGCCACGCACGCGGTCTGCTGGTGGGGCGTGCTGGCGCCGAACTCGGCGCTGTACGGGCCGGTGCTGTCGCGGCTGTCCACGGACGAGCGCATGGTCTGGCTGACCATCGACGACGGTCCCTCCGGCGACACCGCCGCGATCCTCGATCTGCTCGACGCGCACGAGGCGAAGGCCACGTTCTTCCTCGTCGGCGACCGCGCGCAGGCGCGACCCGACCTGGTGCGCGAGATCGCGCGGCGCGGCCACGGCATCGGCAACCACAGCCGCACGCATCCGCAAGCGTGGTTCTGGGCGCTGGGGCCGCGGCGCATGCGCGCCGAGATCGAGGGGGGGCAGCGCCAACTGGCGGCGATCACCGGCGCCGCGCCGCGCTGGTTCCGCGCGGTGGTGGGACACGCCAACCCCTTCGTCTCGGCGCCGCTGCGCGACGAGGGGCTCGCGCGCGTGGCCTGGGGTGCGCGCGGCTTCGATGCGGTGGACGGCGACGTCGCGCGCGTGCTGGCGAAGATCGAACAGGGCCTGGCGCCCGGCGCGATCGTGCTGCTGCACGAGGGGACCGCGCATGGCCGCAACGTCGAGATGGTCGCGAAGCTGCTGCAGCGGCTCGATGCGCTGGGCTATCGCACCACGTCGCCCCACCCGTAGGAGCGCCTTCAGGCGCGACGGGCCTTGTCGATGGATCCATGCATTGCGCGGGTCGCGGCTGAAGCCGCTCCTACAATGGGGGAAAGGGTGGAGGGGTTGGCCGGCATGATCGGACGCAGTGACATCGAAGCATTGGTCCCGCACAAGCATGCGATGTGCCTGTGGGACGAGGTGCTGGCCTGGGATGCGCAGCGCATCCACCTGCGCGCATCGAACCACCGCGATGCCGCACACCCGCTGCGCAGCGAAGGCCGGCTGCGCGCGCTGCACCTGTGCGAATACGGCGCCCAGGCCATGGCGGTGCACGGCGGCCTGCTTGCGCAGGCGGACGGCGGCGTCGCGCCGCCCGGCATGCTCGTCGCCCTGCGCGACGTCCGCCTGCACGTCGCCCGCATCGACGACCTGCCGCAGGCGATCGAATGCGAAGCGCAGCTGCTCGCCGCCGGTGAAGCCAGCCAGCAATACGCCTTCAGCATCACCCACGGCGCCACGCCGCTCGCCCGGGGCCGGGCCACGGTGATGCTCACCCGGTAAGGCGGGCCCCGGCCCACGCCGCGCGAGCGCCGGAGCCGGCGGATGGCCGTGTGCGCACGCATCGCCGATGCATCGCATAATCGCCGCAGTCCATCTCCGGGAATGCGATGAAGCGGGCGCTCGTCACCGGCGGCAGCGGCGACCTCGGCGGCGCGATCTGTCGCCGGCTCGCGGCGAACGGGCTGCACGTCATCGTCCACGCCAACGCGAACCGCACGCGCGCGAATGCGGTAGTCGCCGCGATCGCGGAGGAGGGCGGCAGCGCGCAGGCGGTCGCGTTCGACGTCGCCGATGGCGCGGCGGCGCGCGCGGCGATCGAGGCCCTGCTGGTCGACGGGCCGGTCCAGGTGGTCGTCAACAACGCCGGCATCCACGACGATGCGCCGATGGCCGGCATGTCGCAGGCGCAGTGGACGCGCGTGGTCGACGTCTCGCTGCACGGCTTCTTCCACGTCACGCAGCCGCTGCTGCTGCCGATGGCGCGCACGCGCTGGGGCCGCATCGTCAGCGTGTCGAGCGTGGCGGCCGTGCTCGGCAATCGCGGCCAGGCGAACTATGCCGCGGCCAAGGCCGGGCTGCATGGCGCGACCAAGTCGCTCGCGCGCGAGATGGCCTCGCGCGGCATCACCGCGAACGTGGTCGCGCCGGGCGTGATCGCCGGCGCCATGGCCGGGGCCGCGTTCCCGGAGGAGCGGGTGAAGCAGGTCGTGCCCGCCGCGCGCGCGGGCACGCCGGACGAGGTCGCGGCGCTGGTCGCGTTCCTGTGCTCGGACGAGGCCGGCTACATCAACGGCCAGGTGATCGGCATCGACGGCGGCATGAGCTGAGCGCGCGCAACGCGCCGCGGCGGGAGATGGTCCATGGCGAAGGAAGCGAAGACGAAACCCGGGGCGACCAGCGTGGCCGCCTTCCTCGAGGCCGTGCCGGACGCGCAGCGCCGGGCCGACGGCGAGGCCGTGCTGCGCATGATGCAGGCCGCCACCGGCTGCGAACCGGTGATGTGGGGGACGGGCATCGTCGGCTTCGATCGCTACCGCTACCGCTACGACAGCGGCCACGAGGGCGAATGGCCGATCGTCGGCTTTTCGCCGCGCAAGCAGGCGCTGGTGCTGTACATCATGCCCGGCTTCGCCGGTTACGAAGCGCTGCTGGCGAAGCTGGGCAGGCACACGGCCGGCAAATCCTGCCTGTACGTCAAGCGCCTGTCGGACATCGACGCCGGCGCGCTGGAGGAACTGGTGCGGGCCTCGGTCGCTGAGATGCGCCGTCGCCATCCCCGCTGAGACCGCCGCGACGTCCGTATCGCGCGCCGTTCACGAAGCCGGGCGGATCATGTCGGCGTCCCATTGGGAGCCGCCCGCCATGCGCCGCTTCATCATCCCAGGCCTGCTGTCCGCCATCGTGCTGCTGGCGGCCTGCTCCAGTTCCCACGTCCTGACCGGCACGCCGCGCCCGCCGATCGACCCGGCCCAGGTGCGCCTCTACTACGGCCCGCCGCCGGGCGGGTTCGAAGAGATCGCGCGGCTCGAGGTCAACAGCGGCGCCTTCACCTACGGCGACCAGAACAAGACCAACTCGGTGTTGCGCAAGCTGCGCGAGCAGGCGGCGCGGCTCGGCGCCAACGGCATCCTGTTCCAGGGGACGGCCGACGGCTACGGCAGCGGCGGAGTCAGCGTCGGCGGCGGCGTGGGCCGTGGCGGCGGCAGGAGCTACTCGGGCGTGGGTGTCGGCGTGGACATCTCGCCGCGACAGAAATATGCCAACGGCATCGCGATCTGGGTGCCCGACCCGCCACCGGCCGAACCGATGCCGGCGACGCCGTAGCCTGATTCCGGTCCGACCCGTGAAACTGTCCGCGGCTGAAGCCGCTTCTACAGTTCCCGGGTCGGGTCGACGATGGACGCCGCGTTGTCCTCGCCGCGCCGCCACAGCGACAGCAGCGGCGAGGCCATGACCGTGGTGACCAGGGTGACGCCGAACATCAGCGTGAACAGCTCCGGCCCGATCAGGCCCGCGTCGAGCCCGATCTTCAGCACCACCAGCTCCATCAGCCCGCGCGCGTTGATCAGCGAGCCCACCGACAGGCTGTCGCGCCAGTCGTAGCCGGCCAGGCGGGCGCCGAAGGTGCCGCCGGCCATCTTGCCCAGCACCGCCACCGCCAGGATCAGCACGAACGCGCCGAAGCCGGCGCCGACGAAGGCGTCGGGCGCGGTGTTGAGCCCGGCGAGGGCGAACACGACCGGCATCAGCAGCAGCATCGAGACCGGCTCGAAGGTCTCGGCCAGGCGCGCGGACAGGCGGTCGTCACGCGGCAGCGCGAGGCCGAACACGAAGGCGCCGAACACTGCGTGCAGCTGGATGAATTCGGCGAAGGCCGCGCAGGCCACCAGCCCGATCAGGATCGTGACCAGCATCGCGCGCGAAGGCTTGCCGTCTGCCGAGCGCAGCTGGTCGCGGCGCAGCAGCGCCGTGTACAGCGGCCGCAGCACGAAGGCCGCGACCGCAGCCAGGGCCAGCGTGCCGGCGGCGATCGCGCCCACGCCGTGCTGGCCGCGGCTGCCGGCCAGGGTCAGCACCAGCGCGAGGAAGATCCAGACGAAGGCGTCGTCGATGATCGCCGCGCCGAGCGCGAGCCGGCCGGGGCGGGTGCGGGTGAGGTTGCGGTCCTTGAGGATGCGCGCCAGCACCGGGAACGCCGTGACCGACATCGCCGCCGCGACGAACAGCGCGAACGGCCAGTAGCCCACGCCCTCCGGCGCGAAGCGCGGAAACAGCCACGGCGACAGCGCCAGGCCCAGCAGCAGCGGCAGGGTGATGCCGAGGACGCCGACCGTGGCCGCGGCGCGGACCTGCGTGCGCGTGCCCTCGACCGCGCGCATCTCGGCGCCGAGCGTGAACATGAACAGCATCAGGCCCATGGTGGCCAGCGACGACAGCGACGGCAGCGACGCCGCCGGGAACAGCGCCGCATGCAGGTCCGGTGCGATCGCGCCGAACGCGATCGGCCCCAGCAGCAGGCCGGCCGCCATCTCGCCGATCACCGGCGGCTGCCCGAAATGGCGCAGGATCGCGCCGCAGATGCGCGCGGCCACCAGGATCACCAGCAGCTGCGTCAGCAGCGTCGTCGTCATGCCCCCGCCTCCGCGGCGTCCAGCGCCTGCGCGGCGGGTGCGAACCAGCGCTGCGGAAGCATGGGCGCGTGCGCCGCGATGTCGTGGCCGGTGAGCAGCGCGTCCAGGCCGTGGTCGTCGATGTCGGGGAAGGCGCCGCGCGCGAGCGCCAGCACTTCCGCCGCGAGCTGGCGCATGCCGTCCACGTCGCGACGCGTGCGCGCTAGGTAGGCCTCGTCGTCGAGTACGTCGGTCAGCTGTCCGTTCATCCGCCGGCACCACTCCACCGCGTACTGGTCGTAGGCGCGCGCGCCGTCCAGCGACGGCGCAGCATCGCGCACGCCCCAGTCGCGCAGCAGCGCCTGCATCGCCAGGTTGAGCGCGCGCCCGGCGTCGAAATGCGGGCGCAGCTTCGCCAGCACCGACAGCCTGGCCTGCCGCCCGCTGAAGTACAGCGGCGCCAGCAGCGACCAGTAGTAGGCATAGTCCCACAGGATCTTGACCGGCATGACCTGCGGATGGCCGAAGATCGGGTACTGGTCCTGGTAGAGCGTCAGCGTGTTCTCGTAGAACGAGAAGTACAGCTGCTGGAAGATCTCGGCGTACGGCCCCACCGGTTCACCGGCGAAGTCGAGCCGGACCAGCTCGGCGATGTAGGTGTTGCTGATCGCGATGAAGTCGCTGCCGGGCGAATAGAACGGGTCGAGGAACACGCCGGCCTCGCCGGTCAGGGCCCAGCGCTGGCCCGAATACACCTGTTTGCAGCCGTGCGAGAAGTGGCGCAGGAACAGGAAGTCCTGCAGCTGGTGCTCGGGCTTCTCCAGCGCCTGCGCCGCGCGCGGCTGGTGGCGGCGCACCCAGTCCATCGCCTTGTCGTGGGTGTTCATCGTCTCCAGCGGATGCATCTTCGCGTCGCAGACGATGCCCAGCGAATGCGAGTCCGAGGCCAGCGGGATCAGCCAGAACCAGTAGCCGGGGCCGCACATGTGGTTGGTCGACTTCCAGCGCTGCGCGGGCTGGAAGCGCGTCGGCCAGTTGCCCTGGTCCGACCAGGCGTCGAGGTCGATGTGGCCGTCGACGCGCCACCACGCCGCGTTGACGTCGTGGTCGTTGGCCTGCGCCAGGCCGAGCTTGCGCTTGACCAGCCCGGCGCGCCCGGCGGCATCGACCACCCAGCGCGCGCGCAGCGCGTGGCTGGCGCCCTCGTGGTCGAACGTGACCACGTGCGCGCCGCCGTCTTCGGACAGCTCGATGCCGCGCACCACCGCGCCGTGGCGGAAGTCGGCGCCGAGTTCGAGCGCGCGCTCGCCGAGGTGGTTCTCGAAGCGGCCGCGGTCGAGCTGCCACGATGGCGTCGGCAGCAGCCGGCTCACGCCCATTTCGTTGCAGTCCTCGACGTCGTGCCGGCGGTCACTGAAGAAATAGCGCAGGCCGTACTTGCGGACCTGCTGCGTCTCCAGGTGCTCGCGCAGGCCAAGCACTTCGGAAAAGTAGTGCGCGCCGATCTCGACCGTCGATTCGCCGACCTTGTGTGCGGCTTCGCGCACCGGATGCGGGCGGCGTTCGAGTACCGCGACCGAGCGCCCGGGCTGCTGCAGCCGCAGTTGCATCGCCAGGGTCAGGCCGGCCAGGCCGCCGCCGAGGATGAGGATGTCGACGTCCGTGTCGGGTCGGCGGGATTCGCGGGTGTCTGGCATCGGGCGGGCCGTGTCGTCTCGTCTGTGGATGTTCGCTTCGGTGCCGCGGCAGCCTACCGCATGCGCCCGGCGGGGGCGTTCACGGTCGGCTGCGGCGATGCGCGCGCATCGACCGGATCGAACACCACCGGCGGCCGTGCGCGTGCGCGCCGGTACTCGCGCACGATGTTGCCGTAGGCGAGCACCTGCCCGACCACGTGCGTGGTGATGCGCGACAGGTCGCCGAACAGGCGGAAATGGCTCTTGCGGAAGGCCTCACCGGATCCGGCGACGGCATAGCGCGTTTCGACCGGCACCGAGACCACGCCGTAGCCGAGCCGGCGCGCGGCGGAGATCAGCAGCTGCGCCTCGAACACGAAGCCTTCGCCGGGCACGTCCTGCAGCGCCAGCACCGGCGCCGGGTACAGGCGCTGTCCGCTCTGGCTGTCGACCAGGCGGAAACCGCAGCCCCAGGCGATGCCCCAGTCGCCGAAATCGTTGCCGATGCGGCGGTACCATGGCTGGGTGCTGCGCTTGTGCAGCCGCGCGCCGTTGACGATGTTGTGCGGATGGGCGTTGGCGGCCGCGACCAGGCGCGGGACGTCGCTGGCGCGGTGCTGGCCGTCGCCGTCCATGGTCACCACCGCCGCCATGCCGCGCGCCAGCGCCTCCGCGAAGCCGTCGCGCAAGGCCTGGCCCTTGCCCATGCGCCGCGGGTGGCGCAGCAGGACCGCGGGCAGCTTTGCGACGATGTCGGCGGTGTCGTCATCGGAGCCGTCATCGACCACGATCACCAGGTCGCAGTGCTCCAGCGCGCCTTCGACGACTTCGCGGATGCGCAGCGCCTCGTCAAGCGCCGGGATCACCACGGCGACGTTGCCGCGGTGCAGCGTCGGCTGCGCCTCAACCATGCGCGAGGTCCAGCGCCAGGCGGCGGCCCGGGCCCGCGTGCAGCGCGACCGACGGAGCGCCCGCGGCGAGCGCGTCGAACAGCGGCAGCATCGGCGCCATCGCGTTGCCGTGCGCCCGCGCTGACAGCGAGCCGTTCGCTTCCGGCGCATCGCCGTCCTGCAGGGAGGCCGACACGCGCATGCCCGCGCCGTCGCGCGCGAGCACCAGCGCGGCGCCGAGCAGGCCTTCGCTGCGGGTCACCGTGCCCAGCAGGCCGGCGGCGGCGGTGTCGTAGCCGACCAGCAGCACGGCTTCGGCGTCGGTCGCCAGCTGGGTCATCGCCTCCAGCAGGCCCTGCGCGAAGCTGGCGCGGTGCGCGCTGATCGCGGTCGTGGTGCGCATGCAGCCGCTGCCGATGGTCCAGTAGCCGGCGGCGGCGTTGTGCACGGAGTTGTGGAACTTCGTCGGCGAGATATCGGCGGGCGCCTGCGCCAGCGTCGCGCACATGTAGTCGGTGATGCCGAGGTCGCCGTGGGTCGAGGCGAACACCGAGGGCAGCGAGGCGGGATCGCGGCCGGCATCGCGGCAGGCGGCCAGTGCGACCTCCAGCGCGACCAGCACCGACGGCGGCGCGCGCCGGCGTTCGTTCGGTGCCAGCAGCTGCGGCGAGGGCTTCGCCGGCGCGTCCGCCGGCAGCGCGCCGGTGGCGGCGAAGGCGCGCGCGGCGGCCCAGTCGGGCATGCCGTCGCTCCACCAGCCGATGCCGGCGATGGTCGCGGTCAATGCGCTCATGCGACGCCCGTCCCGCCGAACACCAGCGAGCAGTTGTTGCCGCCGAAGCCGAAGGAATTGTTCATCGCGAAGGCGATGCCGCGCTGCGCGTTGTCGAAGCAGATCTGCGGCCCGCAGCCGGGATCGGGCGTGGCGCTGTTGAGGATGCCGGGCAGCAGTCCCTCCTGCAGCGCGATCAGCGCGAACACCGATTCGACGATGCCGGCGGCGCCGAGCGTATGCCCGGTCCAGCCCTTGGTCGAACTCGCATGCAGCGCGTCGGGGAAGAGTTCCGCGACCGCGCGCGCCTCGATCGCGTCGTTCGCCGGCGTCGAGGTGCCGTGCAGGTTGAGGTAACCCACCCGTGCCGCGTCGATGCCTGCGCGCGCCAGCGCATCGCGCATCGCCAGCGTCGCGCCGAGGCCTTCGGGATGCGGCGCAGACATGTGGTGCGCATCGCTGGATTCGCCGTAGCCGCGCAGCTGCAGCGGCGCGTCCTCGCCCGGCGCCATGCGTTCGAGCAGGGCGAAGCCGCCGGCCTCGCCGAGCGAAAGGCCATCGCGCGCCGCATCGAACGGCCGGCACGGATCCGCCGACACCAGCCCCAGCGCGTTGAAGCCGAACAGCACGCTGCCGCACAGCGTGTCGACGCCGCCCACCAGCGCCGCGTCGACGACGCCGGCGTGGATCAGCCGCGCCGCCTGCGCGAACACCTTGGCGCTGGACGAACACGCGGTCGCCACCGTCACGCAGGGCCCGCGCAATCCGGTCGCGTGCTGCAGGAAATCGCCGAGCGAATGCGGCGTGTGCACGATCGGCCGCCGCAGGTCCTCGGGGAAGCGCGTGGCGCCGTCTTCGTCCACGACCGCGCGCGCATAGCCTTCCTCGCTGGCGCCGATGCTGGAGGTCGATGTGCCCACGACCAGCGCGATACGCTCCTCGCCGTGGCGCGCGACCAGCGCTTCCAGCGCCGGCAGCACGCCGTCGTGCTGCAGCGCCAGCCATGCCAGCCGGTTGTTGCGGCATTCCCAACCGGCGAGTGGCGGCGGCAGCGGGCTGTCCTCGAGGCCATCGACGCGGCCGATCCAGGTGGGCAGCGGCGCGGGGCCGAAATCGTTGCGGCGCAGGCCACCGCGGCGCGTGCGCAGCCCGTCGGCCTGCGCGTCGCGTCCGCGACCGAGCGCGGTGGTGGCGGTGAAGGCGCGGATCGCCAGCGCCGGCATGGCTTGTGGCGACTGCGTCGGGATCACGGATGCGACCATGGCGGAAACCGGGGATTATATCGACGTGGAATCCGGGGACGCTCACGCTGCAGCAACCGTGCCGCGCGGCCGCCGCGCGCACCAGTGGCGCCTGCTGCGCGACCCGCACGCCTGGACCGCGCTGGCCGTGGCGGCTGCCGCCTGCGTGTTCAGTTTCGGCCTGATCTATCTCGGCTATTTCCTGCACGTGCTGCGCACGGCGTGGCGGGCGCCGAGCCGGCCGGCCGGCGAGGGCTGCCTGCTGGTGTTCGGCAAACACGCCCCGGGCGGCCGCATCGATGGCGATTTCCGCCTGCGGCTGCAGCGCGCCGCCGATGTCTGGCGGATGCAGCCGGCGCGACCGCTGCTGCTGCTCGGCGGCGGCTTCGGCGACGGCGACAGCGAGGCCGAACTCGCGCGCCGCGGCTTGCTCGAGGCGGGGGTTTCGCCGGACGCGACGATCCTGCTCGAACCCGAATCGCGCGACACCCTGCAGAACCTGCGCAACGCGCGCGAACTGCTGCGCGACCGGCCGCAAGCCGGCCCCGTGGTGCTGCTGAGCAGCCGCTACCACCTCGCGCGCTGCGCGCTGTTCGCACGCTGGCTGGGCTACGAGCACGAACTGTGCGCGGCCGAACCTCGGCTGCCGTGGCGGCCGGACACGCTGTGGCGGATCGCCTGCGAATCGGCCTGGGTGTGCTGGGTCGACCTCGGCACGCGCTGGGCGCGGCTGGTCGGGCTTCGGGGGATGATCGCGCGGGTGAGTTGAGATCGTGGGGCCGGACAGGAGATTTCTCCCTGCGGTCGAAATGACAGGAATTTGTCATTTCGACCGCAGGGAGAAATCCCGTCTGCCCTCCCATTGCATGTCCGCGGCGACAGCCCGCCGCGATCAGTCCTGCGCCAACGCCAGGCAGCGCGCGAAGAACGACTCGGCCAGCCGGTAGCGGTGCAGCGCATCCTTGCCGCGCAGGCCGTGCTTGGCGCCCGGATAGGTCATCAGTTCGAACGGCGTGCCGCGCTGCTGCAGGTCGCTCATCAGCGCGGTCGAGTTGGTGAACAGCACGTTGTCGTCGGCCATGCCGTGGATCAGCAGCAGCGCGTCCGGCTTGATGCTCGCCGAATGCGCGAGCACGCGCGCGTCGCGGTAGCCGTCGGGATTGGCGCCGGGCAGGTTCATGTAGCGCTCGGTGTAGTGGGTGTCGTACAGCGCCCAGTCGGTGACCGGCGCGCCGGCGACGCCGCAGGCGTAGTCGTCCGGCGCGCGGCCGAGCAGCATCAGGGTCATGTAGCCGCCGTTCGACCAGCCGTGCACGCCGATGCGGGCGCCGTCGACCCAAGGCTGCGCGCGCAGCCACTCCACGCCCTTGCGCTGGTCGTCGACCTCCACCGTGCCCTGCACGCCGTACAGCGCGCCGCCGAAGTCGCGCCCGCGCCGCGGCGTGCCGCGGTTGTCGAGCGAGAACACCACGTAGCCGCGCTGCGCGAGGTACTGGTTGAAGAACGCATCGGCGCGCCCCGGCCAGGCGTCGAGCACGGTCTGTCCGGCGGGGCCGCCGTAGACGAAGACGACCACCGGGTACTTCTTGGACGGGTCGAAGCCGGGTGGCGTGATCAGGCTGGAGAAAAGCGCGGTTTTGCCATCGGCGGCCGTCAGCGGGTGGAACGCCGTGGGCCTGTGCGCGGCGCGGTAGGGCGCATAGGGATGCGCCGGGTCGTCGAGGTCGTTCGGCAGCAGGGTGGCGAGCCTGGTGCCGTCGGCCCTGAACAGCTCGATCTGCGGCGGCGTGGCCGTGTTCGACCAGTTGTCGACGTACACGCTGGTGTTGCGCGCGAAGCTGGCGTTGTGGCTGCCGCGCTCCTGCGAGAGGGTGGCGATGCGCCCGCCATCGAGCGGCACGACGTGGACGTGGCGCTCGGTCGGCGCGGCGGCGGGCTCGGGCAGCAGGTTGTCGGTGCGCACGCCGGGCAGGGTGGTGCGCATGCCGGCGCTGAAATAAACCAGCCCCTGCTCCTGGTCCACCGCCAGCAGCGCATCCACGGGCCAGTCGCCGCGGGTGAGCTGGGTAAGCTGCGAGCCGTCCTCCGACGCCAGGTACAGGTGCTCGAAGCCGTCGCGCTCGGACGACCACAGGAAGCGCCCGTCCTTGAGGAAGCGCAGGCTGTTGTGCAGCGGCACCCACGTCTTCGAGGTTTCGGTGACGAGCGTGCGCTGCCTGCCGGTGGCCAGCGTCGTCTCGATCAGTTCGAGCGTCTTCTGGTCGCGCGACTGGCGCTGGAAGGTCAGCCGCTGCGGATCGCGCCAGTCGACGCGGGCGAGGTAGATGTCGGGATCGCTGCCAAGGTCGATGTCGCGGACGAGGGTTCCGGCGGGACGGGCGTGCTGGAGATGCTGCGCAGGAGTGCCATCCTCGGGCTTGGTCCACGCGGAGATGACGTCTTCCTTCGTGCCCACCACGTGCAGGCTGACCCGCACGTTCGGATCGCCCGCGGCGGGATAGCGCTGCTCGACCACGTCGGTGCGGTCGGGATAGACCTCGTAGCGCTTCTGGACCGGCACCGGCGACTCGTCGATGCGCGCGAAGGCGATGGCGGAATCGTCCGGTGCCCACCAGTAGCCGGTGTGGCGGTCCATTTCCTCGTCGGCGACGAACTCGGCCACGCCGTTGCCGATGGTGTCGCTGCCGTCGTGGGTGAGCTGGATCTCGTTGCCGGTGGCGAGGTCGATCGCCCACAGGTTGCGCGCGCGGACGAAGCCGACGAAGCCGCCCTTCGGCGAGAGCTTCGGATCGGTGGCGAAGCCGCCGCCGTCGGTGAGCTTGCGCACCGCATCCGCGCCGGATTTCGACAGGTCGTACAGGTACAGCTCCCCGCCGAGCGGGAACAGCAGGGTCTTCGCGTCCGGCGACCACTGGTAGTCGACGATCCCCGACAGCCCGGCGATGCGCTGGCGCTCGCGCCGCGCCTTCTCCTCGTCGCTCAGCGTTTCCTCGCCCGGCAGGACCACGCGCGAATCCACCAGCATCCGCGTCTGCCCGCTGGCGACGTCGTATTCCCACAGGTCGAGCTGGTTGCGGTTGGCGTCCTTGCCGCGCAGGAAGGTCACGCGCGAGCCGTCCGGCGCGACCTGCGGCTTCATCAGCGTCGGGCCGGAGAGCGGCGCGTCGCCGGTGATGGCTTCGAGGGTCAGCTTGCCCGGCGCGGGCGGATCGGCGAGTGCGGGCATCGAGGCGAGGGCAAGGGCAAGGGCGGCGGTAAGCAGCGCGGTCAGGCGCATGGCGGAAGGTCCCCGATCAGACGGTCCGCCATCCTACTACCCGCGCGCATCGGTTCGAACTGTCATCCCGAGCGTAGCGAGCAACTGTCTTGATCAGTTGGCGGCGGCAGCCGCCATCTGATCGCGCATTTTGGCGTTCAGGATGACCAGCAGCTTGCGCATGGCGGCGACCAGGGCCACCT
>Ga0160439_1000052_pt1 | contig 117718 bp, 110 predicted proteins | sample HID1975M_E0MG_FD_108201 | JGI IMG/M metagenome (GOLD analysis project Ga0160439, IMG submission 108201) | Enriched soil microbial communities from UW Madison campus, WI, USA - HID1975M_E0 MG | ecosystem: Environmental > Terrestrial > Soil > Unclassified | place: USA: Madison, Wisconsin...
GCAGGCCAGAACCCAAAGGAGAAAACCACGGGTTGACCCACCCGTGACACCCGAAACATAATCCGCAGACGGGTCACTTCTCGATGGAAAACCCGGGTCACTTCTCAGTGGAAATCAACAACCCTATCATACAAAGGCGTTTTTACACAGCCTCGGTCGCTTTCAGCCTGCCGAAAGCAGGGATCATTCTCGACATTTGGCGACGTCCGCGCTGCGACATGGCGTACTACAGTGGCGCATTCGCAACTCAGTTGGCTCATCCGTTGTGGCACAATTTGATTTGTCTCATATCGCCATGAGGAGATGCCTTGGACTGCAAACTCAACTCCAAGCCAGCAAACCAAGCATTCTTCGACTTGTGAACCGATCAACCAGGATAAATGGATGCTGAGGAGGCGCAACGGACAGCCCAAGATGGATTCGAACAAATAGTCCGTGATTCCAATGGATTGCGGCGCAGGAAATTCAGGCTCTTTAGCCTATCTGGCACCTTCACACTCTAACCGATTGAAAAACAATCGGTTTCTAGGCTTGAGAAAGAATTGGCTCCCCGAGTAGGATTCGAACCTACGGCCATTCGATTAACAGTCGAATGCTCTACCGCTGAGCTATCGGGGAGCAGCCCCGCTTGCGCCGGGCAGGTGGCGCATATGCAGCGGCTTGTTTCAAATGGCAAGTGCGAAATTGCAGAAATTTACGCGATGAATTGTTCGGCGGCGATCCGGTCGTCGAGGGTATGTTCGGGGTCGAACAACAGGGTCAGCGGGGTGGCGCGGTCGATCTTGACCTCCACCTGTGCGACGTCGCGAACTTCGCGCTGGTCGGCGACGGCGCTGACCGGGCGCTTCACCGGATCCAGCACGGTAAAGCGAATCGCGGTATTTTCCGGCAGGATCGCGCCCCGCCAGCGGCGCGGGCGGAAGGGGCTGATCGGTGTCAACGCGACGAGTGCGGAGCCGAGCGGCAGGATCGGGCCATGGGCGGAAAGATTATAAGCGGTCGACCCGGCCGGCGTCGCCACCAGCACGCCGTCGCACACCAGTTCGGGCAGGACGGGGCGGTCGTTGACCTGGACTTCCAGCTTGGCGGTCTGGCGGGTTTCACGCAGCAGCGAGACTTCGTTGATCGCCGGAATGGAGAAACGCTCGCCATCGACCGTATCGACCACCATGCGCAGCGGATTGACCTTGAAGCTCTTGGCCTTCTCCAGCCGCTGTTCCAGCCGTTCCAGCCGCCATTCGTTCATCAGGAAGCCGACGGTGCCGAGGTTCATGCCGAAGACCGGCAATATGCGGCGGGATTCCAGCATGGCGTGCAGTGTCTGCAGCATGAAACCGTCGCCGCCCAGGGCGATGACGGTGTCCGCCTGTTCCAGCGGCACGAAATCATAGGCGGCGCGCAACCGCTCTTCCGCTGCCCGTGCAGCCTGGGTCGGGGACGCGACAAGGGCGCGCCGCGGTTCGCTGTTCATCCGCCGGTGACGCTCATATGCCGTTGAACGGCGGCGGACGGGGCGCCGGCGCCGATCCGAAAGTCATGGGCTGCGGGTTTGCGCCGCAGCGCGCGATCTACCAGCGGTTCGACCGCTGCCAAGCCGCCGCTGCGCAGGGCGGCCTTGAAATCGACATGGTCGTCATGGCCCAGGCACATGTAAATCTTGCCCTCGCAGGTCAGGCGCATGCGGTTGCAGTCGGCGCAGAAATTGCGCGTGAGAGGCGTGATAAGCCCCAGGCGCACGCCCAGTCCGTCGACCGTATGATAGCGTGCTGGGCCGCCCGTGCGTGCTGCAATCGGGGTAAGTATATGGTGGGCTTCAATCTCTTTCGCCACATGTGACAGCGGTAGATAATGGTCGGTGCGATCTTCGCCGGTTTCCCCTAGCGGCATGGTCTCGATCAGGGTCAGGTCGAAGCCCTGGCCGTCGCACCAGCGCAGCATCGGCAGGATTTCGTCGGCGTTGATATCCTTGAGCGCGACCATGTTGATCTTGATCGCGATGCCAGCGGTCCGCGCAGCGTCCAGTCCGCGCAACACGGTCGCCAGGTCGCCACCGCGGGTGACATGGGCAAAGCGATCGGCCTGCAGAGTGTCGAGGCTCACGTTGATCCGGCGGACCCCGGCGTCGTGCAGCGCCTGTGCATGGTCGGCGAGGCGCGTGCCATTGGTGGTCAGCGTCAGTTCCTGGAGGCCGGCATCGAGATGGCGGCCGATTCGATGGATCAGGTCGATGATGTCGCGGCGTACCAGCGGCTCGCCACCGGTCAGCCGGATGCGGCGCACGCCCCGCGCGATGAAGAGATCGGCGAGGAGCGCGATTTCTTCCAGCGTCAGAACCTGGTTCTTCGGCAGGAACTGCATCCGCTCCGCCATGCAGTAGCGGCAGCGCAGGTCACACCGATCCGTAACGGAAATCCGCAGATAGTCGATCCGGCGGCCAAGGCCGTCGGTCATGGAAATTGCGGCAGGATCCACCATGGCCATGCCCCTAGCTAGGCCATGGGCATGGTCGGCGCAAGCAGGCCGGTTGCGGGGCGGTGAAGAGGTCGGTAACCGGTTGCTGTTACAAGAGCGGCATGCGCCTTGTCAGGGAGTCGAAAAAAGAGTGAGCGGGCAGGCCGCGCCGGACGGACAGCGCAGCATCTTCATCCTGTCGCCCGGCGACCGCGACCCCCTGTGCCGTGCCGCACAGGAGGCGGGCTGGCGCGCGATCGGTGCGCGGCGTGCCACCGATGCGCCGCAGCGTTTTCTGCGCAGCGACGCACAGATCGCGCTGGTCGACATGCGCGGCGGGACGGCGGTCAAGCTGATCGCGCCGCTGGTGCCGGCGGTGGACGCCGGCGGCTGCGCGCTGGTGGTGCTGGTCGATCCGGCAGCAGTCGCGAGCCTGCCGCAATTGTTCGACGCCGGCGCAACCCACTTTCTGGTCGCACCGGTAACGCAACCCTTGTTGCAGGCAACGCTGGCATCGGCGCAGCGGCTGGTCGAGCGGCTGGGCGGCGGCGCGATGCAAAGTCAGCGGGCGCAGCGCATCCGCCGGGGGGACGCACTTTACTGGGAGATGGACCGCGATGGCGCCGGGCTGCGCCTGAGCGAAAGCCTGGCCCGCAATCTGGGGATCGAGGTTTGGCAGCCGACGCCATCGACGCTGATCCACCGGCTGGCGCGCAATGAACGCAAGGCGGTGCTGAACGCACTGGAGGGGATGATGCAATCGGGCCGTCCGGCGGCGTTTGCCCATGCCGTGCCTGGGCGCCCGGGCAATCGGCTGGTGCATCATCTGCGCTTCGTTGATGGCACGGTGGCGGCCGATGTGGAGTGGCTGTCCGACGCGCAGGACCAGGATGTCGCGAGCCGCGACAATCTGACCGGGTTGCGGTCGCGTCAGGCGGCGCTGGACTGGCTGGATCGTCGGTCGGGCCTGCCGACGACGGTGGTGCTGCTGTCGATTAGCCAGTTCGATCGCATGAACGCAGCCTATGGCCAGGTGGTGGGGGATGCGCTGTTGGGACGGATCGCCCGACGGATCGAGCAGATTGTGGATGCCGTGGCGGGCCATGCGATGGTGGCGCGGATCGCCGGCACCGAGTTTCTGGTCGGCCTGACCGGCGAGCCGGCGGCGGCGGAGCGGGCGACCTATCTGGCGCGGCAGTTGATCGAGGCGATCAGCCGGCCGTTCAGCGCGGGGGATCATCTGATCCGCCTGATTGCGCGCTGCGGTATCGCGCAGGCACGGGCGGAGGATGATGCGACCCAGTTGCTGCGACGAGCGGGCGCTGCACTGGCCGATGCGCGGCAGGGCGGGGGTGAGGGCATTCGCATCTTTTCCGCCGAGAAGCGCAGTCGCCAGCTCGACGCCGATCAGCTCGAAACCGACCTGCGGCTGGCGCTGCACCGGGGCGAGATCGGCATCGTGTTCCAGCCGCAATATCCGGTCTATGACCATCGCATCAGCGGGGTCGAGGCTTTGGCGCGGTGGAACCACCCGATCTATGGCCCGCTGGGGGCTGGCATATTGTTCGGCACGGCCGAGCGATCCGATTACATGCTGCCGCTGTCGGCGCATATCCAGGCCGAGGCGCTGCGGCAGGCGGCGGCATGGCCGAGTGCGCTGTCCAATCTGCGCCTGTCGATCAATGTCACGGCGGCGGATATTGCGCAGCCGGGGTTCATGGCCGATTTTCTGGGGCAGGTGGACCGCAGCGGCTTTCCCCGGTCGCGGCTGACGGTGGAGATCACCGAGAGCGGGCTGATCCAGGATGTCGACGCGGCGGCGGCGCTGCTGACGGCATTGCGGTCCGAAGGGCTGGCGGTGGCGATCGACGATTTCGGCACCGGCTATTCGAGCCTTGCTTACCTTAAGGGCCTGCCGCTCGATTATCTGAAGATCGACTCCAGTCTGGCTCAGGACATCGCCGGGTCGGCGCGCGACCGGATCATCGTGCGCGGGGTGATCCATATGGCGAAATCGCTGGGCCTGAACGTGATCGCCGAAGGGGTAGAGACGGAGCAGCAACTCGACCTGCTGGCACGGGAAGGCTGTGATTATTATCAGGGTTTCCTGCGCTCGGCGGGCGTCTCCTCGCCCGAACTCATATCTTTGGTTTTACAGGGTTAGGCCGACCTTTCCGATGATGGCCGAGCCGGCGTGGCGCGCGTCGCGCCCGTCAATGTCGGTGCCGCTGTAGCGCAGCTCCGCCGACCAGCGGCCACGATACCAGGCGATGGCCGCGCCATAATCCCAATAATCCCCGCCCGGCCGCAGCCGCTGCGAGGCGAGCGGATCGCGATCCGACCCGGAACTATGGCCGACCCGTGCCGAGGCGGTGAGCGGCGTGCCGGGAATGGCGAAGGAGGCGGCGGAGGACAGATAGAGATTGTCGTCGCCGATCGCCGACTGGCGCGGGGCATATTGGGCGCCGATGTCGATGCTGGCAGGGCCGATCAGGAAGCCGGCGCCGGCGCCAAATTCGCCATAGCCCTGATGATCGGCGCCGGGGAAGATATGGTAGCGCGCGTCGAGCGACAGGCGCCAGCCGCCCAGTTGATGGACATAGGAGGGGCCAAGGTCGATGACGGCGTCGGCGCCGCCATGGCGATCGCTGCCCCAGAGGCTGGTCGCGGCGCCATCGAGCGAGAGGCCTTGCGCGACCGGCACGGACAAGCTGCCGCGCAGCACAGGATCGCCGTCGCTCCAACTGAGGCCCCGGCGGCGCTCGTCACTGGCGACCTCGCCCGTGGCGCTGGGACCGCTGGCATATTGAGCGGCCGCCGGCAGGGCATGGAGGGCGAGGCCAAGCCCGCCCAGCCATGCCACGGTCGTGACGCGATCAGTTCGACGCAAGGGCGCGCACCGAGTCCAGTTCAGCCAGCAGCGGCGCGCGATCGGCCTCTGCCACAGCGATCAGATGCGCCTCGATCTTGTCCTGATACTGGGCCATGTTGCGTTCGCCGGACTGACGACCGGGGGTGCAGGCGCCAGCCTCGCTACCCGAAAAGCGCTTGTCGCTCGACACAGTGCGGGCGAGCGCCGGGCCATGGTCCAGCTTGCGGTCGACGACGATCGTCGCGGTCCACTGGCAGCGCTGGCTGTCCATCCGGTTGGGCGTCTTGGCGCCGACCGTCTTGGTGCTGATGTCGGCACGGGCGGTGTAGGTGGCACCGACCTGGTTGCCATGATGCTCGACCGAGACATTGTGGGTCGCGGCGGCGGCAAGCGCCATAAGGATCAAACTCATTGCATTCTCCTGCTGTGACGCCGTGCTTTGTTGCCCGGTCGTCACGAAGGGATTTAGGTTTCGACTGTTGCTGCTTCTTTTCTAGTTGATGATGAATGGCGACATGAGGGTCGGATCCGCAGGGTTTTGGGTCACGACAGGATCATGGTGACGCGTCAGCGGCAAAGTTCACACCGTTCTTGCCCTGCATTTCTGGCCGATTTCACGAGAAAGTTCAGCGCAACGCACCATCGACGCGACCGTTGCGTTCCAGTGACGCAACGGTCGGGTCATGATGGGGTGACGCCAAGGTCATGATGACGCGACACTTGGGTCACGGTCTTGCGCAGTGGGACGGGCACCAGAGTAGAGCAAGGAAAGTCCAAATAGGAAAGGGTAGAAGTTTGGGTGGCCCGCCGGCAGCAAAGGGGGCGACGTTTAGGCGGTCGGCCGCTTCTCGAAGTCGCTCAGCGCTTCGCGCGGCACATCCATCGCCTCGATCCGCGCGACCTTTGCCACCGGCGGCCCATCTTGTGCCAGCGCGATGAAGCGATCTACAGCGTCCGCCTCCCCCTGGACCAGTGCCTCGACGCTGCCGTCCATCCGGTTGCGCACCCAGCCGGTGAGGCCCAGGCTGCGCGCGGTCTGGACCGTCCAGTTGCGATAGAACACGCCCTGAACCCGGCCATGGATCATCAGGCGGCGCGCAACGGCCGGCATCAGCGAATCCGCTTGATCCAGGTCTGGCCGCCTTCGCGCACTTCGCTGGTGAAGTTGGGTATGGCGGCGACCAGGTCGGACAGGCGCTTGAAGCCATAGTTGCGCACGTCGAAGCTGGAGCGGTTGCCGACCCGCTGGCCGACCGGACCTAATGCGACAAAGCCCCGCTCGTCCCGCTTCGCCTCGTCATAGGCGTCGATCAAGAGGCGCACGACCTCCGGGTCTACCGCCGCGCCGGTGCCTGCTGGCGCAGCGGTCGCCGCTGGCGGGGGAGGGGGTGGCGCAGCGGCAGGCCGGGCAGCCTCGCTGCCTTTGGTCGGAGCCTTCTTCTTGGGCGTCGCAGCCGATTTGGCTACCGGAACCTCCACCGGGCGCAGCGCTGCCACATCAATGAAGCGGGTGCAGGCACGGCGGAAGCCTTCAGGCGCATTGGTGTTGCCGAAACCATAGACCGGAATGCCGTCCTGGCGCAGTCGCGTCACCAGCGGTGTGAAATCGCTGTCGCTCGACATCAGGCCAAAGCCGTCGACGCGCCCGCTGGAAAGCAGATCCATCGCGTCGATCGTCATCTTCATGTCAGTGGCATTCTTGCCCTTGGTGAGATCGAACTGCTGCTGCGGCTCGATCGCCTGCGCCACGGACAGCGCCGCCCAGGTCTTGAGCGTCGCCTTGTTCCAATTGCCATAGGCGCGGCGGATATTGACCGTGCCCAACTCCGCCAACACGGTCATGACCGCGTCAAAATGGGCCGCTGACGCGTTGTCCGCATCGATCAGCAGGGCAATATTGCCGCGCCCTTCCTGCCGCATGGGCATGGAAATTCTCCTTGTCTGGCCCTCTTCAGGCCGGGGCGAAGGCGCCGGTCTGCTCGTCCAATATGTGGAGCTGGCCGTCGGCAATGGCGAAGAAGCTGCCGACCAGCTTCAACTCGCCGCTCTTCTCCTTGGCGCGGACGCAGGGGAAGCTGCGCAGGTTGGCCAGGCTGACCTTGACGCCCTCCTGCTCCATGGCACGCTCGACCTCGCGGTCGCGCTGGTCGCCATAACGGCCGACCACGACCTCCCGGGCATCATCGAGCAATTCAATCCAGTGATGGATGAAGCCGCCTTCGCCGGGCGGCGCGTCCTTGAGGTCATGACTGAGTGCCGCCTTGCAGCCGCCACACTTGCCATGGCCCATGACGACAATCTCGCCGACCTTGAGCACCTGGACTGCAAATTCGAGCGCGGCCGATACGCCGTGCCAGCCCGGATTGGTCTCGAACGGCGGCACCAGCGCCGCGACGTTGCGCACGACGAAGATTTCGCCGGGACTGGTATCGAAGATCTGGGCCGGATCGACTCGGCTGTCGGAGCAGGCGATCACCATCACCCTGGGGCTCTGCCCTTCGTTGAGTTCGTCCCAGCGCTCGCGCTGTTGGGACCATCCGGTTTCCCGGAAGCGGCGATAGCCCTGAAGCATGTCGGCAAAATCGGTCATGGCGTGGGTGTGCCGCACAAAGAGAGGACTGGCAAGAGCGGTCCGGCATCGCTATCTGGGGCGCATGAACGACATTGCCCCGATCCCCGTACCCGGTCAGCCCGCCAAGCCGGAGCGCGTCCGCAAGCCTGACTGGATTCGTGTCAAGGCGCCGACCAGTCCCGGCTATCACGAGACGCGCAAGCTGATGCGGGAAAAAGGACTGGCGACGGTCTGCGAGGAAGCGGCCTGCCCCAATATCGGCGAATGCTGGACCAAGAAGCATGCCACGGTGATGATCCTGGGCGATGTCTGCACCCGTGCCTGTGCCTTCTGCAACGTCAAGACCGGGATGCCGCGCAAGGTGGACGTCAACGAGCCGCAGAACCTGGCCGATGCCGCCGCCGAGATGGGGCTGGAACATATCGTCATCACCTCGGTCGATCGCGATGACCTGCCCGATGGTGGCGCCAGCCAGTTCGTCAAGGTGATCGAAGCGCTGCGCCGCACGACGCCAGGCACCACGATCGAAATCTTAACCCCCGACTTCCGCAACAAGCATGAGCGCGCGGTCGCGATGATCGTCGAGGCGCGCCCGGACGTCTATAACCATAATCTGGAAACGGTGCCCCGGCTCTATCCGACCATCCGTCCGGGCGCGCGTTACTATGCGTCGCTGCGCCTGCTGGAGAGTGTCAAGAAGCTCGATCCCTCGATCTTCACCAAGTCCGGCATCATGCTGGGCCTGGGCGAGGAGCGGCTGGAAGTCCACCAGGTGATGGACGACATGCGTTCGGCCGATATCGATTTCCTGACCATGGGCCAGTATCTGCAGCCCACGCCCAAGCATGCCAAGGTGATGGAATTCGTCACTCCGGCAGCTTTCAACGCCTATGCGGCGATCGCGCGGGCCAAGGGCTTCCTGCAGGTGGCGTCGAGCCCGCTGACCCGGTCGAGCTATCATGCCGGCAAGGATTTCGCCGAGATGCGCGCCGCGCGCGAGGCGAAGCTGGCCAAGGCGGCCGCCGCGAAGGCCTGATCGGCGAATGCCCAAGCATCACGAGACCCGCCAACTGCCCTATAGTCCGGAACAGATGTTCGACCTTGTGTCGAACGTCTCGGCCTATCCGCAATTCCTGCCCTGGATCAGCGCGATCCGCATCCGATCGGACAGTGAGAGCGAGATGGTCGCGGACATGATCGTCGGCTTCAAGGGGGTCAGCGAGAGCTTCACCTCCCGCGTCCACAAGCATCGTCCGGACCATGTCCGGGTCGACTATCTCAACGGGCCGCTCAAGCATCTTCATAATGAGTGGCGCTTCCGGGACGACGGGCAGGGCGGCGTGCTGGTCGAGTTCGAGGTCGAGTTCGAATTCAAGAACCGCATCTTCGAGATGCTGGCCGGCCAGTTTTTCGACAAGGCACTGCGCAAGATGATCGGCGCGTTCGAGACACGCGCAGCGGCGCTTTATGGCGCTGGCGAGTCGGGTAGCAGCAGTTCGAGTGCGCACAACGCCGCCTGAAGGCGGACGCCACCGCGACCATTATCTTCGAAATGATGCATGTCGGCCACGACCTTGTCGGGGCTGCCGCCGCGTTCCGCCCGCGCGAAGACTACGGTGCCGACCGGCTTCTGCTCGCTGCCGCCACCCGGCCCGGCGATGCCGGTGATGGCGACCGCGACATGGGCGTGGCTCTTCTTGAGCGCGCCTTGCGCCATGGCCCAGGCGGTCGCGATGGAGACCGCGCCGAACGTATCCAGCACGTCATGCGAGACTTTGAGAAGTTCCGCCTTCATGTCGTTGGAATAGGTTATGAAACCGGCTTCGAAAACGTCGGATGAGCCAGCGATCTCAGTGAGCGCCGCCGACACCAGGCCGCCGGTGCAGCTTTCCGCAACGGCCACGGTGCGACCGGCGCGACGGTTGGCGATGATGACCTTTTCGGCGAGGTCGACGAGCTGGGCGGGCAGGATGGTGTTGGGCATGGTGGGCTCAGAATAGCGTGGGGAGGGAGAGGGTGGCAACCGCCTGTGCGGCGATGCCCTCACCGCGACCAGCGAAACCCAGCCGCTCGGTGGTGGTGGCCTTCACGCTGACGCGATCGACGGGAACGTCCAGTATCTCGGCGATTTTCGCGCGCATGGCGTCGCGATGCGGCCCGATCTTGGGCGCTTCGCAGATGATGGTGAGGTCGACATGGTCGATCCGGCCGTCCCGTTTCAGGACCAGATCGCGGGCATGGGCGAGGAAACGATCCGACGAGGCGCCACGCCATTGCGGGTCGGACGGCGGGAAATGACTGCCGATATCGCCATCGGCCAGCGCGCCGAGGATCGCGTCAACGATGGCATGGAGGGCGACATCGGCATCGCTGTGGCCAGCAAGGCCGCGGTCGTGTGGGACCAGCACGCCGCCGAGCCACAATTCTTCGTTTGGCGCGAGGCGATGGACATCATAGCCCATCCCGACGCGGGTGGTGCGGGCGCCCACGATGCGCGCCTCGGCGCGAGCGAAATCCTGCGGGTAGGTCAATTTCTCCAGCCTTTCATCGCCCTGCACCAAGATGACGTCATGGCCCCAGGCGCGCAGGATCTGGGCATCGTCAGTGGCTTCTCGCGCCTCGTCCCAATCGTCGTGAGCGGACAGGATAGCCTGGAAGCGGAAGGCCTGCGGCGTCTGGACGCGATGCAGGTCAGTGCGATCGACGCCGTCGCCCATGAGCGCGCCATCGCTGTGCACCAGCGTGTCGGCGACCGGCAAGGCAGGGATGGCGCCTTCGGCATCCGCCAACGCGGCCAGTAACCGGTCGATCACCGAAGGGGGCAGGAAGGGGCGGGCGGCGTCGTGGATCAGCACGATGTCTGCGCCGCCGGCTGCGGCAATCGCCGTCAGTCCGGCCCGGACCGATCCGCGCCGGCTGTCCGCGCCGGTGACGAAATGGGCGACGCGGTCGCCGAGAACAGCCTGAGCACGCTCTTCCTCGCCTTCGCCCAAAACAATGTGGATGGCCGATACGCCACCATGCGCCGTCAGGGCGTCATGGGCGTGGGCCAGCACGGCCTTGCCGCCGATCCGCCGATATTGCTTGGGGATGTCACCGCCCGCCCGGCTTCCTTGCCCGGCGGCGACGATCAGCGCGACGATCCTGCTGTTCGATGTCATGCAGCGGCGCATAGACGCTCTGCCCCATGCTCGCCAACCTCTAAAGCGCAACCACTAGTCCGGTGCCTGCCTTGTCGCCGCGGCCATTTTCGGCTAAGGGCTGCCTGTTTTTTAGGCAGTGAAGAAGATGACGCGCAGGCTTTCCCCCATTTCCGTTGGACCGGTGACGGTCGATATGCCGGTGATATTGGCGCCGATGACCGGCGTTACCGACATGCCCTTCCGCACGCTGGTTCGCCGTTTCGGGTCGGGCCTCAACGTCACCGAGATGATCGCCACCGCGGCGATGATCCGCGAAACGCGCCAGTCTTTGCAGAAGGCCGCCTGGCATCCGCTGGAGGAGCCGGTGTCGATGCAGCTCGCGGGCTGCTCGCCGACCGAAATGGCCGAAGCGGCCAAGCTCAACGCTGATCGCGGCGCGGCGATCATCGACATCAACATGGGCTGCCCGGTGAAGAAGGTCGTCAATGGCGACGCGGGCAGCGCGCTGATGCGCGACCTGCCGCTGGCGGCATCGCTGATCAAGGCGACGGTCGAGGCGGTCGACGTTCCTGTCACCGTCAAGATGCGCATGGGCTGGGATCATGCGAGCCTGAATGCGCCCGAACTGGCGCATATCGCCGAGGATCTGGGCGCGAAGCTGATCACCGTCCATGGCCGCACCCGCTGCCAGATGTACAAGGGCAGTGCCGACTGGGGCTTCGTCCGGTCGGTCAAGGACGCGGTCAAGCTGCCGGTGATCGTCAATGGCGACATCTGCTCGATCGATGACGCGGAAACCGCGCTCGACCAGAGCGGTGCCGATGGCGTGATGATCGGCCGTGGCGCCTATGGCAAGCCGTGGCTGCTGGGCCAGGTGATGCACTGGTTCGCCACCGGCGAGCGTCGCGCCGACCCAAGTCTTTCTGAGCAATATGAGCTGATAACAGACCATTATCGCATGATGCTGGATCATTATGACAAGATGACTGGCGTCAACATGGCGCGCAAGCATATCGGTTGGTATACCAAGGGCCTGACCGGATCGGCCGAGTTCCGCAATACGGTCAACCAAGAGGCCGATGCCCAGCGGGTGCTCGATATGCTGGCTGCTTTCTACGAGCCGCTGATCGCAGCGGAAGAACCGACGGTTGCGCTACAGGCTGCATGACCATGCCATTGACGTCCCTTCCGCCGCTTCAGATGCAGCAGGATGGGCCTTCTCTGTCGGAACTGATGACCGCCTTGCCCGTGGCGACACTGGTGGTGCGGCCGAATAACAGCATTGCCGATGCCAATGTACGGGCAGAAACCCTGCTGAATATGGCGCGGTCGGCCATCATCGGCAGCGACGTGGCGCGCACCGTGCGCATTGCGGAAGCCGGTGCCCGGTTCGATATCTGGCACAGCAACAAGCCGATCGCCGCCTATGACATCAAGGTCCATGCCGGTCGCACCGCCGAGATGGAAGTGGACCTGATGATTTCTCCCATCGTCGACCATGATGGCTGGCGGGTCGTGTCGATCCATGCGCAGGGTCAGGCCCGCAAGATCGGCCATCGCGGCACGGCGGGCGGTGCGCGATCGGCGGTCGGTGCGGCGGCGATTCTGGCGCACGAGATCAAGAACCCCTTGTCCGGCATTCGCGGGGCCGCCCAGTTGCTGGAGACGAGCAACGGCGGGACCGACGCCGCCCTGACCCAACTGATCTGCAACGAGGTTGATCGGATCGCCGCCCTGATCGATCGGATGCAGGATTTCACGACCGATCGCACGCTGGAGTGCGGTCCCGGCAATATCTATCCGCTGATCGATCGCGCATCGCATATCGCGGCCGCTGGATTTGCAAAGAATATAAAAATTATAAAACGTTATGATCCATCTCTGCCATTCGCGATCATCAATGATGATGCGCTGGTGCAGGTGATGATCAACCTGCTCAAGAATGCGGCCGAGGCCTTGGAACATGTCGAGCGCCCCTGCATCCGCGTCGAGACGGCTTTCCGGCATGGCATGTCGGTGCTGGTTGGTGACCGCAAGGGCAGTGCCGTGCTGCCGATCGAGATTGTCGTGATCGACAATGGCCCGGGCGTCCCGGAACATATCCTCGACCATCTCTTCAATCCCTTCATTACGGGCAAGCGGGACGGCCAGGGGCTTGGTCTTGCCCTGGTAGACAAGCTGGTACGGGACATGAGCGGATTCGTGCAATATTCACGCGATCAGGAGGCTGGCGAGTCCACCTTCCGTATCCTGCTGCCGATGGGAATGGGCTGATGGCGGTGACGGGCGCGGTCCTGGTTGTTGATGATGATCCCGCCATCTGTGTGGTGGTCGGCGAAGCACTGCGGCGTCAGGGGCATAAGGTGAAGATCGCCGGGTCCATTCGTGAACGGACAGCGCTGATGGAGAGTTTCTCTCCGGATATTCTGATTACCGACGTCATGTTGCCGGATGGCGATGGCTTGGACGGCGTCGCGGAGATTATCGAGCGCAAACCGGATCTGAATGTTATCATTCTTTCCGCGCAGAATACCCTAAACACCGCGATCCGGGCGACCGAGAAGGGGGCGTTCGAATATCTGCCAAAACCCTTCGATCTCAATGAATTGACGCGCGCCGTTGCTGATGCTTTGGGGCACCGAACAGGCGGGGCGGATGCCGCCGAGCCTGGGCTGCCCCATGACGGCCTGCCGCTCGTCGGTCGTTCGCCGGCGATGCAGGAAGTGTATCGCACCATCGCCCGGGTTCTATCCAATGATCTCAGCATATTGGTGCTGGGTGAGTCGGGCACCGGCAAGGAACTGGTGGCGGAGGCGATCCATAGCCTGGGCCAACGGCGCACCCGCCCCTTTGTTGCGATCAACATGGCCGCAATTCCCCGCGAACTGATCGAAGCGGAACTGTTCGGCTATGAAAAGGGAGCCTTTACCGGCGCCCATGCGCGCACGGCGGGCAAGTTCGAGCAGGCGCAGGGAGGCACTTTGTTCCTGGACGAGATTGGCGACATGCCGATGGAGGCGCAGACGCGGCTGCTTCGCGTGCTCCAGTCAGGCGAAGTGACCACGGTTGGCGGATCCAAGCCGGTGCGTGTGGATGTCCGCATCATCGCGGCCACCAACAAGGAATTGCCCCGGTTGATCGAGGAGAACCGGTTCCGGCAGGATCTCTATTATCGGCTCAATGTCGTACCGGTATCGCTGCCGCCGCTGCGCGAGCGGCGCGAGGACGTGATCCTGCTGGCGCGCCATTTCCTGGATCGGGCCGCGCAGGACGGATTGCCGCGCAAGGCCTTGTCCGACGACGCGGCGCAATTGCTGATGGCCTATCATTGGCCGGGCAATGTCCGCGAGCTCCAGAATATCATGCAGCGCCTGGCCGTATTAAGCCGGGAGAATGTGATCGCGGCGGATATGTTGCGCCATGCGCTCCCGCTTGACGCGATGCCCGCCGATCATGCCGCGCCGGCAGGCCAACTGGCGCAAGCTGTAAGGGAATGGACCAAGCGACAGCTTGGCGTGGGCCTTGGTCAGGCCGATCCCAACCTGCATGACAATCTGCTCGCGGTGATCGAGCCGATCCTGCTGCAGGAAACGCTGGCCAGCGTCGATGGCAACCAGATCCGCGCTGCCGGCCTGCTCGGCATCAATCGCAATACGCTGCGCAAGAAGCTCACCGATTACGGCCTCGATCCGCTGCAACTGCGGCTGAGCGATTAGAGGCCGCGGGACGAAGCGCCCAATCGCATCGACCAGCGACATGGTTTTATGTAAAAACTGTGTTTGATCGGGCACGGCATTGTTGTAACGAAGCCACTATGACTGGTGCGGTGACAATCCCCCGACGGGGGCCGGCGTGGGCGAGGTTGGTCCGGCCTTATCTGCGCAACGGCCGGTTGGCGGCTGCACTCGAAATTGTCACGCTTATCTTGTTCCTCGGCACTGCCGGCCTGACCTATGGCCTGCTCTCGGGCCAGGACCAGTCCTATACGCTGCTGACTCCGCCGATCGTGGCGCTGCTGCTGGTTGCCAATCTGGTGCCCGCTATCGCGCTGCTGATGCTGCTGGGGCGTCGTGTGGCCAAGCGCCGGGCTGCCAAGTCGGCGATCGGCAGCGATGGCCAGCTCCATGTCCGGCTGGTGGCGATCTTCTCGGTCGTGGCCAGCGTGCCGATGCTGCTGGTCGTCATCTTTGCCTCGCTGCTGTTCCAATATGGCGTGCAATTCTGGTTTTCGGACAGCGCGCGCGGCATGTTGCAAAATGCCAGCGACCTGGCGCGCGGCTATTATGAGCAGAATTTGCGCGAGGTCCGCGACGAGACGCTGACCATGGCGAGCGATCTGCGCGACTATCTGGGCCAGTCGAGCGTTTCGAGCCCCCGCTTTGCCGAGGGCTATATCTATCAGGTGGTGACGCGAAAGCTCAACCGATCGGCGATCATCGAGATTGGCAAGGACGGCGTGGCGCGGACCGCGGCGACGGTCGATCCCGAAAGCCGGCCGGCGTCGGAAATGTTGTCGGCCGAGGTGATGAAGCGCCTTGCTTCCGGTGAAGATGTGGTGGTGGCGGCCAAGCCCAACCAGATCGAGGCCGTGACGCTGCTCTATCCAAATTCCAAAATCTATCTTTACGCGACCCGCAACGCCGGCAGTTCCTCCTTCTCCAATGTGGAACGGGCGCAGAAGGTGCTGGGCGATTATGACCTGTTCGCTGCCCAGTCGCGCGCGCTGCAATTGCGGTTCAATCTGCTGCTGTTCGTAGGCTCGCTGCTGCTGGTCGGCATTGCGGTCTATATTGCGCTGGCCGTGGCCGACTGGATGGTCAGGCCGGTGAACGAACTGGTCACGGCCGCGCGCAGGATTACGGCCGGTGACCTGTCGGCCCGCGTCACCAGCCCGGCGAGCCGGGATGAGATCGGCACGCTCGCGTCAGCCTTCAACCGCATGACCCAACGTCTGGAGGCTCAGACGGGGGCCTTGGTCGCAGCGAACAGCCAGCTCGATGAACGGCGCGCCTTTATCGAGGCGATCCTGTCGGGCGTGAGTGCCGGCGTGCTGTCGGTCGACCGGGGTGGCGTGATCCAGTTGCTGAACAGCTCGGCCGCCGCAATTCTGGTGCGCGAAGGTGATGATCCGGTCGGACGGCCGCTGGCCGAGATTTCGGCCGAACTGGCGGATCTGGTGGCATCGCAGGATGATGCCGGCATCGTGCAGGTCCGTGCGCAGGGGGACTTGCGCACGCTGGCGGTCAAGGTGTCCGAAGATGTGTCCGGTCATATTCTGACGTTCGATGACATCACCCAGCAATTGTCGGATCAGCGCCGTGCGGCCTGGTCGGACGTGGCACGGCGCATCGCGCATGAGATCAAGAATCCGCTGACGCCGATCCAGCTGGCCGCCGAACGGTTGCAGCGCCGCTATGGCGAGGAAGTGACGAGCGACAAGCCGACCTTTGCGCGGCTGACCGGTACGATCGTCCGCCAGGTGGGAGACCTGCGCCGTATCGTCGATGAATTTTCCTCCTTTGCGCGCATGCCCAAGCCCGTGTTTCGGCGCGAGGCGCTGGGCGATATTGCCCGCCACGCCCTGTTCCTCCACGAGGTGGCCCATCCCGACATTCGCTTCGCATTCGAGGCTGATGACGGCGACATGGAAATGGTCTGCGATCGGCGTCAGCTTGGGCAGGCGTTGACCAATATCGTCAAAAATGCCGTCGAAGCGATCGAGCCGAAGCCCGCGCCCGAAGAAGGCAATGTGCGTGGCAATATCCGTATGCACCTGCATCAGGTCGAGGGCGCGCTGGTGATCGAGGTTCGCGACGATGGCATCGGCCTGCCGCCCGAGCGCGAGCGCATCCTGGAACCCTATATGACCACGCGGTCGAAGGGGACGGGTTTAGGCTTGGCTATCGTCAAGAAGATTGTCGAAGAACATATGGGTGAAATCCGTTTCGATGATGCGGAAGGCGGGGGTGCGCGGGTGACGTTGCGCTTCTCCGTCACAGCCCTGGAAAAACTAGAAGAGGGGCAGGTGGTTGCCCTGCCCAAAGGAAAAGTGATGGCCAATGGCGCTTGATATTCTGATTGTCGACGACGAAGAGGACATTCGCGATCTGGTGGCAGGCGTGCTGGAGGACGAAGGTTTTTCGACCCGCACGGCCGCCAATAGCGACAGCGCGATCGATGCGCTGGACAGCCGGCGCCCGTCGCTGGTGTTGCTCGATGTGTGGTTGCAGGGCTCCAAGCTCGACGGCCTGGAACTGCTGGAGGAAATCAAGCGGCGCGACCCGACGATCCCGGTTCTCATGATCTCGGGCCATGGCAATATCGACACGGCCGTCGCCGCAATCCGCAAGGGAGCGGCCGATTTCATCGAAAAGCCATTCGAGGCCGATCGGCTGCTGCATCTGGTCGCCCGCGCGACCGAGACCGAACGGTTGCGGCGCGAGAACCAGACGCTGCGCGCGCGCTTTGGTCAGGATGACGAACTGACCGGCACCTCGGCCTCGATCAACGGTGTTCGGGCAACGATCAAGAAGGTGGCCGGCACCGGCAGCCGTGTGCTGATTTCCGGCGCGGCCGGCGTTGGCAAGGAGGTCGCCGCCCGCATGCTCCATAGCTGGAGCGGTCGCACCGATGCGCCGTTCATCATCGTTGCGGCAGCCCGCATGGATCCCGATCGGGTCGAGGAAGAGCTGTTCGGTGTCGAGGATCCCAGCGGTCTCGTGCGTCCCGGCTATCTGGAACAGGCGCATGGGGGGACGCTCTATCTCGACGAGATCGCCGACATGCCGGTGACCACCCAAGGCAAGATCCTGCGCGTGCTGACCGATCAGAGCTTTACCCGTGTCGGTGGCCAGCGACAGGTGAAGGTCGATGTGCGCGTCATCTCTTCGACCGCGCGTAATCTGTCGGTGGAAATCGAGGAACGGCGTTTCCGCGAAGATCTATTCTATCGCCTGAACGTCGTGCCGCTGCAGATTCCGCCGCTGTCCGAGCGACGGGACGATATTCCGCCGCTGGTCGAGCATTATCTGGCCCGTTTTGCTGCCGACCGCAGGGTCAGTCCGCCAGAGATGGCCAGCGACGCCATGGCGGCCTTGCAGGCCAATGAATGGCCGGGCAATGTCCGCCAGTTGCGCAACGTGATCGAGCGGACGATGATTCTGGCGCCGGGCGATCGGATCGGCCGGATCGAACTGGACATGTTGCCGGCTGAACTCACCAGCGGTGGCGGCGGCGATGGAATCGGCCAGTCCGCCATCATGGGCGCGCCGCTGCGCGAAGCCCGAGAAAGTTTCGAGCGGGAATATCTGCGCATCCAGATCCGCCGCTTTTCCGGCAATATCTCGCGCACGGCGACCTTCATCGGCATGGAGCGCTCTGCGCTGCACCGCAAACTGAAGCTGCTGGGGATCACGGACGGAAAGGATAGCTGACGCTAGGGAAATTCCCGATGGCGATGTCAGGCATGGACGCCCCTTCGCAATTGCGGTAGGATTGCCTTGCCCTCGACAAGCGGGGGCAGGCAAGACACCTCCGCCCAGAGGTGCGAGAGCGGGTAACGTCCCGCCAATAAAGGACTGGCAACGACCATGGCCGACAAAGTGAATAACCTTCAGGATATTTTCCTCAACAGCCTGCGCAAGTCGAAGACCCCCGTGACCATGTTCCTGGTCAAGGGCGTCAAGTTGCAGGGCATCATCACCTGGTTCGACAATTTTTCCGTGCTGCTGCGCCGGGACGGTCAGTCGCAACTGGTCTACAAGCATGCCATTTCGACGGTCATGCCGGCCCAGTCGATGGACCTGACCGATCTGCGCAAGGCGAGCGACGGTAACGGCAAGCCCCGCCTGCTGCAGGAAATCTTCCTGAGCGCGGTTCGCAAGTCGGGTAGCCCGGTCACCATGTTCCTGGTGAACGGCGTCATGCTCCAGGGTGAGATCGCCGCCTTTGACCTGTTCTGCATGCTGCTCGAACGCGACGGCATGGTGCAACTCGTTTACAAGCACGCCATTTCGACCGTGCAACCGCTCCACGCGCTCGACCTGTCGGGCGAGAACGAGCAGGACGACTGATCGTCCACGCCGCATCCGGTCTTCCCGCCGATCCGCGCGGGTAGACCGGAGCGCGGCCAGATGCTCTAAGCTGACATGGCCATATTCAATCGCGACTCCGAGGACGAAGTGGCGCGCGGTGCGCGCGCCGTCGTCGTGCATGCCGAAACCCATGGCGGTGACCGCCGCGACAGCGATGCCCGGCTGGAGGAAGCGCGCGGACTGGCGCTGGCCATCGGCATCGATGTGCGCGCCGCCCAGAGCTTTCGCGTGCGCGACCGCAAGCCCGCCACCCTGTTCGGCAGCGGCCAGGTCGACCAGATCGCCACGCTGGTGACACAGGAAGAGGCCGAGCTGGTCATCGTCGACAATGCGTTGACCCCGGTGCAACAGAGCAATCTGGAAAAGGGGACAGGCGCCAAGGTCATCGACCGGACCGGGCTTATTCTGGAAATTTTCGGCGAGCGCGCCGCCACCAACGAAGGGCGGTTGCAGGTCGAACTCGCCCATCTCGACTATCAGGCCGGACGCCTGGTGCGCAGTTGGACCCATCTTGAGCGCCAGCGCGGCGGCTTCGGCTTCCTGGGCGGTCCGGGCGAAACCCAGATCGAGGCGGACCGGCGCATGATCCGCGATCGCATGGCCAAAATCCGGCGCGAATTGGATCAGGTGACCAAAACGCGCGGCCTGCATCGTGCCCGGCGCCAGCGCGCACCCTGGCCGGTGATTGCCCTTGTCGGCTATACCAATGCCGGCAAGTCTACCCTGTTCAACCGCCTGACCGGCGCGGAAGTGATGGCAGAGGATCTGCTGTTCGCGACACTGGACCCGACCATGCGGCAGATCGTGTTGCCGGGCCTCGACAAGGCGATCCTGTCCGACACGGTGGGTTTCGTGTCCGATCTTCCGACCCAGTTGATCGCGGCTTTCCGCGCGACGCTGGAGGAAGTGCTGTCGGCCGACATCATCGTCCATGTCCGCGACATCGCCCATCCCGATACCGAGGCGCAGCGCGACGATGTGCTGGATGTGCTGAGCGAATTGGGCGTCGCTGGCGAAGGGGCGCTGGAGCGCGGCGAAGGCGAGGCCGATCCACCACCGATCATCGAGGCATGGAACAAGCTGGACCTGCTCGATGCGGAGAATGCCGCGCAGGCGCGCGAGATTGCGGCGCGTCATGATGATGTCGTCATCATCTCGGCATTGACCGGCGAGGGGGTCGACGGGTTGCAGCGGGCGATCAGCAGCCGGCTGACGCGCGGTGCCCGGGTCCACAGCCTGCGGTTGCCGATCGCCGATGGGGCGGCACTCGCCTGGCTGCATGAGCATGGCGAGGTGCTGGCGACCCGGCCGAGCGAGGCGGAAATACAGGTGGATGTCCGCCTGTCCGACTCCGGCCTCGCCCGCTTCCTGAAGCGCGACCGTTAATCGGGCAGTCGCGCCACGAAATCCTGCACCACGCGCGCGGAGTTGGCCGAGGCGAGCGCCATGAAGGCGCTCATCTGGTTCTGCTCCGCATCGCCGCCCGCCAGATCCGACAAGCTGCGGAAGGCGAGGAAGGGGACGCGGTTGGCATAGGCAACCTGCGCCACGGCAGCGCTTTCCATGTCCAGCACCTGCGCCTGGAAGGTGGCGAACAGATATTGGCGATAGGCGGCATTATCCATGAAGGCGGGACCGCTGATACCGCGACCGCCGACATGCAGGCTGGGTTGGTGAGGCAGGCATTTGGCGGCAGTCGCATCGGCGCAGCGGGCCAAGCTTTCCGACGAGGAAAGGGCGCGGGCGATAGCAAGCAGGGCAGGGTCGGCCGGGAAAGTGCGGTGCCAGCCCTTGGCCTCGACGTCGTTGCCGACTTCCACATCGCGCGGGAAGATCATGCCATAATTGGGCAGGTCATTGCCCGGCGTGCGGAAGATCGGCGCATAGCCACCCGGCGCCTCGCGCGCGATCGTGCTTTCCATGAACTGGCCCCAGTCGGCCGCGACGACGACATCGCCGATATGCAGCGACGGATCGATCCCGCCCGCAATGCCGGAAAAGAGGATGCGCTTCACCGCAAAGCGATCGACCAGCCATTGGGTGGTCATGGCGGCATTGACCATGCTGACGCCACTTTCGACCAGCAGCACGGACTTTCCGCCCATCTGGCCGAGTGTCACCGGCACGCCATTGACGCGCACCGTGCGGGGCTGCTCGATACGGCCGACCAGCGCCGCATGTTCGGGCGGGAATGCCGTCATGATCGCGGTGCGGGGCTGGTCGTCCAGCTTTTGGGCGAGGGCGGGCGCGGCGGTCAGCAGGCCGACAAGGACGAGGAGAAATTTCATGCGGCGGCGACCCAGGCAAAGCGGATGACGATCAGGATGGCGAGCAGGAACAGCAGCCAGTCGGTGCGGCTCATCGCGCCGCGCAGCAGCTTCAGGATCGCATGAGCGACGATGCCGAAGGCAATGCCATTGGCGATCGAGAAGGTGAGCGGGATGAGGGCGAGGGTGAGGAAGGCGGGGACCGCCTCGAACGGCTCTTCCCAACTGACTTCCACCAACGGCGCCATCATCAGGCTGCCGACCAGGATCAACGCCGGCGCGGTGGCATAGAGCGGCACCAGGCCGGCATAGGGGGCAGCGAAGATGGTGAGCAGGAACAGGATGCCGGTGACGACGGCGGTAAGGCCGGTGCGGCCGCCGGCCGCGACCCCCGCCGCGCTTTCGACATAGGAGGTGACGGTGCTGGTGCCCGCGGTCGCGCCGACCATGGTAGCGGCGGCGTCGGCGATCAGGATACGGTTGAGGTTGGGCACGCTGCCGTCGGGGCGAGCGAGGCCTGCGCGCTTGGTCACCGCCATCAACGTGCCCAGATTGTCGAACAGGTCGACGAACAGGAAGACGAAGATGATCTCGAGCACGCCAATGCCGTGGCTACCGGCAAAGACCGCGCCAAGATCGAGATGAAAGGCGGTGCTGCCGAGCGCGGACGCATCATAGGGCGTCGGCGTGAAATGCAGGGCGCCGACCAGCCAGCCGAGCAGGGTGGTGGCAACGATACCGATCAGGATCGCGCCCCGCACCTTGCGGATCGACAGGCCGGCGATCAGCGTCAGGCCGAACAGGGTCAGCAGCACCGGCGCCGAGCGAAGGTCGCCGAGCGCGACCGAGGTGGCGCTGTTGGAGACGACGATGCCGGCATTGCGTAGGCCGATGAACGCGATGAAGAGGCCGATGCCGCCGGCGACTGCGGCCAGCAGATGGGGCGGAATGGCGGCCAGGATCATCTGGCGGATGCCCGCGAGGGTCAGCGCCAGAAAGGCGACGCCCGAGAGGAAGACGCAGCCCAGCGCGACCGGCCAGGGAATGCCGAGGCCCAGCACCACCGAATAGGTGAAATAGGCATTGAGCCCCATGCCCGGCGCCAGCGCGAGCGGCACATTGGCGACCATCCCCATCAGGATGCTGGCGAAGGCGGCGGCGAAACAGGTTGCGGCGGCCACGCCGACCAGCGGCATGCCGGCCTCACCCAGGATCGCCGGGTTGACCAGCACGATATAGGCCATGGTGAGGAAGGTGGTGATGCCGGCGACGATTTCCGTGCGCAAGCTGCTGCCGCGTTCGGAGATCTGGAAACGGCGTTCCAGCCAGCCCGTGGTGGAGCCGTTCATCGTGTGCAACCAGGCAAAAGAAGGGAAGGGGCCATGGCCGGCCCGGACAGCGAAATTGACACCAGATACCCCCTATGCGCGATGGTCGCGATTGCGCGCCCTATGCCGCTGCACAAGCCGCGCGTCAAAGGTAACGATGCATCACAAATGTGTCGACCGGACCCAGTGCCGGATGGACAAAGGCGCCGGGCACGCGGCCGACAATGGCAAAGCCCATCGCCTGCCACAGCGCGACCGCGCGACTGTTGGAGGAAACCACGAAATTATACTGCATCGCGCTGAAACCCAGGTCGCGCGCCAGATCGAACGAGGCGGCGCACATGCGTCGGGCAACGCCGCGTCCGGTTGCGTGACCTGCGGTGACATAGCCGGCATTGGCGACATGGCGGCCACCGCCGGCCTGATTGGCGCGGATGTAGAAGATGCCGAGCAGAGCGCCATCCTCCTCGACGATGCGGACGGTGCGGTCCAGGGACAGCCAGAGGGCAAGCGCGTCTTCGCGGCTGATGGCGCGATCGACCGCCAGGGTTTCACCAGCGCGCAGCACTGGTTCCAGGATTGCCCAGATCGCGTCATCATCCGCCGGCGTGACCGGCCTGATTATTCCGCCTGCTTCGCCTGCTGCCATAGCGCTTCCTTCTCGTCTATCGACAGGCCGACGAACGCATCGCCGGCGATCGCCTCCATCTGACGGAAACGACGATCGAACTTGGCATTTCCGCCACGCAGCGCGACTTCGGGGTCAATCTTGAGATGGCGTGCGAGGTTCACGACGGCAAAGAGCAGGTCGCCGACCTCTTCTTCCCGATGGGCATGGCTGGTCGCGCTGGCGACCTCGTCCAGTTCCTCATGGATCTTGGCGATCGCGCCCTGGGCGTCGGGCCAGTCAAAGCCGGTGCGGGCGGCCCGCTTCTGAAGTTTTTCGGCGCGCAGCAGCGCGGGGAGCGCCTGCGCAACACCGGCCATGGCGCTCGGGTCGGGGATTTTGTCGGCGCGTTCTGCCGCCTTGATGCTTTCCCATTGGGCGTGGCCATCCTCGCGCCGAGCGCCTTCGCCAAAGACATGGGGATGGCGCCGGACCATCTTGGCCGCGATGCTGTCGATCACATCCTGCAAGCGGAAATGGCCGGCCTGTTCGGCGATGCGGCTGTGGAACACGACCTGCAGCAGAAGATCGCCCAGTTCGTCGCGCAGGTCCGCCATGTCGTTGCGATCGATCGCATCGGCCACTTCATAGGCTTCCTCGATCGTGTAGGGGGCGATGCTCGCAAAATCCTGTTCAATGTCCCAGGGGCAGCCCGTTTCCGGATCGCGCAGCCGCGCCATGACATCGGCGATCGGCATGATATCGGCGGGACTGGCTTTGCTGGTGTCGGACATGAAGATCCTGATGTGAGACGAGGAAAGGTTGGCGATAAAGTTTCGGCTGAGTCATAGCCAGCCCACTTGATCGTTTTTTGACGCGGGTTCAAAATGACTTGATCGGCGGCGATCGGATCAATCACATGATCTGTTGGTTCAGATCATTCAAACCCGAACAGGCCGGCCAGAATTTGACGATTCTGCCGATCCGCCTCGAAGTGCGCAAGAGCAGGATCCTGACCGGCAATCGCATCAATAATGCGCATGCGACCATGGCGCCACGCATTCAGATCAAACATGTCCGTGCCGTTGCCCTCTCGCTCGACGTCGCGTGCGCTTCCCAGCGCGACGCGTGTGAGCAGTTCGAATAAGGGCTGGCTGACCATTCGGAACAAGATATCCTGAAGCCGCCCTTCCAGTCGGCCCAGCCCGTCCATGCTGTCGCACGTGTCGATCTGGCCGCGCAGGTCCACCAGTTCCCTGCGGAGCGCCATGTCATCACATCGGGCCGCCGCCGCGCAGAGCCGATTGAACAGCAGCGAGGTGATATCGAGTATCTCGCGCCAGGAGCCGGGCTCACCGCACAGATAGGCGCCGAGCATCCGTTCCAGATCGGCCATTTGTGGTCGCCGGCCATAATAGCCGCCGCCCGGTCCCCGCCGAACCTCCAGCAGGCCTTCATGCTCCAGGATGCGCGCAGCCTGCTGGATCGTGACGATACCGACCTCCAACTCGCGGGCAAGGGTCGGAAGGGAGCCGATCTGTTCGCCGGCCGGTGCGGCAAGGATACGTCGGCGCAGGGCATCAGCCGCATTGCGGACGATCTGCCGCTTACCGATTGATGGTTCTGTCTGGGCATTGTGCTGGATCAGGTTCATGCAAATTAATGCGCATATTTAATGAAATTTCGCAAGGGCGATACTCGGGATCATCGCCTTGATGATCTAATAATACGCATATTAATATCCCTCTCAAGAATCGCTGCACATTCGGTGGCGGCGCCGTGCAGGGGCCGTCCTTGCCGAAAGAGGAGAGAGCCATGGCATTCAGAAATCCCGTGATCGACGCGTTGCCGCGTTACCCCGTCATCATCGGCGGGCAGCGGGAGGTGCCGACCGGCCCGGCGCGCCACGTCCATGTCTATCCCGGCACCGGCAAGGTGACGCAGGAACTGGCGCTGGCGGATGCAGGGCATGTCGACCGGGCCACCGCCGCTGCGCGCAAGGCGTTTCCGGCGTGGCGCGCCATGCCGGGCGACAAAAGGCGCGACCTCATGTTCCGCATCGCGGCGCTGCTGGAAGCGAAGTCGGCAGAATTCGCCCCGAGCCTGATCGCCGAGAATGGATCGGTGGCGATGGTCGCGCCCTATATGGGTTATGATGCCGCCCAGAAATTCCGTTACTTCGGCGGCTGGTGCGACAAGCTGCATGGACGCACCATCCCGATGTGGGGCGCGCCGGCCCATGATTATGTCAGCTATGATCCCTATGGCGTGATCGGTATCATCGTGCCGTGGAACGGTCCGCTGTTCGCCGCGACCATGGTGCTGGCGCCGGTGCTGGCGGCGGGCAATTGCGTGGTCATCAAGGCGCCGGAACTTGCCCCCTATAGCGTGATGCAACTGATCGACCTGCTGCATGAGGCCGGCCTGCCCGACGGCGTGGTCAATCTGGTCACGGGCGGCGCCGATGTCGGCGCGGCGATGGTTGCCCATCCCGGCATCGACAAGATCGAATTCATCGGATCGGGCGCGACCGCGCGCCAGGTGCTTGCCAATGCGGCCCAGTCGCTCAAGCCGGTAGGCCTGGAACTGGGCGGCAAGTCGGCCGTGGTCGTGTTCGATGATGCCGACCTGATGCTCGCGGCGAAGAAGGGGCTGACCGGGGCGATTTCCTCCAATGGGCAGGGCTGTGTCAACGGCACGCGGCTGCTGATCCAGCGGGGCATTTACGACCGCTATCTCGACCTGATCGGGACCATGGCCGGCCATGTGCAGTCGGGCGACCCGTTCGATCCGGCGACGGTGCTGGGGCCGGTGATCAGCCAGACTGCGCTCGATCGGATCAGCGGCATGGTGACACGCGGCGTCGCCGATGGCGGCCGCATCATTGCGGGCGGCCAGCGTCTGGACGGGGATTTCGCCGATGGTTTCTTCCTGCCGGTAACGATCCTGGCCGACGTGCCGGACCAGTGTGAGATCGCGCAGAATGAGGTGTTCGGTCCGGTGCTGGTCGCGACCCCGTTCGATGACGAGGATGAGGCGATCGCGCTGGCCAACGGCACCGACTATGGCCTTGGCGCCTATGTCCACACCCAGAATTTGCGCCGTGCCCATCATCTGGCGCGCGAGCTGCAGGCCGGCATGATCCATGTGAATGGTTCGGGCGAGGCGATGCAACCCAATTGCCCGTTCGGCGGCTTCAAGAAGAGCGGCCATGGCCGGCTGGGCGGGGTAGAGGGGCTGCATGAATTCCTCCAGCCCAAGAATGTCTGGATGAGCATGGCCGCACCGGAGGGCGGGCAATGAGCCTGTGTGATCCCGCAGCGCGCAGCGCACTGGGCAGCAGCCTTCAGGCCGAACTGACCGGGCGAGATCGTCCCGCGCCCCGATCGCCGGTGGCGGAAAGCTGGCGCGATTTCATCTATGCCGAAATCTGGTCGCGTCCGGGGCTGGATCGGCGCGCGCGCTTCCTGATCGCGCTGGCCTCTGCCGCTGGCGCGACCGCGCCGACTGATCGGCTGGACGGCTATGTCCGCGGTGCGCTGGCGACCGGTGCGCTGACCCAGGCCGAATTGCGCGAGGCCGCGCTGCATGTCGCGGTCTATGCAGGCTGGGACAAGGGTGGCGCGATCGATGCGGCGATCGACCGGGTCGAAGCGGAAGAGGGGCTGGCGCAGGTTGCCTTGTCGCCGATCCGGGCCGCGCCCTGGGATCCGCAGCAGCGGATGGAGCAGGGCTTTGCCGAGTTTCGCGCGGTGATGACCTTCGATGGCCCGCGTGTCGGCAATGGCCTTCCCTATCTGCAGGATGGCATATTGAACTTCGTGTTCGGCGAGATGTGGGGCCGGTCGGGCCTCGACCAGCGGTCACGCCGCTTCCTGACCCTGGTTGGCGTTGCGGACTCTGCTGCCACCGTGCCGATCGCCAGCCATTTCCACGCTGCCATGGCGAGCGGCAACTGCACCGCTGCCGAACTCAACGAATTCGTCCTTCATTATGCGGTCCATGCTGGCTGGCCCAAGGCGTCGGTCATCCAGGGCGTGGTGCTCGAAATGGCGGGGAAGGTCGCCAAGGGCCTGGCCTGGAACGAACGGGAGGAGGGGCGATGAGTATCGCGATCGACATGCGCGGCAAGGTGGCGCTGGTGACCGGGGCGGCTTCGGGCCTTGGTCGCGCAACGGCGGTGAAATTGGCCGAGGCTGGCGCCCGGCTGTGGCTGGTCGACGTCAACGCCGAAGGGCTGACCGAGACGAAAAACCTGCTTCCCGAAGGCGATCATCAGGTGGCGATCGTCGATCTGGCCGATCCTGATGCTTGTCGGGCCGCCGTTGATGCGGCTGTCGCCCATTTCGGCCAGCTTGATGCGCTGTGCAATGTCGCCGGCCTCATCTATCTCTCCAATTCGCCCGGCATGCCCAAGCCGCTGTGGGACAAGACGCTCGCGGTCAACCTGACCGCGCCCTTCCTGCTGTCGCAGGCGGCGATCCCGCATCTGCTCAAGGTGAACGGCGCGATCGTGAACGTGGTCTCCTCGGCCGCCTTCATCGGCGAAGCCTATGCGGCCGCCTATTGCGCGTCGAAAGCCGGCCTTCTCAACCTCACCAAGGCGATGGCGATGGAGTTTCAGAAGCAGCCGATCCGTATCAATGCCGTCGCGCCCGGTGGCATGATCACCAATATCGCCACCAATTTTCGGCCACCCGAAGGCTGCGACTTCGAACTGCTCAAGCGCTTTTCCGGGATGCGCGGCACGGTCGAGGTCGATGATGTCGCCGACATGGTGGCCCTGCTCGCCTCGCCGGCAGGGCGTGGCTTCCATGGCAATTGCATCTCGATCGATGCCGGGATCACCGCAGGATGAGCGGGATGGAACGGATCGGCTTCATCGGCCTTGGCAGCCAGGGAGGCCCCATGGCCGAACGGATCGCTGCTGCCGGCTATCCGCTCATGCTCTGGGCACGTCGCCCCGATGCGCTGGCGCCTTTTCTCGCAAATGGCGCAACGGCGGCCCCGGATATCGCGGCTTTGGGATCGACCTGCGATCATGTCGGCATTTGTGTTGTCGATGACGCCGGTGTGGCGGCGATCGTCGAGCAATTGCTGCCAGCGATGCGGCCGGGCAGTCGGATCGTCATCCATTCGACCATATTGCCCGACCATTGCGTGGCACTGGCCGAACGCTGCGCGGCACGCGGCATCGCCTTCCTCGATGCGCCGGTCAGCGGCGGTGGCCCGGCCGCCGCGGCAGGCAGTTTGACCGTGATGTGCGGCGGCACGACCGAGACCTATGAAGCGGCCCGGCCGGTGCTGGAAAGCTTTGCCGGCCTGATCGTGCGGATGGGCGATGTCGGGGCTGGGCAACGCGCCAAGATCGTCAACAACGCGCTGATGGCGGCCAATATGGGGCTGGCCCATGCCGCGATGGAGGCGGGCAGGGCGCTGGACCTGGACGACGCGCCCCTGCGCGATCTCATCAAGGCGAGCAGCGGCCGCAGCTTCGGCTTCGAGGTTTATGCCCGGCTGCCGACCCCCGGCGCCTTTGCCCATGGCGCACCGCTGCTGCGCAAGGATGTCGGCCTGCTGATGACCAGCCTACCCGATCATGCCGGAGCTGAATCCTTGTCTCAGGCTGCGACCCCCTTCCTAGCCGCCGCCTGCGGCGACTAACCATTTCAGGAGATCCAACCATGTCCTTCACCCTCGATCAGTTCCGCCTCGACGGCAAAGTTGCGATCGTCACCGGCGCCGGCGGGCGCGGCAATTCCATCGGCCGGGCCTATGCGCTGGGGCTGGCGGCGGCCGGCGCCGCAGTCGTCGTTGCTGACCTCAATGGCGAAGGCGCGCAGGCGGTGGCTGACGAGATCGTCGCCGGTGGCGGGCGGGCCGTTGCCGTCCAGGTCGATGTCGCCGACGAGGCCTCGGCGCTGGCCATGGCGACGGCGGCGAGTGATGCCTTTGGCGGTGTCGACATCCTCATCAACAATGCCGCGCTGATGGTCGATATCAGTTACGACAATGTCGAAGCCGTCAGCCTGGAGGCCTGGAACCGGGCCTTTGCCGTCAATCTGAACGGCGCGCTGCTGTGTGCACGCGCGGTAATCCCCTCGATGCGCGCGCGCGGCGGCGGACGCATCATCAACCAGACCTCGGGCGGCGCCTTCCCGGCGACGGGTCTCTACGGCATTTCCAAGCTGGCGCTGGTGGGGCTCACCACCACGCTCGCCAAGCAGTTCGGCAAGGACAATATCACCTGCAACGCGATCGCGCCGGGCAATGTCACATCGGACGCCGGCAAGATGCTGGTGCCCGACGATTCCCCGTTCATCCAGTTCCTGCAGATGAGCTGTGCCCTGCGTCCGCGCGGCGAGCCGGACGAACTGGTCGGCACGGCATTGCTCCTTTGCTCCGAAGCGGGGCGCTGGATTACCGGCCAGACGGTCCATGTTGATGGCGGCTGGGTGTTGCGGCCCTGAGTTCGACCATCAGATATATATGGGGCATTGCTTGCGACAAGGACATGGGCAGGAAATTGCCTGCCCATATGCCCAACTGATGCACTGCAGAGCGGGGCGAGCGGAGTGAACCATGTGAACCATGATCGTGGTCAGCAATCCCGCTGTGTAAATATGTTCCTGCCATTTAGAGAAGTCACAATCTGAGCCATATAGAAATGTCACAGGCTCGTGGACAGCAGGGGCTGCGTGGAGCCATCCACACAGCGCAACGCAGACCCTGCTGATGCGCTGACATGAGGGGTGGGCGCTGATGGACCCGCTGCGCCAGCAGTGGGCCCGGTCAGTCTGCTTTCAGCTTCGGCCCAAGCGGTAATATTGCTCTGCGCGTACCCATAAAAATGGGATCATCGAAACGACAGCGATGACCAACAATAGTGGGGTCAGGCCCGACGCAAGGGCGACCGCAACTGCTACAGCGACACCCATGCGCCAGCACAGAATGGCAAGGGAGTTTCTGCCGTCTTGTTTGGCAGCCTTAACGAGTTCATCTGTTGATCTAGACGATCGAAGGGCGACAGTATTCGCAATACCTCGTGGTGCCCCAAAATAGGTGCAAATCGCGATAAGAAGAACAAAGCCTATTGCAGACAGCAGGTCATTCATTCTTCCCATGTAACACAAATTCCAACGTGTCGCGCTCCTTGAGTTCGGCCATGCTGAGCCGACGCCCGCGTTTGCGATTTGCAATGCCCAGTGTCCGTCGATCGATCTTCGGGGCGTCCGGCTCCGGAAACAGGTGCGAAGGCTGGGACTGGCGGGCAGGGGCGTCGTTGTTGCGCTTGCGATGATGCGGCATGATCGCCTGCATCTGCTTCGCTAACATCAGCGCCGCGTCGAGATGCTTGTTCTCGACAATGGCGGGCTGGTTGACCTGCCGCATCTTGTCGAACTGGCGATAGGGCAGGACATGGCCTTCATGCTGAATCTCCAGCCTGCCATCGGGATATTCGCACACCGTCACCCGCTTGCGCGCCAGCCCTTTGCTGATCGCGGTCGGCTCCAGGATGAACATCGCCTTGTTGTAGTGGAGCGTCAGTGCCGCCGTCACCGTTCGCTGCTCGCGCCAGACCATGATCGAGCGCAGATCGTCATGCGGGGCGAGGGGGCGGTGCAGGTCGCGGGTGTCGAAGGCAGGGCGGGCGAACCGCGCATTGTGCCTGGCCATGTAGCTGGCGAGAAAGATGTTCGCCTCCGCGATGGAGGAGATGCCTTCCAGCCGCATCGCCTTGACCAGCCGGTCCTGCAAGGTGCCATTGGCCCGCTCGACCCGGCCCTTGGCCTGCGGCGAATTGGCGCAGATGATCTCGATGTTGAGCGCATCCAGCGCCCGCCCGAAATGCGTCATGCCATCGCCACGCGCCGCGCTGGCGCGGGAGTTGCGGAAGACGCTATGCTGATCGGAGTAAAAGGCCACAGGCTTGCCGTGCCGCTCGATATACTCGCGTGTCGCCTCCATATAGGCGAAGGTGCTTTCGCTCTCGACCATCTTGAGATGCATCAGCTCGCTCGTCGCGTCGTCGATATAGACCAGCAGGGTGCATTGCGGCCCGCGATCCTCGAACCACCAATGCTTCGATCCGTCGATCTGGATCAGTTCGCCCCGGCAATCCCGCCGATAGCGCGGCTGATACGGGCGAGGGCGGCGCGCTTCGCGATCCTTCCACAGACCGGCCTCCATCATCAGCCTGCGCAACGTCTCGCAACCAATCCGGACGTCATGGCGCTCGGCCAGATACTCACGTGCCAGCGTCGGCCCGAAATCCGCATAATGCTCACGCACCAGCGCAACAACCCGTTCGCGGAAGGCATCACTATGCCGACGGTTGCTCGGCCGACCGCGCTTGCGGGATATGAGACCGGCAGCACCGTCGTCACGAAGCCGGCTCAGCAACCGGAATATCTGCCGGCGCTTCAAACCCAGCAGCATCGCCGCATCGTCAACCCGAAGTTCGCCACGCTCCACGCGCATCAACTTATCAAATCTCGAAAGCTCGCCTTGGCTCATCGCCAGCACCGTCATAGTCTGGTCCTCCCGTGGGAAGACCATGAACACCGCGATCGCCGCCGAGCTTCGAGAGCGTCATCTCTATCTAGCGGAGGAGTGTCATTTCTATCCGGGCTCTACAAAATATTAGTTCGATAATATATATTATGTTAAATCATGGATCGGATTGATGGCAGGTCTTTCGTTTCATCCATCTCAATCCTCCAGGATGCGGCTATGGGCTTTGGTGTCGCGCATGCGGACATAGACGGTCAGCGAGATCGCGATCATGACGCTCACATAGATATAGAAAGCGGACTCCATCCCGGACTGTTTGAACCAGAGCGCCACGAATTCCGCCGTGCCACCGAACAAGGTATTGGCCAGCGCGTAAGGCAGTGCCACGCCCAGTGCGCGGATATGCGCGGGAAACAGCTCGGCCTTCACTACGGCGTTGATCGAGGTGTAGCCGGTGACAATCACGAGGCCCGCCATGACCAGCAGCCCGGCGACCAAGGGATCGCGCGTCACGGCCAGGGTGGCGAAGATCGGATAGGTGCAGAGCACGCCCATGATGCCGAAGCCGATCATCAGCGGCTTGCGTCCGATCCGGTCGGACAAGGCGCCGGCCAGAGGTTGCAACAACATGAAAAGGAACAATGTTATCCCATTGATTTCCGATGCTGTTTCACGGCCAAAACCGGCCGTGTTGACGAGGAATTTCTGCATGTAGATGGAATAGGCATAGAAGGCGATCGTGCCGCCGGCGGTCAGCAGCATCACCGTCAGCGTCTCGCGCGGGTGACTGGTGATGAGTTCGATGAAGCCGGATTTCGGGGCACCTTCGGCCTTTGCCGCGTGATAGCTTTGCGTTTCGGCGAGGCCGCGCCGCAGCCAGAAGACGATGACCGCCAGCCCGCCACCGATGGCAAAAGGAATGCGCCAGCCCCAGGCGTCAAGCTGTGCCTCGGTCAGGATCGACTGGAGCAGCAGCAGCACGCAGATCGCGACCAGCTGCCCGGCGATCAGCGTCACATATTGGAAGCTGGAATAGAAACCGCGCCGGTCCTTGCCGGCCATTTCCGTAAGATAGGTTGCGCTGGCGCCATATTCGCCGCCGATCGAGAGGCCCTGCATCAGCCGGGCAAGAACGAGCAGCAGCGGCGCGCCAACGCCGATCACCTCATAGCCTGGCGTCACTGCGATCAGCAGCGATCCGGCGCACATCAGCGAGACCGACAGGGTAAGCCCGCTCTTGCGGCCATGGCGGTCGGCATAGACGCCCATCAGCCAGGCGCCGATCGGTCGCATCAGGAAGCCGACGGCAAAGATGCCGGCCGCGCTCAGCAACTGGGCGGTGCGATCCTCGCTCGGGAAGAAGTGCGGCGCAAAATAAAGAGTGAAGGCGGCATAGGCATACCAGTCATACCATTCGACCAGATTGCCGGTGGAACCGCCGATGATCGCCTTGAGCCGGGTTCGCTTGTCGGGTGCCCCATCCCCCTGAGCCAAACGTGACGTCATGGCGTCAGCACCATTTCACCATTTTCAACGCTCCAACTCTTGAGACGGGACAGCATGTTCATGCCGATGACATTGACGTCGCCCAGCGCCGGCGAGACGACGACCTCGACATCACTGGCGCGCAGCGGCCCAACCGTCAGCGTCGAGATGCTGCCGCGGCGCGCGTCGATCTTGCCATTGGCGGTGTTGAGCGGGATCGGGGGCGCATTCATGTCGATATTGAGGCCGGTGGCGCGAGCGGTATTTTCCGAAAGGGCGGTGATGGTCGCGCCACTGTCGATCAGGAAGCGGGCGGACATGCCGTTGACCATGCCCTCGACCCAATAATGGCCGTCCGGCGCCACGGGAATGCGCACCACCTGCCCATCGGACTGGATCGGTGGTGGGGCCGGCGGCGGCGCGGGCTGTGACATGGGCTCGGCACTGTTCTGCGGCTGGAGCAAGGCCCCCTCCTCCGCTGCGAACCGTGCCGGCATCAGTCCCGCCTTCTGGGCGAAGGTGAAGAGGCCGAGCAGGGCGCCGAAGATCAGCACCCAGAGCAGCGCCATCCGCACGAAGCTGCCCAGCGCGATGCGGCGGCCGATGAGCGCGGAGCCGACCAGGACCAGGGCGAGCAGATACCAGATGCTGGACATCGCCTGATCCGTGCCGTCCATCAGTGGGGTGCTCCGTCGTTGAGATCGATCACCAGCCCGTCATAGCCCGGCTCCACCCCTTTGGGGAGCGTGGCGCACAGGGTGGCATAGTCCATGCTCTGGTCCATATGGGTCAGGATCGCGCGCCGGGGCCGGGTCGCCGCGATCCCCGCCAACGTCATCTCCAGATGGGCATGGGTGGGATGCGGCCGCGCGCGCAGCGCATCGACCACCCAGATGTCGAGATCATCGAACAGCGCCAGCATATCCGGGGTTATTTCATGAAAATCCGTAGCATATCCGACATGACTATCATCATGACTGAAGCGGAATCCTGTCGAGTAGATGTCGCCATGGGGCATGTCGGTGCAGGCGATATCGATATCGCCGATCCGCAGCCCATCGGGCAGATCATGCGGGACGATGATCGGGGGATAGCCTCCCCTCCCCGCAAAGGCATAGGCGAAGCGGGCCTGGAGCAGGCGCATCGTCTGGGCGCGGGCATAGCCGGGGATCGGATTGCCACGGTGGTGGAACAACTGGCGGACATCGTCGATGCCATGGCTGTGATCGGCATGATCATGCGTCCACAGGATCGCGTCGATGTCGATCACGTCCGCCGCCAGCAACTGTGCCCGCATGTCCGGCGAGGTGTCGACCAATATCCGCGTCGTCGCGCTCTCCACCAGGATCGAGACGCGGGTGCGGCGGTTGCGCGGCTCCGTGGGGTCACAGGCACCCCAGTCATTGCCGATCCGGGGAACGCCGGAGGATGTGCCGCTGCCAAGGATGGTCAGCTTGAGGCTCATGCCTGCGGCTGACCCTCGATCTTGGCAAAGAGGCGCAGGAAATTGGCCGAGGTGGCTTCTGCCAGATGCTCGACGCTTTCGCCGCGCAGATCGGCGAGGAAGCGGGCCGTGTCGGCGACGAAGGCCGGTTCGCACGGTTTGCCGCGATGGGGCACCGGGGCTAGGAAGGGTGAGTCCGTCTCCACCAGCAGCCGGTCGAGCGGCAGGCGCGCGGCCGTTTCCTGCAGATCCTTCGCGCTCTTGAAGGTCACGATGCCCGAGATGCTGATGTAGAAGCCAAGGTCCATCGCCGCGTCGGCAAAGGCGCCGCTGGCGGTGAAACAGTGGATGACGCCGCTATAGGCCCCCTTCCCCATCTCGTCCCGCATGATCGCCAGCGTATCCTCTTCCGCATCGCGGGTATGGACGATCAGCGGCAGGCCGGTCTCGCGGCAGGCGGCGATATGGCTGCGGAAGCTCTTCTGCTGCCGCTCGCGATCGCTATGGTCATAATAATAATCGAGTCCCGTCTCGCCGATGCCGACGACGCGCGGATGGGCCGCGCGCTCGACCAGCTTGGCGGTGTCGACATGGGGATGCTCGTCCGCCTCATGCGGGTGGATGCCGACGGTCGCCCAGACATCCGCCTCGCGCACCGCCGTGCCCAGCACATCGTCCCACTCGCTTTCGCGGGTGGCGATATTGAGCATCAGATCGACACCGCGCGCTCGGGCGCGTTCCAGCACATTATGCTGATCCTCGATCAACCCCTTGTAATTGAGGTGGCAATGGCTGTCGATCAACATGCGTCAGGCGTCCGCTTCGGTTAGTTCCAGGCGCGGGAAGAGCGGCTTGGGCGCGGCCAGCACGAAATCGCTTTCGGCCAGATCGCTAAACCAATGATCGCCGATCGCGCCATAGCTGCGCTTGTCCGCTGGCACGCCCATATGGTCGAGCAGCGCGGTGGCGCTGGCCGGGATTACCGGCTGGATCGCGACTGCCAGTTGGGCGATGGCGATATAGAGGGTGGCCAGCACCGTCTCCATCCGCTGCGGATCGGTCTTGCGCAGCGACCAGGGCGCCTGCGCGTCGATATATTGGTTGCAGGCAAAGGCGGCGCGCAGCCAGGCATCAATCGCCACCGATGGGGCCAGATCGGCCATGGCGGCGGGCATGTCGCTGCGCACCACCTTGTCGATCAGCGCGAACAATTCCGTATCGGCGGCGTCATGGCCGTTGATGGCCGGCAGGCGGCCTTCCAGATTTTTCGCGATGAAGCTCAGCGTGCGCTGGGCGAGATTGCCGAACGCATTGCCAAGGTCACTGTTGGAGCGCTGGACGATCGCTTCGGCGCTATAGCTGCCGTCATTGCCGAAAGTCACTTCGGACAGCAGGAAATAGCGCAGCTGGTCGACGCCGAAGCGTTCGGCCAATTCCATCGGATCGGCGACATTGCCGACCGACTTGGACATCTTCTCGCCGCGGTTCAGCAGGAAGCCATGGCCGAACACCTGCTTGGGCAGCGGCAGCTTCGCGCTCATCAGGAAGGCTGGCCAATAAACCGTATGAAAACGGACGATATCCTTACCGATGATATGGGTGATATCGCCACCTTCGGCCCAATAGCGCGCCATCCGTTCGGCATCGTCGGGATAGCCGCAGCCGGTGATATAGTTGGTCAGCGCGTCGACCCAGACATACATGACATGGCCGTCGGCGCCGGGCACCTTGACGCCCCAGTCGAAGCTGGTGCGCGAGATGCTGAGATCGGACAGGCCGCCCTCGACGAAGCGCAGGATTTCGTTGCGGCGGCTTTCCGGGCGGATGAAGTCGGGCTGGCTGTTATAGAGGTCCAGCAGCTTGTCCTGATATTTGGACAGGCGGAAGAACCAGCTTTCCTCGACGGTCCATTCGACCGGCGTTCCTTGCGGCGACAGCTTTACGCCGCCCTCGCCTTCGGTGATTTCCTTCTCGTCATAGAAAGCTTCGTCGCGGACCGAATACCAGCCTTCATAGCGGCCCAGATACAGGTCGCCATTGGCCTCCATCGCCTGCCAGATGGCCTGGCTGGCGCGGTGATGATCGGGTTCGCTGGTGCGGATGAAACGATCATAGCTGATATTCAGACTATCGTTCATCTGCTTGAAATAGGACGACATCTCATCGGCGAGTTCGCGCGGCTCGATGCCCCGGTTGCGCGCCGTCTGGGCCATTTTCAGCCCATGTTCGTCGGTTCCGGTCTGAAAGAAGACGTCGCGGCCCATCATCCGCTGGAACCGGGCGATCGCGTCGGTGGCGATCACCTCATAGGCATGGCCGATATGCGGACGGCCGTTGGGATAGGAGATGGCGGTGGTGATGGTGTAAGGCTGCGACATGCAGCTTCCCTAGCGGCTGTTCGCGTCGCCGCAAAGCCGCTTTTCAGGTCGCCGCCTCAGCCAGTGCGGCAACATGGCCCCCCAGCTCGAAAACGACCGAGGCTGGGTCCAGCGACAGGATCACCGCGCCACCCGCCAGATGCCGGGCCGCTTCCCAATGATCGAGCGCGCTGCCGAGCGTCGGGCCGTGCCGTGTCCGAGCCGCTTGCGCGATAAAGGCCGGCGCGCGCTCCAGAAAGGCTTCGTAACGCGGCTTGGCTGCCTTACCCGACAATGCCTTGGCAAGGCGCAGCCGTTCGCGATTGCCCGGATCGCCATTGGCGGCGATCGCCTGCAGCGATGTCTCCAGCCCGGCAAGGTCGAGACCGGCATAGCGCAGGGCGCGACCGGGAGACCCCTCCCCAGCCCGTAACAGTGCGTCCAGCTCCGGCCCGGACAGGCTCTCATCCTCGCGGCGAAGCACCGTAGCCACGGCCCCGTCCGACAGCGGATCAAAACGCATCGTGCGGCAGCGCGAGCGAATGGTCGGCAGCAGCCGGCCGGGCGCATGGCTGACCAGCAGGAAGATCATGTCCGCCGGCGGCTCTTCCAATGTCTTGAGCAGCGCATTGGCGGCGCCGCGCTCGAGATCGTCAGCACTGTCGATCACGACGATGCGACGGGAGGAGAGCGACGGCGCCGACTGGATCAACCGTTGGAGTCCGCGCACCTGATCGACGCTGATGTTCCGCGCGGTAACGCCGTCCTTTTCCAGCGGGGCGAGTTCGGCATAATCGGGATGGGCGCTCGCCTCGATCAAGCGGCGGATCGGGTGGCTTTCGGGAACGTCGAGCCCCTCGCCCTCGATCTTCGGACCAGCGGCATCCGCCAGCAGGCGCAGCGCCATGGCGCGGGCAAAGCTGGCCTTGCCGATGCCGCGCGGCCCGCTCAAGATCCAGCCATGATGCATGCGCCCACTGCTTGCTGCCACCAGCAGCGTCTGCGCCTGGACTTCATGCCCGACAAGTGACGTCATGACAGCAGGTCGTCCAGCACGGCCAGCAGCCGAGCAGTTACAGCCTCAGCCGCGCCCGATGCGTCAATCGCGCGGACGCGTGCCGGCTCATCGGCTGCAAAGCGGACGAACGCATCGGCCACGGCGCGATGAAAGCTGCGGTCGCGGCCACCGATCCGGTCCGACACGTCGCCGTCGCGGGCATGGGCGCGGGCTTCCGCCTCGGCCTCTGGCAGGGTCAGGAACAGGGTGCGGTCGGGCAGGAATCCGGCGCTGCCGATGCGATGCAGCGCCAATATGTCGTCGTCCGTCAACTCGCCCTGCCCCTGATAGGCACGGCTACTGTCGAGAAAGCGATCGGACAGCACCCAGGCGCCACGGGCCAGCGCCGGCCGGATCGTCTTTTCGATATGATCCGCGCGCGCAGCCGCGAACAACAAAGCTTCGGCGCGGGCATTCCAGCGGTCCGCGCCGCCGGTCAGCAGCATGGCACGGATCGCTTCCGCCCCTTCGCTGCCGCCCGGCTCGCGGGTTTCGATAACTTCCAGCCCGCGCGCCCGCAACACCGACGCCAGCGCACGAAGCTGGGTCGATTTACCGGCACCCTCGCCGCCTTCCAGCGTGATGAAACGGCCGAAACTCACCCGAAGAAGGACTTCAAACCATTCCACAAACGACCGAAAATGCCCGCTTCCGCGACATCCTCACCGGCGACCAGCGGCAGCACCTGCGGCGGCGTATCGGGAGTCTGGACGATAAGCTGTGCGATCTGCTGGCCCTTGACGATCGGCGCCTTGATCGGGCCGGTATAGACGACCTTGACCTTCACATTGGCCGATGCCGTGCGCGGCATGGTGACGGCCATATTCTGCGGCGCGACCAGCGACACGGTCGATGCGCTGCCCTGCTGGACCTCGGCCGTTTCGACCGTCTGGCCCTTCTTGAACAGCGGCTGCGCCTTCCAGGCGCGGAAGCCCCAATCCATGAAGCGGACGGATTCGGTGATGCGGCCATTGAAGCTGGTCAGGCCCGCAACCACCATCACCAGGCGACGACCATCCTGTTCGGCCGAACCGGTAAAGCCGAAACCGGCTTCCTCGGTATGGCCGGTCTTGAGACCATCTGCGCCGGGGATCTTGCCCAGGATCGGGTTGCGATTGCCTTGCGCGATATCGGTGCCACCCATCGTCTTGCCCCAGGTGAAGGAACGGGTGGCGTAGAATTTCTTGTAGAGATCCGGCGTCTCGACGATCGTCGCCTCGGCCAGTTTGGCGAGGTCTTCGGCTGTAACGTAGGTCACGCCCTCGTCGGGCCAGCCATTGCTGGTGCCGAAATGGCTGTTCTTGAGGCCCATGCGCTTGGCCTCCTCGTTCATCAGCGCAACGAACGCCTGCTCGGTGCCGGCGATGCCCTCGGCCAGGACGACGCAGGCGTCATTGCCGGACAGGGTGACGATGCCGTGCAGCAGATTTTCGACCGACACCTGCTCACCCACCGACAGGAACATGGTCGATCCCGCCTTGGGGCCGTGCCATTGCTGCCAGGTTTCCGGGCGGACCGTGAACTTGGTGTCGAGCTTCAATTCGCCCTTCTGGATCAGGCGAAAGGCGACATGGGCGGTCATCATCTTCGCCAGCGACGCCGGCGGCATGCGTGTTTCGCCGCCCTTGTCGTAAAGCACCGCGCCCGACGACAGATCCTTCATATAGGCGATCGGCGCCTCGCTCGTATAGGGCGGGGCCGCGGCAACCAGCGGCTGGGCCAGCAGCGCAACGAAGAGAGTGGCGGCAACGGTTTTCTTCATGAACTCAAGCCTTCGACTGGATAGATTCGCTGGATGCATCGCTATGATTAGCGCGCGTCATTAGCCATGACACGGACATTCGCAAAGCCCTTCGCCGCCGCCGCCTTCACGCCGGCCTGCGCAGCCTCCTGCGAGGGATAGGGACCATAGCGCACCCGCCAGACCGGACCGGCGGCCACGGCATGGGCGCCGATCTGCCTGGCCAGCGCCTCGGCCCGGCTCTGGGAAGAAAGAGCTGCAACCTGAACCACATAGCCACCTGATACCGGTTTTGCCGGTGCCGTGGTCTTCGAGGCCGGCTTGGGAATGCGCGGCGTGGACGTGTCGAAGGACGCGCCGGGACGACTGGGACTGCTCGCGGACGGCAGCGCCTGAACGACGGGGCGTGCGGCCTGGGGCTGCTGCGGCTGGCTTGCAGGGGCTTCCGCCAGACGCCCTTGCAGCACCTTCAGCAGGGGCTGGGGCGTCTCGATCCGCTCAGGCGCGCGGTGGTGGGCACGCAGCAGCGCCTTTTCCTGCTCGGGCGGATTGACCCGGCGGACGCGAACGGGCGCCGCGCCATCGCCGGTAATGCCCAATTGTTCGGCCGCGCCGCGCGACAGGTCGATGAGCTTATCGTTGCTGAACGGACCACGGTCATTGAGCCTGACCAGGATCGTGCGGCCGCTGTTCAGTGCCGTAACCTCGACATAGCTTGGCAGGGGCAAGGTCTTGTGCGCGCCGCTGATCGCCGAGGGCACGAAAGCCTCGCCATTGGCCGTCGGTTTGCCCATCGCCTCTTCGCCATACCAGCTGGCATAACCGACCTCGTCATAATGGATCGGGTCGGCCGGGACATAGGTCTTGCCCCCCACATTATAGGGCTCGCCGATCTTGACCGGTTCGTCGGCAACCGCTGGCGCCGACACCGGCAGAACGGGGCGCGGCGCCGGCGGCACATTGGCCTGCTCGCCGCCGCACGACGCCAGCAGGATTCCTGCCCCGCCCAGTGTGAGCCAGTTCCTATTGCTTGACCGCATCAGCCAGCAACCCCACGGAAAGAGCGTAGAAATTCGAGCAATTATAGTCCAGGATCGCGCGATAATTGCTGGTCAGCAGATAGGCGGTCTTGCCCGGCCCATCCGGCTCCAGCAGGGTCGCCATGACAGTGTCCGCCGGCCAGATGCCACTGGCCGGAAACAGGCCCAGCTTGCGCCATTCGGCCATCGTCAGCCAGCGGCTGTGGCGGTTGAATACCCGTGGACAGCGCGGCGCCGTCGTGCGGGCGGCCACGGATGCGCGGTTGAAACCGGACGGAACACTGACGGCCACGCCCCAGGGCTGGCCACGGCGCCACCCGGCCGCGACGAAATAATTGGCGATCGAGGCGAGGGCATCCGCCTGGCTGGTCCAGATGTCTGCCCTGCCATCGCCGTCGCCATCCTTGGCCAGCTTGAGATAGACCGACGGCAGGAATTGCGGATAGCCGGTGGCGCCGGCCCAACTCCCCACCAGCCGACTGCGCGGCACGCCATCGTTCAGCATTTTGAGCGTGGCGAGCAATTCCGGCTCGAACAAGGTCCGGCGGCGCCCCTCATGCGCGAGGGTGGCCAGCGACCGGATCAGGTCGAAATCGCCGGTGTAGGAGCCATAATTGGTCTCATGGCCGAAAATCGCGACCATGATTTCCTCGGGCACGCCGGTTTCCGCCTCGATCCGCGCCAGCCGCGCGCGATTGGCGGAATAGACCGCCCGTCCCCGGCTGATCCGCGCCGCATCGACATGCTGCCGGCGATAGGGTTCGAAATTGGGAATGGGTGAATAGGCGCCACCGCCCGGTTGGCTCTGGTCGAGCGCCACAACGCGGGGATTGATCGTCAGCGTCGGAAAAACGGCATCCAGCGTCGCATCGCGAATGCCCATCGCGCGCGCCTTGGGGCGCAGCGATTCGAGATAGGTCCGAAAATCACCATCATCCTGCGCGATCGCGACTTGCGGCGCAGCAAATCCCGCCACAACCGTCGAAAAACCCATCATCAGCGCAATGGCCAGCGAATTGAACCGAGAATCTGCCATGACCTTTTGTGGCACAGCCAGGGCGACCGGCGAAACCCCTATCCGATACGAAGGCGCGAATGGGCGACCATTCCCTTCAATATTGTCATTTTTGCCCTTGGCTTGTTCGCCGGCTTCGCTAGGAAGCGTCGCAACGGAAGTGTGGCCGAGTGGTTTAAGGCAGCGGTCTTGAAAACCGCCGTGGGTGCAAGCTCACCGTGGGTTCGAATCCCACCGCTTCCGCCATAATCTGCTGTTTTATAATTATTTTACGAATCACTCACGCTGTCCATTCCGTTCCCCACCGGCCGTTGACCATGACTGTCCGATCCATGTTGAGCAGGCCTGAGCAGGCAACACTCAATCTCGAAGACGCGCGTGACCTACGCACGGCCGGTCATTCCTATGCCCAGATCCGGCAGAAGCTTGGCCTCACCGCCAGCCAGATCGCCCTGATCCGACGCACCCTGAAACGGGCGAAGGCGGCGCAAACACGGATGCGCAAGAATAGGCCCGATGCGACAGTGCGCGACCTGCCCATTGGCCAGTCCATCTTGCCTCCTGACCTGCGAAAGCGCTTGAACGCCGCCGGCTTTCACACGCTGGGAGATCTTGAGCAGCGACTGGCAGATCCCGACCTGCCCGGGCTGGAGACCTTGCCCGCCATCGGTCCCTATCGCGTACAGCTGATAAAGCGGATGCTTGCGCATTTCGGGCTGCTCCCCGAAACAAACGATCTCAAGGCGGCGATCGAGGAGCTGTTTCCCGAATTGGGGGATGACGGCGAAACCTCGCTTATCCCCGTTCCCTAAGCTAGGACGCCGCCATGGCGAAAGACCTACTTTTGACGGAATTGGTAAGCGGCGGCTCCGCAGAGACATTGCTTGCGGCAATTCTGAAGCATCATCCCGATATCAGTGCCCCTGTCCCTGTCGAGGACATCGCTCGGCGCGTCGGCATCACGGATATTCGCGACCTGGCAGAGGAAGGGGGCAGCAGTAGCCTCCTGGTCGATGGGACCGGTGCGACGGGCATCATCTCGTGCTCAGTGGCGCTATCTTCCCCGCGTCGGCGCTTTGCTATCGCGCATCAACTGGGGCATTTTCTGCTCGGAACCCAGCGCGAAGACGGGCCTTGTACCGCACGCGACCTCAGCGAGAACCGGCGAGACACACCTCATCGCAAGCAGGAAGCGCAAGCCAATCGCTTTGCCGCCGGACTGTTGATGCCAAAGCCCCTGATGGCTGCGTCGCTCGACAGCCTCGGCAAGCCAGCCATTGCCCATGTGGCCAAGCTTGCCGCCAGCTACGGCGTCACTATCGAGGCGGCGGCGAACCGCTACCTCGACGTCACGCCTTCAGCGTGCGCGATCCTGTTCATCAAAAATGGCGTCGTCCACTATGCGCGTCCATCGCGGGCATTCCCAGCGATGGCGATCCATCGGGGCGATGCGGCGCCGTCTTCGGTCCTGAGCGACAAGATCGACCAGCCCACAGCCTGGATCGCCGTCGAGGCGCGGGACTGGCTGATCCTGTCACGAGATATGCGCAGCCCCAAAGTCGTGATGCAGGTGCTCGCGAAGAAAAATGGTCTGCACTTGGTGATGCTCTTCATAAACGCAGCGGCGGAAAAGCGGGCGGACGAGGAGGCAGAGAAATATGCCACGGAACGGCCCAGCTTCGGACGCGGGACAGATCGTCGCTAGGCGAAGTGGCTGGGACCAGAGGGATGGCCTCGTCCTCATCCGTCGCGACGATCGTCGCACGCTCCAAACGGCGCTTGATAGCGCCCGCCGGACTCCCTCGGTGGATCTTCAGTCATGCCCGTCTTTCCGGGCGATGGCTTCGGCTTGGGTAACGACCTCCAGCCAATGACGATGCTCTTCCTGCGCATCTGCGAGCGCACGATGTACCCGTTCTCCTTCTTTGCGTCCGACCTCGACAAGGGTCAGCAGATCGTCGATCTCGATGTGCAGGCGCTCGGCCGGAACGACCGGGGCGAGCTTTCGCCTGGCGCCTTCCACACGAGCTTCCTCGGTGTCACGAAGGCGCAAGGCGTGGCGCGGAAGCTTGGCGGCACGCAATAATGCGCTCAGCCACTTCCCGTCCCAGGACGGCGCGCTGGCGAAGAGGCTATGGCCCGAAAGTTGTTCGACCATGCGTCGCGCCACGACATCGTGCGGCGTGCCATCGCGCTCCAGCATGTCGCGGGAAATGTGATGAACAGCCTCGGCCTCCGCATCCCAGTCCGTCCACTGCGGTGCGGGGCGGATCAGATGCGCCTCGCTCCTGCCGTCCTCGAAGACCCAGGCGACCTCGATCGGATAGCTAAGCTTGGCGAGGGACGAGGCCTCGAAGTCCAGGAAGACGAACATGGGGGAGGAAACGACCGATGGCATGAGAGGCTTCACCTGCGAGTTCAGAGGAGGAGGCGACGTGCGAACGCGGTGGCAGCGGCCAGACCGTCCGATCCGATGCTGTGGCCAAGGCCCGGCGACGCATGGGTCTCTACGGGCACGTCAACGGCAGCCAGTGCCGAGGATGCCAATTCCAGCGAATGGAACGGGACGATTTCGTCTTCGGTGCCGTGGATAAGCAAAACCGAAGGACGGTTGCCGATATCCGCCTCCAACTGGTCGGGCGCGACCAGCATGCCCGAGATGCCGACGATGCCTGCAATGGCCGAGGGCCGGCGAAGGCCGACATGCAGCGCCATCATCGTCCCCTGGCTGAATCCCACCAGTAGCAGACGGTCGCTGGTCAGCCCCGCCTTCTCCAGTTCCTCCGAGATAAATGCATCAAGGGCCGGCCCTGCCGCCGCCGCGCCCGCAGTGCGTTCGGCCATGGAGAAGGTTTCGATCGGCCACCACTGATAGACCGCTGCCATGTGGGGGAGCGACGACGGGGCGTTCGGCGCTACAAATGCCGCGGACGGCAGCGAGGGCTGCATCATCGCGGCCAGCGAGATCAGATCCTCGCCATTCGAGCCGTAACCGTGGATCAATATGACCAGAGCGTCTGGCTGTGCGCCTGACAGCGGGGCAAGGCGGGGGCCATCGAGCAAGAGAGCATCCTTCCAATTGGGTGATCAGCCACGCAGTCAGTGCAGCTATGCTGCTCTAATAGACGGGAAGGTCAATCAGCGCCAACGGTCTGGAAACAGATATCAGTCATGCGCCCTTGCGCATCAGATAGATGTCCATGATCCAGCCATGCCGTGCCCGTTCCTGCGCGCGGAGCGCCGCGATCTTGCTCCGCACGACCGCCAGCGGCCCTTCGACCAGCAACTGATGCGCCATGCCGAGATAGGCCCCCCACCAGATATGGATGCCGGCGGGATCGAGCGTGTCGAAGGCACAGCCCTCGTCCAGCATCACGGCGACGCTGTCTCCGTCCGCCGGCCAGCCATCGTCGCGCAGCCGGCGCCCGGTCGTGATGACCACCGGCGCGCCCAGCCGGTTGAGGGGGATTGCGTGCGCTGCGGTCAGCGCCTGCAGGCTGGTGATGCCCGGCACCACGCTCACCCGGATCGCCAGCCCCCTCCCCGCCAGCCGATCCGCGATACGCAGGCTGCTGTCATAAAGGGAGGGGTCGCCCCAGACGAGCAGAGCGAGGCGACCGCCATCGGGCAGGTGGCGCGCGATCTGTCCGGCCCAGGCCTGCGCGATGGCATCGTGCCAGTCATGAACGCCGCCGATATAGTCGCCGCGCGCATCGCGCACGGGCAGGTCGAACTCCACCACGCGCACCGCCCGCGTCAGCACGGCCGCGCAGATGGTGCGGCGCAGGTCCACAAGGTCGGATTTGGCGTTGCCCTTGCGCGGCAGCAGGATGAGGTCTGCGCTGTTCATCGCCCGCACCGCCTGGGCGGTCAGATGATCGGGATTGCCGGTGCCGATGCCGATGAGGTCCAGGTCGATCATCATGCGCTCGCGATCATGTGGAAGAAGGAACCGCTGACCCAGCCGCGCCGCGATCCCGTCTCCGCGACGGCGGCGCCATCGGCGTCGGTCACCCGCATCAGCGGCGGGTCGCCCTGCGCCACGATGGTCGAATAATGAAATTCATGGCCACGCAGCATGGTGCCGATGCGCAGGCCGGCGACAGGCGCCAGGAGTTCCGCCTGTCGATAGCCCAGATGCAGGCGGCGGTCCGCATGGCTGGTGACAAGGCGGAGCAGTCCGGCCATGCGATGGGCGGTGCCGTCCCGGTCGATCAGCGCGTCGCCCAGCACCATATAGCCGCCGCATTCGCCATGGACCGGCCGATCCTCGGCATGGCGGCGCAGACCCGCCAGGAAGTGCTGCGCGCCAGCGATGGTCCCGGCGTGCAGTTCGGGATAACCGCCCGGTAGCCAGATCAGGTCGGCATCGTCCGCTGGCGCCTCATCGGCCAGCGGGGAAAAGGGCATGATCTGCGCCCCGGCCTGTCGCCAGCCTTCCAGAATATGCGGATAGAGGAAGGAGAAAGCCACGTCCTGCGCCACCGCGATCCGCTGCGCCGGGGGATCGGCCAAGCGCCCGCCGGCCCTGATGCCGTGCGACCGCGCGGCATCCCGAACCGCAGCAAGATCGATCCGCTCCCGCATCAGTGCACCATAGCGATCCAGCGCCTGATCGAGCCCCTCCTGCTCGCCGGCCTGCACCAGCCCCAGATGCCGTTCGGGCAGACTAAGGTCGGCGTGCCGGGGCAAGGCGCCGAACATCGTGATGCCCGCCGCCGCCAGCCCCGCGCGCGCCAGCCGTTCGTGCCGGGGGCTGGCCACGCGATTGAGGATAACTCCCGCAATGGTCACATCAGGATCGAAGCGGGCGAAGCCCAGCGCCGTCGCCGCACAGGATTGCGCCTGTCCGGATATGTCGAGCACCAGCAGCACCGGCCAGCCCATGCGGCGCGCCACGTCGGCGGCGGTGCCGTGGCCGGTAGCGCCCCGGCTCGCCACCCCGTCGAACAGGCCCATCGCCCCTTCGGCCAGCACCATGTCTGCATCCCCCGCCTCGGCCGCCACCCGGTCGAGCAGCGCGCCGTCCATCGCCCAGCTGTCCAGGTTGAAGGACGGCCGACCACAGGCAGCGCGATGGAAGGCCGGGTCGATATAGTCCGGCCCGCATTTGAACGGCTGCACCGTCAGCGCCGCCTCGCGCAACGCCCGCAGCAGGCCAAGCGTGACGGTCGTCTTGCCGGTGCCCGATGCGGGCGCCGAAACGAGCAGACCCGGCACCGTCACTCGGACGACCCGGCGTAGCGCGATCCGGCATGCTGGGGCCGGAAACGCCGGTCATAGCCCTGCGCATAAAGGCTGCTTTCGGCAAAATCCGCCGCGTCCAGCGCCGGGCCGACCAGGATCAGGGCAGTGCGTTCCATGCTGCCCGCGACCGCCGCCTCGATCGAGGAGAGGGTCGCCCGCACGATCCGCTGGTCGGGCCAGCTTGCCCGCCACACCACCGCAACCGCGCAGTCCGCGCCATAGGCAGGCATGAGATCGGCCACCACCTGCGCCAGATTGTGGATCGACAGATGGATGGCCAGGGTCGCGCCCGTTACGGCGAAATTGGTCAGGCTCTCGGCCGGCGGCATGGTGCTGGCGCGGCCCGGCGTGCGCGTCAGGACCAGCGACTGGGCGAGTTCGGGCAGCGTCAGCTCCACCTCCAGCGCAGCGGCAGCCGCGGCGAAGGCCGGCACGCCGGGCGTCACGGTGAAGGGAATGTCCAGCGCCCGGAGGCGGCGGATCTGCTCGCCCATGGCCGACCAGACCGACAGGTCGCCGGAATGGAGCCGCGCCACATCCTGCCCGGCGGCGTGGGCGGCGGCGATCTCCGCCATGATGGCGTCCAGGTCCAGGGGCGCGGTGTTGACGATGCGCGCGCCGGGCGGGCAATGACCCAGCAGCTCCGCCGGGACCAGCGACCCGGCATAGAGGCATATCGGGCTGGCCGCGATCAGATCGCGGCCGCGCAGGGTCAGCAGGTCGGGCGCGCCAGGGCCGGCGCCGATGAAATGGACGGTCATGATGATACTCCTTGAGCGATGGCGCAGGTCGCCATGCGATCGGGGGAAAGGCTGCGGGCGGCGCGCAGGCGGGCGCCTTTCCCCGCGCCGGCCAGGGCACAGGCTTCGGCGACGCTGCCTATGCCCCGCGCGGCCAGCGACGCCGGCGACCGGGTGATGGTGGGCAAGGACGCGAGGCGATCCGCCGCAATGGGGATGAGCGGCAGCGCCAGTTGCGCGGCCAGTTCGGCCAGTGCCGGCGCCTTGTCCGCCGGCGTGGCGAGATGGGTGATGTCCTGCCCGCCGCTGGTCGCCGCCAACGCCGCGCGCAGCGACGCAGTGGTCGCGCCGGCACGGAAACCGAAGCCCGCGACGATCATAGCGTGACGCTCCACTGCACCACCGGATAGCGTGACCGCCAGCCATGGCGATTGCCGAGCGGCGCGGCGTCGGCCAGTTCGATGCGCAGCAGGCTGCCGCCCCGCCGCCCGTGCCAGAGCGCCAGCAACGCCTCCGACTCCAATGTCACGGCATTGGCGACCAGCCGCGTGCCGAGTGGCAGCAACGTCTCCAGTCGTTCCAGCAGCGCCTGCGACAGGCCGCCACCGATGAAGACGGCCTGCGGCATCGGACCATCGGGCAGCAGATCCGGCGCGCGACCGACCATCAGCTCCAGCCGATCCACGCCCAGCGCACGGGCATTGGCGCGGGCGCGATCCGCACGGGCCGGATCGGCCTCCACCGCGCAGGCGCGATTGGCGGGATGAGCAAGCAGCCATTCGATCGCGATCGACCCCGACCCGGCGCCGATATCCCACAGATATTCCCCCGGTCGGGGCGCCAGCGCCGACAGGGTCAGGGCGCGCACCGGCGCCTTGGTGATCTGTCCGTCATGGTCGAACATCGCGTCGGGACGACCGCTGGCGACCGGCAGGACGGGACCGTCACCGGCGACCTCCAGCCCGACTGCCACCGGATGGGCGATGTCGGCCGGTATCGTCGCCCCGGCCTCGATCGACCGAACCCGCTCGCGCGGGCCGCCGAGGCTTTCCAGCACATGCAGGCGCGACGCGCCAAATCCCCTGGCCGACAGCCAGGCGCCAAGTGCCGCCACGGCCGCCCCGTCGCGCAGCAGTACCAGCGCCCGCGCGCCCGGCGCGAGGTGCGGACGCATTCGTTCCAGCGGCGCGGCATGCAGGCCCAGGCACGCGACATCCTGTATCCCCCAGCCCAGCCGCGCCGCCGCCAGCCCGAAGGTCGAGGGAGCGGGATGCGCGCACCATTCATGGGCCGCCAGATGGCGCGCGATGCTGCTGCCCGCACCGAACCAGAAGGGGTCGCCCGACGCCACCACCACCACCGGCCGCCCACGATGCGTCAGCAGCCGCGCGATCCCGTCCGCGAAGGGCACTGGCCATTCGACGATCGGCGCGCTAATCCCGCCCAGCAGCGCAAGGTGCCGGGCCGGCCCCATGACCAGGGCCGCCGTCGCCAGCGCCGTGCGGCTTGCCGCACATAGGCCGTCCATCCCGTCCTCACCGATGCCGACGATCGTCAACCAGGGTGGAGAGTTCATGTCATCCATGCCGAATATCCTGCTGCTGGGCGGCACGACGGAGGCAAGCGCGCTGGCGGTCCTGCTTGCCGCGCGCGGCATCCGCGCGACCTTCAGCTATGCCGGTCGTACCGCCAGCCCACGGGCACAACCCCTGCCCGTGCGGGTCGGCGGCTTTGGCGGGGTGGCGGGACTGCTCGCGCATCTGCGCGCGGAAGGCATCACCCATCTGGTCGACGCCACCCACCCCTTTGCCGCGACGATGAGCGCCCATGCGGTGGCGGCCGCGCATGGGGCGGGGATCGCCCATGCCGCGCTGACCCGCGCGCCCTGGACGCCCGTCGCCGGCGATCGCTGGACCGCGGTGCCGGACATGGCAGCGGCGGTAGCCGCGCTCGACGGCCCGCCTCAGCGGATCATGCTTGCCCTGGGGCGCATGCATGTGGAGGACTTCGCCGCCCTGCCCCAGCATCATTATCTGCTGCGCTTCGTGGATGCGCCGGACGCGGCGCCGTCCCTGCCCGATCATGCCCTGATCGTGGATCGTGGCCCGTTCACGGTGGCGGACGACACCCGCCTGCTGCAGGACCATCGCATCGACCTGATCGTCGCCAAGAATGCAGGCGGCTATGGCGCGGTCGCCAAGCTGGACGCCGCGCGCGCGCTGGGCCTGCGCGTGCTGATGATCGACCGTCCCCCGCTGCCGGATCGGCAGGAATTTCACCGGCCCGAGGATATTCTCGACTGGATCGCTCATCCGGTCGCCTCGTCAGGGATGCCGCGTGGCGTATAGAGGATCGGCCCGCGTGCCCGCTCGATGATACGGGTCCGGCTCGATCCGACGATCACCATGGTGCGCATGTCCGCCATGTCCGCCCGCGCCTGCCCCAGCGACACGATATGCAGTGTCTCCTGCGCGGTGGTCACGGCACGGGCGAAGAGGATAGGCCGCGCATCGCCACAAAGCGCGCGCAACAGGGACAGCGTGCGGACAAAACCCTCCGGCCGGGACGCCGAGCGGGGATTGTAGAAGGCCATGGTGAAATCCGCCTCCGCCGCCAGCCGCAGCCGCTTTTCGATCACGGACCAGGGCTTGAGATTGTCCGACAGGTTGATCGCACAGAAATCATGGCCGAGCGGCGCGCCCGCCCGCGCGGCGGCCGCGAGCATCGCGGTGATGCCGGGCAGCACGCGTATGTCGATGTCGCGCCAGCCGACCGGCCCGGCCTCCAGCGCCTCGAACAGCGCAGACGCCATGGCAAAGACGCCCGGATCGCCCGAGGAGACGACGACGACCCGCCGTCCCTGCGCCGCCAGCTCCAGCGCATGGGCAGCCCGGTCCAGTTCCACCCGATTGTCCGAAGGATGCAGCATCAGCCCCGCGCGCGGCGCAACCCGCGCGACATAGGGGATATAGCCCACCACATCGGTCGCGGCAGCCAGCGCAGCATCGACCTCCGGCGTCACCAGCGCTTCGTCCCCCGGCCCAAGCCCCGCGATCGCGATCCAGCCGCCCTCTGCCGCCGCAAGACTCATGGCCGGCGCCCCTGGCCGTGGATCAGCAGGATCGAGAAATAGGGCGTCACCCTGTCGACATCGGCCAGCCGGGTCACGCGCTGTTCCGGCATGGCGGCATGTTCGACCAGCCATGCTTCATCGCTGCGCCCGGCCGCCGCCACAGCACGGCGCAGCTTGGCCAGGTGGCGGCCAATCTTCATCACCACCAGCGCGTCGGTATCGCGGATGCGGCGAACCAGTTCCTCTTCCGGCAGGGTTGCCATTGCGACGGTCAGCACATCGTCGCCCCAGGTGATCGGCAGGCCGGTCGCATTCCAGGCGCCCGACATGCCCATGATGCCGGGGACCACTTCGACCGGGACCAGCCCCGACAGCCGGCTGTGCAGATGCATGAAGGAGCCGTAGAAAAAGGGGTCGCCCTCGCACAATACGACCACATCCGCGCCCGCCTCGGCGATCGCCAGCAGCCGGCCGGTGCAGTCGGCATAGAAGGCGGCAAGGCAGTCATTGTAGCGCGGATCGGTGAGCGGAATTTCGGTCGTCACCGGATATTCCATCGCCAGTTCGATCGCATCGTCCCGCAACATGCCCTCCGCGATGCGGCGCGCCTGCCCCGGTCGGCCGGCCTTGCGGAAATAGGCGACATGCCGTCCGCCCCGCACCAGCCGGTCAGCGCGCACACTCAGCAAGTCCTGCGCGCCGGGGCCAAGGCCCACGCCATAGACGGTGCCGCTCATTCCGCGCGGCTCGCCAGCGCATTGATCGCCGCGACCGTGATCGCGCTGCCGCCCAGCCGGCCGTCGACGACGCAGCAGGGGACCGGCTGCGCTGCCCATAAAGCGGCCTTGGATTCCGCCGCGCCGACGAAGCCGACCGGGCAGCCGATGATCGCCGCCGGGCGTGGACAGGCCGGATCTTCCAGCATGTCGAGCAGGTGGAACAGCGCCGTGGGCGCATTGCCGATGGCAACCAGCGCCCCGGCAAGATGCGGCCGCCACAGTTCCAGCGCCGCGGCGGACCGGGTATTGCCCATCGCCCGCGCCATGTCCGGCACGGCGGTGTCGTGCAGGGTGCAGAGCACGGCATTGTCGGCGGGCAGGCGCGCGCGCGTGACCCCTTCCGACACCATGCGCGCATCGCACAGCACCGGTGCGCCTGCGGCCAGGGCCTGCCGCGCCACCGCTGCAAAGCCCGCCGAAAAGCGGATATGGGCTGCGAGGTCCACCATGCCCGCGGCATGGATCATGCGCACGGCGACCGGCTCCTCCTCGGCCGAAAAGCGTCCAAGGTCGGCTTCGGCGCGGATGGTGGCGAAGGACTGGCGATAGATCGCCGCGCCGTCCCTCTCATAATCATGGGGCATCAACAGGCTCCGAAATGGGCAAGAAGGTCGGTGGCGGTGAGGTCAGGACGGACGGGCGCCGATCCTGCGCGGGCATGGAAGGCGAGGTCGTAGCGCCCGTCCCGTCCCGTCAGCACGACATCGGCCAGCATCGAACAGGCGCAACCCTTGGCGCAGCCGGAGACATGAAGGCGGCCCGCGACATGGGGCGCCAGCCGGCGGGCGAGGTCGCGGGTCTCCACGCTCGCTTGCGGACAGGCAGGTGCGCCGGGACAGGCTTCCACATGGAGCAGCGGGTCGACAGCGTCGGCGGTCAGGCCGGGCAGCTGCCCTTCGGCCAGCAGCATGCGCCACGGGGTCAGCCGCATCGCCGGCACGTCGAGAAGATGCCGCGCGTCGATCCTGCCAAAGGGAAGGCCATAGGCCATGCCGCCATGCCATGCGCCGGGGGTCAGCCGCGGGCGTGGCGACGCCGCCTCTGCCGTGCCCGTTGCCCAATCCGGCAAGAAGGCATCATGCCGGGCCATGCGCCCCGCGCGCGGCCCATCGCTCTCCACGAACCACCGGGCGAGCGCGAGCAGCGCATCCACTTCGCCGCCGCGATCCACCGGCATGCCTTGTGCCCGCCCCTCCGCGCGCAAGATCAGGCCAGCATCCCGCGCCCGCTCGATGCGGAAATCCCCCGCTTCATCGGACAGGACCGGCGCGACGCCGGCATCGATCACAAAGCCCATCTTGCCCGGCAAGTCCGGCATTTCGTCCAGGCGATCAAGCAACTGGCTGGCGATGCGATGGCTATCGTCCCCTTCGCGCCAGTCCGGCGCGATCATCATCATGCGCGCGCCCTCGCGCCGGGCATCGCGGTCCACCAGGCCAAGGTCGAGCAGCCGGTCGAGCAAGAGGCGCCAGCTATCGTCGCGCACGCCGCGGATCTGGAGGTTCGCGCGCCGGGTCATGTCGATCAGGCCGTTGCCATGGGCGATCGCCGCTCCGCCCAGCGCCGCCATATCGTCGGCCGAAAGACGGCCGAGGCGCGGCTTCACGCGCACGATCAGCCCGTCGCCCGCCGCCATTGGGCGCCAGGCGTCGGGACACCAGCCCCGAACGGCCGGCCCGTGGGCCACCGCATGGTTCGCGGTCGCCCTATCCCTGCCCGCGCCGGTCTGGCTCACAGGCAAATCCTCCGCGCGCCGGGACGCAACCAGGCGGGGCTTGCCGGCATCGCCGGTCGGCGCGAGGCGGCAGGCAGGCGCGACAGGCGCCCGACACCACGCGGCCGTGCAGCCCCAGCCACACGCTTCGCCGCCCAGACGGAAGAGAGACCGTGCCATGACCAACCCCTGGGTCAGGACAAGAGCGACCGAAACGCCGGCAGGTCTCCTGGCTCGCGGGTCGTTGCGGGATGCACGCCTTCCCGGACGCTCTGTCCAGTGGCTGCCCTTATGGGCTCGTGCATCGCGCTATCCGCTTACAGTTGCAGGGACAGCCACGGAATAAGGGGCAAGGCCCCCGCACCGTATTCCCGATTAAGTTCCTTGCGGAACACCGGCGTCAGTTATGCAATGCCCCAGCGCGAACTGGAGCATCGAGGATGCCCTAGTCGAAACTTCAGGCTTAGCCAAGACGCGGAATATAGATCGGCAGACCGATCCTCGGCAGACCATTCGGAACCTATCATTACAGTTGCATTTTTCATTTGATATGTGCGCGCCGTGCGGCGGCCTGATGTGCTCGTCTCCAGCCTGACCAAGCGATGATGAGGGCGGGCTGGATACGGCGCTGGGCCAGCTTGTTTGGCGATCCGCCGGACTTCCTGGATCGACCAGCGGATCAGATCCTGATGGTCGGCATCCTCAGTCTTTTTTGGGGCGCCACGTTGTTAGCGCGATACCGGATCACGGCCATCATGGTGAAGGCGAGCATCACGAGCGAGACGTGGCGATGCCAGCCATGCCATGATCGCATTTCGTTGCGATCATGGCCGAGCTCGTTCTTGGCAGTTTCGAAGCTGTCTTCGATTACCCAGCGGACCTTCGACGGAAACAAGCGTCCAGGCCCCTGTCCCGGCGGAGCACCAGGTTGTGAAGAAAGTGAGATCGCCGTGGCTGATATTGCGGCGGATCAGCAGGCCCTGGGTCCAAAGTCCCGATTTCGCCTCATCATATTCATCAGCTTCGAGATCGGCGAGTTCGCAGTAAGCCCAGTCATGAAACCGCGCGCCCTTGGTTCCCTCGCCAGCAGACAGACGCTACCATGCATCGGGCGCAAGATCGCGGGCAATCTCCTCCGCTTTGCCTGAGGCCATGGGTTTGCCCGCCCATGAGCCGAAGTAATGATCGGATTTGACCCCGAGAACATAGCCTTTGCAGGCTCGGCGCAGCGCGCCTTCGATGTCTCCAACGCTGTACACCGCATCGGCAGCCAAAGCTGGCTTGTTGGCGAAAGTGATGGTTTCGGGAATGGGTGGCGGCCAGCCTTGCCGGGGCGCTCGTCCAACTCCTGGGTAAAAAGAACGCGCGATCGATAAAGGCGTGACCCCGTGCCAACACATAGGCGGCGAACACACCAATCTGGCTCGTGATCTTGCCTGCCGAGCCGGTGTATTGACGCGAAACACCACAGGATGCCTTGCCCTCCTTGAGAAATCCGGTCTCATCAATGACCAGAACCGCCTCCTGTGTGGCGAGGTTCTCGACAACATACTCCCGCACAATGTCGCGAAGCCCATCCGCGTCCCAGCGCCCCCGGCCCAAAATAGCCTGTTGCCGCCAGGGTCCGGATCACCCGCAGCCTCCGCGCGCATCCAACCCGTCTTTCGACGCTCATCTCCCAGCAAACCATCCAGGAAAAGGTTCGCTGACGCTGCCCCCCCCCCTGGGTGACCAAACCAAGAATACGAGCTTTCACGTCGCGAAGCGACGATGCCCATAGCTCCAGCGTGGTCTCAATCGATGCACCCGTCATTCACGGCCTCCTTACCATGGAGACCCATTGATTCAGAGCTTCATCCAATAGGCAATTGTAATGATAGGGTTGGATCACTTCGAAGGACGGCCCTGGAACGGACTTCAACGCCATGCCTTGATGTCGATGATAGCCTATGCCTTCTTGCAGTCCCGAAGGCTCGCTCAGGCGGGGCGGAAAAAAGAGTCCTCTGTCCGCCTCCCCAACCCACCTTGCCGGCAGTGCGCCAGACCATCTTTGACCGGCTGTCTCGCTTACCGCCCGAGCATTGCCCTCTGCGGATACAGCCTCATCAGACACCCCAGCAAGCTTCTGCCAAAGTTAGTGCTAGAGCATCTCGTCGGCCGCTAGATCAGCCCTCGCACGATCCAGCCCGGCAGCGTCGCAATCGCCAGCAAAGTCCCCAGCGGCACCCGGCTCTGCCCCTGCACAGCCCGGCCCAGCGCCAGCGCGACCAGCGCTCCCGCCAGCCCCAGCGAGGCCGCGATCAGCAGGATGAAGGGCAGCGCCTGCCAGCCCAGCCAGGCGCCGATCGCGCCGAGCAGTTTGGCATCGCCCAGCCCCAGCCCCTCACGCCCGCGCAGCGCGCGATAGCCGAGCGCGATCGCCAGCAGCCCGAGATAGCCCGCCGCCGCGCCGATCACCCGATCGACCAGCGCGACGTCGGTGGTCCACAGCCCCAGGGTGAAGCCGAAGAAGGCCAGCGGCAGGGTCAGCGCATCGGGCAGCCAGAAATGGCGCCAGTCCAGTAGCGCCAGGGTCAGCAGCAGCCAGCCGAGCAGCGCCCAGCCGATCCCGCCCAGATCCGGCACGAAACCCAGCGCCAGCGCGCCGATGATGGCGCAGCCCGCCTCCACCCCGCCATGGAGCGGATCGATCGCCACGCCGCAGGTCCGGCATCGGCCGCGCTGCATCAGCGCGCTCAGCATCGGCACCAGGTCGATCGGCCCCAGCACCCGGCCACAGCCGTCGCAGGCCGATCGGCCACGCATCACGCCGCGCCCCTGCGGCCAGCGCAGGATCAGGGTGGCAAGGAAACTGCCCGCGATCGCACCCGCGACCGCGCCGACCAGGGCCGCCCAGGGATGGATCACAACGTCCCTTCGACCTTCAGCACATAGGCGTTGCCGACCGTGGCGAAGCCCGCCTGCCCCAGCGTCCCGGCCAGCGCCGGGTCGGCGGTTTCCACCCGCATTTCGGCGGTGTAGCGGCCCGACCGCCAGATGCGCAGATTGATCTTCTCCATCCCCGACTGGCTGACCAGCGGCAGCAGCAGGGCGTCACCATCGCAGGCGACCGTGCCCGACAGCCCCTGCGACAGGTTCAGCCCGGCGATCTGCGTCGCCATCCGCGCCCGCACCCGGCCTTCGGCATGGCCGCAGACATCGCCGGAAAAATAGCCGCTGACATCCTCCATCATCAGCCCGCTGACCGGCAGCGGCGCGAAGGTGCGGCCCAGCGGCACCGAACCGGTCACATCATCGATGCCGATCCGGTCTAGCCCGACGGTCAGCGCCCCTTGGATGTCGTCGGGCTGGCCGCGATGCCGGGCAATGTCGAACCGCGCCCGGCCGACCAGCAGCGATAGCGGCGACAGGCCGGCGCGCACCGATCCCATCGGCATTTCGCCCAGCATCAGCTGGTCGATCCGCCCGCTCCACACGCTGCCGCGTATCTCGCGCGCGGCCAGGCCCAGCCGGTCAAGCTGGGCCAGCCCCAGCGCCACCCGCATCGGAATGAAGAGGATCAGGCCGAATATGAACAGCGCGATCAGGATGATGCGCATCCGGCGCGACAGGATCAGCCCCCTCATTGGCCGCCTCCCCGCACCAGCACCGCCTGCACCGACACGCTGCCCGCCGTCGGCGAGGGCCGCGCGCTCATCGTCTCGATGCGAAGCCCCTGCGCCTCCAGCCCCGCGATCCAGCTCATCATCGCCACCGGTCGGACCGAGGCGATGGCGATCTCCATCCGGTCATTGCCCTGCGGCTGCGCCCGTTCCAGCGTCAGCCCGGCCTCGCCCGCGCTCTGGCCGACAAACTGCTCGATCGGCATGGCCGGGCCGGTCGGTGTGGGCCTGCGCGGCAGATGCTTGAGCAACTTCACCTTGGCGCGGATCGCGGCGTTACGATCGATCGCTTCGCGCAGGGCGTCGCGGGCGGACCGCTGCGCATGGGTCAGCGGTCGGGCCACGCCCAGCCACAATATCACCACTGCCAGCAGCGCGAACATCACGCCCAGCATCCATTGCTCGCGCGGCGATCGCTCGATCCAATAGGCTTTCATCCTGTCCATCATGACCGCACCGTAATATCTGCCAGCGTGCGCCCGCCCGGATCCTGGGACGGGGTCGCCGTGATCGTGTAACCGGCCGCCTGCAGCGCCAGCAACACGATGTTGATGTCATCCGCCTTGGCGGCAGCCAGCGTCGCGCGCACCATGCCGTCAGGATCGCGCGACAGCACCGTCAGCGACACGCCCGGCGCATCCTGCATCGCGCTCATCAGGCCGGCGACCGGCGCGGTGAAGGCATAGGCCCCGGCCCCGCGCGCGGCGAGTTGCCGGTCCATCTCCGCCTCGACCTGCATCACGTCCGAAGCCTCCGGCAGCACCTGCCGTGCCAGCGCCAGGCTCTCGCCATCGACCTGGCTGGCGGCGACATTCTGCCGCACCAGCGTCACCAGGCTGATGAGCAGGCTGGCCAGCAGGATCAGCCCGCACCAGATCGCGATCCGGCCCAGCGCCCGCGTATCGATCTGCCGCCGCACCCGCTTGGCGAAATCGCCCTGGCGCAGGTCGATCGGCGGCGCGTCGAGCGCCGCCACCAGCCGCGCTTCGATCTCATCCGCCGCAACGTCCCGCACCGGCGCGTCGCCGATCAGTTCGGGCAGCGCCATGTCGGCGGTCAACGCCATGTCAGGGCCGCGCAATACCGACGCCCCGCCAATCATTCCGGATACGAAACCATTCTCACTTTCCGGCAGCAGCAGCGCTGCCGGCACGATGATGTCCGGGTCCAGCCCATGATGCTGCGCCCAAAGCAGCCAGTGCTGCATGTCGCTGCGCGCCGCGATCGCCACGATGTGCGGGCGGGCGGGATCGTCATTCTCGTCGGCGGCGGCGAACAACTGGTCGGACGGCAGGATGGCGCCGGCCAGCGCGCCCAGCCGCGCCGCCGCCCGCCCCTGCCGCGCCGGCAGGTCGGGATGCGACACCCAGTGCAGCGCCACCAGCGCGGCCGGCGGCACGAGCATCACCCGCGCCTTGTCGGGCAGCGCGGCAAGGCCACAGGCGGCGAGCCAGTTTGCCCCGGCGCCGGTCTGGACGATCGCGCCATCCACCACCCGCACCCATGTCGGCGCGTCCTCCGCCCCCTCCGGCAGGGCAATGATCAGGGCATCGGCCGAACTCATGCGCCCGCCCCCCAATCGCGCCGCACCAGCCGGATCGGCGGTTGCCGGGCATCGATCAGGCCGCGCTCCACCACTTGCGTTCCCCCTACATTCACCGACACGTCCACTCTGAAAAATCCCGTCGTCAACTTGACCTGCTCTGCCACCTCCGCGAGCGGGCTGAGCCCCGCCAGCGAAGGGGTCGCCCAGAATTGCGTTGTGCTGCCGTAGCCTTCCGCCGGTCGTTGCGCCAGCAATTGCCGTGCCTGCGCGACGCTCAATTGCCCCGGCAGCAGCATCGCGAACAAGGGCGCCTGATCGGGCAGCAAGGTATTGATATTGATCGGCGACATGTCCGACACCGGCAGCGCGCAGACCCAGGGCCGGACCAGATCATAGACCGCCGGCGTGATGCCGTTCACCGCCCGCAACTCGCTGACGTCGACCATGAAGCGGTTGGCAGTGCGATAGGGCCGCGCCGCGCGGGCATAGGTCTCGTCCTCCGCGCCGCCCGGCTGGGGCACGCTGTCGGTATCGATCCAGTCGGCGAGCGAGGCAGCGGCGACCTGCGCCTGGCGCACATCGACGCCCAGCGCCTGCAACAGCGCCTGGAACTGGGAAACCGCCACCGGGCGCACCTTCAGGCTGTTCTCGTTGTTGCCCGCAACCACGCTGTTAAGGTTGAAGCAGTTGCTGCCGTCGGTCACCCGCGCCGTCGCCATGCCGCCGGGCACCGGGATCGCCTGCGGCGTGCCCATCCAGTTGCCCGCCAGCGTCGTCTTGCCGGGGCTGGCCGCGACCAGATCGCCGATCTTGAGGCGCGCGATCACCATGCCCGCATCGGCAAAGGCCCGCCCCTGATCGACCGCGCCGCCATTGCCGGTCATCCGCGTCGCCAGCGCCACCCGCTCCAGCGCCGTGGCGGCCACCACCGCCATCACCGCCACCAGCAGCAATACGGTCAGCAACGCGGCGCCGCGCTCCTCCGGACGGTTGGGATCAGGTCGCCGCATTGGCCGCCTCCTGATCGTCAAGCGGGGCTTCCTTGGGACCGGGCGCCACCAGGAAGCGCAAAGTGACCGGCGGCTCGCCGGTGCGCTTGACCACCATCTCCACCGCGCGCGGCATCAGGTCGGGCTGGCCCGGCGTCCACTCCTCGCGCCATTCGCCCTCCCCATCGCGGAAGCGCAGCGTCACTTCCTCGACATGGTCGAGCAGCGCCGCCGGTTCATCGCCCGCCGCCCCATCGATCTGGGCATAGCCGCGCCGTTCCAGCCGGCCCTGCCGCACCCAATATTCAACCTTCTGCAAGGACGGCCGGGGCAGGTCGCCCAGATTGTCCCATCCGCCGCGCACGAACTGCATCACCGGCTGTTCCTCGCCGTCGCGATGCGCCCAGAAGGCCGGGGCCAGCGTCCCCGCCTCGGTGCGGCTGATGCGCGGCACCGCCTGGCCAAGATCGGCCGACAGCGCGCCCGCCGCCCGCTGGATCGCCGCCATGTCGTCCAGCCGCGCCTTGACCTGCGCCTGCGCCGACACGCTGTTGCCCAGCAGCAGCACGCCCGCCGCCGCCAGCATCGCAAAGATCATCAGCGCGACGAGCAGTTCGATCAGCGTGAAGCCGTTTTCGGCGGAACGCAACGAAGGCGTGAAGCCCTGTTGGGCGGAACGCTCCAAAGACGTAAAACCCTGCTCTCCCCGTCCGCCTTGCGGCTTCTTCGGCCTCATCACTCCACCTCCCGCAGGAAGCTGAGCACCACCGGCGATGCGCCCGGCTGGCCGTCGACCACCAGATCGACCTGCAACAGGCGCTTGTCCTCGGTCGCCTTGACGGTGCGGGTCCAGTGCCAGCGGCGACCGCCATTCTCGACCTCGCCATCTTCCTCGCCCACGGAGGGCGGGGCGACATCGCTCTGCACTTCGACCATCAGGTTGCGGGCAACGATCTGGCCCAGCGCCTTGCTGTCGAGGTCGGCGGCGGTGCGCAAAGTCACCCCCTGCAACCGCACCAGCGCCAGCGCCGCCAGGCTGAACACCGCCAGCGCCACCAGCATTTCGAGCAGCGTGAAACCGTGTTCGGCGGAACGCCTCAAAGGCGTGAAGCCCTGCTGGGCGGAACGCGACGAAGACATGAAGCCGTGCTGGGCGGAACGGCCACCCCAATCACCGCCGTCATCCCGGACTTGACCCGGGATCCATTCGGCGCTCCCTTGCCGGGCGTGAAGCCCTGTTGGGCGGAACGCTTCAAAGCGCAGCGCCGAATGGATCCTGACTTTCGTCAGGATGACGGAAGAAAAGGACCGCCGATCAGCCACCGACCGCAACCTTTCCGGCCATGTCGACGCTGACCTGCACCCGCTCCGCCTCGCGCGCCAGGGTGATGGTCAGCGGATCGGTGGGCAGGCCGGTGCCGTCGAAGGCGATCTGCTGGCGGCCGTCCTGGCCTACCAGCGCACGCGTACCCGTCTTCCAGTTGGCGCTGATGAAGGGCTTTTCCTCCATCGGCACCCATTGGCCACCCTCGCGGCGCTGGAAGCCATAGCCCGAGGCGGAGACCCACACGCCCATCGGGCGCGCGGTGACGACCGCTTCGTCGCGCGCGGCGGCAACGCGCGCGGCAAAGCGATCGGCATCGTCAACGATCCGCCCGCGCGGATCGGGAATGGCGATCACCACGGCAGCCGAAATGAAGCCGATGATCGTCAGCACGACCATCAGCTCGATCAGCGTGAAGCCGTGTTCGGCGGAACGCTTCAAAAGCGTGAAGCCCTGCTGGGCGGAACGCGATAAAGGCGTGAAGCCGTGTTCGGCGGAACGGCCGCCCCGCTCCTCGCCGCCATCCCGGACTTGATCCGGGATCCATTCAGCGCTCCGCTCGCGACGCAGCGCCGAATGGATCCTGACTTTCGTCAGGATGACGGCAGGAGAAATCCACCGGTCAGCCACCGCCATCCACCGTCCGGCCATCAAGGCGAGCGGAAGGCGTGCGGCGTCAGATTTCGCTGGAATAGATGTCCGCATTTTCATTCTCGCCGCCCGGCTGGCCATCGGCGCCCAGCGAACTGATGTCGAACGCGCCCTTCTTGCCCGGCACGGTGTAGATATAGGCGCGGCCCCACGGATCCTGCGGCAGCTTCTTGATATAGCCGCCACGGCGATAACGCTGCGGCTGCGCCAGCGAGGCCGGCGGATTGAGCAACGCCTGCAAGCCGTCCGACGCGGCGGGATAGGTCAGGTTGTCGAGCCGATATTGCTCCAGCGCCTGCTCGATGGTCGATATATCGGCCTTGGCCTTTTCGACGCGGGCGGTGTCGGTCGCGGGAATGACGTTGATCGCCACGATCGTCGCCAGCAGGCCGATGATGACGATCACGACCATCAACTCGACCAGCGTAAAGCCGTGTTCGGCGGAACGCCTCGAAGACGTAAAGCCGTTTTCCGCCGGACGACGGGCGGCAAGCTGCGCCTCCCGTTCGATCAGCGCGGCCCGGATCTTGTTCAACTTCAGCATATTCTACTCCTTCAAGCCCCGGTCAGGCTTTGCAGCTGCAGGATCGGCAGCAGGATGGACAGGATGATGACGGCGACGATGCCACCCATCAATATGATGATGATCGGCTCCAGCATGGCGAGCGCGGTCGAGGTAAAGGCGTCGAACTCGCGCTCCAGATAGTCGGCCGCGCGTTCCAGCATCGTGTCGAGCCGCCCGGCGCTTTCGCCGCTCGCTGCCAGATAGACCAGCAGCGGGGGAAACACCCCTGCCCGCTTCAACGCCGCCGACAGGCTGCCACCGCCCCGGATCGCTTCCACGATATCGTCCGACGCCTTGCGCAGCACCCGGTTATGCACCGTGTTGGCGGTCAGCGACAGCCCCTCCATCAGCGGCAGCCGGCTCGCCACCATCGTCGAGAGCGTGCGCGCCATCCGCGCGGCGTGCAGGTCGCGGATCAGCCGGCCCAGCACCGGCAGGCCCAGCAGCATCGCGTCGAAACGATAGCGGAAACTGTCGATCCTGAGCGCGCGCCAGAAGCCGAAGGCGCCAAGCCCGATCAGGATCAGCAGCAGCCACCAATAGCCCGCCAGGAAAGCGGAAATGCCCATCACCATCCGCGTGAGCAGCGGCAATTGCTGGCCTACCGTGTCGAACTGTTCGACCACCTTGGGCACGACGAAGATCATCAGCGCCGCGACCACGAACACGGCAAAGGTCGCCAGCACCGAGGGATAGGCGATCGCGGTAAGCACTTTCGAACGCATAACTGCCTGCCGCTCCATCAGTTCGGACAGACGCTCCATGATGGTGGGCAGGCTGCCGGAGCTTTCGCCGGCCGAGATCATCGCGCGATAGAGGGCGGGAAAGCTTTTCGGCTCCGCGCCCAGCGCATCGGCCAGCCGCCGCCCCTCCAGCACGCCCGAATGGACCTTGCCCACGATGGCGCGGACATGATCCTGCTCGCTCTGCCGGCCGATGGTGCGCAACGACTCCTCCAGCGGGCTCACCTGGACCAGGGTCGAGAGTTGCCGGGTAAAGAGCGTCAGTTCCTTGGCCGACAGCTTGGGCGCGCGCAGCGACAGGCCGGCCCGCTTGCGCGCCTTGTCTGCCGCACCGGCCTCGATACGAACGACGAACAGCTTGCGCGTGTCCAGCTTGACCCGCGCCTCCTCGACGCTGTCCGCTTTGACGCTGCCCTTGCGTTCCCTGCCCGCCGGGTCGATCGCGACATAGTCGAAATCAGCCATCGGCGATGGTTTCCGCCTCGATCGCGTCGCGGCGCGACACCCGGATCGCTTCCTCGGCGGTGGTCTGGCCGTCCCGCACCAGCGCGCGCGCGGCCGACCCAAGGTTGGGCGCATTCAGGAAGGCATGACGGGCAATCAGCGATTCGTCGCCGCCGTCGTTGATCAGGCGGCGGATCGTATCATCGACGCGGATCGCCTCGAACACGCCGATCCGGCCCTTGTAGCCGGTGCCACTGCATTCGTCGCAGCCGCGCGCCCGGTAGATGATGGTGCCGGGGTCAAAGCCCAGCAGCGCGCTTGCCGACTTGTCGGCCTGCACCGGTTCGCGGCAATGCTGGCACAGGCGCCGGACCAGACGCTGGGCGACGACGGCACGCAGCGTGGAGGCGAGCAGGAATGGCTCGACCCGCATGTCGCGCATGCGGGTGATCGCGCCGACCGCGTCGTTGGTATGGACGGTCGACAGCACGAGATGGCCGGTCAGCGACGCCTGCACCGCGATCTCGGCGGTCTCGCGGTCGCGGATTTCGCCGACCATGACGACATCGGGATCCTGGCGCAGGATCGCGCGCAGCCCGGCGGCGAAGGTCAGGCCGACCTTGGCATTGACCTGGGTCTGGCCGACGCCCTCCATCGCATATTCGACCGGGTCTTCGACGGTCAGGATGTTCCGCGAACCGTCATTCAGGTTACGCAGGCCGGCATAGAGCGTCGTCGTCTTGCCCGAGCCGGTCGGGCCGGTGACCAGGATGATGCCGTTCGGCTCACCCAACCCCTCGCGGAAGATGCGGTCGGGCGCGCCGGTCATGCCCAGCAGGTCGAGCGTGATGCCGGCATTTTCCTTGTCCAGGATACGCAGCACCACCCGCTCGCCCGCCCGGCTCGGCAGGGTCGATACGCGCACGTCGAGCAGCTTGCCACCCAGGGTCAGGCCGATGCGGCCATCCTGCGGCACGCGCCGTTCGGCGATGTCGAGCCGCGCCATCACCTTGATGCGGCTCACCACCACCGGTGCCACATGCGGCGGCATGCGCAGCGTCTCGCGCAGCACGCCGTCGACGCGCATGCGCACGACCAGGCCGGTCTCATAGGGTTCGATATGAATGTCCGACACGCCCTGGCGCGCGGCCTCGGCGATGATGCCGTTGATCAGGCGGATCGCCGGCGCGTCGTCCGCACTGTCGAGCAGATCGTCGGCGGTCGGGATGTCGGCGGCCAATATGTCCAGTTCGTCCGCGCCCATCTCGATCGACCCGGCCATGGCGGCGGCACTGCCATCCATCGCATAATGGTCCGACAGATGGCGGTCGAACTGCGGCGCCTCGACAAAGCGCACGTCGAAGCTGCGGGCGAGATGACGGCGCACCTCCAGCAGCACGCGCGGATCGCTGCCCTCGCGCACCGCGATCGACAGTCGCTCGCCATCCTGCGGCAACATCACCACGCCATGCTTGCGGGCAAAGCCATAGGGGATATCGACGGGCCGTGGCGGAAGAACCGACGGCAATAGCGCCCCTTGCTCCAGTTCGCTCACTTCTTCTCTCCGCTTGGCGGCAGGTCGACCGGGCGGACGACGCCGCTCGACTGCCGCACCGTGGGTTCGATGACCTGAACCTGCCCCGGGGCGGGCGCAGTTGCCGGCGCCCCGGCCTGCGGCTCGACCACGACATCGCCGGGCTGCGGCGCGATCGGCGGCTGCGCGCCCATATAGTCGCGCACCAGCTCGTCGATGGTCGGCTCGCTGTCGGGGCTGCGCTGCAACTGCATGCCGCGCACATAGCCATAGCGCTGCTGGGTCAGGCGCTGGGCATCTTCCTTGGTCCGCAGGATGGTCGGCCGGATGAAGACCATCAAATTGGTCTTGGTCCGGCTCTTGCTGCGCGACTTGAACAGCTCGCCAATGCCAGGAATGTCGGACAGCAGCGGGATGCGCTCGATCGTCTTGCGCTCATTGTCATCGAGCAGGCCGCCCAGCGCCAGTATCTCGCCGTCATCGACCGTGACCGTGGTCTCGATCTCGCGCTTGTTGATGATCAGATCGCTGCTCGAATTGCTGACCGGACCAGCCACGCTCGACACTTCCTGCTTCAGGAACAGCTTGATCGCGCCGCCGGTGTTGATCTGCGGCTTCACCTCCAGCTTGATGCCGACATCCTGGCGCTGGACGGTTCGGAACTGATTGTCGAAATTCTGGCTCAGCGCCTCGCCCGTGGTCACCGGCACCTGCTGGCCGACGAGGATAGACGCCTTCTGATTGTCCAGCGTCATCACCGATGGCGTCGACAACAGGTTGCTCTCCGTATCCGACTTCACCGCATTGATGATCGCGCCGAAAATGCCATTCTTGCCGATCTGCGTCCCAAGGCCGCCAATGATGCCCGATGCGCTCGACAGGCTGTTGACCGCCGCCTCGGTCAGGCTGCTGGCAAGGTCGCTGTTGGTCTGTGTCTCGGTCGTGGTCGTCGTGCCGTCGGCCGCCACCACCGTCGTCTTGCTGGTGCCCAGCTGGGTCGCGCCATAGGCGCCCGCGATCGTCAGCAGGCTGGGCGAGGCATTGCTGTAATTGGTCGCGGCAAAGCCGGTCGATGTGCTGCCGAGCAGGAACTGCACGCCCAGCTTCTTGGCCGCCGCGTCGCTGATCTCGACGATGATCGCCTCCACCAGCACCTGCTCGCGGCGGGTGTCGATCTGGCGGATGGTTTCGCCCAGCATGCGCTGCACGTCGCTGTTGGCGGCGACGATCATCGCATTGGCGCCTTCATAGCGGGTGACGATCGCCGGGCCACGGGTGGAAATGCCGCTGCCACTCGATCCGCTGGAGCCTGCCGCGACCGGTGCTGCCGCGGCGCTGGCCGGGGCCGCGCCGCCACCAGCACCGCCGCTGGTGCCGGCCGCCGGGACCGACGAGGTGACGGGCGTGCTGCTCGACTGGCCGATCAACTGCTGCAACACCGGCAACAGCTTCTCCGCATCGGCATGTTCCAGCCAGTAGACGCGGATTTCGGTGCCGCTCGCCGCCTGTCGATCCAGTTCCCGCGCCATGTTCGCCAGGCGGGTGACGGTATTCACATCGCCGCGAATGGCGATCGCATTGCTGCTGTCGATCGGCACCACGCTGGCGGCCGCCGGCGCACCATTCTCGCCGCCGCCGCCGCTCTGCACCAATGCCTGCAGCGAGGTCGCAATCTCGCGCGCACCGGCATTTTTCAGCATCACCATCTGGGTCGAACTGGTGTCCCGGTCCACCCGCGCGATCACCTGGCGGATGCGGGCGACATTGTCGGCAAAATCGGCGACGACGATGCTGTTACCGGCGCGATTGGCCGTGACCGTGCCTTCCTTGCTGATCAGCGGGCGCAGCGTTTCCAGCACGCTCGCCGCATCGACCGACCGCAGGCGGAAGACTTCGGTGACGAAGCTGTTGCGGGTCGCCGCCCGGCCCACCGCGCTCGGCTGGCCGGCCGCCCCGTCCGCCGGCTGGATGCGATAGGCACCACCGGGCGCCGGGATCGCCACCAGCCCGTTGGCACGCAGCGTCGACAGCACGATCTCGAAATATTCCGACTTGGACAGCGGCCGGTCGGTCACCACCGACACTTTCCCCTGCACCCGGTTGTCGATGATGAAGGTGCGGCCGGTGACGCGCGCGGCATCCTGGATGAAGGCGCGGATATCGGCATCGCGCACGTTCAGCGTCTGCTGCGCCAAAGCCGGGACCGGAGCAGCCAGGACCAGCGCGAGGGCGGCGGAATATTTGAGGATATGTCTGGTCATTGGCCTTGCAATATCAGGTTGATCGGCACGGTAACGGCGCCGCGCTCCACGGTCAGGGACAGGCGTGCGCCGGGCACGATCTGGTTCTGCAATGATGCCAGGTCGCCGGCCGACCCGATCGGCTGGCCGTTGATCTGGGTCACGATGTCACCGGCCTGGAAACCGGCATATTGGAAACCCGGCCCCCTGGGGCTCAGCACCAGCCCGGTCACCCGGCCATTCTGGGTGCGCGGGAAAAAGCCGATGTCGCGCTTCACCGCGTCGGCGCTCGGTGCATCGCGGCCCGGCACCGGCGACGGCGCCACCTCGCCCTCGGGCGCGCTGCCCGGTCCGTCGGCTCGTCCGCCAATCGCCGGCGCAGTCTGCGACTGGTCCAGGAACACCTGTTCCTCCACCCCGCCGCGGTCGATCGTCACATGGTCGAAGGATACCGCCTTCAGCACCACGCCGGGCATGATCTCATCCCCCACGGCATAGCTGTTCTGGATGCCATCGGGCGTCGCCAGGATCGCCGATCCCTGCCCCGTGCCTTCATTCAGCCGCACGCCATAAAGGGTCAGCGCCAGCGAGGTGACGACGCCATTGCCGGCCTGCGGCGCGCCGGTGCGGAAAAAGGGATCGAAACTGGCAAACAGCGCCTGGCGCGCGCTGGCCGAAAGCAGCTGCGCCTGGCGCCCTTCCCAGGGGCCAAAGGCACCGACTGGTGTCAGCAACACCCATATCAGCCGGGCGAGCTGCAACGCCAGCACCGCCAGCAACAGCTTCTCGACCAGCCCCAGCCAGTCGACCGGCCGCGCATAGCGCCGCCACCCTTGCAACTTGTCGCCGAACGGCACACGCATGAGCCGAAATGTCCCCCTTGGTTCGCCCGCCTGCTAGGCAACTGTTCTTACTGCTAGATGACGTTTATGTTACCATAATATGACATCGGACAATGGGGCCGCGACGATGCTTGCATTTCATGGGTCGAGCGATAGCTAGAGCAACGGAAACCGGCGCCCTGCGCCGTCATTCGCGGAAATGCCCATGACCTTGTCCGACCCGATCCTGCCCCCGCCACCCGCCGCGCCCGACGCCGATCCGGCCTGGATCGCCAGCCATCCGCGCGTCCAGCGGGTGCCCAGCAAGGATCTCACCCTTTTCATCCAGCGTGATTTCCTGAGCCTTGAGGAATGCGGGCAGGTGATCGCGCGGATCGATGCGGACCGTCGGCCCTCGACCATCGCTGACGCCAATGGCGACGGCTATTTCCGCACCAGCGAGACCTGCGACCTCGACCATGACGACCCGTTCGTCGCCGCCCTCAACGCGCGCCTCGACGGTTTTGCCGGCATCGCCACCCCATATGGCGAACCGATCCAGGGCCAGCGCTATGGCGTGGGACAGGAATTCAAGGCCCATACCGATTATTTCGAGCCCAAGGGCGCGGACTATGCCAAATTCTGCGCGGTCGCGGGCAACCGCACCTGGACCTTGATGGTCTATCTCAACAAACCCGCCGCCGGCGGCGCCACCCGCTTCACGAAGATCGGCAAGACGGTACAGCCTGAAGCGGGCAAGCTGCTCGCCTGGAACAACCGCATCACCCCCGACCGCTTCAACCCCGCCAGCATCCACCACGGCATGAAGGTCCGCAGCGGCGTCAAGCATGTCATCACCAAATGGTATCGCGAACGCCCCTGGGGCTAAGGTCGCGCACGGCGGCTGGAATGGGTCCAGGCTGTGTGGAAACGTCTTCTCCGTCGTGGTTGATGATGTCGTCCAAGGCCAATTTTGCGCGACGTTGTCTTAGCGGGCGATTGTACTCAGCAGGTTTCGTGTTCCCATGATGTTGAGGACGCGAGCGACGTTGTAGGCGAGGACGTGGAGCACCGTTTCGGTGGAAACGCGCGGTTTAGTTCTGGTGAGGAAAACGGTGTCGCCCATTCGCGACTTGAGGGTACCAGCGGCCGGATTGGCATCGAGCCGGTGCTATACGCCTCGATTACATCTTCATGCTCCCATCGGGAGACACGCCGCTCCTTGCCTGGCGTACAACGCGATTTGATCGCGCAGGTTTGACAGGTGCTGGCCCAGTAGCGATTTATCTTTAGAACTCTTTCCTCACTCTGGAGACGGTTTTTCAGCATTTCTCCCGCGGGGCAGCGACAGACATCCTGCTCGGGCACATAGACAAAATCGGGCTTTCCAAAGCGCCCTTCATATCTGGCTCTTGAGGTCTGTGGCTTTGGCAGAGCGGCGGTGACGCCAGCCTGTTCGTTGGCGAGGATCTGCTTGCCTGAAAAATAGCCACGATCGGGCACGACATCGAGATGATCCACTCCCAGGACTGTCTTGATCGTTGTTGCCATGCCGCTCAGTTGAGCCCGGTCGCTGCCGACATTCGTCACTTCATCGGCAACGATGATGTGGTACTCTGTATCCACCGCGACCTGGACATTATACCCGACCATTCCCGTCCCACGACCGCTTGTCGCCATGGAACGAGGGTCAGGATCAGTCAGTGAGATCTGCTGATCCGGCGCAGCCAGCAGCTACTCCTCCAGCCCATCGAGACGTTTCATCTCCTCCTCAAGCCTGGCAATCTTCTCCTTCAGGCGATCCGTTTTTTAGGCAAGGACAGCGGTTGGCTCCTGCCGGTCCACCAAGGTGAAGATCGCATGAAGGCAAGCTCTCCACGCGTGCGCGGCAATCGCGCCTGGCAGAAGGGGCCTGGTGGACCAGGACAAGATGGAAATGGTCGCGGATAAATTGCGCGAGTGCGGCCAGCGGGGCAGCGACGGCTGCCCTGTCGAGGCTCACGCGCACTTCGACGCGAAGAACCGGCTCCGCCGTATCCACACCCGTTATGCCAATGGCTGGCGAGCAACGCTGGTGATCCGCGTCGACGGTTCCTATTCGCTGAGCCAGGCGGTCAAGCTGGTGAGCGAGATCAAGGGTGCACTGCCGGCATGACAGACGTCGCCCTCTTCTTCGACAATGACGCTTGGCAACGCCGATTTGAACAAGGCCGACACCGGCCAGTTGCTCACTGCCATATTGGCCATCATCGACCGCACCGTCAGCGTGACGCTCGGCGCCACCGGCCAGATCGCGATCGCCGGCCTGGTGATCAAATGGGGTGGTATGCACACATTATTGGGAGAAGGCGGCTATGAGGTGAACTTCACGCTACCGTTCCCGGCGGGCTGCTACCGATTGTTCCCGGTTGCCTACAATGGCTTGGTCGGCAGCGAGGCCGATCTCTGGGCGCAGAGCGGCGTTACCTACGCGGATAGCGGCACCGTGATCTTTCAGGGCGTGCTCGCCGGTAAGTTCTGCGATGGCTTCGACTGGATCGCTATCGGGCACTGATTTTGAGAGGCCGCTCAGACGCCTCCTACGGCTCTTTGAAAATGTGAATGATCCGTCCTATGCCGCATTGCTGCTATTGGCATGGGGCGGAAATGGCGATGGGAATTGTGCTCAGTTTGAGTATTTGTCGGCTGGAGTTGATCGGCCGATCTCACCAACGGCCACAATGCCGACCTCGTCATCCTCGTCGTCCGCACCGATCCTGTGGAGCAGGGGCGAAGGGAATTTCGCTGTTGCTGGAAGCGGATCGGCCAGGCTTCCAGCGCGGCCGCAATCTCGACAAGATCGGCCAGCATAGCGCGGACACGTCGGAGCTGTTCTTCGACGACGTCCATGTCCCGCTGGTCAACTGCCTGGGCGCTGAGGGTGAGGGCTTTGCCTATCTGATGAACAAATTGCCGCAGGAACGGCTCTCGATCGCAATCGGCGCGCAGGCTGCCGCCCAACGCGCTTTCGACGAGGGATTGGCCTTCGTTCGCGAGCACAAGGCCTTTGGCCAACGCATCCTGGATTTCCAGAACACACGTTTCGTCCTCGCCGACCTTGCTGTCAAATTGCAGGTCAGCTGGGCCTATCTCGACTGGACGATCCGCCGTCATGTCGTGGGCGCATTGACTCCGTCTAAAGCCTCCGCCGCCAAGCTGTGGCACAGCGAATTGCAGGGCGAGATATGCGACGCCGCGCTGCAACTCCATGGCGGTGCGGGCTATATGAAAGAATATCCCATCACCCACCTTTGGCGCGACGCCCGTGTGTCCCGCATCTATGGCGGCACCAGCGAGATCATGAAGGAGGTGATCGGCCGCGGCCTGTCCTAAGCCGAAAATCCATACACCCAACATCATCCCCACCGGATACCATGTCCGCTTACCTGACATGCTCCCACGCCATGAATTGGGAAAGCGCACATTGCGCACGGCCTTTACCTCAGCCTGCGGATCGGTCAGCCTTGGTTCGTCATGCGCGGCGAAGGGGACGGCGGATGCGGTTGGGTGGAGCGGCGATAATCGGGGCTGCGGCGTTGGTCGCGACGGGGCTGGGCGCCGCGCGTACGGCCTGGCGCTGGCCTGCCCTGCCCGCTGGCGTCGCCGCGCCTACCGTCCCGACCGACAATGGCATGAGTGCAGCGAAGGTCGCGCTCGGGCGCCGGCTTTTCTATGATCGGGGCTTGTCTGCCGATGGCAGCATGGCCTGCGCCGATTGTCACCAGCAGGACAAGGGCTTTGCTGACGGCCTGACCACCCATCGCGGCGTGATGGGCGAAATGGGCGTGCGCAATGTGCCCGGCCTTGCCAATGTCGGCTGGCGCAGCGGCCTGACCTGGACCGAGGCGGGGCTGGCCACGCTGGAACAGCAGGCAATGGTGCCGATGACCGGGACCAAGCCGGTCGAAATGGGGCTGGGACAGGATGATGCAGGGCTGGCCCGGCGGATCGGCGCCGATCCCTGCTATCGCCGGATGTTCGCAGCGGCGTTCCCCGGCGACCGAAGCGACGTCGGCTTTGCCAAAGTGACGGCCGCCCTTGCGACCTTCCAGCGGACGATGATATCCTTTGGCAATGCCCATGATCGCGGTGCGCTGTCGCCTCTGGCCGCACGCGGGGCGGCCCAGTTCAAGGCGGCGGGCTGCGCCGATTGCCATGCGGGACCGGACTTTACCGACAGCAAGACCCATTATGTCGGCACCAGCGCCCCGCGCGAGGCCGATAGCGCGGCTTATGGCGGAAAGCCCCCGCCGCTGGGTTTCGAGCCGCCGCCTGAACAGTTTCGGACGCCGTCGCTGCGCAATGTCGCGGTTACCGGCCCCTGGCTGCATGACGGCCAGTCGCCGACGATCGAATCGGCGATCCGCCGCCATGCCGCGCCAATGCTGGTCGATGTCGACATGCCTGCCCTGCTCGCCTTTCTCGAAGCGCTGACCGACCATGATTTCCTGAACAATGCCGCGCTGGCCCGGCCGGCCGCGACCTGCGCCATCCCCGCCTGAGCCTGCCAGGCTGAGCCTGCCCGGCTGAGAACGCCCGCCGCTCGGCGGACAAAAAAAGGGCCAGCCCAAAAAGGGCCGGCCTTGATAAGTTTTAGGAGAGGATGCCTGAAAGGCCTGCCCTATGTGCAGCGCAGCGCGTTCTTTCGCAATTGCGAAAGGCAGAGGCATCGTTGCAGATATTGCAACTTCGTTACCGCTGGCGCGATGGAACAGGAAAACGCCCGACATCCTGATCGATGCCGGGCGTTTCAACCATTTGTTCTGTAACCATTTTATGGAGGACTGCATCAGTCCTCCAGGTCATCTCAGCGCGTCAGCTTCTTATAGGCAAGCGCGGTCGGGCGATCCGCCGCATCGCCCAGGCGACGACGCTTGTCTTCCTCATAGGCTTCAAAATTGCCCTCGAACCATTCGACATGGCTGTTGCCTTCGAATGCGAGGATGTGGGTCGCCAGACGATCGAGGAAGAAACGGTCATGGCTGATGACCACGGCGCAGCCGGCGAAATTCTCGATGGCTTCTTCGAGCGCGCCCAGCGTTTCGACGTCAAGATCGTTGGTCGGTTCGTCGAGCAACAGCACGTTGCCGCCCTTCTTCAGCATCTTGGCGATGTGAACGCGATTGCGCTCACCACCCGACAGCTTGCCGACATTCTTCTGCTGGTCCTGGCCCTTGAAGTTGAAGGCGCCGACATAGGCGCGCGTCGACATGTCATGGCCATTGACCTTCACATAATCGAGGCCGTCGGACACTTCTTCCCAGACATTCTTCGACGGGTCGAGATGGTCGCGACTCTGGTCGACATAGCCCAGACGCACGGTCGAGCCGATATCGACCTCGCCGGTGTCGGGGGTTTCCTGGCCAGTGATGATGCGGAACAGGGTGGACTTGCCGGCCCCGTTCGGACCAATCACGCCGACAATGCCGCCCGGCGGCAGCAGGAAGGACAGATCCTCGAACAACAGCTTGTCGCCATAGGCCTTTGAAATGCCCTTGAACTCGATCACCTTGCCGCCCAGACGCTCGGGCACCTGGATGACGATCTGCGCCTTGCCCGGCGTGCGGTTATTCTGGTTGGCGACCAGTTCCTCGAACTTCTTGATACGCGCCTTGGACTTGGTCTGGCGGCCCTTGACGCCCTGACGGATCCACTCCAGCTCGTCGTTGATCGCCTTCTGGCGGCCGGTCGCCTCGCGATCTTCCTGTTCAAGGCGCTTGGCCTTCTTCTCCAGATAGGTGGAGTAGTTGCCTTCATAGGGGAAATATTTCCCGCGATCGAGTTCCAGGATCCAGCCGACGACATTGTCGAGGAAGTAGCGGTCGTGGGTGATCATCAGCACCGACCCGGCATATTCCTTGAGGTGGTTTTCCAGCCAGGTGACGCTTTCGGCGTCAAGATGGTTGGTCGGTTCGTCGAGCAGCAGGATGTCCGGCTTCTGGATCAGCAGGCGGGTGAGCGCGATACGGCGCTTTTCACCACCCGACAGGCTTTCGACCGACCAGTCCGACGGCGGGCAGCGCAACGCTTCCATCGCGATTTCGAGCTGATTGTCGAGCGTCCAGCCATCGGCGGCGTCGATCTGCTCCTGCAGCGTGCCCATTTCCTCCATCAGCGCGTCGAAATCTGCGTCTTCCGGCGGATCGGCCATGATCATGCTGATCTCGTTGAAACGATCCAGCTTGTCCGCCATCTCGCGGGCGCCGTCCTTGACATTCTCCAGGACATTCTTGGTCGGATCGAGCTGCGGCTCCTGCGGCAGATAACCGACGGTCACATTCTCGCCCGGCCAGGCCTCACCCGAAAAGTCGGTGTCGATGCCAGCCATGATCTTGATCAGGGTCGACTTGCCCGCGCCGTTCGGGCCGACGATGCCGATCTTCGACCCGCGATAGAATTGCAGATTGATGTTGTTCAACACCGGCTTGGGCGCGCCGGTGAAGGTCTTCGTCATGTTCTTCATGACATAGGCATATTGCGATGAGGCGGACATGGGTTCGCGCAGCTCCAAGGGTATGAACAGGAAATTTGCGCCGAATTAGCCGAGGCGGAAGCCATTGGCAAATGGGGTATGTCTGAGTAAGCCTTCAGCCATGCAGAAAATCCGATCGGGCCAGCTCGCCGCCCTGCTCCTTGGCAGCATCCTCACCCCCGCTCTGGTCCAGGCCGCCCCGGCCAGTGACGCAGCGATTCGCGAAGCCGCCCTGAAAGATGATGTCGCCTGGGACATCACCGAGGGGCTGACGACCGAAGTCGGTCCGCGCCCGGCCGCCACGCCGCAGGAGGCGCGCGGGCGCGAATGGGCCGCCGCCAAGCTCAAGGCACTGGGCTTCGCCAACGTCCGCGTCGAACCTTATAAGATGCCCTTGTGGGAGCGCGTCCATGACGAGGCGGCGATCATCGCCCCCTTCCCCCAGAAGCTGGTCGTCGCGGCGCTAGGTAACAGCGGATCGACCCCAGCGCAGGGGATCGAGGGTGAAATCGCCTATTTCCCGACCATCGCCGACCTGCAGGCCGCGCCGGACAGCGCGGTAAAGGGCAAGATCGTCTTCGTCAGCCATGACATGGTCGCCGCCCAGGATGGGTCGGGCTATGGCTATTATGGCGCTGCCCGTCGCCAGGGGCCGAGCATCGCCGCCAGGAAGGGCGCGATCGCGATCCTCGTGAAGTCGATCGGCACCGATCATCATCGCATCGCCCATACCGGCGTGCAGATGTGGGCCGATGGCGTGACGCCGATCCCGGCGGTCGCCGTCAGCGTGCCCGATGCCGAACAGATGGCGCGCATCGTATCGCGCGGCCAGCCGGTCCGTGTCCACCTGACCGCCGTGTCGAAGACCGCCAAGGACCAGCCCTCGGGCAATGTCATCGGTGAAATCCCCGGCAGCGATCCCAAGGCCGGCGTCATCGTCGCCGCCTGCCATCTCGACAGCTGGGACCAGGGCACCGGCGCGATCGACGACGCATCAGGCTGCGGCATCGTCGCCGCTGCCGCGCTGCAGGTCGCGAAGGCCGGTACGCCGCGCCGCACGATCCGCATTCTGTTCGCCGGCGCCGAGGAAGTGGGCGGCAATGGCGGCCGCGCTTATTATGCCGCCCATGGCAAGGAGCCGCATGCGCTGGTGCTGGAATCGGACTTCGGCGCCGACAAGGTGTGGAAGGTCGATTTCACCCTGCCCTCAGGCCACGAAGGACTTTCGGCCCGGATCGCACAGGGTCTGGCACCGCTCGGCATCGTGCCGAGCCGCGACAAGGCGCATGGCGGATCGGACATCGAACCGCTGGTCGAAGCCGGCATTCCGGTGATCGACCTGCAGCAGGATGGCACCCGCTATTTCGACATTCACCACACGCCCGACGACACGCTGGACAAGATCGATCCGGCGCAGTTGCGCCAGAATGTCGCCGCCTGGGCGGTAACGCTGAACATTGCTGCAAATGCGCCAGAAACATTGGGCATTAACTGAACTTTTATAGTAGAGAACGCCCCGTCGCGTGATTCTGCCGCTTCACCGACGTCAGAAAAGCATTGATTTGTGCAGCGCACACGTTAATGCGGGTCGCTCGCGTAGGGTCACATTTGTAACGTGCCAGACGCGGCATAATGCTATGGGAGCCGTACACAATGAAGAAGATCGCTGTTGTTTTCGCTTCGGCCAGCCTGATGGCCCTCGCCGCTTGCGGTGAGAAGCCGGCCAACGAAACCGCGAACGCTTCGAACGCCGTCGTCGAGAACGTTGTCGAAAACGCCGCCAACGCTGCTGACAACGCCGCCAACGCCGCCAACGAAGCTGCTAACGCCGCTAACGTTGCTGAGAACGTTGCGAACGCGCACTAATCTCTGCCACGGCGAGATTTCGAAGGGCGGGCCTATATGGTCCGCCCTTTTTGTTTGGCGAAAGGCCAACCGCACCCACCGACATCGGCACGAATATCCTCATGCTGCGGCGGTAGAGGGCCGATGACAGTTTGTCGGTCATTGGGATCGATCCAGGCTCGGGGCCATCGCGCAATGGCAGCAGGATCAGACACGGACGCATCTCGCGTCAAAACAAGATGAAGCGCCAAAAAGTTGCGTTTCGCGGGCCAAAATTCAGCCACAACGCGTCTTAGGATGGCCTGCTGTGCAGAGCCAAGTGTCGCACGGTGCGGCGAGACCAGAAAGGCTCGCCGCACCGTGCGCGATAATGAATGCTGTTAGAGAACGCTTTCGATCCAGCCCTTGAGCGCGCTCTTGGGCGCGGCGCCGACCTTGGTCGCGGCGACTTCGCCATTCTTGAACAGGATCATCGTCGGAATGCCGCGCACGCCATACTGGCCCGGCGCATCTGGATTTTCGTCGATGTTGATCTTGGCGATCGTGACCTTGTCAGCCAGCTCCTCGCTAATCTCTTCCAGGGCCGGGCCGATCATCTTGCACGGGCCGCACCATTCTGCCCAGAAGTCGACAAGCACAGGCTTGCCGGCGTCGATCACGTCCTGCTTGAAGCTGACATCGGTAACTGCCTTGGTGGCCATAACTGCAAACTCCTTAAGTTGGTCGATATCTAGGATGGCTGTGCCCGCTGCTCAACGGGTCACAGCAGCAAATATTGCTGCGTGGGCGAAAAGCCCGGCTTGTAGGGGGCAAGTTGCGCCGCCGGCAGCGCAATGAGCCGCGCCGCGCTGGTATAAAGCAGGGCCGCCTCCACCTGTCGGCCGGGAAAGATCACCGCCAGCGCGGCGACATAGGCCGCCATCTGCCGAAGATGCGCAACCGGAACCTCCTCCGCATCGCGTGGCGTCATCCGGCCAGTCTTGAAATCGACCAGTTGGACCCGGTCCGCCTCGACCCGCAGCCGATCGACCGTGCCGGCGATCACCGCCTCGCCAACCACCGCTGCGATCGGCGCCTCAGCGAGGGCGCCCGGCGCGAACAGGGAAGCGAAGTGCGGATCCTCGATCACCCGCAGCGTATGATCGATCACCTCCCGGCGCAGCGCAGCGTCCCCTACCCCCTGCTGCTCCAGCCAGCGCTCGGCGCCTTCGCGCCGCCGCTCGGCCGGCAGGTCGGGCAGGCGCTGGAACAGAGCGTGGAGCCAGCGACCCCGCTCTGCCGCCTGCCGCATCGCGGCGGTCGGCGGCGGATTGGGGACATCATCCTCGACCGGCGCGGAGGGCGCCAGCGGCCGGGGCGGACGCTGTTCGGCTGGTGCCTGCGCCCGAAGCCAATCTGGCTCAATTACTACCGGCTCGTCCTCGGCGCTTTCCGGCTGCGGCGCCCTGGGCGTCAGCGCCTCGGTCCCGCGCCAGCGGCGTCGGGCGCCCCATAGCGGATCAGCCTCCCAATCGCAGCCCATGTCGACCATCGCCGCATCGACCGCGCCATACCAGCTTTGCGGCTTCACCTCGCCCTTGGCCCTTGGCCCCAGCGATCCGGCAACGATCAGCTTTTCCTCGGCGCGGGTCAGGGCGACATAAAGAAGGCGCCAATGCTCTTCGCGCTCGATCGCGGCGGCATCGGCCGCGACTTCGCCGATCGGCCCGATCCGTTCCCCCTTGCGCGGCGCCAGGATCGGCAGGCCATTCCATTCCAGCGAATCCATGCGATTGCCGGCGTCGGGATCGAGACAGGCATCGGCCAGGATCACGATCGGCGCCTGCAGACCCTTGGCGCCATGCACGGTCAGCAGCCGCAGCGCATCGCCCTGCGCCGCCGCGTCGCGGACGATTTCCACCTCGCCCCGATCGAACCAGTCGATGAAGCGCTGCAGCGAGGGATGATCGTCCGCCTCGAAGCCGAGCGCGGCGTTCAGCAATTCCTCGATCGGGTCGGCGGCTTCCGCCCCCAATCGTTCGATCAGGCAGCGACGCCCATCCATAGGGCCGGACAGGATCGCTTCCAGATAGCGATAGGGAGTGGTGAAGTCGGCGTGCCCCAGCAACTGCCGAAGCGGCAAAAGTTGTGCGTCATCCACGCGCTGGAGCAGATGGCGCCAGAGGCCGCCCTTGCGCCCGATCGCCCGTTCCATCAACTCATCCTGGCTCCAGCCGATCAACGGCGACACCAGCAGGGCGGCGAGGTTCAGGTCATCGTCGGGCTGCACCGCAAAGCGCAGCGCGGCCAGCAGGTCGCGGACGGCCAATGGCGCATTCAGGCGGAGGCGGTCGATCCCCGCTACGGCTACTTTTTCCTCGTAAAGGCGCGCAACGATGAGCCGGGCCAGTTCGCTACGGCGACGGACCAGGATCATGATGTCGCCGGGGCGGACCGGGCGCCCCCGCGCCTCCAGCATCATCTTGTCGTCGATCCACTGCCGGATCTGGCGCGCGATCTTGCCGGCCAGTTCCCGCTCCTGATCGGCGACCCAATCCTCCTCGCCCTCGACATCGTCGGCCAGACCCGCGATCGTCGGCTTCCACAGCAACACTTCGCCGGGATGACGATTGGCACTGATGTGCCGTACCTCGCCTGCGGCCAAGCCCAGTGCCTGGACGCGCAACGTCGCGATCGTCCGGTCGACCAGATCGAGCACCGGCGGGGTCGAGCGGAAGCTGCGATCGAGCGACAGGTCATGGAAAGCTTGCCCAGCTTGCTCAGCATAATGGCCAAACACCAATTGCGCATCAGAGAATGCCTTGGGGCTGGTGCCTTGAAATCCGAAGATCGCCTGCTTGAAATCGCCGACCGTAAAGAGCGTCCGGACCTTTGCATCCGGTTCCCACTCATTGGTGAAAAACTCTTCGGTCAACGCCTGCACGATGCGCCATTGCCGGATGTTCGTGTCTTGCGCTTCATCGACAAGAATGTGATCGATCCGCTGATCCAGCTTGTAGCGGATCCATTCGGCAATCCCGTCTTGCTGCAGCAGCCCCGACGCCCGTTCGATCAGGTCATCGAAATCGACCGCGCCGGCGAGCCGCTTCGCCTCGTCATAGGCACGGGCATAGGCCCGCCCGGCATGGAGCGCGCGGGCCAGCAACGCGGCATAATCGGCTTGCAGCTTGACCCCGATCAGTTCGGCGCAGCGGGCATGGAGCCGCGCCGTCGCCTCGCCATAGCCGTCGATCGGCGGCACCCAGCCCTTGGCGGAGATGAGGTCGCCATCCGCCTTGGCCCAGGCGCCGTGCAGGTCGATCAGGGTCGAAGCACGCCCAGCGGGATCGCGCCCGCGCCAGGCGGCAATCCGGTCGCAGCGGTCCAATGCCCGGCCGGTGCCCCAGTCGGCGTTGGCCTGCGCCACCCATGCCAGGCTGCGCATGTCGAACACCGTGTCGCTGCATTGTTCCGCCAGCCAGTCGTCGATATCCCCTTCGGGCAAGCCCAGTTCGCGCCCCAGCCAGGGGCCGATATCGCCCGGCAATCCGCCCAGCGCGGACAAACGCCCAGCACAGCGCAACAGGAAATTCTCGGCCGCGCCCTCACCCAGCCGCAGGCTCAGCGCCTGCAAGGCGTCGATCAGGTCACCATCGGCCAGTTCCTCCGCGCGAATGACCATGTCGGCGAGCGTCTGGCGTGCCAGCACCCCCTGCTCTCGCGCGTCGAGCGGGCGAAAGCCAGGCGCCAGATCCGCCTCCAGCGGGAAGGATCCGAGTAATTGCTGGCAGAAGCCATGGATGGTCTGGATGCGCAGGCCGCCGCCGGTCGATTCCAGCACCTCGGCGAACAGGCGCCGGGCGCGATCGCGCGCCTCCGGCCCGCTCTCTTCGCCGAGCGCCTCCAGATCGTTGAACAGATCGGCTTCCTCGGCCTGAACCCAGGTGGCGAGCCGGTCATGGATACGGTCCGCCATTTCCGCCGCGCCGGCCTTGGTAAAGGTAAGGCACAGGATGTTTTCCGGCCGCACCCCTTGCAGCAGCAGGCGGAAGACGCGCGCGGTCAGCACATGGGTCTTGCCGGTACCGGCCGATGCCGAAAGCCACACATGAGCGTCGGGGGCAGCCGCCAGCGCCTGCACGCCGGCCAGCGGTTGCAGCGGACTGGAGCCTTTAGCCATCGTCGCGCCCATACCATTCCTCCAGCCGCATCAGCTGGTCATAATCGCCATAATTGGCCACTTCCGGATTGACCTGCGCGGCGAAGGGCGCGGCGCCGGTAAGCCAGGTTTCGGCCGCGTCGCGGAACTGGTCGTAGACGAAGGCGGTGAAATCGGCGGTGACGATCTTGTCGCGCTTGCCGATCGGATCGACCGGGCTCTCGCGATAGCCAAAGGCGTCGCCCTTCTTCGCCAGCGACCAATATTCAAAATTGCCAGCCACCCGTGCGCCCGCAACCCCCGGGAAAGCGCCATCGGCGGATTCCGCGATCAGGCCGAGCAGGCCCAATTGCAGCGCATAGCCGCCGCGCACCTGCCGTGCGCTGGGCGGCTTGCCGGTCTTGTAGTCGACGATGCCGATGCTGCCGTCGGGCATGCGGTCGATCCGGTCGGCCTTGCCGGTCAGCAGCACGCCGGCAATCTCCGCCTTGCCCTCGGTCTCCACCGCCAGGATATGACGGCCCGCGGCCTGATCCTTCGCCACTTCGGCCGCGATCCAGCGGATCGCCTCAATCAGGCGCGGCTGCCACAGGGCGCGGAGCAGCGGATGGACATCGGGCCGAGCGAACATGGCGCGGGCGCGCGCTTCGAGATCGGCCGGATCGCGACTGCCGCCCTCCGCCCAATGCTGCAATATCTCATGCACTGCGGTGCCGCGCCAGGCCGGGCCAGCATCGGCATCAACCGGATCGAGGCGATTGAGCTTCAGTATCCGGCGGGCATAGAAGGCGAAGGGATCGGCCTTGAGCCGGTCGACATCGGTGACGGGAATGCGGGTCGGCCGGGCGGCGAGCGGCGGCACCGGCGCGGGGCGCGCGGATGGCCGGTGGCTGGGCGGGCGATCGAGCGCGTCGGCCAGCAGGCGATAATGATCAGCCGATTTCCATTGCGGCCCCGCCATCGCCTTCAGCCGCAGCCAGAAGCGCGAGGCGATCGCCGGGCCGCCGCTGCCACGCCGGGCGCGGGTGATGAGAACTTGGCGCGCGCCCAGCGCGCTCGCGAAATCATGCGCGGCCAAGCCGATCCGGGTTTCCAGCCCCGGCAGGCCCAACTCCCGGCGGATGCGCGGCGCCAGCCAGGGATCGGGCGATGGCAGGCCCGGCCAGCTGCCTTCGTTGAGCCCGCCCAGGATCATCAGGTCCGCCTGCACCAGTTGCGCCTCGACCAGACCCAATATGGCGATGCGCGGATGGCCGCCCTGTGGCGGTCGCACCGACACGCCGCCCAGCATATGGTCGAGCAGCGCCGGCAGCGAGCGGATGTCGGCCTGGCGCGGCCCTTCGGTCGCGGCGGCTTCCATCTCGGCGAACAGGTCGGCGGCGGCATGGCCCTGATGCCCGGCCCAGAGCGCGTCATTGGTCAGCGCCCCGGCCTGTTCGCGCACGGCCGCCAATTGCCCCGCCAGATCGGGCGCGAGCGCGAAGGCGGCTTCCAGCGGCTCGAGCAGGTCGCGCGCCCAGGGCCACCAGGCGCGTGCCAGCGCCCGCAAATCCTTCTGCCGGTCCTCGCCCTCGCGCGCTTCCAATAGCAGGTCGATGCCGCGCAACCCCGCCTGCGGACGCGGCCCGCGCAGCAGCAGGTCGAGCTGGCGCACCCCCTCCAGCCAGGGCAGGCGCATCTCGCCGCGCATCACCAGCGGGTGCTTGAGCAGGGTCAGCAACGCGACCGGCGCGAAGCGCTCGGCAGCCGCCTCCGCCATCGCGATCAGCAAGGTGCCGGGCGGCAGGCGGGACAAAGGCTGACCGGCGGAATCGTCAGCCTCGATGCCCCAGCGGCGCAGATGAGCGGAGACGCGCACCGCCAGTTGCCGATCGGGCGTTACCAGCGCGGCCGTTCGCTCGGGCGTTTCCAGCGCCTCGCGCAATGCGATGGCGATGGCCTGCGCCTCTTCACCGGGCGTCGCCACTTCCAGCGCCTCGACCCCGGCCAACGACCGATCGGCGGTCTTGAGGTCGCGCCAGCGACTGGTCAGGCGCGGCGGCAGCATCGCGTTGGAAATATTGCGACCGCGCACGGCGCGCGCATCATGCTCGCTGCCCCAACGCCACTGGGCGACATCCTCGCGGCTCGCGCTCATGCGATCGAGCAGGCGTTTCAGCGCATATTGGGGATGGGTCTCATGTCCGGCAGCGCTACGGCCAGTCACGGGATCGGGCGGGAAAGGACCGATCGCGCCCCACGCATCCTCGTCCAAATTCTGGTCCAGGCCGGCGAATACCACCTGACCGTTGGGCAGTTCGCCAATCCGGCGAAGAAGCCCGGCGATCGCCGGGGCGGTCGCGCTGATACCGGCTGCGACAATGAAGCCCGGCGGTGGAACCTCGGCCCAGCGCGCGGACACCCGATCGAACAACCGATTGCGCCGATCTGCGAGGTCGATGAAGTCCAGTCGCGCCAGTTCAGCCGGCCAACGGGCGATCAGGATCGAGAAAAGGTCGAGCGACTTTTCCCAGTGGCTCGACAATCCCTCGACGAGATCGAGTTTGGACAGAGCATCGAGCGGCACCCGCTCCACCTGCATCTGGTCAAGCACCGCACCCAGTGCCTGCCCCAGTTGCAGCGCCTGGCCGGCATCGGCCGCGCCGCCGGCGTCCTGCACCATGCGCGCCAGGATCATCTGCCGCCGCATCGGCGGGATGGCGGCGGGAACCGCATCGCCTTCCCAGAGTGGGTCCAAGGCGCCGCCGACTTCCTCGCCCAGTTCCGGGTCGCCCAGCGCGACCAGACGGGGCAGCAGCAGTCCGCCTTCGGCCCGGCGGACGAATGCGTCGCTGACCGCACGCACGGCGCGGTTGCTGGGCAGCAGGACCATGCCCTGCGCCAGACGGACGGGATCGCTCCCCTGCTGCGCCAATATGCCGGCGACCAGCGCGTCGGCGAAGGCGCGATGCGCCGGGATGGTGTACAGCGCCGGCTTGGCCCGGTCACCCATGGGCGATCATCGACTCCACGACGGGAATGGCCTGCGGCGTGCCTACATCGAACCACAGCCCCTGATGCACCGCGCCATAGAGGCGCCCGGCCTCGATCGCACGGTTCCAGAAGATGTTCGTCGAAAAAACATCCGCCGGCGGATCGACCAGCAGGCTGGGCGACAGGATCTGCACGCCGGTGAAGACGAACGGCGCGACATGGGCGGTCTTGCGCCGGGTCAGGCGACCACCGGCATCCATGTGAAAATCGCCCGGACCGCTATGGCAATTGGCCCGCGCCAACGGCACCAGCAGCAGCAGCGCATCCATCCGTTCGGGATCCCAAAGCCGCTGCATCATGCCCAGCGTCTCTGCCGGACCGTCGATCCACAGATTATCACTATTGGCGCAGATGAACGGCTTGTCGCCGAGCAGCGGCCTGGCGTGGATCAGTCCACCGCCAGTCTCCAGCAGCTTGGCCCGTTCGTCGGAAATGCGAAAGTCCATATCCTTGCGCGTCCTGAGATGTGCCTCGACCGTGTCGGCAAGATAATGGACATTGACGACCACCGTCTTGATGCCGCCAGCCGCCATCCGATCGAGTGCATGATCCATCAGCGCCTTGCCGGCGACCTTGACCAGCGGCTTCGGCCGGGTTGCGGTCAGTGGCCGCATCCGCTTGCCGAGGCCCGCTGCCATGAGCATGGCGGTATCGATCATGCCTGCCCAAACTCCTCAAGCGCATGATGACGCTTATCGGCGGGAATATTGGCGTCGAACCAGGCCTTGACCGGCGCCAACGCCGGATGGGCAAGGTCGCGCTCCAGCAAGGCCCACATCCGTGGCAGATAGGACAGGTAGCGCGGCTTGTGGTCGCGCTTCCAAAGCCGCGTGAAGATGCCGATGATCTTCGCGTTGCGCTGGGCACCCAGTACCGCATAGGCGGCATCGAAATCGGCCGGCGGATTGGCCACTGCATGATAATGAGCCAGCATCGCCGCTTCCAGTTCCGGCGACACGTCGCGGCGCGCATCCTGGAGCAACGAGACGAGATCATAGGCAGGATGCCCAGCCAGAGCGTCCTGAAAATCCAGCAGGCCAAGGCCGCCCACCTCGGGCCGGTCGATCAGCATGATATTCTCGGCATGATAGTCGCGCAGCACGGTGACGACAGGACTGGCCGACTGCTCGGCGATCGGCAGCACCGCGTCCCAAGCTGCATGATAGGCATCGGCATCGACATCCAGCCCCAGCGCCGGGCAATACCATTCGGTCAGCAGCCCGACCTCGCGCTGATAGACCGCGCGGTCATAGGGCGGGACATCGGCCGCCGGCAGCGTGTGCAGGTCGGCCAGCAGATCGATCGCGCGGCGATAGACCGCCAGTTCGCCCGTTGGATCATCCTCGACATGCTCCTTCAGGCGCTCGTCGCCAAAATCCTCGATCAGGACCAGCCCCTGCGTCAGATCCTGCGCCAGGATCGCCGGTGCGGCAAAGCCCTGACCCAGCAGATGCTGGGCAATCGCGATGAACGGACGCGGATCTTCATGCGGCGGCGGCGCGTCCATCAGCACGGCTCGGCGGCCACCGTCGACCACGCGGAAATAGCGACGGAAGGAGGCATCGCCGGCGAGCGGAACGATGGCGGCGCCATCCCAACCCGCCTGCGTGAGGAAAGCGGGAGCGGTTGCGGGGGGGATCATATCTGTGACCATCGATCCGTCCAAGCGTCGGGCACGCGCGCTGTCAAGCGCCGTGCGCCATCCGGCTCGATCGTGATGGTCAAAAACAACGCATGCGACCAAAGCGCATCGCCCAGCCTGTCGGGCCATTCGATAATAAGCAGACTGTCCTGCAAATATTCATCCAGCGCCAGCTCTGCCGCCTCGTCCGCATCATCGAGACGGTAAAGATCGACATGCGCGACCGGCAGACGGACATCGGGAATGTCATAGGGCTGGACGATCGCAAAACTGGGGCTGGGCGCCTCCCCTTCCAGGCCAAGCCCTTCCAGCAGTCCGCGCGCCAACGTGGTCTTGCCTGCACCAAGGCCGCCTTCCAGGGCGACCACATCACCGATGCGGACATGGGCGGCCAGGCGGCGTCCCAGATCGAGCTGGGCGCCTTCGCCCTCCAGGATCATATCCAGTTCAGCCACGGGGCAGCTCGATCACGACCATCGTTCCCTGCCCCGGTTCCGACACAAGTTCGAAGGTGCCGCCATGGGCCTGCGCCAACTGCTTGACCAGCGGCAGACCGATCGTCGCGCGGGCACCCTTGCGGTTCTGTTCGGCACGGCTGATCGCATCGAAGATCGTCGCCTGCCGGGTCGCATCGATGCCGGGGCCATTGTCGGACACCACCAGGCGCGCGAGATCGGGGCCACCATCGCCATGCAGCAGCACCCGGGCGCCCGAACCGCAATAACGGACCGCATTTTCCAGAAGATGATCGACCGCCTGGCCGATCCGGCGTGCATCGCCCTGGATCAGCCCCAGCGTATCCTGCAGAGTGACGGCAAGATCGATCCCCTTGGCCGTCGCCTCGGCGTCGATCCGCGCGACGCTGGCGCGCACCAGCGCCGCCAGATCGACCTCGCTGCGTTCGATCGGCAAGGTGCCGGCTTCGCCCTGGGTCAGGTCGAGCACATTGTCGATCAGCATCGACAGCCGCCCGGTGCTTTGCAGGATGCCGTTCACATATTCGACCGCGCTGTCGCTGAGTTCACCGGCATAGCCCGCGCTCATCATCTCGGCAAAGCCGGCGATGGTCGTCAGCGGCGTGCGCAATTCATAGCTCATGTTCGTGACGAAGGCGGTCTTGACCTTGTCCGCCTGCTCCAGCGCCTCGTTGCGGTCGCGCAGCATCTGCTCGACCCGCCGGCTGTCGGTGACATCCAACATCGTGAACAGCGCATTGCCATCCGGTAGCGGAATGGCGGCAAATTCGAAGATACGACCGTCGGCAAAGCCGACATGGCCGACGCGCTGCTTGCGCTCGACCGTCGCCGCGCGGACCAGTTCGCGGACCAGATTGCTCTGCTGCGGCTTGGCAAGCCGGCTTTGCACGGCGCGCATCAGCTCATCAATGCGGGGATGCTTGCCCAGCGCCTCTTCGCTGATGTCCCAGATGGTGCGGAAACGACTGTTCCACAAATGCAGGCGCCCATCGGACGAGAAGACACCGATCGCCTCGAACAAATTGTCGAACGTCGCCGTCCGCACCCGCAGCAGCGTATCGCGCGCGCTCGACAATTGCACCTGCTCGGTCCGATCCTCGAAGATCAGCAACAGGCCGCCGTCGGGCAGCGGCTGGGCATAGACGCGCAAATGCGTGCCATCGACCAGCAGCCAATTTTCCTCCAGCGGATCGGGCGACAGGAACCAGTCGCGCCGCTCCGCCCGCCAAGCGGGAAAGTCGCGATTTTCCGGCAAGCGACGGGCGTCGCGCATCTGGTCGAGCACGCGCTCGAACAGCGGCGTGTCGGTCAACGCCTCTTGCTTGAGGCCAAACAGGCTGATGAACGGCTGGTTCCAGAAGCGCAGGGCGCGGTCGGGGCCGAAGCGTGCGACACCGGCCGACAGGCGATCAAGGAGATCGCGCTGGGCCGCTTCCAGACGACGATGCTCTACCCTGGCCTGTTCCAGTTCATGCTGGTCCATCGCAAAACCCGCAACGCCCGCCGGCCCCAGGGGCACGTCGACGACGCGCATGGTCCGCCGTTCGCCATCGATCGTCGCGGGAACGATCCGCGCGAGCGAGCCGCCCTCATCCATGGCTTGCGCGGCGGCATCCTGCGGGCTGAATCCGTTGACATTTTCGACCAGTTCGATGCCGTTCACGATGACATCATGGGCGCCGGGGCCATCGACCGCGCGCACATAGGCGCTGTTGACCAGGCTCAGGCGCAGGTCGGGAGTGCGATGCCACATCGGAAAAGGCGCGGCTTCGACCAGTCCCGCCAGCGCCTCCAGCGCTTCGCGCAGTTGCGCGACGGTCCCGCTCAGTGCCTGAATTTCGGCCTGGCTGTCGGTCGCGTCAAAGATCCACAGAACGACGCCGCCATTGGCCGCCAACCCCGGCCCGGCGGGCGCCCCGCGAACCAGCAAGGTTCTGGACGATCCACTGCCCCTGATCGGTAGGGAAAAGCTTTTGCCGGCCTTCTGCGCAGCGCCGATCTCGCGGCCCAGAGCGGCAGCGTCCGCCGGCTCAAGCCCGCCATCGGGCGCCGTCAATTCGGACACGAAGGTCGGAACACGATCACGGCCCAGCCATTTGCCCAGCCGGTCGGCCGCCTCCATCCGACCATCGGGGTGAATGATGACCGGCGCAGCCGGTGCCGACGCCAGCAGCGTCGTCAGCCGATCCAGCTTGCCCTGCGCCTGCATCCCTTCGCGGCGCATACGCTGGCCCGTGACCAGCGCCCATATCGCAGCCCCCAACCAGCCAGCCATCACCGTGCCCAGCAACAAAGTGGCAAGCGGGCTCACAGACCCCATTGCGCCATTCCCATCCCATTCGCGACCAGTTGTTTATCGTTCATACAGACCAATGGCCATGGGCCTATCGCAAGTCTGCGACGGCGGGAAGCGTCCAGATATGGTGAATGCCCGGCACAGCATGGTCCGGGCATCAGATAAGGTAAAAAGGGGGAGGATGGCCCTCCCCCTTTTCCTGCATTAGTAGCGGTAATGGTCCGGCTTGAACGGGCCTTCGACCGGCACGCCGATATAGTCGGCCTGGCGCTGGCTGAGCTGGGTCAGCTTCACGCCCAGCTTTTCCAGATGCAGCGCGGCGACCTTTTCGTCCAGATGCTTGGGCAGGACATAGACGTCGTTGCCGTAGGTCTCGCTCTTGGTCCACAGCTCGATCTGAGCCAGCGTCTGGTTGGTGAAGCTGGCCGACATCACGAAGCTGGGGTGGCCGGTGGCGTTGCCCAGGTTGACCAGGCGGCCCTTCGACAGGACGATGATCTTCTTGCCATCGGGGAACTCAACTTCGTCGACCTGCGGCTTGATCTCGGTCCACTTCATATTGGCGAGGCCGGCAATCTCGATCTCGCTGTCGAAGTGACCGATGTTCGACACGATCGCCATATTCTTCATGGCGCGCATGTGATCGACGGTCAGGACGCCTTCGTTGCCGGTCGCGGTGACGAAGATGTCGGCGCGCGGCGCCGCTTCTTCCATCGTCACGACCTCATAGCCTTCCATCGCGGCCTGCAGCGCGCAGATCGGATCGACTTCGGTTACCAGCACGCGGGCGCCGCCATTGCGGAGCGACGCGGCAGAACCCTTGCCGACGTCACCGAAGCCGGCGACGCAGGCGACCTTGCCGGCCAGCATGACGTCGGTGCCGCGACGGATCGCGTCGACCAGCGATTCCTTGCAGCCATAGAGATTGTCGAACTTCGACTTGGTGACGCTGTCGTTCACGTTGATCGCGGGGAAAGGCAGCTTGCCCTTCTTCGACAGTTCGTACAGGCGGTGGACGCCAGTGGTCGTCTCTTCCGACACGCCCTTGATCGACTGGACGGTCTTGGTCAGGAAGCCGGGACGTTCCTTGAGAACGCGCTTCAGCACGGCGACGAAGATTTCCTCTTCCTCGTTCGACGGGGTGAACAGCTCTTCACCCGCCTCCACGCGCGCGCCCCACAGGGCGAACATGGTGGCGTCGCCGCCGTCGTCCAGGATCAGGTTGCAGACGCCGCTGTCGTCATTGTGCCAGTCGAAGATACGCTCGACATAGTCCCAATATTCCTGAAGGCTTTCACCCTTGATCGCGAAGACCGGCACGCCCGACGCGGCGATGGCGGCGGCGGCATGGTCCTGCGTCGAATAGATGTTGCACGTCGCCCAGCGAACCTGCGCGCCCAGCGCGGTCAGCGTTTCGATCAGCACCGCAGTCTGGATCGTCATGTGCAGCGAACCGGTGATGCGCGCCCCCTTGAGCGGCTGCGACGCGCCGAACTCGGCGCGCAGAGCCATCAGGCCGGGCATTTCGGTTTCGGCGATCTCGATTTCCTTGCGGCCAAAAGCGGCAAGACCGATATCGGCGATCACATAATCCTGCGCCTTGTCAGCGGGTACGGTGGCCACGAGCCTGTCTCCATCATTAGAAATTGACTGGCCGCCGGCATAAGGAAGGCGGCGGCGATGGTTGGGCTTTACCAATCGCCGCCGAGCATGGCAACTCGATATAAAGTTTTCTTTATGTGTCAGTTGGCCGGTCCGCGAACCACCGCAGGCGGCTGACGTACCGCCCCTTCCGCCAGCGCCATGGATCGGCCGGCCAAACCTCCACTGACATCCTCATCCGCCAGCAGGTCGTTCGCCAGCGCGATCGCCATGTCGCATTGGGGCGCATCGATCCGCGGCGTTATGCCGGCAGCATCCGACAATTTCCAGATCGCGGCCCGATTGGCCGGCACCGCGTTGGCCGCCGCCTGGATCGCCTGAAGATCCCGACATTCCAGCCCGCCGGCCCCTGCGCCATAGCTGTTCGCCAGCATGATGACATAATCATCATAGGCGTCGAGGCCGCCTTCCAGACCCGCAACGTCCGCGAAATGGCTGCGCAGTGCGTCATTCACCTCGACCAGCGCCACCCGCTTTTCGCGTACGAACTGGTTATAGGCGGGTAGGAAATCATAGGCGCTCGTGTTGCAGCGCAGCGCCGATACCATCAACATCATCTCGAAATTGCGGACCTGGGCCGCCTCCACATGATCCTTCTTCCAGCAGGTCGCCGCCGACGCCGGCGCGAGCGGCATCGCTGCGGCAAGCGCCGCGCAGATAATCTTCTTCATGAAATAACCCCGCATTTTCCCCATGACGGAGAATGGGCGGGACCGATTGCCGCAATCTATCGCACTCTGGTTAAGGCGAATTTACCCTAAACGGTTCAGTTACGATAACAGAACAAGCGGCGGATGCGCATCATCATTCTGCCCACGCAACAGCCAGAAATCGACTGCGCAACGGATCAAAACCTCAGGCCGACCCGCCGCCACTCACCAGATGGGCCGAATCAATGCCCGCGGCGGCATAGGCTGCGCTCCATTTGCGATGCGCAGGCGTGTCGAACAGCAGGTCCACGCCACCCTCGGCCAGGAACCAGCTCTCGCCGGTCATTTCCTGCTCCAACTGCCCGGCCGCCCAGCCGGCATAGCCCAAGGCGACAAGATAACGGCTGGGGCCGCGCCCTTCGGCAATCGCCTTCAATATGTCGAGCGAGCCGGAAAGCCCCCAGTTCGGGCCGGACTGCACCATATCCTGCCCCGCCCAATCGAGCGAATGCAGCACGAAGCCCCGCCGCGGTTCCACCGGCCCGCCCTTCAGCACCGGCTGGTCGGGAATAGCCGAGCCATCGATATCGAAACTCTGGAGCAGATCGCGCAGCCCGATCCCCTCCACTTCCTCGCTCAAGGAAATACCCAGCGCCCCATCCTCGTCATGCACGCATAGCGCGATCACAGAATGGTCAAAGCGCTCATCCTCCATGCCCGGCAATGCCAGAAGGAAGCGGCCGCCATAGAAGCGGGGATCAGTCATGCTTTGGAATATAGGCAGAAACGCGCAAATGCCAATTGGCAGCCACCGTATCCAGGGGGCATCATGGCATATTCCACCGCCGCGCCCTTGACAGGCGGCGCACGAGCAACGAACTCCGCGACGCCACAGGCCAGGAGACAAGATATGACCATCGCCAAGGGTGACCGCCTTCCCAGCACGACCTTCACGAAGATGACCGAAAACGGCCCCGAGCAGGTTGTTTCGGACGATTATTTCGCGGGCCGCACCGTCGCCCTCTTCTCGGTGCCCGGCGCCTTCACGCCGACCTGCTCGGCCAAGCATCTGCCCGGCTTCATCGAAAAGGCCGATGCCATCAAGGGCAAGGGCGTGGACGAGATTGCCTGCACTGCCGTCAACGACGCCTTCGTCATGGGCGCATGGGGCAAGTCGGCCGGCGCCGATGACAAGGTGACGATGCTGGCCGACGGCAATGGCAGCTTCGCGCAGGCCGTGGGCCTGACCATGGACGGCAGCAAGTTTGGCCTGGGCGAGCGCGGCCAGCGCTTCTCGATGATCGTCAAGGATGGCGTCGTCGAGGAACTGAACGTCGAAGCACCGGGCGACTTCAAGGTCTCCTCGGCCGACTTCATGCTCGAACAGCTCTGAATTTTTCCGGTCGCGCGCCCGGCCGGATCGGTCGGGCGCGCGATTGTTTCGCTGGCATCTTCCTTCCGTCACACAAGTGCGGTAGCAAGAGGTGATGACACAGAGCATCGGCACAGCGATCGTCGCGCAACTCGACGCCATCTATCAGACATCCATCGAAAATCTGCGGGAGGCCATGCGGGCCTATGCCCGCGACGGCAGCATCCCGCCGCCCGAAGCTCGGGCCGATCGGCGCTTCTGCTATCCCGAACTGCGGGTCACCTATCAGGATGACAGTCAGGCACCGCCGCCGGGCCGCTCCTTCGCGCGCCTGTCGAAACCCGGCCGCTATGTGACCACCGTTACCCGGCCCGCCATGTTCGCCGATTATCTCGCCGAACAGATCGACCTTCTGGTCCGCGACTATGGCGTGGAGGTCGAAACCGGCTTGTCGGATCAGCAGATCCCCTTCCCCTATGTCCTGGACGGACTCGACATCAATGCGCTCGACGGCACGCCGCCGACCGAACTGGCGCGCCACTTCCCGGCAACGGAACTGGCCGAGATCGGCGATGAGATCGCCGATGGCCTGTTCACGCCGGATGCCGAAGGGGACCGCCCGCTCGCCCTGTTCGACGGGCTCCGTACCGATTTCTCGCTGGCGCGCCTGAAGCACTATACCGGCACCCCGGCCGAGCATGTGCAGCGCTATATCCTGTTCACCAACTATCATCGCTATGTCGACGAGTTCGTGGACTGGGCCTGCAAGGAACTGCAGCAGCCCGGCAGCCGCTTTACGGCCTTGTCCGGTGCCGGTGGCGTCTATGTGACGCCCGAAACCGCCGATCCCGCGCAGATGATCGCCGACAGCGCCTGGCGCAAGCACCAGATGCCGGCCTATCACCTGATCGCGCCCGATCGCAGCGGCATCACGCTGGTCAATATCGGCGTCGGCCCATCCAACGCCAAGACGATCTGCGACCATCTCGCTGTCGTCCGTCCCGAAGCCTGGCTGATGATCGGCCATTGCGGCGGCCTCCGCCCCAGTCAGCGGATCGGCGACTATGTGCTGGCCCATGCCTATCTGCGTGACGACCATGTGCTGGACGAGATGCTGCCGCCGGAAATCCCGGTGCCGGCAATCGCCGAGGTCCAGGTCGCCATGGCGAGCGCAGCCGAAACAATCCTGGGTGGCGGCAATCCGGAGGATTTCAAGCGACGCCTGCGCACCGGCACGGTCGTCACCACCGACGATCGCAACTGGGAATTGCGCTATTCCAGTTCCGCGCTGCGCTTCAGCCTGTCACGCGCCGTCGGCATCGACATGGAGTCCGCCACCATCGCGGCCCAAGGTTATCGCTTCCGCGTCCCCTATGGCACGTTGCTCTGCGTATCGGACAAGCCGATCCATGGCGAACTGAAGCTGCCGGGCCAGGCCAATCGCTTTTATGAGGAGGCGATTGCCGGCCATCTGCGCGTCGGCCTGATGGCCTGCGAACTGTTGCGCCAGGAAGGCCCCAAGCTGCATAGCCGCAAGCTGCGCGCCTTCAACGAACCGCCGTTCCGGTAATATGGCGATTGCCGCGCTGCTGCCCGATCCCCAGGATCAGGCGGCGGCGCGGGATACCGTGACGCGGTTCTTGCCCTCGCGCTTCGCGGCATAGAGTGCCGCATCGGCCCGCGCGACCAGGTCGTCCAGTTCCCGATCATCCGGCCGCAAATCGGTGACGCCAAAGCTCGCACGCAGCAGCGCATGGGGCGCCTCGCCAAGGCGCAGGCAGCTGATTTCGACCCGCACGCGTTCCATCGCGTCGGCTGCAACCTCTGCACCCGTATCCACCATCAGCAAACCGAACTCGTCGCCGCCCAGGCGACCGACCACATCGCCACGCCGCACCGCATTGGTCAGCAAATGGGCATAGCCGCGCAACGCCGCGTCACCGGCCATATGGCCATAGCCATCATTCAGCCCCTTGAAGCCATCAAGATCACAAATCACCAATGAAACGGGCCGCCCTTGACGCCGGGCATTGGCGATCGCCCGCTCTGCCGCCTCCGCGATGCCCCGCCGATTGAGCACATTGGTCAGTGGGTCATGCATCATCTTCTGGCGCAATTGCTGGGCCAGGTCGCCCGCGACCACCAGCACAGCTGCCACGGCCGTGCCGACATAGACGGTCGGCATGAACAGCCCAAGGATCGCGCGATAAAGCTCCTTGCCTTCTTCGGGGCCTCTGATCAGGGCTGCGGAGGCGGCGAGTGCCAACTGCCCGATGGCAAAAGCGAGTAATATCACGAAAAAGGCGAATTCCGGTGGCGTGAAGGATCGGTTGCGCGGCCAGAGAGACAGGGCACTGACCGCCATCAGCAACCCGACATATGTCGGTATGATCATTCCCTGCATGATCTGGCTGCCCACCGGCCCGATCGCGATCGCCATTGCCAGACTCACCAGAATGGCCGGCACGGCAAAGGCGAATAGCTGCAAAGGCCGGCCCGAACGCTGGCGGATGCCGATGGCCAGCAATGATGCGCTGATGATGAGGCCGATGCCGGTCAGGATGAACAGCAACCGGCTTTGCAGGAAATAGCCGCCCGCGTTGGCGATCCACTGGAGGATGGCAACCGCATAGGATGCAGTCCAGGTGAGCACATGCTTCTGCCGGCCGAAGTGCAGCCAAGAGACGGCCATGGCGATTGTCATCACCAGGGCAGTACCGAAAAGCAGGGAGAGGATAACGGCCGGTGCGCTCATACACCGGCCATTTACCAAGTTTTACGGCGACTTACCAGCCGCAGGACTTGCCCTTATTCTGCTCCTTAAGCCAGCCCTGAAGGGGCGCGAAATAGTTGACCAGCGCCTTGCCGGACATTTCCCGGCTACCGGTGAAAGCCTGCAGCGCGTCGGGCCATGGCTTGGACGCCCCCATCTGCAACATGGCGTCAAGTTTCGCCCCTACAGCCTTGTTTCCATAGAAGGAACAGCGATGAAGCGGCCCCTTCCAACCGGACTGGCGACAGGCCGCTTCATAGAATTGGAACTGCAGCACGCGCGCCAGGAAGTAACGGGTGTAGGGCGTATTGCCGGGAATATGGAATTTGGCGCCGGCATCGAACTTGCTTTCGTCGCGCGTTACGGGCGGAACGATGCCCTGATACTGGCGGCGCAGGTCGGTCCAGGCCGACTCATATTGGGATTCCGGGATCGATCCGTCGAACACGCCCCAGCGCCATTTGTCGATCAGCAGACCGAACGGCAGGAAAGCAACCTTGTCCATCGCCTGGCGCAGCAGCAGGCCCAGATCCTTGTCGGTGCCCGGCACCTTGGCCGGATCGAGCAGGCCGATCTTCACCAGATAGTCGGGCGTGATCGACAGCGCGATGAAGTCGCCGATCGCCTCGTGGAAGCCATCGTTGGCGCCATCGAGATAGAGCGGCTTCTGAATATTATAGGCGCGCTGGTAATAATTATGGCCCAGCTCATGATGGATAGTGACGAAGTCGTCGCCATTCACCTTGGTGCACATCTTGATGCGGATATCGTCCTTGTTGTCGATATCCCAGGCCGAAGCGTGACAGATCACTTCGCGGTCGCGCGGCTTGGTAATCTGCGAACGATCCCAGAAGGTCTGGGGCAGCGGCGCAAAGCCCAGCGAGCTGTAGAAGCCTTCGCCCGTCTTCACCATCTTGATCGGATCGTAATTCTTGGCTTTCAACAGGTCGGTGACATCATAGCCCAGATCACCGGCCCCGGCGGGTGCGACGATATCATAGATATTTCCCCATTCCTGCGCCCACATATTGCCGAGCAGGTCAGCCCGGATCGGCCCGGTCCTTGGCTGGACGGCATCGCCATATTTCTCGTTGAGCTTGGTCCGGGTATAGCAGTGCAACTCGTCATAGAGTGGCTTCACCTCGGCCCAGATCTTGTCGGTCAGCTTGGCGAAATCACCGGCCGGCATGTCATATTTGGACCGCCACATCGCGCCGGTATCGGCAAAGCCCAGTTCCTTGGCGCCCTGGTTGGCGATCGTCACCAGCTTGGCATAGTCGCCCCGCATCGGCGCACCGACGTTGTCGTGCCAACTGACCCACATCTCCTTGAGCTCGTCCGGGTTGCGGTCCGTGCCCATCTTCTCTTCGATGTCGCTGCCGTTGATCGGCTGGCCGTTGAGCGTGCCCTTGCCTTTGCCATAGGTGGACTGCAGCTTGGTGGCGAGGTCGTTTAGCTGTTGCGATGCGCCCGGCGTGGTCGGCGCGGGCAAGGTCAGCGCCGTGCGCAGCAGCGTCAGGCGGCGGCTGGTCTCTTCGCTCAGGCCCGGCGCGGTCGCGAACTTGGCCGCCTCCAGCGCATAGTCGACCCGCATCGTCGTATCGATTGCGCCGAAATAGGACGCGAGCGCATCGGTATCGTCGGTGATGTAGGTCGCGTTGATCCAGGCGGCACGGCTGCTGATCAGCGACTGATCGAACAGCGCCTTCTCCGCCTTGGTCAGGAAGAATTCTGCCTCCGCCGCGGTCGGCTGCTGCGTGGCCGGTGCCTGCTGCGCCAGCACCGGCGATGCAACAAGGGCAGCCGCAAGCGCGGCGATCGAAATGGCGATTTTCATGGAACTTGGCCCCTCAGGTCTTCTTATGGGGCCAAGGTGGATTAGGCGGACGAGACAGTCAAGCGGTCAGGAAGTCGACCATCGCCTGGCCCAGTTCCTTGCGGGTGACCGCATTCATATGATTGCCCGGTATCTCGACATAACGGCCGTTGGGCAGCGCATCGACCAGTTCCTGCGCGATGCCGTTGTCCTGGTCGTCGGCGCCGCAGATCACTTCGGCCGGCTGCTGGAATCCGGCAATGGTCGCTTCGTCGGTATCGACGAAGGTATTGAGGATATGCAGCATCGCCACCGGGTCGCCCTTGGTGGTCTTGAGGAACGCCTCGGTCATCCACTCCGACGTGCCGCGTTCGAACGTGCCGAGGTTGGTCAGCACCTTCTTGTAATAACCGCCCTTGTCGAGCGTCCGGGTAAGCCCCCGCAGCCCCATGCCCGCCAGGATCACCCGTTGCGGGGTCGCGCCGCGCGCCAGCATCCGCACTGTCGTGCGCGCGCCCAGCGAATAGCCACCCAGATCATAGTCGGTCAGCCCCATCTGCTCGACCAGCGCCAGATTGTCGTCGGTCAGCGCATCGGCCGGATAGTCCGCCGCATCATGCGGCTTGCCGCTTTCGCCGTGGCCGCGCAGGTCCGGCATGATCAGGCGGAAGCCCGCCTCCACCAGCTTGGCTGCATGGCCGTAACGGATCCAGTTGGTCCAGGCGTTGGAGAAATAGCCGTGGATCAGCACCAGGTCGCGCCCTTGGCCCACGACATGCACGGCGATCGGCAGGCCACCCAGGCCCTTGATATCGTGGCGTTCGATCTGCAGGTCGGTCATTGTGCTGGTCCTTCGGGGCTTGGGGCCTCGCCGATAGGATTTCCGCTCCGGCGGCGCAAGAGCGCGATCAGGGCAAGGGCGCTGCCGATCTGGGCCGCTGCCATGTCCTTTTGCGGATCCCAGACATCGCCCTGTTGTCCATTATAATAATCGGCCGTCTCGCCGGCGGCGATCACCGTCAGCAGCCATTCGAAAATCTCGTAGAGCGCGCTGCCAAGGCCGATCGCTGCGAAGGCGAAGACCAGGCTCCAGCCCTGGCGCAGGCTGCCCTTGCGTCGCGCAACCTCCGCCACCGGCGCCGTCAGCAGCGCACCGAAGGCGAAATGGACGAGCCGGTCATAGGCATTACGATGGAGGCCGAGGAGGCTGGAAATATCATGGCCGCTGAGCATCCGCGCCCAATCGTCATAGGGCACATAGGAATAGATCCAGCGCGCACCGAAGGTGTGGAGCAGCAGGAACAGCCAGATGCAGCCGACCGAGCGGCTTGAAAGCGGCCAGCGCCTGAGAAGCCACGGCGCCGTGAGCGTCAGCAGCAACGTCGGCCCATGCTGCAACGGCGCGAGATCGGGAAAGGGCTGCGCGACATTGGCCAGCCCGATTGCCACCAGCAAGGCGGCGATCATCCGGCGCTGCGCGACAGGAAGAGCCTTCCACGTCGCGACAGCGCCGGAGATCATGTGCAGGCTCAGCCCTTCTTGAGGTGGCGACGGCCCAGCAGTTCAGCGATCTGCACCGCGTTCAGCGCCGCGCCCTTGCGCAGATTATCGCTGACGCACCACAGGTTGATGCCGTTATCGACGGTCGAATCCTCACGCACGCGGCTGATGAAGGTCGCGAAATCGCCGACGCACTCGATCGGGGTGATGTAGCCGCCGTCCTCGCGCTTATCGACCAGCATGATGCCGGGCGCCTCGCGCAGGATGTCCTGCGCTTCCTTCGCCGAGATTTCATTCTCGAACTCGATGTTGATCGCTTCGGAGTGACCGACGAACACCGGCACGCGCACGCAGGTCGCGGTCAGCTTGATCTTGGGATCAAGGATCTTCTTGGTTTCTGCGACCATCTTCCACTCTTCCTTGGTCGAACCATCGTCCAGGAAGACGTCGATGTGCGGGATCACGTTGAAGGCGATCTGCTTGGTGAACTTCTTCGGCTCGGCCGGGTCGCCGACGAAGATGTTGCGCGACTGCTCGAACAGCTCGTCCATGCCTTCCTTGCCGGCGCCCGACACCGACTGGTAGGTGGCGACGACGACGCGCTTGATCTTGGCGGCGTCGTGCAACGGCTTCAACGCCACGACCATCTGCGCGGTCGAGCAGTTGGGGTTGGCGATGATGTTCTTCTTCTTGTAGCCGTCGATCGCGTCCGGGTTCACCTCGGGCACGATCAGCGGCACGTCAGGGTCCATGCGATAGAGCGACGAATTGTCGATCACGACGCAGCCGGCCGCCGCCGCCTTGGGTGCATATTCGGCGGTCGGGCCGGAGCCCGCTGCGAACAGGGCAATGTCCCAGCCGGTGAAATCGAAATGTTCAATATTCTTGCATTTGAGTGTCTTGCCGGAGTCACCGAAATCAATTTCGGTGCCGGTCGACCGCGACGATGCAACCGCCGCAATCTCGTCAATCGGGAATTCGCGTTCAGCGAGAATGGTCAGCATCTCGCGGCCCACATTACCGGTGGCACCAACGACGACGACCTTGTAACCCATGACTTAACACTCCGCTCCATGCAGTATTGCGGGGTGGCGCATAGCGCAGTGACGCGATTTGTCCAGAAAGAAGGGCTATTGCCAAAGATAGTCAATGGATTGTCGCGGCGCGCAGACGCGGCTAGGAAGCCCATCCTTATTCAGTGTTCCTGGAACTGTTCTTGATGTCGTCGCTGACGTTACCCCCCCTGCCCGATCGCTGGTTTCACTCCTTCGCATTTCCCGATGGCGAGAAGGTCCAGGGCATCAAGCCGCTCGAACCGCTTCGGGGCGAAGCGGACCTGATTTTCAACCAGCCGATCACTGGCAAACGCATCCTCGACATTGGTGCCTGGGACGGATTTTTCTCGTTCGAGGCAGAACGGCGCGGTGCGGCCGAAGTGCTTGCCACCGATCATTTCTGCTGGTCTGGCGAAGGTTGGGGCGACAAGCGCGGGTTCAATTACGCCCATGCCCGCTTCGCTTCGTCCGTGCGCTCACTTGACCTGGACGTCCCACAACATCGGGTCGAGGAACTAGGCCAGTTCGACATGGTCTTGCTGCTGGGCGTACTGTACCATGTTACCGATCCCTATCGCGTTCTGGAAGCCGCCGCGGCCATGAGCAGCGACCATCTGGTGATCGAAACGGTCACCGCGCTTCGCCATGAGCCGGTTCCTGCCATGCGGCTGTTCACCGAATTGGAACTGGACGAGGATCCCACCAATTTCTGGGCGCCCAATATCCTGGCACTGCGCGAAATGTGTCGCCGCTTTGGCTATACACGCTTCCAGGTGCTGCCCGAAACGCTGGACAATCTGGGCTGGCGGCGCTGGGTCATGCCGTTCCGCCGCAAGGACCGCTATCGCCGGGCGATCTTCCACGCCTGGCGCTGACACCGATCGCGATCCATGCAAAATGGCCTCCCGCTCATTCCGAGCGGGAGGCCATTTTCGTTTGGGCAATCGTCAATCCTGGGGCGAAACGCCATGGTCGCGCAGGAAGTTCTCGATCGTGGTCCAGAGGTGAACGCCGATCTTCGGACCGCCCACCCGGTGCGTCTGCCCCGGATAGACCATCAGCTCGAACGGCACGGCCGCGCCCTGCATCTTGGCCATCAGCGCAGTCGAATTGTCGAACACCACATTGTCGTCAGACATGCCGTGGATCAGCAGCAGCGGGTCCTTGATCTTCACCGCATCATCGACCGCATCCGAGCCCGGATAGGCGCTGGGCTTGTCCTGCGGCTGGCCCAGATAGCGTTCGGTATAATGGGTGTCGTAAAACTCCCACTTGGTGACCGGCGCGCCCGAAACGATCGCGGCGAAGGTGCCCGGCGCCTTTTCCGCCAGCTTCAACGACATATAGCCGCCATAGGACCAGCCATAGGTGGCGATCCGCTTGGGATCGACGAAGGGCTGGGCTTTCAGCCATTCGACACCCTTCAGTTGATCGTCGACCTCGACCGTGCCCATGGCGTGATGGATCTGGTCCTCGAATGCCTTTCCGCGATCGGGCGTGCCGCGATTGTCGATCGAGAAGACGATCCAGCCCTGGTCGACCAGATATTGGTTGAGCGCGCCGGTCCAGATGTTCGTCACCTGGCGCCCGGCCCCCGGACCGCCATAATGGATCATGAACACCGGATAGCGCTTGCCTGGCTCCATCGGCGGGGTCAGCATCTTGGTATAGAGCGTGCTGCCATCGGCCGCCTTGACGGTGCCGAACACGGTTTTCGCATGGCTCGCCAGATAGGCCGCGTAGGGATGATCGCCCTTCAGCGCATTTTCCGAAATCCACTGCAACTGCTTGCCCGCGCTATCGGCCAGATAGACCTGCTTGGGCTGGTCGGCATTCTGGCGGGTGACGACGATCCGGCTGGCCGCACCATCCATCACCGCCTCGTTCCACCAACCCTTGGCGGTCAGCGCCTTGAGCGGGCCAGCCTTGGCCAGCGACCCGACATAGAGCTGCTGCTCCAGCGGCGTGTCGCGATTGCCAGTGAAATAGACCAGGCCCTTGCCCTCATCCACGCCGACAATGTCGCGCACTTCCCATTCGCCGCTGGTCAGCGCAGTCCATTTGCCGTTCCGGACGTGATAGAGATGGCCATGGCCGGTCTTTTCCGACCACCACAGGAAGCTGCCGTCGCTCAGCGGCGTGAAATTATTGCTGAGGTTGATCCAGCTTTTTGACGTTTCGGTGAGGACGATCTTTGCCTTGCCGGTCGCCGGATCGACCGCCAGCAGGTCCAAGCGCTTCTGATCGCGGCTTTCGCGCTGGACATAGAGGGTCTTGCCGTCCTTCGACCAGTCGACACGGGCCAGATAGACATTCTTGTCGGCGCCAAGGTCGACCTGCACCTGACCCGAACCGTCCGCCTTCATCACGAAGAGATCTACGATGGCGTTGGGCGTGCCAGCGGCGGGATAGCGCTGCTGATAGACCTTTGTGCCTTCGCCGCCGATCGCGGTGCGGGTAACGATGCCGACCGGGCTTTCATCGACCCGCGCGACCGCGATCATCGCATCGGTCGGCGACCACCAGTAACCGGTGCGCCGATCCATTTCCTCCTGCGCGACAAATTCGGACACGCCCCAGCTGACCGTATCGCTGGCACCCTGGGTCAGTTGCTTCTCGCTGCCGCTCATCGGCTTCACGAACAAGTTGCCGCCGCGGACGAAGGACACGAAACCGCCCTTGGGGCTGACCACGCCATTGAGTTCGCCGTCCGGCGTGTCGGTAAGGCGCGTTACCTTGCCGTCCAGTGCGGCAAGATAGAGGTCGCCATCGACCGGCACCAGAATGGTCTTGCCATCGGGCGACCAGTCATAGCTGGTGATACCGGTGCTGCCGGCGACCGAACGGTCACGCTCGCGCTGCATCTTCTCCGCTTCGCTCAGTTCCGCGCCGCTGCCGGCCTTCTTCGAATCGACCAGCATCCGCTCGGCGCCGGTGGCGGTGTCGATCGCCCAGAGATCGAGCCGCTCCTTTTCATCGGGGCGCGGCTTGAGCAAGGTCACCAGCTTGCCGTCGGGTGACAGCTTCAGCGCGCGCGGCTGCGGGCCGGCAAGATCGGGGCTTGCGAACACGCGCTCCAGCGTCAGCTTGTCCTGCGCCTGCACAGTGGTGGCAGGAAGCAGCAGCAGCAGGGCGCCCAGCGCAGCGCCGGCCTTCAGATATGGGGACATCATCATCCTTTCCGGGCGACATCCGAAAGGACGCCGCAAGACATGCCGATCGCTTAGCGCGATGCGATGGAAAAGATCAATCTGTTGGAAGAATATGTCCTGCCATGACCGGGGAGTCATGGTGGGCGCGACAGGGATTGAACCTGTGACCCCACCCGTGTGAAGGGTGTGCTCTACCGCTGAGCTACGCGCCCCCTGTAAGGAGGAGGCGGCCTTTGGCATCCGCTGCCGAACCTGTCAAGCATCGCCGCGCGGCTTTTGGGAAATTATCTCTGTCCAGCGCGTTCGGCCGCACTATAAATGCACCACCAACACCGATCAGAAAGTTCACGATCAATGCGTCAGACCGTCGGCCTCGTCCTTGCCAGCATGCTCCTGTCCGCACTCGCCGCCTGCAATACTGTGCAGGGCGTCGGCCGCGATATCGAATCCGTCGGCACTGCGGGCAAGGAAGTGATCAACTAAGCATCATCGGGATGGGGCGGCCTGGCGTCGCCCCGTTCATTGCAGGATGCGCGGAAAGGCGGCAGCCTTGCGCAAGCGGACACCATCACAATCCGGCTCGCCGCATTCACATGCCTCAATGGCATAGCGCACACCACACATGACCAGAACATCGCGGTCGAACGAATAGTTGGAAATACCCGCGCGCTCGACCTTTTCCTGTGCTCTGGCCTTGAGAGTCATGCGTAACTTCCCTCCATTTGGGACTTCCGAAAATGAATGCTGCGATGCACAATGTCAATTGATGGGCATTGGTTCCTCAACCAATAGTCAGAAATCGTCGCGCAAATGGCACGTTTCGACGGCGGCCACGGGTTTCTACATAGATGCTTGCAGCGCTAGACTGTCACTCCCATATGCGCGGTCATGAACGACCATAACCGCTCTTCCATGCCGGTCTGGCATGGCACCACCATCATGTCGGTCCGCAAGAATGGGAAAGTCGTCGTCGCCGGCGATGGACAGGTTTCCATGGGCCAGACGGTGATGAAGCCCAATGCCCGCAAGGTGCGCCGCCTGCATGACGGCAGCGTCATCGGCGGCTTTGCCGGCGCGACCGCCGATGCCTTCACCCTGTTCGAGCGGCTCGAAGCCAAGCTGGAACGCCATAACGGCCAGTTGATGCGCGCCGCCGTTGAACTCGCCAAGGACTGGCGCACCGACAAATATCTGCGCAACCTGGAAGCGATGATGATCGTCGCGGACAAGGATGTGACGCTGATCCTGACCGGCAATGGCGACGTATTGGAGCCTTTGGGTGGTGTCGCCGCAATCGGCTCCGGCGGCAATTTCGCGCTCGCCGCCGCCCGCGCGCTGGTGGAATATGAGGAAGATGCCGAAACCCTCGCCCGCAAGGCGATGGCCGTGGCGGCCGACATCTGCGTCTACACCAATGACCAGCTCACCATCGAAACGCTCGACAGCGCAGCCTGAGATCCCAAGAAGAGACCATGAACGACAATCTGACCCCCAAAGCCATCGTTGCCGCGCTCGACGCGCATATCATCGGCCAGCATGATGCCAAGCGCGCGGTCGCCGTCGCGCTGCGCAACCGCTGGCGCCGCCAGCATTTGCCCGCCGACCTGCGCGACGAGGTGACGCCGAAGAATATCCTGATGATCGGGCCGACGGGCTGCGGCAAGACCGAGATCAGCCGGCGCCTGGCAAAGCTGGCCGATGCGCCCTTCGTCAAGGTCGAGGCCACCAAATTCACCGAGGTGGGCTATGTCGGCCGCGATGTCGAGCAGATCGTCCGCGATCTGGTCGAGGAAGCCGTGCGCCTGGAGAAGGACCGCCGCCGCGAGGCGGTACGCGAAACGGCGTCGGACGCCGCCATGGCGCGCCTGCTCGATGCCCTGACCGGCAAGGATGCGAGCGAAGCCACCCGCCTCTCTTTCCGTCAGAAGATCGAGAATAACCAGATGAACGAGGTGGAGGTCGAGGTGGAAGTCGCCGACACCCCGTCGATGCCGATGGAAATCCCCGGCATGGGCGGCCAGGTCGGCATGATCAACCTCAGCGACATGATGTCCAAGGCGTTCGGCCAGCAACAGAAGAAGCGCCGCAAGATGCGCGTCGCCGACGCCTGGGACAAGCTGGTCGAGGAAGAACAGGACAAGCGTCTGGACCAGGATGACGTCGCCCGCGTCGCCATCACCAGCGCCGAGCAGAATGGCATCGTCTTCCTCGACGAGATCGACAAGATCGCCGTCAGCGACGTGCGTGGCGGCTCGGTCAGCCGTGAAGGCGTGCAGCGCGACCTGCTGCCGTTGATCGAGGGTACGACCGTCTCGACCAAATATGGCCCTTTGAAGACCGACCATATCCTCTTCATCGCCTCGGGCGCTTTCCATGTCGCCAAGCCCAGCGACCTGCTGCCCGAGCTTCAGGGCCGCCTGCCGATCCGCGTGGAGTTGAAGGCGCTGACCGAGGAGGATTTCGTCGCGATCCTGTCCGACACCAAGGCCAGCCTTGTTGCGCAATATCGTGCGCTGCTGGCGACCGAGGAAGTGACGATCGACCTGACGCCCGAAGGCATTCGCGCCGTCGCCAAGATCGCCGCCGAGGTGAACAGCGAGATCGAGAATATCGGCGCCCGCCGCCTGCAGACCGTGATGGAAAAGCTGCTGGAGGATGTGAGCTTCGAGGCGGAAGACCGTCGCGGCGAGACGCTGGTGATCGACCGGGCCTATGTCGACAAGCAATTGTCGGCCGTCGCTCATGACACCGACCTCAGCAAATATGTGCTGTAACTGAGCGCATAATTTAAGTCCGGGCCTGCCGTTTCTCATGGCAGGCCCGGATCATCTTCCCCCCTGCCCGCCATCATGTCAGCCTCCGCCATGCGATTCGCAGGGAGGGAATATGATCCGCACTTCGGCCTGGCTCTTGGCGAGCCTCAGCATTGCCGCACTGTCCACCGCCGCCGAGGCGCAGACAATTCCCAAACCACCCATCGCGGCACAGAAGCCGCATGAGGTGAAGGCGCCGTTCGGTGCGACGCGGCAGGATCCCTATTATTGGCTGCGCGACGACAGCCGCAAGAACCCCGAGATGCTCGCCTATCTGGCGGCCGAAAATGCCTATGCCGACGCGCTGCTGGCACCGACCAAGCCGTTGCAGGACAAGCTCTACGCCGAAATCACCGGCCGCATAAAGCAGGACGACAGCAGCGTCCCCTATCGCAAGAAGGGCTACTGGTATTACAGCCGCTTCGAGACCGGTGGCGACTATCCGATCGTCGCCCGGCGCAGGGGCAGCATGGACGCGCCCGAGCAGATATTGCTCGACGAGCCCAGGATGGGCGCAGGCAAGGGCTATTTCGCGATCAGCGGCCGCGAAGTCAGCCCCGACGACCGGTTGCTCGCCTATGCCGAGGATTTGGTCGGACGCCGCCAATATGTCATCCGCGTCAAGACGATTGCCGACGGCAAATTGCTGGTCGATGAAATTCCCAATGCCGAACCCGATTTCGCCTGGGCCGATGACAGCAAGGCGATCTTCTATGTCGAGAAAGATCCCACCACCCTGCTGGGCAAGCGGGTGAAGGCGCATGTGCTGGGCACCCCGGTCAGCGCCGATCGACTGGTCTATGAGGAGAAGGACGATACCTTCTACATGGGCCTCAAGAAGACGACGTCAGACAAGTTTATCTGCATCGTGCTGCAATCGACGGTCAGCAATGAGGAGCGCTGCGCGCCCTCCGCTAACCCCGCCAGCTTCACTGTTCTGGCCCCGCGCGAACGGGAGTTCCTCTACAGCAGCGACAATGTCGGTGGGCAATGGACGATCCGCACCAACTGGCAGGCGCCCAATTACCGGCTGATGACCGTATCGGACGCTGATGCCGCCAAGGGCCGGGCCGCCTGGACGGATATCGTGCCGACCAACACCAGCGTCTTCATCGAGAATTTCCAGCCCTTCGACGGCTTCCTCGCGATCGAGGAACGCTCCGAAGGCAATAAGCGCCTGCGCCTGCTGGCCAGGAGCGGGAAGAGCAGCTTCGTCAATGCCGACGAGCCAGCCTATGCCATGGCGCTCGACATCAATGCCGAAAGCGGCACGCCCTGGGTCCGCTACACCTATGACAGCCTGCGCACGCCCGAAACCACCTATGAGGTCAATGTCGACACGGGCGAACGCAAGGTTCTGAAGGTCCAGGAGGTAAAGGGCTACGACCCCGCCAAATATGTGACCGAACGGGTCTGGGCGACCGCGCGCGACGGCACGAAGGTGCCGGTCTCGCTCATCTACGCCAAGGGCTTCCAGAAGAACGGCAGTGCGCCGCTCTACCAATATGCCTATGGCAGCTATGGCTATTCGACCGATCCGGCCTTCTCGCCCCTGCTCCCCAGCCTGCTCGATCGCGGTGTCGTCTATGCCATCGCCCATATTCGTGGCGGCCAGGAAATGGGCCGCCAATGGTATGATGACGGCCATCTCAAGAACAAGATGAACAGCTTCACCGACTTCATCGACGTGACCCGCGGGCTGGTGGATCAGGGCTATGCGAAGAAGGGCCGCGTCGCCGCGATGGGCGGCAGCGCCGGCGGTCTGCTGATGGGCGCGGTCGCGAACATGGCGCCGCAGGATTACAAGGTCATCATCGCGCAGGTGCCGTTCGTCGATGTCGTGACGACCATGCTCGACCCGACCATTCCGCTCACCACCGGCGAATATGACGAATGGGGCAATCCCGAGCAGAAATCCTGGTATGACGTGATGCTGGCCTATTCGCCCTATGACCATGTCGAGGCGCAGGCCTATCCCAGCCTGTTCGTCGGCACCGGCCTGTGGGACAGCCAGGTCCAATATTATGAGCCGACCAAATGGGTGGCGAAGCTGCGCGCGACCAAGACCGACAGCAATCCGCTGGTCTTCCGCATCAACATGGAGGCCGGCCATGGCGGCAAGTCGGGCCGTTTCCGCCGCTATCGCGATCAGGCCGAATATAGCGCCTTCGCCCTGGAGCAATTGGGGGTGGAGTAAAGATTACTCCCTCCCTTTTTAGGGAGGGTTGGCTGGAGGCACGTGACTCCAGCCAAGGGTGGGTCTGCCGCGTAGCGGCAGCATGAAGGCTCGCTTCGCTCGCCACCCACCCCTTAATCCCCTCCCTTTCAGGGAGGGGGGATAATGTTTAGTAGCTCCGGCCCACCAGCACGCGCTCAACCGCCGTATCGCCGGTGAAGATGCAGGCGCCGTCCGCCGCTTCGGCATCGGTCGGCACGTTGCGCAGGGTCAGCTTCTCGCCCTTGAGCCACTGCACCACCTTGTCCAGTTCCGCACCGGTCGGCTTGGCCCACTGGACCAGCGCCCAACCGGGCTTCTTGGACGCGTTGAAATAGCCCTTGAGCGCGTCGAGATCGGTGATCGACTTGTCGATATTGCCGTCCAGACGCGCCTTGGCATCGGCGAACAGCGAGGCCTGGATATCCTCCAGCATCGCGGTCGCACCGGCGACGAAATCACCCTTGGCGACGATCTGGCTGTCGAGCTTGCCATCCTCGCGATACAGGCGATCGCGGCGGATGACCGAGACATTGCCACCGGCAACGTCGCGGCCTCCCACTTCGATCACGATCGGCGCGCCCTTCTTGACCCAGCCCCAGCGCTTGGTCGCGGCCTTGGACGGGCGCTTGTCGAGCAGCGCGCGGACCGGCTCGCGGAACACGTCCAGGCCGTTCAGCTGGTTCACCAGATCGGTGCAATAGTCGACGATCGCAGCATCTTCCTCGGTGTCGCGCAGCATCGGCACAACGACCACCTGATAGGGCGCGACGCGCGGCGGCACGCGCAGGCCGTCATCGTCGCCATGGACCATGATCAGGCCGCCGATCATCCGGGTCGACATGCCCCAGCTGGTCGTCTGCGCCAGTTCTTGGCTACCTTCGGCATTCTGGAACTTGATATTCTGCGCCTGGCTGAAGGTCGTGCCCAGGAAATGCGAGGTGCCGGCCTGCAGCGCCTTGCCATCCTGCATCATCGCCTCGATCGAATAGGTCGCGACGGCGCCGGGGAAACGCTCATTCTCCGGCTTCTCGCCCGCCACCACCGGCAGGCCGACACATTCCTCGGCGAAGCTGCGATAGACTTCGAGCATCTTCATCGTCTCTTCCATCGCCTCATCGACGGTGGCGTGCGCGGTATGGCCTTCCTGCCACAGGAATTCGCTGGTGCGCAGGAACATGCGGGTGCGCATTTCCCAGCGGACGACGTTCGCCCACTGGTTGATCAGCACCGGCAGGTCGCGCCAGCTCTGGACCCAACGGCTGAAGGCGGCGCCGATCACGGTTTCCGACGTCGGGCGCACGACCAGCGGCTCTTCCAGCTTCGCTTCGGGATCGGGCACCATCTTGCCGTCCTTCTGGATCAGGCGATGATGGGTGACGACCGCCATTTCCTTGGCAAAGCCGTCGACATGCTCGGCTTCCTTCTCGAAATAGCTCAAGGGAATGAACAGCGGGAAATAGCAATTTTCATGGCCGGTCTGCTTGATCCGCGCATCGAGCAGGGTCTGGATCCGTTCCCAGATGCCATAGCCCCAGGGACGGATCACCATGCAGCCGCGCACGCCGCTTTCCTCCGCCATGTCGGCTTCGGTGATGACGGCCTGATACCAGGCAGCGAAATCCTGTTCGCGGGTAACGTTAAGGGCGTGTTTCACGGGGTCTGTCGCCTGTATAAAAGTGGATGGCGCGCCATAGGCCAGACCCGCCATCCCTGTCGACCCCCAAGCATAGCGCCGGGTGGCCTTCAGCCCGCGTCGGCACCCAGTCGTTCGAGCCAGGCCTTGGCTTGCTTGGGCTCGCCCACGGCATCGGCCGCCGGCTTGCCGCGCGCGGCCAGAAAGGCGGGATGGAGGTCGAACGGCTCCAGCCCCAACGTGTCGCGCATGGCATCGATCTCTTGCGCCAACTCGTCGAGCTGCGCCAGCACCGGCGCAGCCTTGGCCCGCGCCGCGCGATCCTGCTGATGGTCGAACAGGCCCCAGCGCCCGCCAGCGGTCACGCGCAGCGCCGCAATCAGCGCCGCGCGATAGTCCTCTTCCAGCTCCGCCCGGCGGATATCCAGGCGCTCCAGTCTATCCGCCTTGGCCATATTGGATCAGCTCAGCTTGTCGATCTTCGCGTTGAGCGCAGCCAGTTGCGCCTTCAGGATGGCGATCTCGTCATCCTTGCTCTCTTCGGTCGCGGCTGGGGTCGGGCTGGGCGTGGCGCCCGGCATGCCCGGCACACCATTGCCAAAGGCGCTCGCTGCCGCCTCGAACATCTGCATGTTGCGCTTGGCGATCTCGGCCAGCGGGCCGCCGCCAAAAGCACCCTTCATGGCTTCCTGGAACTGCTGCTGGTTCTTGCGGAAGGCGTCCATCGACGCTTCGAGATATTGCGGCACCATCGACTGCATGGAATCGCCATACATCGCGATCAGCTGGCGCAGGAAGTTGACCGGCAGCATGTTCTTGCCGCGCTGCTCTTCTTCCATGATGATCTGGGTCAGCACATTGTGCGTGATATCTTCACCGGACTTGGCGTCGACGACGACGAACTCGCGCCCCTCGCGAGTCATCTGCGACAAAAGATCCAGCGTGATGTAACTCGAAGTTTCGGTGTTATAGAGCCGCCTGTTAGCGTACTTCTTGATAATCACCGGTTCGGATTCATTAACAGCCTTCGATTTGGCCATGCCTGTCTCTCCCTCACCTGCTCCTTCCGCATTAGCACAGAGCGATGCCGCGCCGCAACATGGCCCGCGTCCTTTACCCCTTTTTCTCAATATTTTATGGCGCGAAACAGAGGGCGATCCTGATTTGCGCCGGCGCGCCTTCATCGGCCTGCGCCGATATCAGGAGGCCCGGCGCTCGCCCCAACCGGCTCCCGCGTCGCTCGCGGCTTCCGTCGGCAGCGCCCGTCTACTGCGGTATGCGCCTGATCCGATGGCGGAAAGCGATCGCGTACCCATCGTCTTCATCCCCTCGCTTATCAATCCGCCCCAGGTGCTGGACCTGTCGGAGAGCCGCTCCATGCTGCGCCATATGGCTGCAGCAGGCCATGACACCTATCTGGTCGACTGGGGCACGCCGACCGCCACCGACCGCGCCCTCGGCCTGGACGGGCATGTCACCGACCGGCTGATCCCGATGCTCGCTGCATTGCGGCGCCCACCGATCCTGGTCGGCTATTGCCTGGGTGGCACGATCGCCATCGCGGCTGCAGCATTGCATCAGGTCGCAGCGTTGGCGACGATCGCCTCTCCCTGGAACTTTGCCGGCTTCCCATCCGGCGACCTTGCGGAGATCGCCGCTTTGTGGCGCGGTGCCAAGCCGGTCTGCGAACGCCTCGGCTATGTGCCGATGGAAGCGCTGCAATCCGGCTTCTGGGCGCTCGATCCACAGCGCACCGTGCAGAAATATGCCGCCTTTGCCGAAACGCCCCCCCACTCCGACGACGAGCGCGCCTTCCTTGCCGTCGAAGACTGGGCCAATGAGGGCGCGCCACTCACCTTTGCCGCGGGCCAGCAACTGTTCGAAACGCTCTATGCCGCAAATGCGAGCGGGCGCGGCCATTGGCGTGTCGGCGGCGTAATTGTCGATCCTTCCGCACTCGCCTGCCCCACCCTGTCGATCGCATCGGCCACCGATCGAATCGTTCCTGCCGCCGCGGCGCCCACCCTTACGGAAAGCCGGATATTGAACCTCGGCCATGTCGGCATGATATTGAGCCAGCGGGCACCTGATCTGCTGTGGCATCCGCTCTCCCTTTGGCTTTCGCAGCATGGCGGATGATGTTATGTGCGCCTGCGAAAACAACATTACCACTAGTGAGGATCAAGGCTTTGTCAGACATCGTCATTACCGCCGCCAAGCGCACGCCCGTGGGCAGCTTCCTGGGGGCGTTCGGATCGACCCCGGCGCATGAACTGGGCCGTCAGGCCATTCTCGCCGCGATCGCGCAGGCGGCCATTGCGCCGGAAGAAGTGGACGAAGTGATCCTCGGCCAGGTGCTGGCTGCCGGCCAGGGCCAGAACCCGGCCCGTCAGGCCGCCGTCAATGCCGGCATTCCGGTGGAGCGCACGGCGATCGGCCTCAACCAGTTGTGCGGGTCGGGCCTGCGCGCGGTCGCGCTGGCGGCACAGGCGATCCGGTCGGGCGACGCCCGCATCATGATCGCGGGCGGCCAGGAAAGCATGTCGATGGCGCCACACGCGCAAAATCTGCGCGGCGGCACGAAGATGGGTCCGGTCAGCCTGGTCGACACGATGATCCATGACGGCCTGACCGATGCCTTCAACAATTATCACATGGGCATCACCGCCGAAAATCTGGCGGAGAAATATCAGATCAGCCGCGACGCGCAGGATGCGTTCGCCGTCGCCAGCCAAAACAAGGCGGAAGCCGCACGCGCATCGGGCCGCTTCGCCGACGAAATCCTGCCGGTGACGATCAAGGGCCGCAAGGGCGACACCATCGTCGACCAGGACGAATATATCCGCGCCGGTGCCACGATCGAGGCGATGCAGGCGCTGCGCCCGGCCTTCAAGAAGGACGGCAGCGTCACCGCCGGCAATGCCAGCGGCATCAATGACGGCGCGGCCGCACTCGTGCTGATGAGCGCCGACGACGCCGCCAAGCGCGGCTCGGTCATCCTGGGCCGCATCGCCGGCTTCGCGACCTGTGGCGTCGATCCGTCGATCATGGGCATCGGCCCGGCGCCGGCAAGCCGCAAGGCGCTGGAAAAGGCCGGTTGGACGGTCGCCGACCTCGACCTCATTGAAGCGAACGAAGCCTTTGCCGCACAGGCGCTGTCGGTCGGCCAGGAACTGGGCTGGGATCCGGAAAAGGTGAACGTCAATGGCGGCGCGATCGCCATCGGCCACCCCATCGGTGCGTCGGGCGCGCGCGTGCTGACCACCCTGCTGTATGAAATGGCCAAGCGCGACGCGAAGAAGGGTCTCGCCACCCTGTGCATCGGCGGCGGCATGGGCGTCGCCATGTGCATCGAGCGCTAAGCTCCAGGCCGAATATCTAGAAAAGGGCGCCGGTCTCGCGATCGGCGCCCTTTTTCCTGTCAGGCCCAGACGCGGTCGAACCGTTTGCCAAGGCCCGTCAGCAACTCATATTGCGACAGGCCCGACGCCTGCGCTGCGGCTGGCAGCGCATAGTCGATCGTCAGCCAGTCGCTCTCCGCGACATCCGGTCGCGCGCCGACATCCACCGCCAGCAAATCCATCGATACCCGGCCCAGCACCGGCAGGCGGACGCCATCGACCAGCGCCGTGCCGCGCCCCGAAAAGCCGCGCAGATAGCCATCGGCATAGCCGATGTTGAGGATCGCGATTTCCATATCGCGCTCGGCGCGATGGGTCGCGTTATAGCCGATCGTGTCGCCCGCGATCACCGAACGGCGCTGCAATATCTGGGCCTGCGGCTGCACGACCTGGCGCAGATGCCCGGCAGCGTCCGGGTGCGGCACCCCGCCATAAAGGGCAATGCCCGGCCGGGTCAGGTCGAAGCCATAGTCCGCGCCCATGCAGATGCCCGCGCTGTTGGCGAGGCTGTAGCGCTGGGCCGACACGACGGCACGCACCTGTCGGAAACGGGCCAGTTGCATCGGGTTGAGTTCGCTATCCTCGTCGGCCGAGGCGAGATGGCTGAGCAGCGTGACAATCTCCAGCCCTGCGGCCAGTTCGCTGAGGTCCGCCCGCCAGTCGAGCCCCAGCCGGTTCATGCCGGTATCGATCATCAGGTCGCAGGCACCACCGCCCGCCGCCTTCCAGCGCGCGACCTGCCCCGGCGTGCAAAGCACCGGGCGCGCCCGCGAGGCCAGCGCCTGCGCCATATCCTCGTCCCGCACGCCGTGCAGGACGGCGAAGTTCACACCGTCCATCTGCGCTTCGAGCGCTGCCGCCTCACCCCAGTTGGACACGAAGAAGTCGCGGCATCCCGCTTGTTTCAGCCGCTGCATGACGCCGGCCGCACCCAGGCCATAGCCATCGGCCTTGATCGCCGCGCCACAGGCCGGGGCGCCGCCCTGCCGCGCCAGCCAGCGCCAGTTGGAAAGCAGCGCGTCGCCATCGAGGCGCAGGCGGAGCGGAGCGATATAGCCAGTCATTGCCCGCAGCCGATAGCGCGCCGGGGATCAAGCGTCGAGGGGGCGCTCCCTGGTTTCCGGCAAGGCGACGAGGCAGGTGACCAGGGCCAGCGCAGCGCTGATAGGGGATGGATAGGGGCAATAGGAAATATTCTGAGCGCTACGCGATCAAGGCAAACATGATATCGCTCGCCCCAATCTTCGAGCCTGCAATTCGTTCAGAACCTCGATCCAGCGGGCTGCAATCCGCCGCCGCCCATAATGCTCGTCGAGATGGGCACGCGCCTGCGCCAGCCGCTCCTGCTCCGCCTCCCAACCAAAGGCATAGCGCGCCAGCCCGTCCTGCCAGTCGTCAAGGGCGATGAACGGCCGCAACTCCTCATAGGAGCCGATCGAATCCGCAATCACGCCAAGGCCGGCCATGATCGCCGTCGCCGGGCGATTGATTGACTTACCTGCAGTATAATCGTTTCGCGCCACCGGAATGATTGCTGCACGATGGAGTTTGAGTGCGGCCGGGAAGCTGACCAGCGACCAGGGCATGTAGAAACTGGGGATGTCCCATTTCGCTGACGCTGCGCGATAGGCCGATGGCTGGTTGTTGATGATGGTCAGAGTGACGGGATGCCGCTGCGCAAATTGCCGTAGCTGCGCTAACGCTTCGTCGAGCAAGCCAACGCCCGAGACGCCGGCCATATTGTTGCCGAACCACACAACATGAAGCGCGTCGGGATGCGCCGCCAAAAAAGCACCCAGACGCCGCAGCTGAAACCGTTCGCCCAGACTCAGCCGCAGGCTGGAAAGGGTAGAAATATCCTCCAGCATATCAGGGACGACACGCACCCGGCCGGCGATTTCTGGCGTCGAAGCGGTGAGGAGGTCACCCATTGCTTCGGTAGGCACGGTGACGATGTCGGCCTGGGCCAGCAACTGGCTGGTTCGGGCGCCATGGTGGGCTGATCCCTTGACCCGATTATTGGCGAAGCGATTGTCGCATATGTCGAAGATCAAACCGCAACCTGCGGCCTGCGCCGCGCGCATCGCTTTCTTTGCCCCGCGTCCGAACGCCTTGGAAATGATGACCGCATCATAGCCCTTCGGCCCGATAAGCTTGGGATAGCGCCGCACCCAAACGCCCGCTTCGCGCAGCGCCGCCATCGGTTCCAGCACGCGCAGGCGGATGCTTGCCTTCTTTCGTGAATAGCGTTTGGCGTAGAAGGCAAAACGGCCCTCGCCCGAAGATGTCATGACCAGATTCGACCCTAAATTTTCCCTATCATGCCCATGACGGCACGCCGCCTGCAAGTCCGCCCGTCCCGGGCGCCATGCGGCCGGCGATCTTTGCCTAGGGATCGGATTGACGGAGCAGAAGATTTCCCCCATCCCGCCGCCATGACCGACCGCTCCCCCCTTGCGCCCGCTGCCTTCCCCGCCCTGCCCGCCATTGCCGGCGTGACGCTGCGTGTGGCCAGGGCTCGATACAAGAATTGGGATCGGTGCGACCTTACCTATGTCGAACTGGACGCCGGCACATCGGTCGCGGGCGTGACGACGCAGAGCAAATGCCCCTCGCCCGAGGTCGAATGGTGCCGCGACGCCATCCCGATGGGGCAAGCCCGCGCCGTCGTGGTCAATGCGGGCAACGCCAATGCCTTTACCGGCCATCGCGGTCGCGCGGCCGTGGAGGCGATCGCCGCCAAGGTCGCCAATCACCTGTCCTGCCAGCCGTCCGACATCTTCGTCTCCTCGACCGGTGTGATCGGCGTGCCATTGCCGATCGACAAGGCCGAGGCAGGCCTGGATGCAGCCTTCGTCGCCTCGCCCTGCGGCTGGGAGGATGCGGCAAACACGATCGGTACCACCGACACCTATGCCAAGGGCGCCCATGTCTCGGCGATGATCGGCGACACCCGCGTCGATCTGGTCGGCATCATCAAGGGGTCGGGCATGATCGCGCCCGACATGGCGACGATGCTGGGCTATATCTTCACCGACGCCGCGATCGATCCGGCGCTGCTGCAGCAGATGCTCTCGGCCGCCAACAAGCGGACCTTCTCCTGTATCACGGTCGACAGCGACACCTCGACCAGCGACACGGTCCTGGCCTTCGCCACCGGCAAGGCGGGCAACGCGCCGCTCGCATCGATGGACGATGCCGGCGCAGACGCCTTTGCCGCTGCGCTGTCCGATCTGTGCCGTCAACTCGCCCATCTGGTCGTGCGCGACGGCGAAGGCGCCAGCAAGTTCATCGAAATCACGGTCGAGGCCGCCGAAAGCGACGCCAGCGCCCATCGCATTGCCCTCTCCATCGCCAATTCGCCGCTGGTGAAGACCGCGATCGCCGGCGAGGATGCCAATTGGGGCCGCGTCGTCATGGCTGTCGGCAAGGCCGGCGAGCCGGCCGAGCGGGACAAACTCGCCATCCGTTTCGGCGCTACCCAGGTGGCCGCCGGTGGGCTGGCGCTTGACGGCTATGACGAGGCACCGGTCGCGGCCCATCTCAAGGGACAGGATATCGTCATCGGCGTCGATATCGGCCTGGGCGAAGGCCGCGCAACGGTGTGGACCTGCGACCTGACCCACGGCTATATCTCGATCAACGCGGACTATCGCAGCTAAGGGGACCGGCGCATGATGGTGGAACTGCATGATCCCGTCGTCGCGCTGATGCGACAGGTCGGGCGCGACATCGTCATGCCCCGCTACCAGAATCTTTCGGCGGAAGAGATTAGCGAGAAGGCGGCGAACGACTTCGTCACCATCGCCGACAAGGAAAGCGAGATTCGGCTGGCCGAAGGGCTGACCTCGATCCTGCCCGAAGCCGGGATCATCGGCGAGGAAGCCTGCGCCGCCGACCCGTCGATACTTGACCGCGCTGGCGACGGCCTCAACTGGATCATCGACCCGATCGACGGCACCGGCAATTTCGCCTCGGGCAAGCCGCCCTTCGGCATCATGATCGCGCTGGCCGACAATGGCGCCACTTTGGCCGGCTGGATCCTCGATCCGTTGACCGGCCGGCTGTGCCATGCGATCCTGGGCGGTGGCAGCCATGTCGATGGCGAACGGATCATGGCGATGGAAAGCGACGGCGACCTGCCGATCGCGGCCATCTCCACCATCTTCATGGCGGCCGACGAACGGGCCGAGATGGCGCGCAAGTCGCAGGCCATTTTCACCATGGTGGACATTCCCCGCTGCGCCGCCGAACAATATCCCCGGCTGGTGCTGGGGCAGAATGACGTGTCGATCTTCGCGCGCGTGTTGCCCTGGGATCATGCGGCCGGCACATTGTTCGTCAATGAGGCGGGTGGCTGCTGCCAGCGGCTCGACGGCAGTGCCTATCGGGTCGGTGAACAGCGCCGCGGCCTGATGGGCGCATCTTCGCCGCGCCTGTGGGATCTGGCGGCCAAGACCTATTATGCCTGACCGAAGGAACACCGACAATGCTGACGATCTGGGGCCGCCTCAATTCGCATAATGTGAAGAAGGTCGCCTGGTTTGCGCAGGAAATCGGCCTACCCTTCATGCGGCATGATGTCGGCATGGAACATGGCATGTCCGCTGCCTATCTGGCGATGAACCCCAATCGGCTGATCCCGACGATCGAGGATGGCGATGTCGTGCTGTGGGAATCCAACGCGATCCTGCGCTATCTCGCCCATCGCTATGCGCCGGAGGAGATGTATCCTGCCGATCCGGCGCTGCGGGCGCAGGGCGACAAATGGATGGACTGGCAATTCAGCTTTGCCGATGCTCAGCGCGATGCCTTCATTCAGCTTGTGCGACGCCAAAGTGGACAGCGAAATTTACAGGTCATCGACAAATCCGCACAGGCGTCCGGCGCGGCGATGGCGATCCTCGACCGGGCGCTGGCCAGTCAAAAATGGCTTTCGGGTGTCAACTTCGGTGTCGCGGATGTGCCGATGGGCGTCTACGCTCACACCTATTTCACGCTCGACATGGCGCGGCCGGACCTGCCGAATCTGCGCGCATGGTATGACCGGCTGCGCGCGAAATCAGCTTATGCCGAACAGGTGATGATCCCGCTGACGTAAGGCAGTCCAACGAAAGCTGCGATGAATGCAGTGCATAGGGATTGCTTCCAGCACCTTCCAATAAGCGAAACAGCGCGCAGGAGCTTCGAAAAATTGCCGCCCCTGCGCGCCTTTGCCCATCCGTCAGACGATGACGAACTCGGATGCGGTCAATGCCAGCCCGGTCGAGAAGGTCGCGAACTGGACCGCAGCCCCCGCCCCATTGCCGTCAGCATCGAACAGTAGCGCCCTGGTCGCATCGTTGTAGATGATCCGATCGTCGGCATCATGGGCTACCGCGCCGATGAAGAAGGCATTGGCGGACAAGGCACCAACGGCAAGTCCGGCAAGTCCGGCAAATCGGGAATCATTCAGCTGGATCGAACCATCGGCGACAGAATAGTCCGCGACCGTATCGATGTTATACCAAGCTCCATTGATTCTGACTCACGAGGGGGATTTCGAAGGCGCTGAATTTCTGAATCTATGGCTTCCCGTTGGAGGGCATGGCCATGGGTGCAGCGATCGGATTGCGGGACGACTTTGACGCAGTGGGCTTGAGACGAATGGCGCGTGTGACAAGGAGCGCGAACC
>Ga0160439_1000054_pt1 | contig 115449 bp, 109 predicted proteins | sample HID1975M_E0MG_FD_108201 | JGI IMG/M metagenome (GOLD analysis project Ga0160439, IMG submission 108201) | Enriched soil microbial communities from UW Madison campus, WI, USA - HID1975M_E0 MG | ecosystem: Environmental > Terrestrial > Soil > Unclassified | place: USA: Madison, Wisconsin...
ATCGCCACGCGCTGCTGCTGTCCGCCCGACAAGGCCCCCGGATAGGCGTCGATCTTGTGTTCCAGGCCCACGCGTTCCAGCAGGCTTTTCGCCAGCGCCACGGAGTCCTTGCGGGACTGCTTGCGGATGTTCACGGGCGCGAAGATCACGTTTTCCAGCACGCTCATATGGGGGAACAGATTGAACTGCTGGAACACAAAGCCGATCTTCTGGCGCAGCGCATTCAGGTTTGCGCCCTTGGCGTAGATGTCCGCGCCGTCGATCAGGATGCGGCCCTTTTCGATGGGTTCCAGGCGGTTGATCGTGCGGATCATGGTGGACTTGCCCGACCCCGACGGGCCGCACACCACCAGCACTTCGCCGCGCGCCACCGACAGGTCCACGTCCTTCAGCACGTGATGCGCGCCATACCACTTGTTCACTTTTTCAAGATTGATCATGTTTTGTCCTTGCTTTAAGCCATGGCGCGCGAGCGGCGGATACGCAGGTCCAGCCAGCTCAAGCCGCGGCTCAGGCTGAAGCACACCAGGAAATAGATGATGGCCAGGATGCCGAACACCTGCAGCGGCTGGGTCAGCACCAGGTTGTTGACCTGGTTGGCCGCGAAGGTCAGTTCGTTGACGCTGATGACATAGCCCAGCGACGTCTCCTTGATGGTCGACACGAACTGGCTGGTCATGCTGGGCAACACGTTAAAGAGCGCCTGCGGCAGCACCACCTTGCGCATCGTCGTCCAGTAGCCCACGCCCAGCGAACGGGACGCCTCGATCTGGCCGCGCGGCACCGCCTCGATGCCCGAACGGATCACTTCCGACAGGTACGCGCTTTCATAGACCACCAGCGCGAAGATCAGCGTCCAGAAGCCGCTGACGACCTGGCCGGTCAGTTTCGGCACCACGAAGTAGGCCCAGAAAATCAACATCAGGAGCGGCATGCCGCGCACCACGTTGACCAACGCCTTGCTGGCCACGCGCAGCCAGCCGAACGGGCTGACCCGGGCCAGCGCAATCAGCAGCGCCAGCGGCATCGACATCGCCAGGCCCAGTGCCGCCAGGATCAGCGTTAGAACCAGTCCGCCCAGCGGGCCGTTGGGGTATTGGCCGACCAGCAGCGTGGGCCAGTATTGCAGTAGCAGATCAAGCACCGTGGCCTCCGCGGTTCAGACGATAACGGGCGTAGATGCGCGATCCGATTGCCATGATCAGGAACGATCCCAGCAGGTACATGATCGTCGCCGCGCCGAAGGTGGCGAAGGTGCGGTAGGTCTCGTTTTCGATCTCGCGGGCCTGGTAGGTCAGTTCCATCACGCCGATCGCCATGGCCACGCTGGTGTTCTTGAACAGCAGCAGCGCGCGGCCCACCAGCGGCGGGATGGAAATGCGCACGGCCTGCGGCACGATCACGAAGCGCATGCACTGCAGATAGCTGGCACCCAGCGCCCGGGCCGCTTCGAACTGCGTGCCCGGGATGGCGCGCAGCCCGCTGCGAATGTCTTCGGCGATGTAGGCGGCCGAGCCCAGCGCCAGCGCGATCGCCGCCAGCGACATCTCGGCGTTGTGCTCGTACAGCCACATGCGAAAGCCCTCGGGCAGCAGTTCAGGCATGCCGAAGTACCAGAACAGCACCTGCACCAGCAGCGGCACGTTGCGGTGGTATTCCACGTAGGCATCGACCACCCAGCGGCACGGCGCCAGGTTGGTGGCGCGCACCACGACCAGCGTCACCGCGATCGTGAAGGCCATCACCCAGGCAACCAGGAACAGCTGCACGGTGACCAGCATGCCGCTGGCCAGCAGCTGGTATTGGGAAGCGTCAAGTAGGCTCATAAAGCAATCAATCTCCTGCAATCGCGCGGCCCACGCCAAACGTCACGGGCTCCGGCCGCCCACCTGGGCGGACGCCGGAAACCGTGACGGGGACATGCGGGCCGCGCTGGGGTCAGCGGTCTTTCAGCCGGCGATGGGGCCGATCTTGAAGCCGCGTTCCAGCTTGTACGGCGTTTCGGGGCCGAACCACTTGTCAAACAGCTTGGCGGCCGCGCCCGAGCTTTCCGCTTCATCCAGCGCCTGGTTCACCGTCTGCAGGAAACGCGGTTCCGACTTGCGCACGCCCAGGCCCCAGGGTTCGTCGAACACCGACTTGGCGATCACGCTGACGGGCGCAGTCGGCGGGCTTTGCAGCACCAGGCGCGCAAGCACCAGTTCAGAGGCGAATTGCGCATCCACCTTCTTCTGCTGCAAGGCCAGATAGGTGGCCGAGCTGTCGCCGTAGCCGATCACCTGGGACTTGTTCAGGATGCGCTTGATCTCGCGCTCCGAGCTGGAGCCCTTGGTGGCGCCGACGCGGCGGCCGTTCAGGGCTTCCACGGTGTCCAGCCCAGAGTCCTTGCGCACCAGCAGCTTCTGCGGGCTGACGTAGTAGGCGTGGCTGAAGGCGATCTGTTCGGCGCGGTCAGGCGAATAACCCAGGTTGGCCGCCAGGATGTCCACGCGGCCTTCGTTCAGTTCCGGCACGCGCGCCGCCACCGACAGCAACTTGTAGTTGACCTTCACGCCCAGCTTGTCGGCGACGAGCTTGCACACATCGACGTCGTAGCCCACCAGTTGGCGCGTGGCGCCGTCCTGGAAGCTGAACGGCTGCGAGGTGCCCAGCGTGCCGCAGACGAGTTCGCCGCGCGCCTTGATGTCGTCGACCTGATCGGCCTGGGCGGCGGCGCCCAGCGCCAGGGTGGCCAGGCCCAGGCAGGCGGCGAAGAGAGTGTGGCGTTTCATGGTTGATTCCCCTTGTCTGTTTGTGTGGTGGTCGTACTGGAATGAAATGCGTGGCGCCGGCTCAGGCCAGCTTGGCGCAGGCCTCGCGGATGGCGGCGCATCCCTGCTTGATATCGTCCAGGGACGCGGCGAACGACAGCCGGAACGTGCCCGGCGCGCCGTAGGCGTGGCCGTCGATGACAGCCACGCCGGCTTCGCGCAGCAGATAGTGCGTCAGGTCGGTGTCGGTGGCGATCACGTCGCCGGCAGGCGTCTTCTTGCCCAACAGACCCGAGCAGTCCGGAAAGACGTAGAACGCGCCTTGCGGCACGACGATCGCCAGGCCCGGCGCGCCGGACAATTCGGCGATCGCCAGGTCGCGGCGTTCGCGGAAGACTTGGGCGAACTGGGTCACGCAATCCTGCGGACCGGACAGCGCTTCCAGCGCCGCAGCCTGGCTGACGGACGACGCGCCCGACGTGCTCTGGGACTGCAGGATCGCCATCGCCTTGATGAGTTCATCGGGGCCGGCGCCGTAGCCGATGCGCCAACCCGTCATGGCGTAAGCCTTGGACACCCCGTTGACCACCAGCGTGCGGGCGGCCAGTTCCGGCGAGACCTGCAACGGATGCACGGTCGGTTCGCCGGTGAAGTTCAGGCGGGCGTAGATGTCGTCGGTCATCAGCCACACGTGCGGATGGCGCTTGAGCACGTCGGTCAGGCCGCGCAGTTCGTCGGCCGTGTAGACCGAGCCCGTCGGGTTGCTGGGCGCGTTCATCATCAGCCACTTGGTGCGCGGCGTAATGGCGCGCTCCAGCGCTTCTGGGGTGACCTTGTAGTCCGTGGCGGGCGAGGTCTGCACCGCGACCGGCGTGCCGCCGTTGACCAGCACCATGTCCGGGTAAGACACCCAGAACGGCGCGGGAATCAGCACCTCGTCGCCCTCGTTCAGCGTGGCGGCCAGGCCATTGAAGATCACCTGCTTGGCGCCGGTAGAGACGATGATCTGCGCCACGGGGTAATCCACCCCGGTCGCTTCCAGCAGATGGCCACGCGCGGCGCGGCGCAAGGCAACCGTGCCCTGCGCGGGCGGGTATTTGGTTTCGCCGCGGTTCATGGCGGCGGTGGCGGCCTGGCGGATGTGTTCCGGCGTCGAGAAGTCGGGCTCGCCGATCGTCAGGTCGATGATGCGGCGGCCCTGCTCGCGCAGTTCGGCGATGATGGCGCGCGCGGCGACGCTGGGCGACAGCTTGATGCGCTTGATGCGGTCAGCGACGATGCTCATTTGGCGGCTCCCATCTTCTCGGCCAGGGTCTTTTCCAGCCAGGGCTTGGTATAGGTGCCGGCGCGCAGCTTTTCCTTGGCCACGGCTTCGTCCGCTTCCTTCTTCTGCGCCAGGGCCAGCACGGCCGCGGCGAATTCGGCGGGGATCACCACCACGCCGTCGGCGTCGCCCACGACCACGTCGCCCGGGTTGACCACCTGGCCGCCCACGGACACCGGCACATTGATTTCGCCCGGGCCATCCTTGTACGGGCCCTTGTGCGACGCGGCGCGCGCGAAGCAGCCGAATTCGCCCTGGGCGAAAACGTCCAGGTCGCGTACGGCGCCGTCGATCACAAAGCCCTCGATGCCGCGCGATTGCGCATCCATCATCATCAGTTCGCCGACCAGCGCGTTGCTGGTGTCGCCGGCGCCGTCGACGACGATCACGTCGCCCGCGCCGCCCAGCGAAATCGCCTTGTGGATCATCAGGTTATCACCCGGGCGGGTCTTGACGGTCAGCGCCAGGCCGACGGTGCGACGCGTGCAGGCATGCATCGGGCGCAGGCCCGACACGCCGTACAGGCGGTTCATGCAGTCGCTGATCTGGGCCGAGCCGATGGCGGCAAAGCCCGCCAGCACGTCAGCGGCGACGGCCGGGGCGGGCCGGGAAAGAATGCGGTAACCGATGGGATTCATGAGGGAGTCTGGGGTAGATGCGTGGACAGCGTTAAGCGAACACGCATTACAAGGCCCCAGGGGGTGTTCCTCAAAACGATATAAATTCCCAGTCATTCAGGAATTTTATTCGTGAATTTTGCACTTAAGGGTTATCCCTCATTCGTGATTCGGCGGTTGGTCGCCGCCGTTCGACACCCTTTTATTCGCACCCCGGCCCAGCATCGTTCGTGGAACCGGTCGACGATCAGCCGGCAAGCAAGGCGACAAGGCACAGGGCTGCGACACGGGGGGGGTTCAACAGCCACAGTGCGCTGCGATATCAGCCATAATCAATTCAACCTGACCCCGCGTGACAGCAGGAGTTCAGTTTTCGCTCCCAGATCAACCGGTAGCGGGTAGGCCGTAGCGTACTCAGTGCGGAGTATCTCAATGATGACACCGGAAACGCCAGACGACGACTTGGTACGGACCCGCAGCCACAGGCCACACGCACTGCCCCAGGGCTTTCGGGCGGGATTGATTACGGCCATCACGGTATTGCTGGGCTTTTCGCTGGGTTTCCTGCGCTACTGGGGCTTGGACGCGCCGGGCGATTGGAGCGCGCTGTCCGTGCTGCCAGGCGTGTCCTTGTTGCTCGCCAGCCTGCTGCAGATAATTGCGCTTTACCGCGCCTTGCGTTTGGAGGATGAAGCCGAGGATGAATACCGGAAAACCGTGCGATGGTTCATCGCGTCGGCGATGCTGCTGTTGCTGGGCCTGACAGCGGCGTTGTGGGAGGCGGCGTGAATTGCTCGTACCCGGATCGTCAAGGTAGTAGCGAAAGAAATGACTAGCTGAGGAGGCTGATCATGAATGAAAAAGATCTGCTACTGGGGCCTGTGTTGTCGTTCCGTGGTATCGGAAAAGGTGACGTCTGGAAAGTAAGCGCGCTGGTGGGCCTCAAGGCGGGCGCCGTCACGCCTGCACTGGAGGTCGACGGCAAGGCTTGCGCCGCGCCAAAGGAGCTATTGGCCATCAACGGCGAACGCTATCTGCGCTACGACCTGTCCTGCAAGGTCTTGAAGAACGAGCGCACCGTAAGTTACGGTATTTCAGGTGGATTGACGTGGCGGATGACGGTACCCGGCAAGGATTTCTCGCCGCGCATGGCCTATGTGTCGTGCAATGGGTTTTCGGACCCGGCCGTGATGCGAAAGCTCATCCGGACGTCGGACGCGGTGTGGGAAGACCTGCTCTACAGCCACGACCGCGAACTGCGAAAAGAACAGGGTGCAGGCGAAACCAAGCTGCTGGACAAAGAGCAGTTGTGGCATGAGAAGCGCATCCATGACAAGGGCCTGCAGCGCTTTCATCTCATGCTCATGGGAGGCGACCAGATCTACTTCGACTCGATCTGGGAAGACGTTAAGGCGCTGCGCCGGTGGGTGGCCTTGCCTCGGCAGGCGCAATTGGAGTTCAAGGTCACCAAGGCGCTGGACCGCGAGATCGAGGCCTACTACTTCGGACTGTACAAGCAACGCTGGCTGCCCAGCGAGCGCAAGCCCTGGTCGTCGCCAATGCCCACGCTAGATGCGAGCGCGGCGATGGCGTCGATGCCGACCGTCATGATGTGGGACGACCACGACATCTTCGACGGCTGGGGTTCGTACAGCTGCGAGATGCAGAACAGCCCACTCTTTCAGACGCTGTTCCGCCACGCCCGACGCGCCTTCTGGGTGTTTCAGATGCAACATGCGCTGGACGACCTGCCCCAACAGGAAGACACCACGCCAGCGGGTTTTTCCCGACAAGACCCGCTGCTCAAGCCCATCGTGTGGAGTCAGGTACTCGCCAAGGATGCGTTGGCGCTGCCCCTGCTGGACGGCCAGCCGGGATTCACTTCCGCGTACGCCATCGGGCCGATGGCCATCATGGCGGCCGATCTGCGCACCGAACGCTCGCGGACACAGGTGATGGGCTCGGACACCTGGGGCCAAATCAAGAATTGGACCGACAGCCTGAAATCCGGCAACGCGGGCGCACAACCCAAGAGTGCTTGCCAGCATCTTCTGTTCATGTCCTCGGTGCCCGTCGTGCACCCCAAACTGCCCCTGGCCGAGCTGCTGATGGACAAGTTCGGACAAGACCACGTCACGGACAGCAATGCCGACGACTTGAAGGATCACTGGTCCCACGACGACCACGAAGGTGAGCGCAAACGCCTCCTGGAAGTGTTTTCCCAATTGGCGCGCGACAAGAAGATCCGCGTGTCCCTGGTGTCGGGCGACGTGCACGTTGCAGCCTGGGGCACGGCCTACCGCAAGGACCTGCCTGCAACAGAGACTTGGTCCCAGATCCACCAGTTCACCTCGTCCGCCGTGGTTCATCCTTCGCTCATGGGCGTGATGGAGCGGCTGTTTCTCTCCTGGTTGAACAGCAATGCCAAGCAACCTCAAAACATCGACGTGCAGTACGTTGCGGAAGTGATGCCTTTCCCTGGGCACGACAAACATGTCATGGCAGCGCGCAACTGGCTGGCCCTGGAGTTGGACATGGGCTCGACCGAGGGCTGCAAGTTATGGGCAACTTGGCGATGCGAAACCGAAATCAGCTTTTCGAACCACTTGCTCGCTGTCGCAGCCGTTGCATGAATAAGGGTTATCCCTTATTCATGCTCCCATCCGGTATTCCGCCTTAATCGTCGCCCGCGCTGCCCCCATTGCGCGCTTCCGATAGCGCGATCGTCAGGTGCATCACCTTCTTTTTCAGCTGGTCGCGTTCGTCCGTCAGGCGCGCCAGGACGCCGCGAAGACGCGCCACCTCGGCAGGCAAGTCCGCGATGCTTTCGATCGGCACCTCGGGCGGGGCTTCGCGGGGCGGCGGCGCCTTGGCCAGGCGCACTTCGCGCGCCGCCTGCTGCAGCTCTTTCCTGCCGCCGGCCACGGCCGCCGCCTGGCGTTCGGCGGGCAAAGACGCCACCGCTGCGGCGGCGTTGATCGAAATCGCGCCCTCTTTCACCGCACGCACCAATTCCGGCGCGGCGTCTTTCTGGATCTTTTCGATCTGGCCCAGCGTATTGCTGCTGATGCGCGCCGCGCGCGCCAGCGCCTGGCGGCTGGGCACGGGTGGCGTCCAGGAGATGTTCGGCGGCAGGCGTGGCGCGCCGTCGGCGCCAGGAGCATCCTCGTCCCAAGGCGGTGAACCCTCAGACGATGTGGCGTCAGCCGACCCGGCGTCGGGCGGCGCGCTGCCTTCTGGAGGCGTGCGCGCCAGCAGGATCTCTTTCTTGCGCAGCGCCAGCACGCCCCGCTGGAAGTCCGACACGCTGCGCCGCCCCAGGTGGTTTTCGATCATCCACAGGTGCACGTCTTCCATCGACTTGAACGTGGTGTTCTGGCGGGTCTGGAATTCGATGCCGTGCTTCTGGCAGATGGCGTAGCGGTTGTGCCCGTCCACCAGCAGATCGCCCCACAGCACCAGCGCATCGCGGCAGCCCTCGGCCAGCAGGCTGCGCTCCAGCGCTTCGTGCTCGTCTTCGGTCAAGGGGTCAATATAGGCGCGCAGGCCCTCGTCAATCCTGATATCCATGATGTCCAAAAAGGTTACTCGCCCGGCGTTTGCACCGGCGACCCGCTACGCCAGCCCTTGGCCGCGCAACAAGTCCTGAATGGCCGCCAACCGGGCCTCGGGGTCGGTCAGGCCCAGCAGCCGGGCCTTGTCGTCCGGCGGCAGCGGCAGCAGTTCGCACCAGCGGTCCGCCACCCAGCCGCAGTCGTCCAGCCGGTACGGCGGCGCCAGCGGCATCCGGTCAGCCGGCACGCCGTCCTGCTGCCATTGCGCCACCAGCCGGCCCAGGGCATCGGCGCTGGCCTGCATGGACGCCGGCACCGGCGTGGGCGGATCGTCGGCGATGGGCTCGGTCTGGCCCATCCAAAGACCGTATTTTGCCACCTCGCTGGAAAGCAGCCGGAATCGGCTGGTGCCGATGCAGCGCACCTGCAGCAACGCGGGCATCGGCGCGTCCCAGGACGCGATGCGGGCCATCGTGCCCACGGGGGCCAGGGTCTCGACGCCTTCGGGCGAACGGACTTCGCTGCCCGCCAAAAGGCCCACCACGCCGAACTCGCTGCCGTCCGCGATACAGCGGCGGATCATATCCAGGTAGCGCACCTCGAAAATGCGCAGATGCAGCACGCCGGCGGGAAACAGCGCATTGGATAAGGGAAACAGCGGGATCAGCGCCATGGTGGCCTCCTACTTGACGTCGAACGCGGCGTCCACCGGCACCTGCATGGCCGTCACCATCGCGTTGGTCTGCGCCGCCATGCCGATGACCGACAGCAGTTCGGCGTGCTGGCCGTCGGTCATGCCTTTGGCCTTGGCGGCCGCCGTGTGCGAATGCACGCAATACGAACACCCGTTGGCCGTGGACACGGCGATGTAGATCATTTCGCGCACCAGCGGGGACAGCTCGCCTTCCGCCATCATCACCTGCTTGAGTTGCGCCCAGACGCGCTGCAACTGCGGCGGGTCATTGGCCAGCGCGCGCCAGAAGTTGTTGACGAAATCCGATTTGCGCGTGGCACGGATATCCTCAAACACCGCCCACGCCTCGGGGCTTTTGCGGACATCCTCGTCCGACAGCAATTTGACCGTGCTCATGCGGGGGTTCCTTTACGTTGTTGAGGGTTCATACGCCCGATTTCACACATTGCGGCCATCGTACGGGATACGCGTCAGGGCATTGAGGTCCACGTTTTCCAGGCATCGCGCATTGACCGCCGCGGTCTCTTCGCCCTTGGGACTGGCCCCGAAACCAAACGGCGCGCAACCGCAATTGGCGCAAAAATGGTGCGCAATCACATGCTTGTTGAATTTGTAGGTGGACAGACTTTGCGTGGGCGACGTGATGCGCAGCTGCGCACGCGGCACGAACCACAGCAAATAGCCTTTGCGGCTACAGTGGGAACAGTTGCACTCCAGAACCTGCGACACGTCGCCATCGACTTCAAATCTGATCTGTCCGCAGTGGCAGCTACCTTGTTGCATGGCCGGGCTCCTTCAAGTCTCACGGGTCGGGCCTTCCATCATAGATCGGCCACGGCTGCCCCGGCACCTGCCCGCCCAACCAGGAAGACACCATGCCCCAACTCTCCGCCTACCTCAGCTTCGACGGCAACTGCGCCGACGCCCTGCACTTCTACGAGCGCGTGCTGGGCGGCCGGATCGAAGCCATGATCCGCTACGCCGACGCCCCGCCCGACGCCGCCATGCCCGCCCTGTCCGCCGACGATGCCGAACGCATCATGTACGCACGGCTGGCGCTGGACGAACAGACCCTGATGGGCAGCGACGCGACCGCCGGGCACCCTTATCCCGGCAAGAAGGGCATGGCGCTGTCGCTGGCCTACCCCACGGTGTCGGATGCGCAACGCGTGTTCGAGCAATTGTCCGACGGCGGCACGGTGACCATGCCGTTGCAGAAGACGTTCTGGGCCGAGGCGTATGGCGCGCTGGTGGACCGGTTCGGAACGCGCTGGATGGTCAGCGGCGGCCGGCAGACCCACTAAGGCCGGTATCGCCTGATCGGCTCGCGCCCCCGCCGTCGCGCCCGCGCGACGTCCGGCGCCACTTTTGAATCATTGACATTTCCCCGCACGCGCCTTGCAGTAATCTGGCAGCGCCCCTACCTACCGGACGCGCCCGCCATGAACTTTCTTGCCAGCGCCACGCTGCTTCGCCGCCGGGACGGCCACGAAGCCCGCGTCACTTATGTGGAATTGTTCTTCGACCTGGTGTACGTCTTTGCCGTGACGCAGCTGTCGCACAGCCTGCTGCACGACCTGACGCTGATGGGCGCCGTGCATACGCTGGTGTTGTGGTTCGCGGTCTGGCTGGGATGGCAGTACACGTGCTGGGTCACCAACTGGTTCGATCCCGACGCCATCCCCATGCGGATCATGCTGTTCGCGGTGATGCTCGTGGGCCTGATCGCCGCCGCGGTCCTGCCCGGCGCATTTGGCGACAACGGCCTGATTTTCGCCGTCTGCTATGCGCTGCTACAGGTCGGACGTACGGCGTTCATCGTGCTGCACCTGGGGCCGAACCACCCGCTGGCCGACAATTTCCGGCGCATGCTGGGATGGCTGGGCATCTCCGCTGTGTTCTGGATCGCGGGCGGCCTGGCCTCGGGCGAGGCGCGGCTGGCGCTGTGGATCCTGGCCGTGGCGTGCGAGTACATTTCGCCGATGTTCGGCTTCCGCCTGCCCGGCATGGGGCGGTCTTACACCAGCGACTGGACGATCGAAGGCGGGCATCTGGCGGAGCGGTGCCAGTTGTTCGTGATCGTGGCGCTGGGCGAAACCCTGCTGATCACGGGCGCCACGCTGGGCGAACACCCGCATTGGGACGCCCCCACGCTGATCGCACTGCTGGTGGCCTTCCTGGGCACGGCGGCGATGTGGTGGGTGTATTTCGACACCAGCAGCAAGGATGGCAGCAAAGCCATCGTGCATTCCTCGGACCCGGGCCGCATCGGCGCCTACTTCCACTACGTGCACGTGATCCTGATCGCAGGCGTTATCGTGTCGGCCGTGGCCAATGAACTCGTCATCCTGCATCCCGACGGCCGCATCGCCACCCCGGCCGCGGCTGCACTGATCGGCGGCCCCGCGCTCTACCTGCTGGGCAACGGCATCTATAAGACGGTGGTGTACGCGCGCTTTCCGCTATCGCACATGGTCGGGCTGGTGTTGCTGGCGGCGCTGGCACCCGTGTCGTATGTGACCGACAACCTGATGGTGGGCGGCCTGACCACGCTGATCCTGGTGCTGGTGGCCGTCTGGGAAAGCGTGTCGCGGCGCCGCGCGGCGCGCGCCATGCAGTAAGCCTGGCCCGCCGTCAGCTGCGCCGCTTGCCGAACACGGATTTCGGCGCGCGGCCATGAAAGCGCGTGAACGCGGCGCTGAAATTGGCGGGATGCCGGTAGCCCACGCGATACGCGGCCTGCGCCACCTGGCAACCGGTTTCCAACAGTTCCCACGCCCGGCGCATCCGCAATTCCGTCAGCAGCCGGTGCGGACTGGTCCCGTAGAGCTTGCGGAACCCCTCCTTCAACTTGAATTCGTTCAAGCCCGTGGCCAGGCACAGGTACTGCACGGTCAGGTCGCGGTCCATCTGTTCCTGCATCAACGCCCGCGCCGCTTCCAAGCGGCCGATATCGGCCTGGCTAAGCCGCCCCGCTTCTGGCGCGGGCGCCAGGCCGCGCAATTGACGGGACAGCAACGTCAGCGCGCGGATGTGCGCATCCAAAGGGTCCACGCCTGACGCCAGTTCCATAGCCGCGGCAGCCAGCTCGGGCGTAGTCCTGCCCTGCGACAGGCACCGCAAGCCCCCGGCGCCCAGCAGGCTTTCCGCGCGATCGTCGCCGGCATAGCGGCGCAGCACCGGCTCGCCCACCAGCAAGCGCAATTGCGACACGGTGGCGCCGCCCGAATAGCGGCGCTCGCCCTGGCTGCGCTGAAACGCGGTGACGGTCGTGTGGCCGCCGCGGAAATCCAGGCCGGCGCCATCCGCGCCCCGGTAGGCCGACACGCCCTGCATCGCCAGCGTGATCACCAGCGTGCGCGCGCCATAACCGGCGGCGTTCTCTTCGATCAGGTCGCGTTGCGGTGTGTACTGCGAATGCACCAGGGTCAAGCCGTCGTCCAGTTCCAGCCGGTCCGCGCGGCAATCGCCCAGTTCCTGGGGCAAGGCAACGCGCCGCCAGCCTGGGCGGGGACTCTTGCCCGGTTGGGCAAGCAAGGACGAAACACGCATGACCATGATGGCTTTCCTGTGCCGGCGCCGCTTTGCATACGGATGGATCCGGAACGCATATGAATGTGAATGATAGTTGTTCTCATAAAGAAATACCATCTTCGGGAAGGCCGCACAAGGATAGCGGCCGCTTGAGTCCGCACAGGAAGCCCGATGATCCAGCCCCGCCCTCTTACGCCCATCGCCTGGGCCCTGCTTTGCATGGCCGCCGCGCCTGCCGCACGCGCCCAGCCCCCCGCCGAACTGCCCGCCATCACCGTCACCGCCGACAAGCAGGAACGCGCGCTGGAAGACGTGCCGTCCAGCCTGTCCGTGTTCGACGGCGACATGCTCGAGGCGCAAGGCATCCAGAATGTGGAGTCCCTGCAAGCGATCACACCGGGACTCAGCTTCCAGCCTTTCGGCCAGGCCGGCGTGTACTCGCCCGTCATGCGCGGGCTGTCCGCCAACTTCTTCTCGTTCTCCACGTCGACCTTGCTGGTCGTGGACGGCGTGCCCACGCTGACGGCGCAAGGGTATGACGACCCCTTGCTGGCGATCGACCGCGTGGAAGTGCTGCGCGGCCCGCAGTCCACCCTGTACGGACGCAACGCCGAGGCCGGCGTGATCAACATTCACACCCGCCAGCCCGACAACACCTTGCGCGGCCAAATCTCGGCCGAAATCGGCAGCCGCGACCTGCGCGTGATGCGCTTCGACCTGAGCGGACCCTTGGTCGAAGACCGCCTGTACGCGAGCGTCGCCGGCGCCTGGCGCAGCCAGAACGGCTTCATCGACAACACCTATACCGGCCAGCGCGAAGACGACCGTGAAGTGCGCAACGGCAAGATCGCGTTGCGCTGGACGCCGTCCGCGCGCACCGACGCCACCCTGCGGTACGCGCAAGTGGACTACCGCGACGGCGCGGCCCTGTGGGGAGCGCCGACCGCGCCGCGCGACACGGTGGCCTCGGGCACGCCCAGCTGGAACCGGTCCATCGGACGCAGCGCATCGCTATCCGTGCGGCATGACTTCGATGCCGGCTTGCGCCTGTCTTCCGTGACCGCGTGGAACGATTTCCGCGACCGGGTCCAGCAAGACACCGATTTCCAGCCCGCCGACCTGTTGCATATCCAGCGTGACCACCAGTTCAGCAACCTGTCGCAAGAGCTGCGGCTGGAAGGCGACTGGAACCGCGCACATTGGCTCGTCGGCCTGTACGCGGACGGCGACGACCACGACCTGCGCAATACGCAGAAGATGCCGCGCGGCTTGACGGAAAGCGTGGTCAAGTTGCGCGGCAATTCCACCGCCGCGTTCACGCATTGGACCGTCCCGCTGGCAGAACGCTGGACGATCGAGGCCGGCGCGCGCCTCGAACGCGACGAGATCCGCTTCCGTCCCGAAGGGGATACGCAGCGCCGTGCCGACTGGACCCGCGTGACCCCGCGCGTCGCGCTGCAGTACGCGTTCGCGCCACGCCAGCAGGCCTACGTATCCGTGTCGGACGGATTCCGTGCAGGCGGCTTCAACGTCTTTTCGCCCGCCGCCAATTACGCCCCCTATCAACCCGAAACGCTGCGCGCCTACGAGATCGGCGCCAAGGGCTGGCTGCCCGGCAACCGCCTGCGCTATTCCAGCGCCGTCTACGTGATGACGGTCAAGAACATGCAGGTGCAGCAGATGCCCTTGCCCGGGCTGGTCTACGTGACCAACGCCGCATCGGCTCGCTCCGTCGGCGCGGAATTCGAATTGGAATACCTGTTGGGCGACGGCTGGTCGGCGCAGGCCGGGCTGGGCCTGAACCGCACACGGTTCTCGCGCTTCATGGACGGCGCCGCGGACTACAGCGGTAACCAGAATCCCTTTGCGCCGCGCATCAACGGCTACGTCAGCGCGCGCTATGACGCGCCCGCCGGCTGGTATGCGCAGGCGTCGCTGACCGGCACCGGCCGCGTCTATCTGGACGCCGCCAACCGCTATTCCCGCAACGGATACGGCCTGGTCAACCTGGCCGCCGGCGTCACCGTGCGCCAGGTCGAGATCACCGCCTACGTCAACAACCTGGCCAACCGGCGCTATGACGCCGTTGGCTATCAGAACGGCATCGTCACCGTCTACAGCCCGCCGCGCGAAGCCGGCTTGCGCTTCACCTGGCGCATCTAACAAGGACCACCCCTCATGCATACCGACCTTACCCACCCCATGCAACGCTATTGGAACCTGGCCGCCGCGTCTGTCCAGGCGGCGGCGCTGGACGCCGCGCTGGAACGCGGCGTGCTGGATCACCTGACCGAACCGGCCAGCGCGGCGGAAGTGGCGCAGGCCCTGACCCTGCGCCCCGACCAGACCACGCATCTGCTGGACATGCTGTGGAGCCTGGACTTGCTGCACCGCATTGACGGCGACCCGGTGCGCTACCGGTGCCAACCCCAGGCGCGACAGTATTTCTGCCAAGGCCAGCCCGGCTATTGCGCCGACGCGTGGCGCTATCGGCGCCGCTCGCTTTGGCACTTCAGCGAACAACTGGACGCACTCCTGGACCTGGACAGCCCGCCGCCCGAGCCCTACGTGCAAACCAACGCCACCGGCTGGGCCCAGGCGGCGCGCGTGCAGATCGGGCAGGAGCAACGCGCCATTGCCGTGGCGGCGGCGCGCGAGGCCGTCGCCTGCGTCCCCGGCGCCGCCGACGCCCGGCGCATCCTGGACCTGGGAGGCGGCCCGGGGCTGATCGGCATCGCGCTGGTTCAAGCCCGCCCCGACAGCACGGGCGTGGTGTTCGACTGGCCCGAAACCGCCGCGGTGGCAAACGAGAACATCGCGCAGGCCGACTTAGGCAGCCGCATGACGGTGATCGGCGGCGACCTGGCGGCGGACCCGATTGGCCAGGCATACGACCTGATCTGGTGCTCGTCGGTCCTGCATTTCCTGCCGGACCCCGCCGCCACGCTGCGCAAGATGCATGACGCGCTGGCGCCGGGCGGGCAGCTGATCATGGCGCACGCGGAGATCCCCGCCGACGCCCGCGCCGCCGCACGCATGCTGCCGTACTACCTGCCGATGCTGCTGCTGGGCCGCCGCGTGACCCGCGCAGGCGAACTGGGCCGGATGCTGCAAGACAGCGGCTACCAGGACGTGCGCGGCTTTGACTCGGACCGCTTTCCGATGGCGCCCTTGCACGTGTTGTCGGCCCGCAAGGCCGCCGCATGAGCCCCGCCGTGCGCAACGGCCTGCGGCAAGCGCTGTTCGGCTGGTTGAACCTGGCGCTGACGGCGCCGGGTGTGTACCTGTGGCTGGGCTTGCCGCTGGTGCTGCGGCAGCACGGCTGGTCCGGCACGGCCATCGGCTTGTTCCAGCTGGCCAGCCTGCCCACCGTCTTCAAGTTCCTATTCGCCCTGCCCCTGGACCGGCCCGCACGGCGGCGTGGCAACTATCGCATCTGGGCGGTCGGCCTGTTGTCCGCCTATGCGGCGGTGCTGTGCGCGTTGGGGTGGCGCGACTTGCTGGATGATGGGCGCGTGTTGTTCGCCTTGGCCGCGGCCGCGGCCCTGGCCGGCACCTGGGCCGACGTGCCGGTCAACGCGCTGGCGATCCGCGTCCTGCCCGCGACCAGCCGCGCCTGGGCAGGCGGCATCCGATCGATGGCCCTGTGCCTGGGCGCCATCGCCGGCGGCGGCCTCATGCTGGTCGCCCAAGCCCGCTGGGGCTGGCAGGCGCCCTTTGCCATCATGGCCGGCGCGCTGGCGCTGGGTGCGGCGCTGACGGGCTTCGTGAAAGAGGACGGCGAGCCGGAGGTGTCTACCGCTGCCGGCAATGACCGCCTTGCCCTCGCGTCCATCACTGCCTACTTCCGGCTGGATAGCACCCGATGCTGGCTGCCCATGCTGGCGTTGCTGTTTCCCTTCATCGGGTCAGGCTGGTTCTATCTGAAGCCCCTGCTGCTGGACCAGGGGCTGGCGCCCGAACGCGTGGCCTGGCTGGTGGGCGTGGCAGGCGGCGCCGTCGGCGCGGTGGCCAGCGCCTTGTCCGCGCGCGGCAGCAAGCGCTTGCGCCCCGCCGTGACGGTGCCGTGGCATGCGGCAGCCGGCTGCGCCGCCCTGCTGGCGCTCGCTATCGCGGTCTGGCTGCAGGCCCCGCCGCCGGTGCTGATTGCCTGCGCCATGGGCATCGCTGCCGCGATGGGCGCCACCGCGGCGCTGGCGTTCAGCCTGATGATGTCGCATACCCGTCCCGGCTTGGAGGCGCTGGATTACGGCATCCAGTCCAGTGTGTTCTCGCTAACCCGTATCCTGGCGCCGCTGGCGGCCGGCGTGCTGATGGATGCGGCGGGCCAGGCATGGATGCTGACTGCGCTGGGGGTTGCGGCGGCGGGGGTGTGGATGCTGGCGTTGCGCAAATTCGCGCAATGCTGACCCAAACTCTATTTCGGGGACATTGTGGCGACTGACACTGAGCAACGTAAAATGTCAGGCCTCCAGCCTCTACATGCTTTCCTTATGAACCTTGAACGACTGCGCCGCGAATTTCCCGACTTCGATATCACAACCCTGCCGACCATACCCGAAGGGTATTTCGACACGTCGAGCTACATCGATGCCGCTCCTTCATTCGAGAACAAGGAGCGCGGTTTGAAAGTCTATATCGACTACGCCAACTATGCCGACCGCGAATCCGGCAGAAGCCAGCGCTTCTGCGTTTCACGCTACGACGAGGAAGAGGGCGACTACGAGGACGTCGCCCTGTCGACCAACGATTGGGCCGAAGTCATTCGCTTCCTGAGCGCCTGACGCTGCTGCTCAATCCAACAAACCGCAATCGGGATAGGCCCCTTGCGATAAGTCCGAGATGCGCGTCGCCTCGTACGCGCTACGCGGCGAGGTCTTCCTGAGGTGCTTTCACCTCTTTTTCCTTCTTCTCCTTTTTTTCTCCATCGTAATGAGACTTGATGGCGAAAAACATGCCCGTGCCCAACACGAGGATCTTGAACGTACCGAAGACGACAGGGACCCAAAAATTCATCATTTCCTCAAAACGCTGCTTCAGCAGCTTTAATTACGGGTCAAATTTTAGCGTCAAGCTCCATACCTATTGTTGAAGCGCGCAAATTCGACGCACCGTTTTCGGTAAGCGATTGATTTCTATAGATTAGTATTTTCGCTTCGAATAGATTTCTACCGCTGGCTCAGCCTCCGGGCCGATGCTGAGCCAGCACCTCGTGCAGCGACTGCGCCGCGCGCTGCAACACTGGCACCGCCCGCAGCAGGTCATCCAGCATGACGCGCGCGGTGGGCGCGTGGCAGGCCACGGCCGCCACTACCCGGTCTTCCGCATCCTTGACCGGCACCGCCACGGCACTCATGCCGCGCACGAATTCCTCGTTGTCGATGCCAATGCCACGCGCCGCCAACCGTTCCAATTCTTCTTCCAGCTTCGCGGGATCGGTCAAGGTTCGCGGCGTGTTGCGCGTGAGCGGCAAACGGGCCAGCACGCGGCCTCGCTCCAGCCGGTTCATAGATGCCAGGAACAGTTTGCCGCTTGCCGTGCAGTGCATCGGCACGTGGCTGCCCACCGCGAAGAACAGGCGCAGCGGCTCGGTGGTTTCCACCCGTTCCATATAGATCACACGGTCGCCGTCCGGCGCCGTCAGGTTGCAGGTTTCTCCCAGCGTGCCGGCCAGTTGCGCCAGCACGGCGCGGCATGCCCGCGTGAACGCAGACGCGCGCAAGGTGGACAAGGCCAGTGACGTGGCCTGCGGCCCCGGCACGAAGCCGTGTTCGGTCGGCGTGGCGGCCACGAAGCCGGCACGCTGCATGGCCGCCAACAGGCGCATCAACGTGGTCTTCGGCATGTCCAGGCGCTGCGCCAATTGCGCCAGCGTGGGCGGATGTTGGGCCCGCGCCAGGTGCTCCAGCACCACCAGGGCGCGCAGCGAACGCGCGGCCTCCTGCTGCACGGCGGGCGTGTCGACCGAAGCGCCGGCAGGCGCCTCTACCGATGCTGCACTGCGATTTTGAAACCGAAGTTGCATGTTCCGTTCCATTTTGCCGCCCCCACGCGTGTTGTGCTTTGCGCGACGCGCCCGCTTCCTAGAATCGCCACAGATCCCCAGCCGAATGCAGCGTCTCTGGGCGCTGCCGGGATCGACCCAGTATATAAGTGCGCCCCGCCGCGGCAAGCAGGGTAAACGCGCCGTCCCGCCGACGTGGCGCAGGCGGACGACAACAGGGAGACAAGGCAATATGTCCGACACCGTGGATGTCATCGTGGTTGGCGCCGGCTCGGCCGGATGCGTGATGGCCAACCGGCTGAGCGCCGACGGCGCACTGTCCGTGTGCCTGCTGGAAGCCGGCCCCAGGGACCGCTCCCCGTGGATACATATCCCCATCGGCTACGGCAAGACGATGTTCCACAAGGTGGTGAACTGGGGCTATTACACCGACCCCGACCCCAACATGCTGGGCCGGCGCATTTACTGGCCGCGCGGCCGCACGCTGGGCGGATCCAGCGCCATCAACGGGCTGATCTACATTCGCGGCCAGCGGCAGGATTACGACGCTTGGCGCGACGCCGGCAACCCGGGATGGGGCTGGGACGATTGCCTGCCAGCCTTTCGCAAGCTGGAAAACAACGACCTGGGCGCGGGGCCCACCCGAGGCGTGGACGGCCCCTTGAACGCCACCTCCATCAAAACGCCGCATCCGCTGGTAGAAGCCATGATCGCGGCGGCCGGCACGCAGGGCGTGCCGCACGTGCAGGACTTCAACACGGGCGACCAGGAAGGCGTGGGCTATTACCAGCTGACCACGCGCAATGGCTGGCGCTGCTCGACGGCAGTGGCCTATCTGCGCCCGGCCGAAGGGCGTCCCAATCTGCGCGTGGAAACCGGCGCCCATACGATGGCCGTGCTGTTCGAAGGTGGCCGCGCCTGCGGCGTGCGCTACCGGCAGGACGGTCAGGTGCGCACGCTGCGCGCACGGCGCGAGGTGGTGCTGTGCGCGGGCGCGTTGCAATCGCCGCAACTGCTGCAACTGTCCGGCGTCGGGCCGGCCGCGCTGCTGCGGCAGTTCGGCATCGGCATGGTGCGGGATCTGCCGGGCGTCGGCGAAAACCTGCAGGACCACCTGCAGATCCGGCTGATCTACGAAACCACGCGGCCCATCACCACCAACGACCAGTTGCGCACGCTGAGTGGCCGCGCCCGCATGGGGCTGCAGTGGCTGCTGTTTCGCGGTGGGCCGCTGGCCGTCGGGATCAACCAGGGCGGCCTGTTCTGCCGGGTGGATCCCGCCAGCCGCACGCCCGACACCCAGTTCCATTTCGCGACCCTGTCGGCCGACTTGGCCGGCGGCAAGGTGCATCCGTTTTCGGGTTGCACGTATTCGGTCTGCCAGTTGCGCCCGTCTTCGCGCGGCCAGGTCCGGCTGCGCAGCGCGGACCCGTTCGAGGCGCCTTCCATGCAGCCCAATTACCTGTCCACCGAATTGGACCGGCGCATGACGATCGCCGCGGTCAAGTATGCGCGCGCGCTGGCCGCGACGGAACCGCTGGCCGGATTGATGAAGCGGGAATTCCGCCCCGGGCCGGACGTGCGCACGGATGACGAGATCCTGCACTTCTGCCGGGAGTACGGCGCCACCATCTTCCATCCTTCCGGCACCGCCAAGATGGGACCGCGCAGCGATCCAATGGCCGTGGTGGACGAGCGCCTGCGCGTGCACGGCGTGGCCGGCCTGCGGGTGGTGGATTGTTCCATCATGCCCACGCTGGTTTCCGGCAACACCAATGTACCTGTCGTGATGCTGGCCGAACGCGCAGCCGGATTCATGCTGGAGGATCTGAAGGCAACGCGGCGGCAGGCCGAGCTGGTCGCCGCGTAAGGCACGAGCAACCCCCGCAGGAAAGCATGGCGAGCGGCAACGCAGAGTGCCCCGCCCCCCATCAAAGGAGACTGGAATGGCCAAGCAGAACGAAGCCGCAGTACGCCGTGTCGTCACCGCGTCGCTGATCGGCGCCACGATCGAGTGGTACGACTTTTTCCTCTACGGTGTCGTGGCGGGCATCGTATTCAACAAGCTGTACTTTCCCACCGGCGACCCGCTGGTCTCGACCATGCTGGCCTACACCACGTTCGCCGTGGGCTTCGTGACGCGGCCGCTGGGCGGCCTGATCTTCGGCCATTTCGGCGACCGCATCGGCAGGAAAAGCATGCTGGTGATGACGCTGATGATCATGGGCGTGTCCACATTCCTGATCGGTCTGGTGCCCACCTACGACAGCATCGGCGTCTGGGCGCCCATCCTGTTGCTGCTGCTGCGCGTGTTCCAGGGCATCGGCCTGGGCGGCGAATGGGGCGGCGCGGTGCTGATGGCGTATGAATACGCACCGCCGGGCAAGAAAGGCTTCTACGCGTCGCTGCCGCAGATCGGGCTGGCGATCGGCCTGTGCCTGGCCTCCGGCACCGTGGCGCTGCTGTCCACCTTGCTGACCGACGAGCAGTTCATGGCCTGGGGCTGGCGCATCGCCTTCCTGGCGTCGGCCGCCATGGTGCTGGTGGGCATGTACATCCGCCTGAACATCAAGGAAACGCCCGAGTTCACCGCGGTCAAGGAAAGCAACGCCGAAAGCCGCATTCCCTTCTTCGACATGCTCAAGCGCTACCCGGGCAACGTCTTCAAGGGCATGGGCGCCCGCTACATCGACGGCGTATTCTTCAACGTGTTCGGCGTGTTCTCGATCTCGTACCTGACGCAAACCGTGCAGATCACGCGAACCGAAGCGCTGACGGGCGTGATGGCCGCGGCCCTGGTGATGTGCTTCTTCATCCCCTTCTTCGGCAGATTGTCCGACCGCATCGGCCGCACCCGCGTCTATTTCTGGGGATCGCTGATCACCGCCGCAGCATCCTTCCCGGGCTTCTGGCTGATGCTGCACAGCGAAGGCAGCGTGATGCTGATCTGGCTGGCGATCATCATCCCGTTCGGCATCTTCTACGCCGCCATCTATGGCCCCGAGGCCGCCCTGTTCTGCGAGCTTTTCGACGCCAAGGTGCGATACACCGGCATCTCGTTCGTCTACCAGTTCTCGGGCATTTTCGCGTCCCGCATCACGCCCATCATTGCCACCGCCCTGCTCAAGACCGGCGGCGGCCAGCCGTGGCTGATCTGCCTGTATGTGCTGTTTGCCGGGGTGGTGTCGGCGCTGTGCGCATGGCTGATCGGGCGCGGCCGGCCGGCGGACGAGCCCGCCAGCCACCCGGCGGCGCCCCTGCCCCGGGCGGGGTTGCGCAAGGCCTGAGCGAGGGGTGAGGCGCCGTACTCAGGCGCGCGGCGGCCTCGCGAACCAGGCTTCGGCCAGCTTCACGAACGCGCTGGCGCCAATCGGCAGCAGCGCGTCGTTAAAGTCGTAGCTGGTGTTGTGGACCAGGCACGGCCCCTCGCCGTGGCCCAGCTCGCGGTGTCCGCCATCGCCATTGCCGATGAAGCAATAGCTGCCGGGCACCGCTTCCAGCATGAAGGAGAAGTCTTCCGCCGCCATGATGGGCGTCTGCGCCAGCAAGCGCTCCTGGCCGACCACCTGGGCCAGCGCTTCGCGCATGAAGGCCGTCTCGGCCTCGTGGTTGATCGTGGACGGATAGTGGCGCGTGAAGACGAAATCGCATTCGGCGCCGAACATCGCGGCCACGTGCTGCGCCACCTCGCCCATGCGCCGCTCGATCAGGTCCAGCGTCTCGGCGGTGTAGGCGCGCACCGTGCCGCCCAGTTCGCAGGTGTCGGGGATGACGTTGACGGCCTCGCCCGCCCGCAGCGTGGTCACGGAAATGACGGCCGTCTCAAGCGGCTTCTTGTTGCGGCTGATGATGGTCTGGAAGGCTTCGATCATCTGGCCCGCCGCCGGGATCGGATCGATGGCCAGGTGAGGCATGGCGGCATGCCCCCCCTTGCCGCGTATGGTCACGTGGAACTCGCTGTTGGATGCCAGCACCGGGCCCGGCGACGACGCGAAACAGCCCTCCGGGATGCCCGGCATGTTGTGCATGCCGAACACGGCCTCCATCGGGAATTTCTCGAACAGGCCGTCGCGCATCATCTCGCGCGCGCCGCCGCCGCGTTCTTCGGCGGGCTGGAAGATCAGGTAGACGGTGCCGTCGAAATTGCGGTGGCGCGCCAGGTACTGAGCTGCGCCCAGCAGCATGGCGGTGTGGCCATCATGGCCGCAGGCGTGCATTACGCCCGCGTGCTTGCTGGCGTGCGCGAACTGGTTCGCTTCCTGCATGGGCAGCGCGTCCATGTCGGCGCGCAGCCCCAGTGTGCGCGACGAGGTGCCGTTGCGGATCACGCCCACCAGGCCCGTCTTGCCGAAGCCCCGGTGCAGCTCGATGCCCCAGCTCTCCAGCAGCTCGGCCACCCGTTGCGCAGTGCGGTTCTCCTCGAACGCCAGTTCGGGATGGGCGTGGATGTCGCGCCGGACGTCTCGAATGGCGGGGGCGTTTTCAACAATCTCTTCAATCAGGTTCATGGCTACCGGTGCCGGCTCCCCGCAGGGAGCCGTTGATTCCAGGGTTGGAGGGAAAGGATGAGGATCAATCGGGCTTGATGCCCAGCTTGCGCAGCACGGGGCCCGTGGCCTCGCGCTCGTCGGCGACGCGCTGCGCGAAGGCGCTGGCCTCCAGATGGTACGGCAGCGAGCCGTGGCTGGCGTACATCTGACGCATGGCGCCGTCCTGCTGCGCGCGGCCGATCTCGGCGTTCAGGCGCTTGACGATGGCTTCCGGCGTGCCCGCACGCGCGGCCAGCCCAAGCCACACCGCGCCTTCGAAGCCGCGGAAGTCCTGCTGCGCCAACGTCGGCGCGCGGCCAAAGGCGGCATCGGGCACCGCGTCGCTGATGGCCAGCACGCGCAGGCGCCCTTCCTTGACCATCGGTTCGACCAGCGCGGTGCCAGCGAAATACATCTGCGTATCGCCGGCAAGCACCGAATTGAGCGCGCCCGTACCCGTCTTGAACGGCACGTGCATGATGTCCACGCCGGCCTGTTCGCGCAGCATTTCGAACAGCACATGTGGCGGGCTGCCGTTGCCCGAAGACGCATAGTTCAGCCGGCCCGGCTGCTGGCGAGCCAGCGCGAACAACTGCGCCAGCGACTGCGCCGGCACCTTGTCGTTGACCGTCAGCGCCATGGGGATGACGGCCAGCGGACTGACGGGCACTACATCGCGCACCGGGTCATACGTCAGCGCGGGAAAGATGTAGGGGTTCCACACCAGATGGGCGTTGGTGACGAGCGCCAGCGTGTATCCGTCGGCGGGCGCCGACTTCAGTTGCTGCATGGCCAGCAGACCGCCCGCGCCGGGCTTGTTTTCAACGACGACAGGCTGGCCGAATGCGTTATGCAACCGCTCGGCCAGCGGCCGCGCGAACAGGTCAGGCAGGCTGCCCGGCCCGCCGTTGACCACAATGGTCATCGGCCGGGCGGGCCAATCGGCCGCACTGGCGGGCACCGCGGCCGCCAGCGCCGCGCAAGCGGCCAGACCGCCCCAGGCACGCCGTAACCACGAACGCCAGAACCCGGCGCCGCGTGCCGACTGCGCACGCCCGGCACGCGGGGACGCCGCGCGGGATAGCTGCCGGCACGGCCGGCTGTCGCTTGGACGTATCACTGCTTGTCTCCTCGTGCGCCCGCCGCCGGCGAAAAGCCAGGGAATGGCAGCCGGCTCTCTGGCGGCGCTTTTTTTCTACGATAAGCAGCATAAATCTCGACGTCAATATCTTTTATCGAGATTTTGGAAAATAGGGCTAAATCATCTCTCCCCGGCTCCCGCAGCCGCGACCGGCGGCCGTTCGCCCGGCCAGCCACCGCCCAAGGCCTTGAACAGGCTTGCCAGGGCCATCTGGCGCTGGGTGCTGACCTCGATATAGCTCAGCTGGTCGGTAAACGCGCTGCGCTGGGCGTCCAGGTAACGCAGATGGCTATCCACGCCGCCGCGGTAGCGGGCTTCCGACAGGCGCATGGCTTCCAGGCTGGACTCGGCCAAGGCCCGGCGCGACGCCTCCTCGCGCCGCAGGGTGTCGGTGGCCGCCAATGCGTCGGCCACTTCCTTGAACGCCGTCTGGATGGTCTTTTCGTAGGCCGCGACCGCAATGTCCTTACGCACGTGCGACAGATCCAGGTTGGCGGTATTGCGGCCGCCCGCGAAGATCGGCAGCGTGATCTGCGGCGTGAACGACCAGGCGCGCTGGCCGCCGTCGAACAGGTTGGACAGGTCGGCGCTGGACGATCCGAACAGGCCGGTCAGCGAAATACTCGGGAAGAACGCCGCCCGCGCGGCACCGATGCTGGCGTTGCGCGACTGCAGCTGATGCTCGGCCGCCAGGATGTCGGGCCGGCGCTCCAGCAGTTCAGAGGGCGCGCCCGCCGCGATTTCTTGCAGCAGCACGGGGGAAGCCGCCAGTTGCTGCGGCAGGTAGGGTCCCAAGTCGTTCACGCCCACCAGCAGCGCCAGCGCGTTGCCGGCCTGCCGCACTTCGCGGTCCATGCGCTCGAGTTCCGCCCGCGCCTGCTCGGTCAAGCCCAGCGCCTCCTGGTAATCCAGCGCCGTGGCCGCGCCGGCCTGGCGCCGCTTGACGATCAGTTCCAGCGACGATTCGCGGCTGGCCAGCGTCTGGCGCGTGACCAGCAGGCGGCGCTGCGCACTGTCGCGCGTCAGATAGGCCTGGATCACTTCGGCCACCAGGCTGATCCGCGTGCTGTGCGCGGTTTCCTCGGTTGCCAGGTATTCCTGCAACGCGGCGTCCGACAGGCTGCGCACGCGACCGAACAGATCGATCTCGAACGAGGTCAGCCCGATTCCCGCCTGGTAGGTGCTTTGCACCCCGGCGCTGCCGGTACTGCTCAAGTCGCCCGGCACCCGTTGGCGCGTGCCCGTGCCTTGGGCGTTGATGCCCGGCAGGCGGTCCGCGCGTTCGATCCGGTACTGCGCCCGCGCCGCTTCGATGTTCAGCACGGCCTGGCGCAGGTCGCGGTTGTTCTCAAGCGCCAGCGCCACCAGTTGCCGCAGCGGCGCATCGGTCACGAACGACTGCCAGTCCAGCGTAGCCGCCGCCGACGGCGCGGCCGGCTGATTGAACTGCGCCGGATACTGCGCGGGAATCGGCGCATCGGGCCGCTGGTGCACCGGCGCCAGCGAGCATCCCGCCAGCACCGCGCTCAGCGCCAGGGCGCCCAGGCGCAAGGGGAAAAAGGTTTGCATCATGAGTCTTACTCCTCGGCCGTGCGCGGGGCCGGCAAGGGTTCGGATGCCGGCCGGCCGCGTTGCTTCGACACCAGCGACAGCACCCACACAAAGAAGATTGGCACGAAGATCACGCCCAGCAGCGTGGCGGTCAGCATGCCGCCGATCACGCCCACGCCCAGGGCACGCTGGCTGGCGGCGCCCGCGCCGCTGGCCAACGCCAGCGGCACCACGCCCAGGATGAACGCCAGCGACGTCATCACAATGGGGCGGAAGCGCAACTTGGCGGCCTGGATGGCGGCGTCCATCAGCGAATGGCCCTGCTCGCGCAGGCTCTTGGCGAACTCCACGATCAGGATCGCGTTCTTAGCCGCTAGCCCGATGATCGTGATCAGGCCGACCTTGAAGTACACGTCGTTCGACATACCCAGCACCGTTACCGCCAGCACCGACCCGAGCGCGCCGATCGGCACGATCAACATGACGGACGCGGGGATGGCCCAGCTTTCATACAGGGCGACCATCAAAAGGAACACCACCAGGAACGCCAGCGCGAACAGCATCGGCGCCTGCGCCCCGGCGAACTTCTCCTGGTAGGACAGGCCCGTCCATTCATAGCCGATGCCGCTGGGCAGTTCCGACACGATGCGCTCGATCTCGGCCATCGCCTCGCCGGTGCTGCGCCCGGGCATCGCGTCGCCCGCGATCTTGAACGCCGGATAGCCGTTGTAGCGCGAGATCTGCACCGGGCCGTTCTCCCAACTGGTCTGGACGAACGCGCTCAGCGGGACCATGCCGCCCGACTTGTTGCGCACGTTCAGCATCAGGATGCTCTCGGGCGTCATGCGGTCGCGCACGTCCGCCTGCACCACCACGCGCTGCAAGCGCCCGGCATTGGCGAAGTCGTTGATGGTGGCGGACCCGTAGGCCGACGAGATCGCCGTGCTGATCGTGTCGAACCCGATGCCCAGCGCTTCCGCCTTCTGGCGGTCGATGTCCAGGCGCAATTGCGGCGCGTCGGCCAGGCCTTCCATCATGGCGTAGGCGATTACCGGCGAACTGTTGGCCTTGGCCAGCAGCTGGTTGCGCGCATCCGTCAGGGCCGCGCGGCCCAGGCCGCCGCGGTCTTGCAGGCGCAGCGCGAAGCCGCCCGAGTTGCCCAGGCCGTCGATGGGCGGCGGGTTCACCGCCATGATCGAACCATCGTCGATGGCCGCAAAGCGCGCGTTCACGCTGTTGGCCACGTCGCTGGCGGCCTGGCCCTTGCCGCGCTCGGACCAGTCCTTCAGCGTCGGGAACGCGATGCCGGCGTTCTGGCCCGTGCCCGAAAAGCTGAAGCCCATCACCGTGAAGGCGTCGCCCATCGCGTCCAGCGACATCAGGTGCTGCTCGACGTCCGCCACGACCTTGTCGGTGCGGGTGTGGGTGGCCCCGGGCGGCAACTGGACGTCGACGATCACATAACCCTGGTCTTCCGGCGGCACGAACGATTCCGGCACGCGCACGTACAGCACGCCCAGCACCGCCACGATCGCCACGTAGATCACCATGTAGCGGCCGGTGCGCTTGACCAGCCGCGTGTTCAGCGCCTCGAACCGGCCGGTCAGGCGGTTGAAACTGCGGTTGAACCAGCCGAAAAATCCTTTCTTTTCATCGTGATGGCCCTTGGGGATGGACTTGAGGAACGTGGCGCACAGGGCGGGCGTGAACGTCAGCGCCAGGAAGCCGGAGAACAGGATCGACACTGCCAGCGATAGCGAGAACTGCTGGTAGATCACGCCGACCGAACCGCTCATGAACGCCAGCGGCAGGAATACGGCGGACAGCACCAGCGTGATGCCGACGATGGCGCCCGACACCTGCTCCATCGCCTTGATCGTGGCCTCGCGCGGCGGCAAGCCTTCTTCGGCCATGATGCGTTCCACGTTCTCGACCACCACGATGGCGTCGTCCACCAGGATGCCGATGGCCAGCACCATGCCGAACATCGTCATCATGTTCACCGAGAAGCCCAGCACGGACATCACCGCGAACGTGCCCAACAGGCACACGGGCACCACGATCGTGGGGATCAGCGTGTAGCGGATGTTCTGCAGGAACAGGAACATCACCAGGAAGACCAGCACCATCGCCTCAAGCAGCGTGTGCACGACCTTTTCAATTGCCACGCTGACAAAACGCGACGTGTCGAACGGCACCGAGAATTCCACGTCTTCCGGGAACGAGGCGGACAGCTCCTGCAGGCGCGCCTTCACGGCCTTGACCGTATCGATCGCATTGGCGCCGGGCGCCAGCTGCACGGCCGCGCCGACCGACTTCTTGCCATTCAGGCGCGTTTCAAAGTCGTAGCTCTGGCGGCCCACTTCCAGGCGCGCCACGTCCGCCAGGTGCACGGACGAGCCGTCGTCGTTGGCGCGCAGCACGATCCTGCCGAATTCTTCCGGCGAATCCAGCATGCCTTTCACGGCCAGGGTGGCCGTCAGTTCCTGCTCGGCCGAACCGGGACGGCTGCCGAAGCTGCCCGCCGGCACCTGCACGTTCTGGGCGGCGATGGCGGCATTGACGTCGGCCACCGACAGGCCCAGGCCCAGCAACTTCTGCGGGTCGATCCACACCCGCATGGCGGCTTCGGCGCCGAAGAACTGCACCTTGCCCACGCCGTCGACGCGACGGATTTCGTTGTTGATATGGCGCGCCGCGTAGTCCGACAGGCCCACCACGTCCTTGTGTGCGTCGTCGCCCTTGTAGGTCAGGGCGTAGATCATCAGGAAGTTCGAGCTGGCCTGCTCGACCTGCAGGCCCTGCTGCGTCACGGCGGACGGCAGGCGGGCCTCCGCCTTCTTGATGCGGTTCTGCACGTCGACCTGGGCCAGGTCGGGGTCCGTGCCCGGCTCGAACGTGACGGTGATTTCCGCGCTGCCGCTGGAGCTGCTGGACGACTCGTAGTACAGCATGTGCTTGGCGCCGTTCAGCTCTTCTTCGATGACGCTCGTCACCGAATCGACCAGCACCGAGGCGGAGGCGCCCGGGTATACGGCGGCGATGGTCACCTGGGGCGGCGCCACCACCGGAAACTGCGAGACCGGCAGCGACGGAATCGCCAACAAGCCCGCCAGCGAAATGAAGATGGCCACCACCCACGCGAAATTGGGGCGGCCAATGAAAAACTTGGACATGATCTATCCTTGCGAAGGCATGGGGTGCGCGGGCGGACGGTCAGTTCGCGGCAGGGGCGGACGCCTTGCCAGCGGCCGCGACCTTGGGCTCGGCCGCCGGCGTCACGCTGACTTTCTGGCCGGGCACGGCGGCGTTGACGCCGCCCACGATGACGCGGTCGCCCGCGTTCAGGCCCTCGACGATGTGCCAGTCGCCGCCGCGCATCGTGCCGGTCTGCACCAGGCGGGACTCCACGACCTCGTCCTTGCCCACCACCATCACCTGCGGCTTGCCGTCGGTGCTGCGCAGCACGGCGCGCTGCGGCACCAGGATGGCTTCGGCGTCCACCCCTTGCCGCGTCTGCACGCGCACGTACATGCCCGGCAGCAGCAGCACGTCGGGGTTGGCGAATTCGCCGCGCACGGACACCTGCCCCGTGGTCCGGTCCACCGCGATGTCCGAAAACAGCAGGCGCCCGTTGCGCTTCTGGTCGGTGCCGTCGATGGTGAGGGAAATGGCGGCGCCCTCGCCCTGCCCCAGGCTGCCGTCCTGCAGCGCGGCGCGCATGCGCAGCATGTCCGCGACAGGCTGGGTGAAGTCCACGTAGATCGGGTCCAGTTGCTGGATCTTCGCCATGACCGTGGCCTCGTTCTGACCCACCAGCGCGCCCTCGGTGACCTGGGCGCGGCCGATGCGCCCCGATATCGGCGCCTTGACCGTGGCGTAGTCCAGGTTCAATTGCGCGGTTTCCACGTCGGCCTGCGCCGAGCGGCGCGCGGCCTGGGCGCTCTTGAGCGTGGTGGTGGCGGTGTCGAAGTCCTGCTGGCTCACGGCTTCGATCTTGACCAGCGGCGTATAGCGCTTGACGATGGCCTGGGCGTCCGACACGGCGGCATCCGCCTTGGCCAGTTCGCCCTGGGCGCGCGACAACGCCGCCTTGAACGGCGCCGGATCAATGCGGAACAGCACGTCACCCGCCTTCACGTCGGCGCCTTCCTCGAAATTGCGGCTAAGCACGATGCCCGCCACGCGGGCGCGCACTTCCGCCACCCGCATGGGTTCCACCCGGCCCGGCAACGCGCTGGTCAGCGCATAGCGTTCGGGTTGCACCGCCAGCACCTGCACGGCGCGGGGTTCGGACGCCTGCGAATGCGCGTCCTCTCCAGCCCCGCAACCTGCCAAAACGATCGACATCACCAACGCCGTCAGGGGCCACTGCCACCTGGTCTGATTCTTCAACATAGCAACCCCCGCCCGCGGCGTCCTGAATTCAACAAGTCGCTGATGCTACCCGATTGCTTAATTTGAATCAATAACGATTCATTTGGTTCTGTGAAGTTGATTGAAGCGCGCTTCACAAGTTTTTACTTGCCAACTTCGCCAAAGTTTGTACAAAGTGAATCACGCATGATTCAATAGCGCCTGATCAAGTTCCATGACAGAACGGGGGCAGAAAATGTCTGACGAGGCGGGGCACGAAAAACTTCTGGTGGCGTTGGCGATGGCAATGGTCGACCAGCCCAGGGGCACCCTGCAGGAACTGGCGAAAGCCGTGGGCGTGAGCAAGGCGACGCTATACCGCTTCTGTCAGACGCGGGACCAGCTGGTCCTGCGACTCACGACGCATTGCGCCCACGTCATGAAGAAGGCGCTGGCGGACTCGCATCTGGATACGGCGCCGCCGCAAGAGGCGCTGCGCAACCTGATCCATCAGAATCTGGCGCACAAGGAATTGACGGCTTTCCTGATGTACAACTGGAAGCCCGACAACGAGCAGCAGCCCGACATCATGAACAGCTGGTCGGGGTATCAGGAATCGCTGGACGCGTTCTTCCTGCGGGGGCAGCGCGAAGGTGCCTTCCGCGTGGACATGACGGCGGCGGCGCTGACGGAGATGTTGTTCGGCGTGCTGACCAGCATGGTGGACGCCGAACGCCGCGGACGCGTCGCCCGCCTGGGCATTGCGTCCGTGGTCGAGCAGATGATGCTGCACGGCATTGCTGCCGAACCGGTGCGCGCCCCGGCCTGAGGCGCGTTCCCGGCATACCTTTATGCAGCGGCTACCGGCCGCCCGTAGAACGGGTAGTTGGGGTCGTTGTAGCCGTGCGTCGACGCATGGCCGGGCGTCACCCAGCCGTCCACGACGGCTTCGTCTTCCGCCGTGATCTTCACGTCCAGCGCCGCATAGTAGTCGTCCATCTGCGCCAGCGTGCGCGGGCCGGCGATCACGCTGGTGATGACCGGGTTGGCCAGCACCCAGGCCGTGGCGAAGTGGCCAGGCTGCACGCCGCGCGCCGCGCTGTGCTGAACCAGCTGCTGCGCGATCTGCAGGGACTCTTCACGGAATTCGGTAGCCAGGATGCGGCGGTCGCCACGCCCGGCACGGGTATCGGCCGCCGGCGCCTGGCCGGGCAGGTACTTGCCCGTGAGCACGCCGCGCGCGATGGGGCTGTATGGCACCACGCCCAGTCCGTAATGCTTGCAGGCGGGCAGGATTTCCACTTCCGGACCGCGATTGAGCATGTTGTAGTACGGCTGGCACACCACCGGTTGCGGCACGCCCAGCTTTTCGGCAAGGCGCATGACCTCGGCAATGCGCCACCCGCGGAAGTTCGACAAGCCGAAGCTGCGCAGCTTGCCCGCGCGGATCAGGTCACCCAGCGCCCACAGCGCTTCTTCCAGGTTTTCCTCGTGGTAGTCGCGATGCAGGTACAGGATGTCCATGAAATCCGTACCCAGGCGCGTGAGGCTTTGCTCCACGCCGCGCATCAGCCACTGGCGCGAATAATGGGCCTGGTTCGGGCCCTTGCCCACCGGATTGCCGATCTTGCTGGCCAGCACCCAGTCGTGGCGCTGCCCTTGCAGCAGCTTGCCCACCACCTCTTCCGAACGGCCTTCGTTGTAGACGTCGGCCGTATCGATGAAATTCAAGCCATGGTCGCGCGCCGACGCGACAATGCGCGCCGCCTCGTCATCAGGCGTCTGTTCTCCGAACATCATGGTGCCCAGGCATAGCGGCGAAACGCGCAGATTGCTGGTTCCCAGTCGGCGGTAGTTCATGGCTTCATTCCTTGGTCGGTAAGAGGTCAGAATGTTACGCCTGTGGCGCGTCCACCGCTGCAAGGATCTTGCCGAACAGTGCATCCGCATGGGCGGAATTCAGCCAGCGCACGATCACCACCATCTTGCGCTCGGGCTCCACCCAGGTGAACGAACTGCCCGCGCCCACGCCGAAGAAGCTGCTGGCCGGCACGCTGGGAAACACGCGGCCTTCGTGGTTCAGCCAGATCAGGTAGCCGTAATACGGCGCGATGGCGCAGGGCGTGCGCATCGCTTGAATCCATTCCCGCGACAGGATCTGCTTGCCGTTGGCCTGGCCGTCGTTCAGCAGCATCTGGCCGATCAGCGCCTGGTCGCGCGCGCTGATGGACATGCCGCCGCCCCAGTGGGATCCGCCCGGCACCGACGGCATGCGCTGGCCGTCGATCTCGACCCAGGCGGTGTCGTAGCCCACCCATTGCCAGTCTTCGCTCGCGCCGATGGGGCGTGTGACGGCTTCGCGGAACACGTCCGGCAGCGGCTTGCGGAACAAGTGCAGCAGCGCGTAGGACAGCTGGTTGATGCGCACGTCGTTGTATTCCCAGTAGGTACCGGGGCGCTGCAAGGGGCGCGCGTCGCCCTTCTTGCCATCGGGTGGCACGCCGAACGTGACGGCGCGATAGCGGTCCGCCTGGTCCGACACGCCGAAGCGCTCGCCTTCCCATTCGCTGGTCTGCTGCAACAGGTGACGCCACGTGATGTCGGCGTTCTGGCCTTCGTCGAAACCGATGCCGGGCACCCGCTTGCCGACAGGCTCGTCCACATCGGGCAGCAGGCCGCGGTCGTGCGCCACGCCCGCCAGGATGGCCAGATACAGCTTGGCCACGCTGAAGGTCAGGTCGGCGCGCTCGGGCTCGCCCCAGGACGCGACGGTCTTGCCGTCGACCACGACCACGCCCGATACCGGGCCGCGGTCATGGATCGGCCCCAGCAGGCGGTTCCAGGGCGGCGGATCGTTCAGGTGCACGCCGAAATTTCCCTTGACGCTGCGGTCCCAGGTGGATTCGTGTTCATTGGCGAACTGGATCGCCTGCTGCATAAGCGTGTTCATTGCTTCCCTCGTTATTGTGGTGTGTCAGGCCGTGGCGCCTTCGGGCGTGCGGGCCAGGAATTCCATTGCGGCCTGCATGCCGCCTGCGCGGTGCGGCACGCCGGCGGCGGCCAGACCCATCTCGACGCCCGCCAGGGTGCCGCACAGAGTCAGGTCATTGAAGTGGCCAAGGTGGCCGATGCGGAAGACCCGGTCGGTCAGCTTGCCCAGGCCCTGCCCCAACGACATGTCGAAGCGGTCCAGGATGATCTTGCGCAGCGCGTCCGCGCCGTGGCCCTCGGGCATCAGCACGGCGGTCAGCGCGGGGCTGTGTGCGGCCGGATCCAGGCTTAGCAATTCCAGCCCCCATCCGGCCACGGCCAGGCGCGTGGCACGCGCATGGCGTTCGTGCCGCGCGAACACACGCGGCAGGCCTTCGGCTTGCAGCATGGCCAAGGCCTCGTGCAGGCCGTACAGCAGGTTGGTCGACGGCGTATACGGGAAATAGCCTTTGGCGTTGGCGGTCAGCATGTCGCGCCAATCCCAGTAGGCGCGCGGCAGGCGCGCGGTGTCGGCGGCGGCAAGCGCCCGCGCGCTGACGGCATTGAACGCCAGGCCGGGCGGCAGCATCAGGCCCTTTTGCGAGCCGGCCACCGTCACGTCCACGCCCCATTCGTCATGTCGGTAGTCGATCGAGCCCAGCGACGAAATCGTGTCCACCATCAGCAGCGCGGGATGCGCGGCGCGGTCGATCGCGGCGCGCACGGCGGCGATATCGCTGGTGACGCCCGTCGAGGTTTCGTTATGCACCACGCACACGGCCTTGATGCGGTGCTGCGTGTCTTCGGCAAGGCGCGCGCCGATCACGGCGGCGTCCACGGGGTGGCGCCAGTCGCCTTCGATGTAGTCGACCTCAAGCCCCAGGCGGCCCGCCAGCTTCTTCCACAGGCTGGCGAAGTGGCCGGTTTCCACCATCAGTACCCGGTCGCCCGGCGACAGCGTATTGACCAGCGCCGCTTCCCACGCGCCGGTGCCCGACGACGGAAAAATGACCACGGGGGATTGCGTCTGGAAGACCTGCTTGACTCCCGCCAGCACGGCCAGCCCCAGCGCGCCGAACTCCGGGCCTCGATGGTCGATGGTGGGCTGATCGATGGCCCGCAGCACGCGGTCAGGCACATTCGTCGGCCCCGGAATCTGCAGGAAATGCCGGCCGGACGGATGGGAGTTCAGGGTAAGCATGCGTAGCCCCAGAGTGGAATTTTTTGTATACCAACGAAAGATGCGCGACGTGTAAACGACGTTTGTCTCGCATGCGGACTTGCGGCATGCGCCACTCTATCCCATTGTTTTTACATCGATAACCTAGGGTATACACCCATGATTGAACCGCAGGTCGCAGGTTTATAGTCTAGAAAAATACGGGGAAATGTTGGTATACCAATGAGCAGCAATCCTAGCCTGATGCCGGATCTGGCAGGGTCGGCACATGCCGGCCGCGCCGATTCCGATGCGACGCCAACCGCCGGGGTTCCGCCCTCGGCGCCGCGCGCCGCCGGCAACGGCCGCACGCTGCCCGGCGCGGTCGCCAGCCAATTGCGCGAACGCATCATCCAGGGCGAATTCCCGCCCGGCTCCCGCCTGAACGAACGTGCGCTGTGCGACCTGCTGGGCGTCTCACGCACCCCGATGCGCGAAGCGTTCCGCGTGCTGGCAGCCGAAGGGCTGGTGCAGATCGAACCGAACCGCGGCGCGCAGGTGGTGGCGCTGTCTGAGGCGAACATCCGCGAAGCCTTCGAAGTGATCGGCGGACTGGAAGCCATGTCGTGCCGGCTGGCGTGCGAACGGGCAACAGATGTCGAGATCGCGGAAATCCGTGCGCTGACCTACGAAATGATGGCCAGCCACGCCCGCCACGACCTGCCCACCTACTTCCGCACCAACCGCGAAATCCACGAACGCATTAGCCTGGCCTCGCACAACAGCCTGCTCAAGCAGCTGTACGACGCCCAGAACGCACGTATCCAGAACCTGCGCTTCGTGTCGAACGAAGACCGCCAGAAATGGGATCTGGCAATGCGGGAACACATCGAAATGGCCGACGCCCTGGACGCGCGCGACGCGGACCGGCTGGCGGGCATCATGCGGCAGCACTTGCAACGCAAGTGCGAGGCCGCGTTAAAGACGTTGAACGCAGGGCAGGCCCCCGCGACCGCGCAGTCGTCCGGATCGGGTTGAAGCCCTTCCCAGCCCACGGACGACAACGATAAGAACCAGGGTGGCGCGGCCCGGAGCGAGATGATGGATACGCAGTACATGTAGTGCCTTCCAGAGGAGCCTTCACCATGGCTGATTGTCGCTTCACACCCGTCTCACCCGCCTTGCCCTCCCGCCGCACCCCTGCCCTGCACGCGCTTGCCGCCGCCTTGCTGGCCTGCGCCACGCTTGCCACCCAGCCCGCGCTGGCCGGCAAGAAGGACGACACCTTGCGCATGGCCTACGACCAGGCGCCGGAAAGCGTGGACCCGTATTTCAACAACGTGCGGATCGGCGTCATCATCGCCGCCAACGTCTGGGACACGCTGCTGTACCGCGACCCCGTCACCAACGAGTACAAGGGCCAGCTGGCCAAGAGCTGGAAGCAGGTCGACGACAAGACGATGGAATTCGAGTTGCGCGAAGGCGTGAAATTCCATAACGGCGAGGAGTTCGACGCGGACTCGGTCGTGTACACGCTGAACTACGTGGCCGACCCCAAGAACAAGGCCGTCACGCAGCAGAACGTGGCCTGGATCGACAAGGTCGAGAAGATCGACAAGTACAAGGTGCGCCTCACCACCAAGGAGCCCTTCCCCGGCGCCAAGGAATACCTGTCCACCACCGCCGCCATCCATCCTGCCAAGTACTACCAGGAAGTCGGTCCCAAGGGCATGAACGCCAAACCCGTGGGGTCGGGCCCCTACAAGGTCACCGACTACCAGCCCGGCAAGTCCATCACGCTGGAGCGCAACGCCGACTACTTCAAGGATTCGCCCAAGGCGCAGCCCGAGATCGGCCGCGTCGTCATCCGCTTCATCCCCGACCGCCAGACCCAGATGGCCGAAGTGATCTCGGGCGGCGAAGACCTGATCATGAGCGTGCCCAAGGACCAGGCCGAACAGCTGGGCCAGATGCCCAACCTGCAGATGGTCACCGGCAACACGATGCGCATCGTCTTCATGCAGATGAACATCCAGGACGGCACCCCGGCGCCCCAGCTGAAAGACGAGCGCGTGCGCCGCGCCATCATCCACGCGATCGACCGCAACGCCATGCTGAAGAACATCGTGGGCGAAGGCGGCGGCCTCATCAACACCATCTGCACCCCGTCGCAAGTGGGCTGCACGCAGGATGGCGCGCCCACCTACAAGTACGACCCGGCGCTGGCCAAGAAACTGCTGGCGGACGCCGGCTACGCCAACGGCTTCGACATCGACATCGTGGCGTACCGCGAACGCAATCAGACGGAAGCCATCATCAACTACCTGCAGGCCGTGGGCATCCGCGCCAAACTGAACTACCTGCAGTACGCCGCCATGCGCGACATGATCCGCGCCAACAAGGCGTCGCTGACCCACCAGACCTGGGGTTCGAACCTGGTCAACGACGTCTCGGCGTCCACGCCGGTGTACTTCGCCTTCGGCAACGACGACGTCACGCGCGACGCCCAGGTGCGGGACCTGCTCAACAAGGGCGACCACACGATCGACCCCGCCCCCCGCAATGCGGCCTACAAGGAAGCGCTGGACCTGATCGCGCAAAAGGCCTATGCGGTGCCGCTGTGGACGCTGCCCGCCTACTACGTCGCCACCAAGGACGTGAACTTCAAGCCCTACTCGGATGAGCTGGTGCGCTTCTGGGACATGAGCTGGAAGTAAGGCGCAGGATTGCGCCGGGCAGGCATCGCGCCGCCCGGCGCCGCGAAACGATAGAGGAAGTCCTATGCTTTATTTCACGATCAGGCGCCTGGGCCTGGCGGCGCTGGTGGCGCTGACCGTTTCGATCCTGGCGTTCCTGCTGCTGCACCTGTCCGGCGACCCGGCCCTGGCCCTGGCGGGCGAAGGCGCGCGCCAGGCGGACATCGACATGATCCGCAAGACCTACGGGCTGGACCGGCCACTGGCGGTGCAGTACGCCGACTGGCTCTGGCACATCCTGCAAGGCGATTTCGGCACGTCGGTGTATTTCAAGACCGAAGCCGGCCCGCTGATCCTGTCCAAGCTCAAGACCACGCTGCTGCTGGGCATGGGCGCACTTGGGTTCGCGCTGCTGATCTCCATTCCGCTGGGCGTGCTGGCCGCGCTATATAAAGGCAGTCTGATCGACCGCATCTGCCTGGCGATCGCGGTGCTGGGCCAGGCGCTGCCCAACTTCTTCTTTGCGCTGATTCTGATCATGCTGTTCTCGATCTCGCTGCGCATCCTGCCCGTGTCGGGCAGCGGGACGTGGCAGCATTTCGTGATGCCGGCCATCGCCCTGGGCTATTACGTGGCGCCCGCCTTCATGCGGCTGATCCGCGCCGGCATGATTGAAGTGCTGGGCGCGGACTACATCCGCACCGCGCGGGCCAAGGGCCTGCCCGCGCGCAAGATCATCTTCAAGCATGCGTTGCGCAACGCCATCGTGCCGGTGGTGGCCCTGGCCGCCGTGCAGCTGGGCTACCTGCTGGGCGGCTCCGTCGTCATCGAAACCATCTACGCGCTCGACGGCCTGGGCTACCTGGCCTACCAGAGCATCACGTACAAGGACTACCCCGTCATGCAGCTGATCGTGCTGCTGCTGTCCGTGCTGTACGTGCTGCTGACGCTGGCCGCCGATATCGCCAACGCGTGGCTGGATCCGCGCATCCGGGTGTCCTGACATGAATACGCCTACCCTCACCCCTGCCGCGCCCGGCGCCCCCGCACCGGCTCCGCTGGAACTGTCCGCCTCCACGCTGCGCTGGCGCCGCCTGCGCCGCAACAAGGCCCTCTTGGCCGGCGGCGGCATTCTGCTTGCCATCGTGCTGATTGCGCTGTTGGCGCCGTGGATCTCTCCGCACGACCCCTACTTCCAGGACCTGGCCTACCGTACCGCGCCGCCGGTCTGGTACGAAAAAGGCACCTGGCTGCATCCGCTGGGCACCGACCAATTGGGCCGCGACTATATGTCCCGCCTGTTCTATGGCGCGCGCATTTCGCTGTTGATCGGCATCAGCGTGGCGCTGATCTCCGGGCTGATCGGCACGGCCATGGGCATGGCCGCCGGCTACTTCGGCGGCAAGGTCGACATGGCGGTGTCGTTCCTGATCACGACCCGATTATCGATGCCGGTCATCCTGGTGGCGCTGGCTACCGTGGCCATCGTCGGCGGTTCGCTGTGGGTGGTGATCCTGGTGCTGGGCCTGTTGAAATGGGACCGCTACGCCGTCGTCATGCGCAGCGCCACGCAGCAGGTGCGGTCGCTGGAGTACGTGGCTGCGGCGCAAGCCGCGGGCGCGTCCACCTGGCGCATCGTGTGGGGCGAAGTCCTGCCCAACGTCGTGCCGCAGCTGATCGTCATCGCCACGCTGGAAGCCGCCAGCGCCATCCTGCTGGAAGCCTCGCTGTCGTTCCTGGGCCTGGGCGTGCAGCCGCCGCTGCCGTCCTGGGGCCTGATGATTTCCGAGGCCAAGGCCTACATGTTCTTCTCGTTCTGGCTGATCGCTATCCCGGGCTCGGCGCTGGCGCTGCTGATCTTCGCGATCAACCTGGCTGGCGACGGGCTGCATCAACTGCTGACGCCTGAAGAGAGGGCCTGACCATGAACGACAAAGAAATCGTCCTGGACGTACAAGGGCTGACCGTCGACATCGCCACGCCCCGCGGCCCGCTGCACGCGGTGCGCGACGTGTCCTTCCAGGTCCGGCGGGGTGAGACGCTGTGCCTGGTAGGCGAATCGGGCTGCGGCAAGTCGATGACTTCGCTGGCCATCATGGGGCTGCTGCCCAAGGCCGCGCAGCGCAGCACCCGCCGGCTGTCGGTGTTGGGCGAAGACCTGTCGGCTGCGCGCGGCCGCCGCATCAACGCCTTGCGCGGCAGCAAGATGGCAATGATCTTCCAGGAACCGATGACGGCGCTGAACCCGGCCTACCCCATCGGCGAGCAGCTCACCGAGCACTACATCCATCACCGCCATGCCACGAAGCAGCAGGCGCGCGACCGCGCCATCGAGCTGCTGGAGAAAGTCGGCATCGCGTCCGCCGGACAGCGGCTGACGCAGTACCCGCACCAGTTGTCCGGCGGCCTGCGCCAGCGCGTGATGATCGCGATGGCGCTGATGTGCGGCCCTGAATTGCTTATCGCCGACGAGCCCAGCACCGCGCTGGACGTCACCATCCAGGCGCAGATCCTGCGCCTGCTGGCCGACTTGCAGGCCGAGCTGGGCATCGCCATGGTGCTGATCACGCATGACCTGGGCGTGGTCGCGCGCATCGCGCGGCAAGTCGCAGTGATGTATGCGGGCCAGATCGTCGAGGAAGGCCCCGTCGAGAGCATCTTCGCCACCCCGCGCCATCCCTACACGCAGGGGCTGCTGGGCTGTATCCCGGTTCCCGGCCGCACGCCGCCCGGCGAATCGCTGGGCACCATCCCCGGCGTCGTGCCCTCGCTGGTGGGCGACCTGCGCGGCTGCGCCTTTGCCGACCGCTGCCGCTACGCGCAGCCCCAATGCCGCGACACGATCCCCATCTACGGCCACCCGCCCGAACAGCAATGGCGCTGCATCCGCCAAGAGGAAGGAGTTCCGGCATGAGCGCGCTCTTGCAAGCCGAAGCCGTCAGCCGGCAGTTCTCGATCCGCGCGGGGCTGTTCCGCCCGCGCAGCACGCTGCATGCCGTCAACGGCGTGGATCTCGCCGTGGAACGCGGCGCGGTGCTGGGCATCGTGGGCGAATCCGGTTGCGGCAAGTCCACCCTGGCCCGCATGCTGCTGGGCCTTACGCCCCCCACCGAAGGGGCCATCAAGCTGGACGGCCAGGACATCCGGCAGATGGACCGCCGCGCGCTCGCCCGCCGGGTGCAGCCGATCTTCCAGGACCCGTATTCGTCCTTGAATCCGCGCCGCTCCATCGCGTCCATCGTGTCGCTGCCGCTGGAAGTGCACGGCATCGCCAACCCCAAGCTGCATAAAGCGATCGAGATGCTGGAGCGGGTCGGCCTGCCGCCGCGCCTGGCGCACAACACGCCGGGGCAATTGTCCGGCGGACAGCGGCAGCGCGTGGCCATCGCCCGGGCGCTGGTCATGCACCCCGAGATCGTCATCTGCGATGAGCCCACCTCGGCGCTGGACGTGTCGGTGCAGGCGCAGATCATGAACCTGCTGATGGACCTGCGGCGCGAATTCAACCTGACCTATGTCTTCATCAGCCACAACCTGGCGGTGGTGGAGCACATCGCCACCCACGTTGCAGTGATGTACCTGGGCCGCGTCGTGGAGTCCTCTCCCACGGCGCAACTGTTCCATGACCCGCGCCATCCGTACACGCAGGCGCTGCTGGCGTCGGTGCTGACGCCGGAGCCCGGCCTTGGCATCCCAGACATGGGGCTGGGACTGTCGTTTCCCGACCCGCTGCATCCGCCGCCGGGCTGCCCCTTCCATCCGCGCTGCCAATACGCCATGGCGCAATGCAAGACCGAACGCCCGGCGCTGGCGCTGCGGGACGAATCCGTGGTGGCCTGCCACCTGTACCCGACCTCTTCCTCTCATCCCGACGGAGCCCGACCATCATGACCCGTGAGCAAGCCATCGCCCAAGCGGAACACTGTTTTGATTCGGGCGCCTTCCGCGCGCTATTGGCGCGCCGGCTGGCGCTGCCGACGGAAAGCCAGAATCCGGAGCGCGCCGCCGTGCTGGCCGACTACCTGGAATCCGAGATCCGCCCGGCATTCGAAGCCTTGGGATTCACCTGTCGCACGCTGACCCACCCCAAGGCGCTGGCGCCTTTCCTGTATGCCGAGCGCATCGAAGACCCCGCCCTGCCCACCGTGCTGGGCTACGGACACGGCGACGTCATCCGCGGCCTGGAAAAGGAATGGAAGGACGGCCTGTCGCCGTGGGCGCTGACCGAGGCCGAGGGCCGCTGGTACGGCCGCGGCATCGCCGACAACAAGGGCCAGCACACGATCAACATGGAGGCGCTGCGGCTGGTGCTGGAAACGCGCGGCAAGCTGGGCTTCAACGCCAAGTACCTGATTGAAATGGGCGAAGAGACGGGGTCGATGGGCCTGCGCGAGCTATGCGCCGAGCACCGCGACCTGCTGGCCGCCGACCTGCTGATCGCCTCAGACGGCCCGCGCCTGGCCGCCAAGCGCCCCACTATTTTCCTGGGTGCGCGCGGCAGCCTGAACTTCGACCTGAGCATCGAGGCGCGCGCCGGCGGCCATCACTCCGGCAACTGGGGCGGGCTGATTTCCAACCCCGGCATCCAACTGGCGCACGCCATCGCCACCATCGTCTCGCCCACCGGACAGATCCGCATCCCGGAATGGGTGCCGGCCGAACTGCCGGCCGCCGTACGCCGCGCACTGGCCGATTGCCAGGTGGACGGCGGCGCGGACGGCCCGGAAATCGAACCGGAATGGGGCGAACCCGGCCTGTCGCCCGCTGAACGGGTGTTCGGCTGGTGTTCCTTCGAAGTCCTGGCCTACAAGACCGGCAACCCCGAAACGCCCGTCAACGCCATCCCGCCGCGCGCCTGGGCCCGCTGCCAACTGCGCTTCGTGGTGGGCGTGGACCCGGAAGACCTGATCCCCGCGCTGCGCCGGCACCTGGACCGCCAGGGCTTTCCGATGGTCAAGATCGCACTCACGCGCGAATCCATGTTCTGCGCCACCCGCATCGATCCCGACGACGCCTGGGTGCAATGGGCGGTGGATTCGCTGGAACGCACCTCCGGCGAAAAGACCGCGCTCTTGCCCAACCTGGGCGGATCGCTGCCCAACGACATCTTCACCGACGTCTTGGGCCTGCGGACGATCTGGGTGCCGCACTCGTATCCGGGCTGCTCGCAGCATGCGCCCAACGAACACCTGCCGCCGGAATTGCTGCGCCAGGCGCTGGGGCTGATGACCGGGCTGTACTGGGACCTGGGCGCAGGCGGTACGCCCGCGGTCGGGCGCTAAGGCTTATCCGGCGCTCGCAGGAAATCGATGAAGCGCCGGACCTTCGCGCTGACGTGGCGGGTGTCAGGGTAGACGGCATACACCGGTTGTGGCGGCAGCGAAATCGTCGGCAGCACCCGCTGCAACACGCCCCGCGCCAGCGGTTCTTCCAGTAGCCAGTCCGGCAGCGCGGCCACCCCGCAGCCGGCTTCGGCAAACGCCAGCAACGCCGACGCCGTGTCGGCATGGGCCACGGGCGCGACCCGCAGCGCGTGTTCTCGCCCTTTGCCATCGGTCACGCGCCAGTGGTCGCTGCGTCCCGGCCGATTGGCCAGCCAGGGCATCGCAGCCAGGGCCTCCAGCGTGCGCGGCGCGCCATGCTCCGCCAACAACGCCGGGCTGGCCACAAGCAGAAGCTTGAATTGGCCGATCGGCGTGGCGCGATAACTGGAATCCGCCAGCGTCCCCACGCGGATCGCCAGATCCAGCCGATCGCCGATCAGGTCGGCGTGCGCGGAACTGGCCTGGTAGCTGACCCGCAGCGCAGGATGGCGCCGCGCGAAAGCCGCCAAGGCGGGCGCCACGATACGGTTGCCGTAATCCACCGTGGCGGTCACGCGCAAGCTGCCCGCCAAGGTGGCCTGCCCCGACCGCGCCTGATCCACGGCCGCGTCGGCCTCGCGCAGCAGTCGCGCGCATTCCGCATAAAAGCCTTCGCCGGCCTCGGTCAGCGCCAAGCGCCGGGTGCTGCGGGTCAATAGCGCCACTCCCAGCTCTTGTTCCAGCTTCTTGAGATTGAAGCTGACGACTGCTTTGGTCGTGCCCAGCGTGTCGGCAGCCGCCGTGAACGAGCCGGCTTCAACGACCGCGACGAACATCCCCAGGCGATTCAGGTTGATCATGGGCGCATCCAATTGTCAAAAAAACACGAACAGTATATCCAGTCATTTGAGCTTCTTTCAGAACACCGGCCTACCTAGAATGGCGCTCCTTATTGTCTTTGAAGCCCGCCATGACGGACCTGTCTACCCCTTGCCTGCGCCTGACGCTGGACGCTCACGCCCTGATCGAACAATGGATCGGCCAGCCCGACGCGCCGGACCACGTCCTGGCCGACCTCCTGTCGCGCTTTGCGCCCGGCTTCACCATGATCACCACCGACGGCCAGCGTCTGGACGGGAACGCGCTACCCGCTTTGTTCGCCGGCCTGCGCGGCGCGCGTCCGGGCCTGAAGATCGACATCGACGACATGACGGTGCACCACGTGGACACGGCGTCGGTGCTGCTTACCTACCGCGAACGGCACGTCTGGAGCACGGGCGCTACGCAGCGACGCGCGACCGTCCTGTTCACAGCCGGGGCGGGTGAGCTGCCGCAATGGGCGCATCTGCACGAAACCTGGGCCTGACCCGACGTCGGCGGGCGGCCATATCCCCTGCAGCTATATGCAAGCGGGGAATAAATCGTTGGCGTGGGCGGCATGAATCATTAGAGTCCAACGCCGTCCCGTCGTGCCGGCAATCCGCCAGCGCGCGCCCCCGATACGAGCCGCTTTCATGCCCTTCCGATTCCGAGCTGTACGCCGCACCACCCTGCTTGCCCTGACGCTGGCCCTTGCCGGCGTCGGTACCGCCCATGCCGAACAACGCGTCATCCGCATCGTCGTTCCTTACGGCACCGGCGCCGTCCAGGACACCATCGCCCGAGCCATCGGTGACGAACTGGGTCAGGCCTTGAACGCCTCCATCGTGGTGGAAAACCGCGCCGGCGCGGGCGGCACCGTAGGCACGTCGCAAGTGGCCCGCGCCACGCCAGACGGCAACACCCTGGTGCTGGCCGCGGCCAGCCACAACATCGCCGGCTATCTGTACAAGAACCTCAGCTACGACCCCTACAAGGACTTCACGGGGGTCGCCTACCTGGGCAACACCGGCTACATCATCCTGGCGTCCGCCGGCTTGCAGGTGAAGAACACGGCTGAATTCATCCAGGCCGTCAAAGCGAAACCGGGCGCCTACGATTACGCGTCGGCCGGCAACGGCAGCGCCTCCCATCTGGGCATGGCGTCGTTCCTGACCGCCGCCGGCGTCCAGATGCAGCACATCCCGATGAAGTCCACGGGCGACGCCGTCACGGAACTGCTGGCCGGACGCGTGCAAGCCGTCACCGCCGCCACCATCGGCGTCACGGCGTACCGCAACGACCCGCGCGTGACGTTCCTGGCCTACACCGGCAAGACGCGCTCGCGCTTTGCGCCCGACCTGCCCACCGTCGCCGAAAGCGGCTTGCCGGGCTACGCCTTCGATTCCTGGCTGGGCCTGCTGGCGCCCGCCGGCTTGCCCTCGGCCGAACGCGCCAAGATCAATGCCGCGGTCAACAAGGTGCTGGCCGACCCCAAGGTGCAGGCTCGCCTGGCATCGCTAGGCGTCGAAGCCGAAGCCAAGTCCCCAGAACAGTTCCAGGATCTGCTGAAGGCGGACTGGGAAGCCGCCGGCAAGCTGGTGGCCGCTTCGGGCGCGCGGGTCGAGTAGCCAGGCGGCGCGTGCTTGCTGCCCCCCGAGGGGGCGTTTTTTGTCTTGGGGCGGCCCGGCGACAAAAAATGCCCCCACGCTACGCACGCGGCGCGTGCTTGCTGCCCCCCGAGGGGGCGCTTTTTGTCTTGGGGCGGCCCGGCGACAGAAAATGCCCCCACGCTACGCACGCGGCGCGTGCTTGCTGCCCCCCGAGGGGGGCGTTTTTTGTCTTGGGGCGGCCCTACGACAAAAAAAAGCCTCCGGCTAGGAGGCTTGGCGTGGCGGTTGCCGGTCGCGCTGACGATCCGGGTCGGGGTCCCGTATGCCGTCCAGCAGCAGGTCGGTGATGAATTCCGCCAACGCCTGCTGCTGCGCGGCGTCCGGCAGTTGGCGCGTGAAGCGTTCGATGATGCCCATCAGCGACTGCGCGAACCAGTCGGCCGGAATCGCCGTCCGGAACAGCCCGGCCTGCTGCTCGGCGCGGACATTGTCGGCGATCATCGCCACCAGTTCGTCCTTCAGCGCTTCAGCCGCGGCCACCTGGAAGAAACCGATGCGGGTCAGGTTGGGATCTTCCTGCAAGATGGCAAGCAGGCCGCGGACGCCACGGCGGATTCGGTCCGACATTTGCGTGCCGTCCAGGTCAGCGGGCAAACGCGCCAGGCTGATGGCCTGCCGCAAGCGCTGCGCGAACATGCCGACCAGTTCGTCGTAGGCCGCTTGCTTGCTTGAGAAGTATTGATAAAAGACGGGCTGGGTCACACCGGCGCGGGCGACAATGTCGCTGATCCGCGTTTGCTGGAATCCGCGCTCGGCGAACTCCGCCGCGGCGACCTGCAGAAGCTGTAACCGAGTGCGTTCACCCTTCGTGAGCCGCTTGTCTTGCAATAAAGAAGAGGGTCGTGCCGTAATCATCGCGAGAAAGTACTACCGTTCATGGCTTTCCGCCACTACTTCCCAGAATGGTCAGGCTGCCCGATGTCACGATCGTTACGCATGTTGCGACATGTCGAAAAGCGCCCCGTACGGGTATTGAATCATCCTGCAAGCCGCATCGCCGTGTGCGGCGGCAGCCAAGGTTGCCAATCCGGCGACGCGATTGATGGAATGCTGAAACATTGCATCGTCGCAAATTGGCGACAAAGGGCCGGAAATACCCCGGCCCAGCTAGCGGTATTCCTCCATCGTCGCCCTTGAAGTCACTTGAAATGACCGTAGCGTTTGCAACATATTTTGGTGCTCCCGCAGCAGTAAAGTAGCGTTATCGCCGCGAGTTTCTTATAGAGGCTGTTGCGCGGCGACTCAGGAGCAAGATCATGAAACGGTTTACAGGCCGGATGGTTGTCGTGGCATTGGCGCTTGCCGTTGCGAGCGCGCCCGTGATGGCCGGCGGACGCGGCGGTGGTTGGGGTGGCGGCGGCTACCACGGCGGCTATCACGGCGGTAATAACTATCACCACCACGGCGGCGGCGGCAGCAGCTCGGCGGGCTGGTGGGTGGGCGGCGCCTTCGCGTTGGCGGCAGTCGGCCTGTTGCTGGCGGCTGACTCCGGCCCTAATTATGTGCAGACTGGGGTGTATGCGTCGCCGGGCGTGGCCTATACGAGCCCGCCGGTGTATGCCGCACCCGTCTACGATGCGCCCCCCGTCTACAGCGCCCCGCCCATTGCCTACGCGCAACCGCAGCCGCAATACGCACCCGTGCAATATGAATCTGCGCCCAAGGTCAATTCGGCCCAAGCCAATGCCACCAGCGATTGCCAGCGCTGGGCCATGAACCAAAGCGGCTACGACCCGGCAACCATTTCGCAATGGACCACGCAAGTCATGGTGGATTCCTACAACCACGCGCTGGATTCCTGCATGAACAGCCGCGGCTACCGCGCCAACTGACGCCGCAACCCCGGATATTCCCCATTGTCCTGACGCGCGGGCCTGCACACACTGCATGCCGGCGCGCCGCATTGGACGGCCCGCCAAAAAGCGCGGCCGTCACGCCGGGCAACAAGGGAAAACCATGCTCAACTTCAAGCGGTTCGCCGGCCTTTGCGCATTCAGCGCACTTTGCGCCGCCTCGTTCGCCGTCCACGCCCAGACCGACCCCAAGCCCCAGGTCCTGACCATCGTGGTGCCTTACGGCGCCGGGGGCATCGTTGACAACACCGCGCGGGCCTTTGCGCAGAAGCTGGCCGTGGAACTCGGCCGGCCCGTCGTCGTTGAAAACCGCGGCGGCGCCGGCGGCATGATCGGCATGAACACCGTGGCCCGCGCCCACGATGAAAACACCTTGGGTTTTACCGCCGTCAGCCCGGTCACGTTGTCGCCACACGTCATGAAAACCCTGTACGACCCGCTGAAGGACCTGGCGCCGGTGGCTGCCGTGATGTATTCGCCGGTGTACCTGGTGGGCGGCCCGAAATTCACGGGCAAGGACTTCAAGGACATGCTGAGCCAGGCCAAGGCGGACCCAGATGGCTTGTCGCTGGCGACGGCGGGCGTCGGGTCGCTGGGGCACCTGATGCTGGAACAAATCAACGGCCAGGCCAAGGTGCGCATCACGCACGTGCCGTACAAGGGCATGGCGCAGATGGTGCCGGACGCCCTGGGAGGTCAGTTCACGCTGATGCTGGTCAACGCGTCCGCCCCCGTCAACACGCTGATCGACGAAGGCAAGCTCAAGCTGCTGGCGGTGGGCTCGCCGGCCCGCCTGCCCGGCCGGCCGGACGCGCCGACCTTTGCCGAACTGGGCTATCCCATGGCGAACATGACGTCCACCTTCGGCTTTTTCGCCCCGGGTACATCCAGCGCCGATTTCCGACGACGCATGAACGCCGTCATCAACCAGGTCGCCGCCATGCCCGACATCAGCAAGCCGCTGACCGATGCCTTGAACATCATGTCGCCCGGCAGCGTCGAGCAATTCGCGCAGCAAGTGCAGCGGGAATATGCCGACAACGGCAAGATCGTAAAGGCCGCGAATATCCGCAGCGAGTGATTTGCCCCCGGCGCGCAGGGTTCAGCGGCGCCAGCCGCGCCAGGCGCAAAGCAGCCCGGCGGCCAGCAGCAGGGTCGCCGGCACCACCCATACAAATCCCGACGACGTGTAGACCACCTGGTCGTCGGGATCGTAGTAGCGGCCCAGTTCGTTGAAATCCCACTTCAGGTAGAACGCGTACCAGGCGTAGTAGAAGAACGCGGAAAGTGGCAGGCACAGCGCGGCGGCGACACGCGCCGGCCACCGCCGGCCGCTGGCCACCATGCCGGAGCGCCCGGCGGACGACCCCAGCCGTCCGGTCAGCACCAGGACTGCCAGCAGCGCCAGGACCACGGCGCCTGCGCTAATCCACATGCTGCGCCTCCCATTGCGCCAGACAGGCCTGGGCCTCGCCCCATTGCTTTTCACTGAAGACCTGCACGCCCGCCCGCGTCAGCAATTCCGCCGTCACGCCCACGCCCGGTTGGCGACGGCCCGCGAAATGGCCGTCATACACATAACCGCTGCCACAGGACGGGCTGCCTTCTTTCAGTACCGCCACACGGATGCCGCGCTCCCGCGCCGCCGCCAATGCCGCGTGCGCGCCCTGCACGAACGGCAGGGTGACATCTTCACCCGTCACCGCCACGACCCGGGCGCCGGCGTCCAACACCGCAGCGGCCACCTTGCCGGGTTCGATCTCGGCGGGCGGCCGGGGAATGGGCATCCCGCCTGCCACCTCCGGACAGACCGGCACAACGCGGCCTTCGGCCAGCCATTGCGCCAGCACGGCGTCGCCATTGGGCACGCCGCGCCCGTCGTAGCGGACGGGGTTGCCCAGCAGGCAGGAACTGATCAATACGTATTGCATGGAAAATCCGGCAGGCAGGAGGCCAAGGGGCGGCCCGCAAGATGCGGCGCTGGCCCAAAACGTGGAATCATAGTCCACCAGGGCCGTGCACTTCTGCCCGCCTAGGCGCCCTGGTCCGCGCCGCCTTCCTCCGCCTGCACCCAGGCGCGCAACCCCGCATCCTTGACCTGCAGGATCTCAAACAGGCCCAGCGCGCGCAGGGCGGGCAGCGCGTCCTGGATATCGCGCCGGGCCGCGTCCACCGCCTGCGGCGCCGCCAAGGGGTCCAGGCATATGCGCGCGTTCGCCAGGAAGGCACCCACCGTCCCTTTGCGTACGGCAACGCCGTTGAAGTTTCCTTGGTCTACGCCGTCCGGCAAAACGTCCTGTGCTTGCATTTGTTGCTCCTAAGGGTTGGACACAAGCGCTACGATAGGCGTTGCCGGCTGGCAATTCTGCGGTGTTTCTGACATTCAATACGGTAATTCGGCCATATGGAACCCTTGGCTCTCCCTCCGCCCTTGCTGGCGCCCGAACGCGCCCGCTCGCGGCAAGGCCCCCGGCTGATCGCCGTGCGCCGCGCAGACGGCGCATTGCGCGACACCGCCATGCATCGGCATGCGCGGGGGCAATTGCTGGGTGCCTATCAAGGATTGTTGACCGTCTATGCAGGCGAGCAGCAATGGGTGGTGCCGTCGATGCACGCCGTCTGGATTCCGCCCGATCATCCCCACGGCCTGCGCTCTCACGGCCCCTATGCCGGCTACAGCGCCTACCTGAGCCCGGCCGCCTGCGCCGGCCTATCGGCATCACCCTGCCTGCTGCGCGCTTCCGCATTGCTGGTGGCCGCCGTGGACCGCGCCGCGGCGTGGGAAGACGGCGCACCCGATACGGCGCGCCGCCACATCGAAGCCTTGATCCGGGAAGAAATCCGCACGCTGCCGCGAGCGGGCGCGGCGCTGGTGCTGCCGCGCGACCCGCGGCTGCGACGCTTGGCATTGGCGCTGTCGGACGCGCCGTCCGACACCCGGCAACTGGACGCATGGGCCGAGACCATCGGCATGGCGCCGCGGACACTGGCGCGCCGCTTCCAGGCGGAAACCGGCATGACGGTCGGTGCATGGCGCCAGCACGCCCGCTTGATGCGGGCGCAGGAAATGCTGGCCGCCGGCGCGCCGGTCACCACCGTGGCCTTCGATCTGGGCTACGACAACGTCAGCGCGTTCATCGCCATGTTCAAACGCGAATTGGGTGTGACGCCGGGCCGCTACCGCAGCCCGGCAATCTGAAGCGGCGGCGCCTCAGGATTCCGAGGCCGCCGTCTTACGCGGCTGGCGCGTACGGCTGGCGGTCTTGCTGGCCGTCTTGCGGGCGGGCTTGGCGGCCACCTCATCGGTGGTTTCAGCCTGCGGCGCGGAGGCCGTCACGGCCTTGGCCGTGGCCGTCTTGGTGGCGCTACGGCCGCGGGTAGCGGCGCGCTTGACCGCCGGCGCGGCCGGCGCCTCTTCAACCGGTCTGGCCTGGCCGCCGGCGAACGGGTCCGAAACCTTGGCGGGCGCCTTGGCGGGTTCGCGACGCGTTTCTGCAGCAGGTTCGACAAACGTCCATTCGGCGATGTCCACGGCAGGCAGCGGCTGGCGAGCTTGCGGCAATGGCGTGGGCATGGGCGGCAGCCGCGAGGGTTGGACCGGCTTGGGCGCCTGGGCGCGGGCCAGCGCATCCGCGCGCATGGCCTCCAGCGTGGCGGCTTCCTCGGCAAGCTTCTTGGCGGTTTCCTTGTCGACTTCCGCCTGCTTGGCGGCTGCGACCTGCTTGTCGGCCTCTGCCTGTTGATTGGCTTCTGCCTGCTTGTTCGCCTCTACCCGTTGGCTGGCTTCTGCTTGTCCGCCGGCCTGAACCAAGGCCTCGGACGGCGCGGCCGGTTCCTCAGATGCCGCATCCGACGGCACGGCCACAGCCGCTTCCGCATGCTGGAGGGCGCCCCTGCCCGACTTGCGCCCACCGCGCGATTTGCGGGAAGGACGGGGGTTGGCTTCCTCTTGCACCGCGCCGGCTTGCACCGCGCCGGCTTGCGCTTCGTCGGCCTCGACGTCGGCCGGCGCCGCCTGGCGGCCTTGCGCGGAACGGGATCCGCTGTGGCCACCTGAGCGGTTCACGGCCGGTGCGCTGTCGGCGCTGTCGCGATAAACGTAGGTGCCGGACTTCTCTTCACGACCCACTTCCAGAAAGCCGCGCGACTGCGCTTCGTCCAGCAGATTGCCGAAGGCACGAAAGCCGTAGTACGACTCGTTGAAATCCGGTTTGCGGCGCTTGAGCGCATCCTTCAGCGCTGACGCCCAGATCTTGCCACTGTCGCCGCGCTCGGCCATCAGCGCCTCGAAGGTCTCGACGACCATTTCCACCGCCTGGGTCTTGCGGGCCTCAAGCTCTTCCTTGCGGCGGCGCTCTTCGTCCGGCGTCCGGCGCTGGCCGGCGTTGGCGCCGCCCCGGTTGTCGCGGCGCGCGTCGGCGGTACGCTGGCCTTCGCGGGCCAGATCGTCATAGAAGATGAATTCGTCGCAGTTGGCGATCAGCAGATCGGACGTGGATTGCTTGACGCCCACGCCAATGACCTTCTTGTTGTTTTCGCGCAGCTTGGACACCAGCGGCGAAAAATCGGAATCGCCGCTGATGATCACGAACGTGTTGACGTGCGACTTGGTGTAGCAAAAGTCCAACGCGTCGACGACCAGGCGGATATCGGCCGAATTCTTGCCCGACTGGCGCACGTGCGGAATCTCGATCAGCTCGAAATTGGCTTCGTGCATCGGGGCCTTGAATTCCTTGTACCGCTCCCAGTCGCAATAGGCTTTCTTGACGACGATGCTGCCCTTGAGCAGCAGGCGCTCCAGCACGGGCCGGATGTCGAATTTCTGGTATTTGGTGTCGCGCACACCCAGCGCTACGTTCTCGAAGTCGCAGAAAAGCGCCATGCTGACGTTTTCGTTGGGGGTATTCATGTGGTTCTCCAATGCTGCGGCGGCTGTAGCGGCTGACCGCCAGATACCGCTCATGATATACATATCCGGCTCCACCACCCTCTGGCCGCCCTCGCGACCGCCCTTGCGACCGCCCTTCCGGCCCCTCTGAGCCCGCCCCGCCGCCACCATGCCCTACCCCGCCCTGACCACCGCCCGCCTTACCCTGCAGCCGCTAGGCATGGAGGACGCCGACGCCATCCAGCGCGTCTTTCCGCAATGGGAGATCGTGCGTTTCCTGGCGGATCAAGTGCCCTGGCCATACCCGGACAACGGCGCAAGTGACTACATCGAGCGCGTGGCGCTGCCCGCCATCCGCCGGGGCGAACAATGGCATTGGACCGTACGCACGCTGGACGCCCCCGGCCGCCTGATCGGCGTGATCAGCCTGATGGACGACGAATCCCATAACAACCGCGGCTTCTGGCTGGCCCCGGACTTCCATGGCCGCGGCTACATGACCGAAGCCAGCGACGCCGTCACCGCCTATTGGTTCGAGGTGCTGGGCAAGCCGCTCCTGCGGGCGCCCAAGGCCGTCGCCAACACCGGATCGCGCAAGATCTCCGAACGCAGCGGGATGCGGGTGGTGGGCACCGAAGAGCGCGGCTTCGTCAGCGGCCGCCAGCCGGCGGAAATTTGGGAAATCACCCGCGAAGAATGGCTGGCCCGGCGCCAGCGCCATGCTTGAGCAGCGGAATACGGCCCTATTTTTTTGGGCCAGACCGCCGGCTGACTAAGCGGTTAAGCCGGCGCTTACCGGCCCTTTCGCCCTCTTTTCCGGCGGATTGACTCGCTCGGGTCCTGGCTAGAATTTCCCGAAAATCCGGCATTCCGCGCGCGGCATGCCTACCCTTTCGGCCAAGATCCATGAATCCGTCTTCCGTCATCGGCGCCGTCGTCGGCCTGCTTACCCTGCTGATCGTCGTCGCGCTGTCCGCCACCGACGCCAGCATGTACTTCAACCTGCCCGGCCTGGCCATCGTTCTGGGCGGCACCTGCGCCGCGCTGTTCATCGCCTACCCGCTGCCTGAAGTGCTGCGCATCTTCAAGCTGGTGCGCACCGTGTTCCGCAACGACCAGCACGACCAGCAGCGCGATATCGAAGAACTGGTGTCGATGGCGCAGTTGTGGATGAACACCGACGTCCACAAGGTCGAGCAAGAGCTCAAGAAGGTCTCGAACCCGTTCCTGCGCACGGGCGTGCAGCTCATCATCGACAACACCCCCGAAGACCAGATCATCGAAGTGCTGCAATGGCGCGTCGCCCGGCTGCGGGCCCGCGAACAGGCCGAAGCGCAGATGTTCCGCGTGATGGCCACCTTTGCGCCGGCCTTCGGCATGCTGGGCACGCTGGTCGCCCTGATCAACCTGATGGCGGTCTTGGGCGACGGCAGCATGACGATGATCGGCCAGCATCTGGCCGTGGGCCTGATGACGACGTTCTACGGCATCCTGCTGGCCAACCTGGTCTGCAAGCCGATCGCCTTGAAGCTTGAACGCCGCACCGCCCGCCGCATTGAATCCATGAACATGGTGCTGCAAGGCATCTCGATGATGTGCGAAAAGCGCGGCCCCGCGGTCGTGCGCGAGACCCTGAATTCCTTCGTCATGCACGTTGAAGACGAAATCTACGACGGCGGCCTGGCCGCCACGACGCAGCCCAAACCCAAGACGGAAGGCCAGGTCAAACCCGCCGCCCAACCCGTCTCCATCACCCGTCCGGCCGCCGCGCGTCAATGAGCCTGATTTCTCCTTCCCTGGCGCAGCGGATCGAACAGGCCCGCCAGGCCCAGTTGCGCGCCCAGAAAGCGGCAGACAACAGCGGCTGGCGCCCCAGCCAGACCGACCGCAAGGATCGTTACGCGCGCTGGCACGTCGAAGAGACCGTGGAGCAGGACTCCGAGAACTGGTTGCTGAGCTATCTGGACCTGATCACCCTGCTGCTGGCCATGCTGGTGGTGATGCTGGCGGTGGCGCGCCTGCACGGTCAGGCGCCTGCCGCGTCCGACACGCCCGTTGAGCTGGTCGGCACGCTGGCCGCAAGCGGCCTGCCTAAATACGATGGCGAATACGCCGAATTCGACGCCACGCCGATCCCTGCCAGCTGGGCCGAACCGCCCGCTGAAAGCCCAGCCGCCGAAGCGCCCCCCGTCGACGACGGCGTGAAAGTGGCCGACGCCGCCCCGCCGTTGAAGGCGCCTTCCAAGGAATCGCTGGGCCTGGGCGACCTGGGCAAATCGGTGGACGTGATCATCAACGAGCAGTCCGTCAGCTTTCGCATCAGCAACGAACTGCTGTTCCCCTCGGGGCAAGCCACGCTCAGCCCCTCCGGTCTGGAGGTCATCAAGCGCCTGGCCGCCATCCTGACCAAGAACGAATATCAGGTGTCGGTGGAAGGCCACAGCGACCCGGTGCCGATCCAGACCCGGCAATTCGCCTCCAACTGGGAACTGTCCAGCAGCCGCGCCACCAGCGTGCTGCGCGAACTGGTGCGCGACGGTGTGTCGGCCCAGCGGCTGCGTGCCGTGGGCTACGCCGAAACCCGGCCCATCGAGTCCAACGACACGCAAGCCGGCCGCGCTTCCAACCGCCGCGTCGAACTGATCATGGACATCGCGCCGAAGCAGACCCCGGTCAAGCAGGCCCAGGCCCCCGCCCAAGCTGCCGACCCAGCGCAGTGACCCGCCAGGGCTGACGCCTTTCCGTACACTGGAAGGTGGACAAACTCTGGGCGGGCAAGATGACGCAATCGACGGCACTGGAAAGGCAGCTGGATTTTCTACGGGAAATCGACCGGCTGAAGACGGTCATCCGGCAATCGCCACTGCTGGATCAAAGCCGGAAGGAAAACACCGCCGAGCACTCCTGGCATCTGGCGATGTACGCGCTGGTCCTGGGCCAGTATGCCGCCGGGTCGGTCAATATCAACCGGGTCATGCAGATGCTCCTGCTGCATGACGTCGTCGAGATCGACGTCGGCGATACGCCGATCCATGGCGGGCATTCCGCAGAACGGCAGGCCGAACGCGAATCCCAGGCGGCGACGCGGCTGTTTGGCCTGCTGCCGCAGGCGCAACGCGACGAATTCCTGGGTCTGTGGCAGGAATTCGAGCAAGCCGAGACCGACGACGCGCAGTTCGCGAAAGCCCTCGACCGATTTCAGCCGCTGCTGATCAACATCCACACTGGCGGCGGCACCTGGACCGAAAGCGGCGTGTCGCCGGAACAGGTCTTTTCGCGCTATGGGCCCGCCATCAAAAAAGGCGCGCCCGAGCTATGGGCAGTGTGCGAACGATGGGTGACCCGGCATTTTTCGGGCCAGGCGCCCACGGCCGGCTAGCCGGCATCAATCGATTTTCCAGGAAGACTGACGTAAGCTTTCCGAACCCGCCACCGCGAGCCAGAATCCGGAAACCCCATGTCCTACCTGCTGCTGATCGTTGAACCCGTGGGCCAGCGCGCCCAACGCACGCCCGAGGAAGGCCGCGAGGCCTATGCGCAGATGGTGCGCTACGCCGAAGGCCTGAAGGCACGCGGTCTGCTGACGCAAGCTGAATCCCTGAAATCAGAGTCCGAAGGCGTGCGCCTGCAAATCCGCGACGGCGAACGCTCGTTGGTGGACGGCCCCTACGCCGAGGCCAAGGAAATGATCGGCGGCTTCTTCCTGCTGACGTGCGACAGCCGCGAAGAGGCCCTGGCCCTGGCCGCCGAATGCCCGGCAGCGCAATGGGCGACGGTCGAGGTTCGTGAATTGGGACCCTGTTTCATGTAGGGCCTCCCTCTCGACGCCACGCCCCGCACAGCAAGTCCCCGGCAAGAAACCGGAGCGCCGGCCCGAAAAAGCCGGGCCAGGCCTGGCCTGTCGGTTAACAGTTTCCTTTCTTGGCTTGTCCGGGCGGACAGAATCCGCCACGGCCCCCCCCGTCATGGGGATCGACAACGACCGAACCGCTGGGCGTGTAAACGGCACAGCCGGAAAGCAAAATGGCCGCCAAGGCCAGACCGCACAACATTTTCATATCAACCCTCGTTTGGAACAAAACGCTGCGAGTGTAGGAGAGGCGGCTGCAACCAGGTCCGGCGGTTCGTAACAGGCTGCATGGCGGCTTCTTCCTGGCCCGTATCCTGGTATTTACCCTAGGACCGAAAATTCTTTGTCGATCCAGCGTCTTCCCGTTCGTCGTCCCAGTACAAGCCGAAAGTCCCGACGGGAACCCAGGCTGCGATGTCCAACCCCCAGGAGAGACTCAGATGCGATTCATGATCATCGTCCGGGCAACGCCCGACAGCGAAGCCGGCCTGATGCCGGAAGAAAGCCTGCTTGCTTCAATGGCGACCTACCATGAAGCGCTGGCCAAGGCCGGCGTGCTGCTGGACGCCAACGGCTTGAAGCCCTCGTCCAAAGGATGGCGCGTGCACTACGAGGGAGGGCAGCGCACGGTGGTGGATGGGCCTTTTGCCGAGACCAAGGAATTGATCGCCGGCTATACCATGATCCAGGTGCGCTCGCGCGAAGAGGCGATGCAGTGGGCGCTGCGTTTTCCCGAACCCTTCATCGGCCAACCCTGCGACATCGAAGTGCGCCAGCTGTACGAGCTGGAGGACTTCGCGCCCAGCCAGGCCGTTGACCGTTTCCGTGACATTCCAGGCGTCAGCCGCTGATCGCCCTGGCCGCAACGCGCCAGGCCCACACCGGAGCAAACCCATGCACAAGCAGATCTTCGTCAACCTCGCCATCGGCGATATGCAGAAATCCCAAGCCTTCTTCAAGCGCCTGGGCTTCACCTTCAATCCGCAGTTCACCAACGACCAGGGCGCCTGCATGGTCATCAGCGACGACATCTACGCCATGCTGCTGACCAAGGACTTCTTCCAGGGGTTCACCGGCAAGCCGCTGGTCGACGCCACCCAGGCCACCGAAGTGCTGATCTGCCTGTCCTGCGAAAGCCGCGCCGAAGTCGATGATCTGGTCGCCCGTGCGGTGGCCGCTGGCGGCACTGCGCCGCGTGCGCCGCAAGACCATGGTTTTATGTACGGCCATGGCTTCGAAGACCTGGACGGCCATATCTGGGAACTGGTGTACATGGTTCCGGGCGAAGCGGCCGGCGCATGAGCCAGGCGGCAACCCATCGGGCCATCGAGGCGGTCTGGCGGATCGAAGCCGCCAGCGTTATCGCCGGCGTCGCACGGCTGGTGCGCGATGTCGGCCTGGCTGAAGAGCTGGCGCAGGATGCGCTGGTGGCCGCCCTGGAGCGCTGGCCCGATACCGGCGTGCCGGATAACCCGGGAGCGTGGCTGATGACCACCGCAAAAAACCGCGCCCGCGACCGCTTGCGCCTGGACGCGCTGCACACCCGCAAGCACGATCAGATCGGCCACGAGTTGGAGGCCTTGCAGGCCGACGTGGAACCCGATTTTGTCGATGCGCTGGACGCCGCCCGCCAGGACGATATTGGTGACGACCTGCTGCGCCTGGTGTTCACCGCCTGCCATCCGGTGCTGTCCACCGAAGCGCGCGTGGCGCTCACGCTGCGCTTGCTGGGCGGTCTGTCTACCGCAGAGATCGCCCGCGCCTTCCTGGCGTCGGAGTCCACGATTGCCCAGCGGATCGTGCGCGCCAAGCGTAGCCTGACCGCGGCCAAGGTGCCCTTTGAAGTGCCGCGCGAGCAGGACCGCGGCCCGCGCCTGGCGTCCGTGCTGGAAGTCATCTACCTGATTTTCAACGAAGGTTATTCGGCCACGTCAGGTGATGACTGGATGCGCCCGGCGCTGTGCGACGAAGCGTTGCGCCTGGGCCGCATCCTGGCTGAACTGACTCCAGGCGAAGGCGAGGTGCATGGGCTGGTGGCGCTGATGGAACTGCAGGCCTCCCGCTTGCCGGCCCGCACCGATGCGCAAGGCCGCCCGGTGCTGCTGATGGAGCAGGACCGCGGCCGCTGGGATCCCTTGCTGATCCGGCGCGGACTGGCGGCGTTGACGCGGTCGGCCGCCCAAGGCGGGGCGTTGGGCGCGTATGCCTTGCAGGCCGAATTGGCGGCCTGTCATGCGCGCGCCCGCACGCCGCAGGACACCGATTGGCCGCGCATCGTGGCGCTTTACGACGCGCTCGCGCAAGTGATGCCGTCGCCAGTGGTGGCGCTGAACCGCGCCGTTGCCGTCGGCATGGCGTTCGGCCCGCAAGCGGGACTTGACCTCGTCGACGCGCTGGCGGCGGATGCGGCACTGGCTAACTACCATTGGCTGCCCAGCGTGCGCGGCGACCTGCTCGCCAAGCTCGGCCGCCACGCCGAGGCCTACGCGGAATTCGAGCGCGCCGCCGGCATGACGCGCAATACCCGCGAACGCGAGTTGCTGCTGGCGCGCGCCGGCCAGATGCAGGCGCAGCTTGCGCCCACGGTCAAGGGCTGACGCGCCCGCGTTCCCCGCCACTGTCAAAGATTGTCAATGCGCGCGCCGGGACTTCCGGCCAGGAGTAGGCTCGTCCGAAACGCGAAACTGACAGGGGCGGAGCGTCGCATGAACAAGACTGGCACGGTGCTACTGGCGTCCACAATCGGGGTATTGGCTCTGCTCGTGCCCTTTTCGCTATCGCTGTATCTGGCCCAGACGCAGGGGCGCGAAGATGCCCTGGCGACCCTGCACGACATGGCGGACGATGTGCTGCACCGGGCCGACAATGCCCGTCTACAGATCAGCGACGCCATCGCCGCTCTGAACAGCAATTCCGCCGAGCCCCCCTGTTCGGCGGAACAATTGACGCGCATGGGCATCCTGTCGGCGGCCTTCAGCCACGTAGCGGGCATGGCGCGCCTGGAGAACGACTCGCTGGTCTGCTCCACACTGGGCAGTCAGCGCCTTCCGCTCAATCTGGGCAAACCCGACGGCAACCGGCCATACGGACTGCGCTTCTGGAGCGGGATCGAATTACCCGACCTGCCCGGCCACACCTTCAGCGTACTGGGGCGCGACGGCTACGCGGCCCTGGCCTACCCCGACCTGGCGATCGACTTGCTGAACCGGGACTCGCCGGTCTCCCTGGCGTTTTTCACCGGCGGGCAGCATCGGATCCTGGGACGCCGCGGCGTGATCCGCGACGAGTGGGTCAGTCGCTACCAGGGCGTGCCCCTCCAGTTCGAGGACGAGGGCTACTTCGTGGTGATCCAGCCGTCCGTTGCCACCGACAGCGCCGCACTGGCCGCCATGCCGTCGTCGCTGGTGCAGGCGCATGTGCGACGCTCCGCCTATGTCCTGGGACCTGTCGGCCTTATTCTGGGCGCGCTACTGACCTGGGCGGTCGCCGTCGTCGCGCACCGCCGCATGTCGTTGACCGGCGAACTGCAAGCCGCCTTCGAGCGCGACGAGTTCTTCGTGGAATACCAGCCCATCATTGATTTGCGTGACGGCCGATGCGTCGGCGCCGAAGCGCTGGCTCGGTGGCGCAATGGAAACGGCGCGCTGATCAGCCCCAACGTCTTCATCCCGCTTGCCGAGGCCAATGGCATGATCCAGCGGATCACGTCCAAGGTCATGGAGATCGTCGTTCGCGACGCCGGCGGGCTGCTCCGAGGCAACCCGCGTTTGCACATCTCCATCAACTTGTCTACCGAGGATCTACACGCCGGTGGCGTCGATACGCGGATGAGCAATCTGGTGCGACAGGCGGGCATGCGGCCCGGCAGTCTGGTGTTGGAGATCACCGAACGCGGGCTGATCGCTCCCGAGAAAGCACGCGGCGTGCTGCTGGCGGTGCGCGCGGGCGGATTCCGCGTGGCGATCGACGATTTCGGCACCGGGCATTCCAGTCTGTCGTACCTGGCCACCTATGAACTGGACTTCCTGAAGATCGACAAGATGTTCGTGGACACGCTGGGCACCGACGCCCCGACCAGCCTGGTGACCTTCCACATCATTGAACTGGCGCGTTCGCTGGGTTTGCAGATGGTCGCCGAAGGGGTAGAAACCGAGGCGCAGCGCAATATCCTGCAAGCAAGGGGCGTGCAGTATGCCCAGGGCTGGCTTTTCGGCCGCCCCATGAGCATCCAGAAGCTGCGCGAATTTGCGGCGCGTGCGGGGCAAGGTCTGCCCCCTCCGGAGGCCACGACCTTCCTGGGGCCCACCCGGCATGCTTAAATCCCAATCATGCGTTCCGATTCCGCCGCCTCTGCCGAGCCGGGCGCGCCCGTCCTGACGGGCGTGCCGGCGGCGTTCGACCATCCCAATGACCGTGCCGAATTCCGTCATGCGGCGCACCAGCCGGGCGTGGAGCTGTACCGCGCGCACATCGTGCGCCACGCCTTTGAACCCCACACGCACGAGGCCTATGGCGTGGGCGCCATCGAATCCGGGGTGGAACGTTTCCGTTACCGGGGCGCGGAGCATCTGGCGCCCTCCGGTTCGGTCGTGCTGATGAATCCGGACGAACTGCACACCGGCCAGGCGGAAACTGAGACCGGCTGGCGCTACCGCATGGCTTACATCGACCCGGACGTGGTGGCGCGCGTCACCGGGGAATCCGATTGGTGGTTCGATACGGCCGTCGGCCACGACAGCGCTTGCGCGCAGCGCGTCACCGCCCTGCTCGACACCCTGTGGCAGGCGCGCGAACCGCTGGCCTTCGACAGCGCCTTGTACACGTTGCTGGGCGAATTCCGCCGCCACGCCCAAGTGCCCCGCGCCGCGCCGGACGAAGGCGCGCTGCGCTTTGCGCCCGTCATCGATTACCTGCGCGCCCATCTGTCGCGTCGGCTGACGCTAGACGAACTTGCGGCGGTCGCGGGACTGAGCCCGTTCCACTTCCTGCGCCGCTTCCAGGCGCAGCACCACGCCACGCCGCAACAGATGCTGATGGCCTTGCGGCTGTTCGAAGCCAAGCGCTTGCTGGCTGCGGGCATCGAGCCCGCCCAGGTGGCGCTGGCCGCCGGCCTGACCGATCAGGCGCACTTGACCCGCGCTTTCTCGCGCCGCTACGGCGTCACCCCCGCCCGCTACCAGAAGCAGGTCCGCGGCTAACCGGGGCACCGCAATCTGGTACAAGACCGGCCTGCCCGCCGCTGGCTAGACTGCCCGCATTGATTACCTGGAGCAATGTATGTGGGCAGGAACCCTTTATGCCCTGGCCGCCGGCCTGATGTGGGGGCTGGTCTTCGTAGGGCCCCTGCTGTTGCCGGAATACCCGGCCGCACTCCAATCCGTGGCGCGCTACCTGGCCTTCGGCCTGATTGCGCTGCCGCTTGCCTGGCTGGACCGCCATCGCCTGCGGCTCTTGACCCGCGCCGACTGGATTGAAGCCCTGAAGCTGGCCGCCATCGGCAACCTGCTGTACTACCTGTGCCTGGCCAGCGCCATCCAGCGCGCGGGCGGCCCCGTACCCACCATGATCATCGGCACGCTGCCCGTCGTGATCGCCGTGTGCGCCAACCTGCGCAACGCGCGCCGCGACGGCAAGCTGCCGTGGAAGCGCCTGGCGCCGTCGTTGGCGCTGATCGCGCTGGGCATCGGCTGCGTCAATCAGGTAGAGCTTGCCGCACTGCGCCAGGACGCCGATGCGGACCTGGGCCGCTACGCCGTCGGCGCAGTACTGGCGCTGGCCGCCGTCGCTTGCTGGACCTGGTATCCGCTGCGCAACGCCGACTGGCTGCGGGCGCACCCCGACCGCAGTCCCAGCACCTGGGCCACCGCCCAGGGCGTGGCCACCCTGCCCCTGGCGCTGGCGGGCTACGCGGTGCTGTGGGGCGGCATGGCCGTCGCGGGCAGCGGCTTCGCCATGCCGCTGGGGCCCCGTCCGGAAGTGTTCTTGGGCCTGATGATCATCATCGGCCTGTTCGCGTCCTGGCTAGGCACGCTGTGCTGGAACGAGGCCAGCCAACGGCTGCCCACCGCGCTGGCCGGCCAACTGATCGTGTTTGAAACGCTGGCCGCGCTGGCTTATGCCTTCATCCTGCGTGGCACGATGCCCGAACCGCTGACGATGGCGGGCATCGCCCTGCTGGTGGTCGGCGTGCTGCGCGCGGTGCGCGTCAAACCCGAACCCGTTCCCGCGGCCGTCTAACTACAGCAGGCCTGGCAACTGGCTCAGGTCGTCGATCACGTCGGACGCCCCTTCATCCAGCAAGCGCTGGCGCTGGTCCGGCCCGTTGTGCGACGCGCCGACGTAACCTACCGCCCGCATGCGTGCGGCGCGGGCGGCGCGCACGCCGGGCACGCTGTCTTCCACCACCACGCAGTCCAGGATGGCGGTGCGCATCTGGCGCGCCGCGAATAGGAAGACGTCCGGGGCGGGCTTGCCTTTGGCGACCTGCGCCGTGCTGAACACGTTGGGCGCAAAGGCGTCCCACAGGCCTACCAGCTTTAACGCGGCCTCCAGTTTCGGAGGCGTGCTGCTGGATGCCACGCAGACATCCAGCCCCCGCGCGCGTAGCGTGGCCAGCGTCTCGTGAACGTGGGGCAAGGCCCGCAGCTCCTGGCGGAACGTGCTTTCCAGGCGGTCGGCATACTGCCGCGCGAAGCCGTCGGGCAAGGTGCAGGCGTTCTCGGCTTGCAGCGTCTGCCACATGTCGGCGTCGGGGATGCCGGCGAAGCGGCGGGCGGCGTCTTCGGGAGTGATGGCGATGCCGTGTTCGGCCAGCGCGCGCGACTGGGCGCGCGCCGCAATGATTTCGCTATCGATCAGAACGCCGTCGCAATCGAAGATGACTAGGCGGGTGGCAGGCGTATGCATGGTGGCTCCAAACAGTATCGACCTCCATGATAGGCCTGCTTCATGACGCGCCGCCAACCGCCATGCGACGGACGGCGCGCCTTGACGTTATAGGCGCGCCGCGCGCACCCGGCGCAGGCAAGCCGCGATCAGCAACCCGACCAGGCCGGCCGCCAGCACGACGTAGGACGCCGACGCCCAGCCGTAGCGGTCGATCACGCCGCCCACGGTGACCGGGCCGATGACCTGCCCCAGGTTGCTGCCCTGCATGACCAGGCCTACCGACGCCGCCGTCAGCGCGGGACGCGGCGCCACCAACGGCGCGGTGCCCAGCAACGTGGCGGGAATCAGGCCGCCCACCGCCGAAAACAGCACGCACAACAGGAAGGTGGGCATCGCCGGCAAGACCGAGCGGAAGATCAGCAGCGCCACCACACCCATCGTCACGCTGGCGCAGGCAATCAGCGTCGACCGCCGCCAGCCCCGCGCCAGCAGCATGCCCGCGCCCAGGTTGCCGATGATGTTGGCGGCGCTGGCCATCGCGCTGTAGAGGCCGGCCTTCGCCAGGGTCAAACCCAATTGCTCCATCAGCAGCACCGGCAGAAAGGTGAACAGCGCGAAGAACATCAGGCTGTACAGCGTGAACGACAGCGCCAGTAGTACGGGCCCCGCCGCTCCCAGTGTGTCGGCCGTGTCTTGCCGCAAGCCGCCCCAAGACAGACTGGCGCCACCGGGCGTGGCCGGCGCCAGCGCCGCTACGCAGGCCAGCGCAACCACGACCGCCGCGCCCGCGCACCACCAGTACGCCTGCCAATGGTCAAACGCCTGCGACGCCAGCATCGCGATGGCCATGCCGGCGGGCATGTAGCAGCTCCAGAGCGCAAAGGCGAAATCCCGGTTGGAGCCCGACACCATGCGCTGCAGGGCCGCGGGCCCTGCCACCGTGATCATCAGGAAACCCAGGCCTTCGATCACGCGCGACGCCAGCAGAATGCCGTAACCGGGCGCCGTGGCGCCTGCGGCCGTGCCCAAGGCCGTCGCCACCAATCCCAGCAGCAACATGCGGCGCGCCCCAAAGCGGGCAATCACGCCGCCTGCCGCAATCCCGCCGACCACGCCCAGTATCGAAAACACGGCCGTCAGCGTGCCGATCGAGGCCAGGTCCAGCCCCATGTCCTGGCGCAGCAGCGGCGCGGCGATGATGACCTTGCCCACTTGCAGCGACGCCACCACACCCGCGCCCACGATGGCCAGCACCCCGGCCCAACGCGTTTCAACCTGGTTCATTCCCGCCTCTCTTCCCATGCGATCCCGACAGCATGCCTGCCGGAAACGATCTTGATAAGTGATAATCTTTTGATGAAACCGATCGACTGATTAGATCAGTGGGAAGATGATAGACGCCCTGACCCTGGACCAGCTGCGTGTGTTCGCCGCCGTGGCCGACACCGGCAGCTTCCGCTCGGCCGGGCGCCGGCTGTCCCGCGTGCAGTCGGCGGTCAGCCACGCCATCGCCAACATGGAAGACCAACTGGGCGTGACGCTGTTCGACCGCAGCGGCCGCCGGCCCGTCATGACCCCGCAGGGCCACGCGCTGCTGGCCAACGCCCGAGACATCCTGCTGCGCGTGGACGCCCTGCGCGCCCGGGCGCAAGGCCTGGGCGAAGGCGTCGAGCTTGAGCTGTCGATAGTCGTGGATACGCTGTTCCCGATCGCCGCGGTCGGTACTGCGCTGAACGCCTTGCGTGCCGCCTACCCGACCGTCGCCACCCGCGTATCCGTACTGCCGCTGGGCGGCCCGATCGACGCACTGCTGACTGGCAGCCATACGCTGGGCATCATCGCCGGCGAACACTTCCGCCATCCGCGCATCGCCGTAGAGGCGCTGTCCTCGGTGCAGATGGTCGCCGTCGTCGGCGCCGGCCATCCCCTGGCGCGGCGCCCTACGTCCGACGCCGCATTGGGCACGCCCGAACTGGCCGACCACCTGCAGATCGTGCAGTCGGACCCGTCCACTCTGACCGAAGGGCGCGACTTCGCCGTGCTGTCGCCGCAGACGTGCCGCGTCAGCGGCCAGGACACCAAGCATGCGCTGATCCTGGCGGGCGTGGGCTGGGGCCGTCTGCCGCTGTGGCTGGTGGAACGCGACCTGGCCGAAGGCCGCCTGTTGCGCCTGCCCACGGACAGCCTGGGCCGCGCCAGCCAGGTCGCCACCGAGACCTATCTGGCGCACCGCATCGACCTGCCTTTGGGGCCCGCGGCACGCGCGCTGGCGGCCGCCCTGCGCGACGCCGGCTAGGCCTTGGGCGTTTGCGCATAGCTCACGCCCATGCCTGCGCGTACATCGTTCTGGATGCCGTAAGGCGCGATCGGATATCGCAACCCGTTGGCGGCCAACGCCTTCATGCCTGCGATCGCGACCGGCAGATAGCGCGGCGGCAGCGCCATCAGCATCTCTTCGTCAGGCACGCCGCCATAACGGCGTTCGGCGAAACAGGGCAAGGACAAGCTGGGTTCGCCGGTAGCCAGCGCCCGGCCCCATGAGTCCGCACAGGCCGTCTCGCCCACCACGCTCCAATCGAAACGCCGGTAGTTCTTCCACTGCAAGCCATTGATAAGAATGATCATCTGGCCTGGGGTGGCATACACCAGGCAGATGTCGGGCGGGTCCAGCCGGCCCGAGGCCAGCGGCGACACCACCAGCCCACGGTATTTGCCCGCGGGCACACAGGACAACGCCTCCTGGCGTGCCCGCGCGTCGGCCTCGGTCGCATGCCACACACCTACGTAGTCCTTGCCGCTTTTCCAGGCTTCGTCCTGCGGGCCCAGGCCCACCACCGCGCGGCATTGCGAACCGACCAGGTCGTCGCCGGTAATGCCCACCGTCCAACCCAGCCGCGCCGCCATCCCGACGATCTGGTCGGTCGTATGCGTGGCCTGCGGCCGCCGCAAGCCCTTCACGCCCGCCATGGCGGCCTCGTCCTCGAACAGCTTCATGCCGATGACCGTGGTCTTCAAGCGCAGCAGCTTGTTCAGGTCGTCCACCAGCGACGCCCAATCAAGGGGCGTGTCTTGCGTTGTCTCTTCCATTCCCGTCCTTTGGACTGTTGTGCGCGGCCGATGCCGCGTTGGATGTCTTAGGCGGGATTTTACGGATTACGACACCCGCTTCATCAAATACTTCGGTGACTCCTCGTACCCCTGCCGGTAATAGAACCGGTGCGCATCCGTCCTGCGTTCATGGCAATGCACTTCGATGCGGTCGCAGCCGCGTGCGCGCGCTTCGTCCTCGGCCGCCGCTTCCAGCCGCCGTCCCACGCCTGCGCTACGCGCCTGGTCGCTGACGCAGAAATACGTGATGCGGCAGAAATCGCCAGGCAGCGCCAGCTGGATCATGAAATGCAGTCCGATGAAGCCCAGCAACTGGCCCGCCTCGTCTTCGGCAACCAGCAGCCGCACATCGGGGTGAACGGTCAGTTGCGCGATCTTCTGTGGCATGAAGGGCGCGGTACCGGGGTAATCCAATTGCGTCAGCAGTGCCGCGATGGCGGCGCTGTCCTCGGAAGTGGCGGTGCGTATCAGCATGGGAACTTCCTGTCGATGTCTGCTAGAAAGCGCGAAAGCGTATGACAGCACCGTGTCCGCGCCATGACAAGCGCGCCGGGTCCGACTGCCCTGCCTACCCCGCTTTGTCATCCCGCTGCAACATGCTGAACAGCGCCCGCACCGACGGGCTGTCCGCCGCCTGCGCCGAAGCCGCCAGGCCGAACGACCGGTACAGCGGCAACGCCAGCCGCAACACGCGCAGGCCACGGCGGTTTTCCGGCAAAGTCAGCGCGGGCACCAGCGTCACGCCCAGGCCTTCACGGACCAGCGCGAAGGCGCTGCTCCAATCGCGGACCGAAGCCCGCACGTCTGCGATGGCCAGGCCGGCATCCGCCGCCAGGCTCTGCGCATGCACGCTGCAACCGCCCGTGGCCAGCACGAAGGGCTGAGCCGTCAGCGCTGCCAAGTCGATGGCGCTGCCCGCGCGCGCCAGCGGATGCGCGGCGGGCAGCACGGCCATCCATTCGTCTTGCCCCAGCGGGCATACCTGCCGGCCCGGCGCGGCGTTCAGCACGACGCCCACGTCCACGGTACCGGCAGCCAGCAGGGTTTCGACTTCGTCGTCGGTGGCCTCCAGGGACACCACCTCGATGGCCGGGTGCAATTGCCGGAAGCGTCGCAGCACCGGCGGCAGCACGGTCGAGAACACCATCGGGAAACTGGCCAGCCGCAGCGTGCCACCTGCGGCGCCGCTCGCTTCGCGCGATAGCGCCTGGATGCGATGCAGCGCGCCCAGCATGGCGCGGGCTTCGTCCGCCACGCGCAACCCCAGCGCCGTCGGAACGGTCTGCCGGCGTTCGCGCGTGAAGAGCGGCGCGCCCAAGGTGTCTTCCAACTGCGCGATCGCCTGGCTGGCGCCGGACTGGGTCATGCCCACCTGCGCGGCAGCGTGCGTGATGTTGCCGGCGTCCACCACCGCCAACACCAGCCGCCAATGCATCAGATTCATCATGGAATCAGTTCTACTTATGGCACATTTCTAAAAGAGTAATTTTACGCATGCCTTGCGCGGCCTCAAGCTGGGCGCCTCGTTGAATCCAGGACTCACCCATGAAGCTGTATTACGCACCCGACACCTGTTCCCTGTCGCCGCACATCGTGCTGCGCGAACTGGACCTGCCTTTCACGCTGGTACGCGTGGACAACCGGACAAAGCGCAGCGCCGATGGCAGCGACTTCCTGGCAATCAATCCCAAGGGGTATGTCGCTGCGCTTGACTGCGGCGACGGGCAGGTGCTGACCGAAGGCCCGGCCATCGTCCAGTATCTGGCCGACCTGAAGCCCGAGGCCGGCCTGGCGCCGCCCAACGGCACGTGGGCGCGCAGCCGGCTGCAGGAATGGCTGAACTTCATCAGCACCGAAATCCACGGCGGTTTCGGCCCGTTGTTCAACCGCGACCTGCCGGCTGCGGCACGCCTTTGGTGGCAAGCGCGGCTGGAAAAGCGCCTGGACTACACGGCGCGCGAACTGGAGGCGCGCCGGTACCTGGTCGAAGACCGCTTCGGCGTGGCCGACGCCTACCTGTACACGGTAATGCGCTGGGCGGTGTTCTTCGACATCGACCTGGCACGCTGGCCCGCCCTTGCGGCCTATATGGCCCGCGTCGCGCAACGGCCCAGCGTGCTGGCGGCGCTGGCCGCCGAAGGCGCTACCAGCGGTACGTAGCGCCGGCCATCATGCTGCGGGCCTTGCCGTAGTAGCAACCGAAGGAATAGTTGCAGCTGGACACGTAGGTCTTGTCGAACAGGTTCTGCACGGTCAGGCTGGCGACCAGGCCGCGTAGCGAGGGCGACACGTGCGCCAGGTCGTAGCGCAAGGACGCATCAACCACCGCGAAGGACGGCGTGCGGAAGGTGTTGGCCGAATCGCCATAGGCGGTGCCGGTCCAGCGCACTCCCGCGCCCAGCTCCATGCCGCCCAGCACATCGCCGGCCAGCCGGTAATTGGTCCAGATGCTGGCGGCCCAGGTCGGCAGCGCGGCCAGGCGCTTGCCGGCATCATACGAGCCCGGCGTCGAACGCGGGTTCAGGTAGGTCAGCCCGGCGATCACGTCCAGCCGTTCGACGGGCTGCGACTTGATCTCCAGTTCGACGCCCTTGGACCGCACGCCGCCGTTCTGGACTTCGTAGCCGGGATGGTCGAAGTCCTCGGAAGACATGTTCTTCTGGCGGATCTCGAACGCCGACAGCGTGATCAGCGTGTCGCTGCCGACGGGCTGATACTTGATGCCCACTTCCACCTGCTTGCCCGTGGTGGGCTTGAAGGACTCGCCTGCGTAATTGGTGCCGACCACTGGCAAGAACGATTCCGAATAGCTGATGTACGGTGCCAGTCCGTTCTCGGCCACATAGGCCAGGCCCACGCGCCCGCTGAAGGCATTGTCGTTGCGGCGCGTGCGGGTGTTGGCCAGCAGGTCCTGGTTGTCGATCTTTGCCCAGTCATAGCGGCCGCCCAGCGTCAGCACGAACTGGTCCAGCTTGACCTGGTCTTGCAGGTACAACCCGACCTGGCTGACGCTGTTGTCCCATTGCGTGGTCAGTTCGGTGTCCGGCTGCGCGACGTTGTAATCGGGGCCGTACAGGTTCAACGGCGTGGCGGCGTAGTTGTTGTACCCGGTGTACTTGCGCGAGAAATGGCGGTAATCCAGGCCGACCAGCACCGTGTGGTCCAACGCGCCTGTCCGGCCCTTCAATTCCAGGTTGTTGTCGATGCTGATCACATTGTTGTGCTGCCCCCAATCCAGCTTGGTCCGGCTGGCCTGGCTGTAATCAGTGTTGCCGTCAGCGTCCTGCACGAAACGGTTCAGATAGAAGCCCCGGTAGTTGTCGCGCACGTCCACGAAGCGGATCGTCTGGCGCAACGCCGCTTGCTCGGAGAACTTGTGGGAAAGGTCCGTGCCGACGACATACTGGCGCCGGTAGAAATCGTTGTACCCGGGCTGGCCGGTGAAGATATCGCGGTCGATGCGCTTGCCGTCCGGGCCGGCGAACACCGTGCCGATCGCCGGCAACGGCTGATAGTCCGGCACCCCGCCATCGCGCTGCAGCTGCGTGTACAACGTCAGCGAGGTAGCCGCGCTGGGGCGCCACGTCAAGCTGGGCGCAATCAACAGGCGGCGGCTTTCCTTGTAGTCGATCTGTTCGTTGCCGCCGTTAGCCACCGCCGTCACGCGGTACAGCAACGAACCGTCTTCGTTGGCGGGGCCCGTCAGGTCCAGGTTGCTTTCCACACGGCCATAGCTGCCCACGCCCATGCGCACTTCACGCAGCCGTTCTTCGGACGGACGCTTGGACACCAGGTTGATCAGGCCGCCCGGCTGATTCTGTCCGTACAGCACCGACGCGGGCCCCTTCAGCACTTCAACCCGTTCCAACAGGTAGGGGTCGATCTGTAGCGCGCCGCCCAAGCTGCCCGCGTATGGCAGATAGGTGCCGTCCAGGTACAGCGGCGCCGGCGCGAAGCCGCGCGAGTCGACCTCGTCGGCAATCATGTTGGAATCGGTATAGCCGTTGACGTTGACCCCCGGCGTGTAGCGCAGCGCCTGGGCGACCGTGGTGGCCCCGCGCGTCGAGATCTCGGCGGCGCTCACCACGTTCACCGTCTGGGGAATTTCCAGGATGGAAGCGTCGGTCTTGGTGCCGGTGGCGCTTCGCTTAGGCGCCACGCCGACCACGGACCCCCACGCACTTTCGGTTTGCCCCACTACGCGCACGGGTTCCAAGACAGCCGCGGCGCCAGGTGCGGCCGGCGCGCGGCGCAAGCGGTAAGCACCGCTTTCTTCTGCCACGGCTTCCAGGCCGGTGCCGGCAAGCAGGGCCACCAAGCCGTCACGCACGCCATACGTGCCGCGCAGACCCGGGCTGTCCACATTCGCGATCAATGCGGGTTCGGCCCCCACCATCACGCCGGAACGACGCCCGAATTCCAGCAACACCTGGCGCACGGGGCCTGCCGCGATACCGTACTGCTGCCTGGCGTCCACCACCTGCGCGTAGGCGGGCTGGGCCGGCGCCAAGGTGGAAAGCAACGCGCCGGCGGGCAAGCCGAATGCAATATGGCAGAGCCAGCGGCGCGCAGGCGACAGCGTGGCGGGCGTCGCGCGGCGACGGCGGGGATGATGCGGCATGAGGCGATCCTTGTGAGCGTTAGCGGTGGACAGCCTCGCCCGTCAAGGCGGCTGTCCCCATGTCTAATGCTCGAATCGCGAAACGGTGCCGGCCTGTTACAAAATAGCTGCGCACCGCCGTCACGGCCCCACCGTCACCCAGTACGCGGTGCGGGTATGCACGCGCACGGGCAGGATCCGTTCGACCAGCCGCAGGACCTTGTCGGTGTCCTGGATGGGGAAGGCGCCGGTGACGCGCAGATCAGCCACCGCGGGGTCGCAACGCAGAAAGCCGCGCCGATAGCGCCCCAGCTCGGCCAGGAAATCCTGCAGCCGCCAATCGTCGGCGAACAGCATGCCGCTGGTCCAGGCATCGGCATTGGCGGGGCTGGGTTGCGCCGCGTCCACGACGTAGCGGTCAAACGCCGTGCGCTCTCCCCGATTCAGCCGCAATTCCGTGCCGCCCAACCGCGTCTGGATGCGCACGGCGCCCTCCAGCACGGCCACATGGGTCTGTGTTTCGTCGCCAAGCTGGCGCACGGTGAAGCGCGTGCCGATCGGGCTGACGAAACCACTGCGCGTCTCCACGATCAACGGCCTGCCCAAGGCGTCCTGCCCGGACTCGACCCAGATCTCGCCCTCCACCAGCACGATGCGCCGCGCCTGGGCATCGAAACGCGTATCGACGGCGCTGCGGGTGTTCATCATCAACCGCGTGCCGTCCTCCAGCGTCAGCAGGCGGCGTTCACCCACGCCAGAGCGGTACGCCGCCGTCCAGAGACGCCATGGCGCGGGTTCGCCCGTGGCCATGACAAGCGCCCCGGTGGCGGACACGCCCAGCAAGGCCGCAAGCATGCGCCGCCGGCCGGCCTGCGAACGGCTCACCTGCTCCACGACCTGGCTGGCTGCAGCGCCCGGCAGCGTTGCCGCGTGCGCGTCCAGCACCTGCGTCATCGCTGCCACCCGCTGCCACGCCAGTTCGTGGTCCGGATTCGCCGCCCGCCATGCTTGCCAGCGCGCCAGGTCGGCCAGCGTGGGGTCGCATTGCAGGCAGACCAGCCAGTCGGTGGCCGCCGCCACCACGGCGGGTCGGCTAGGCGGCCGCGCGGACCCAAACAAGGAAGTCATGCGCCTGGGCCGCCGCCTATGCGTACATCACGCTGAAGCAACGCTGCAAGGCTTTGGACATCGTCTTCTTGACGATATCCAGCGAATACCCGGTGCGCTGCGCGACCTCCGGATACGACAGGCCTTCCAGTTGCGCCAGCAGGAAGATGGCGCGGGTGCGCGCATCCATGCCGTCGACCAGGCGGCACAGTTCGACCAGCGTCTCGACCACGATCAGGCGCGATTCCACCGAGGGCTCGCACGGTTCACCACGCGCGGCCAGCACGTCCAGATACGCGGCTTCGATGACGCCGCGGCGGTGATGACGGAACAGCAACCGCTTGGCAACCGTCGTCAGATAGGCACGGGGCTGCGCCAGGATCGGTTGCGGGTCCACCCCCATGATGCGTTCGAAGGTGTCGTGCGCAAGATCGGCCGCGTGGTCCGAACCGCCCAGGCGGCGCCTGAGAAAACCCAGCAACCAGCGATGGTGTTCCACATACAGCGTCTGGATCGCGTCGTGCGCGGGGGTGGCGGTAACGGGGTCGGACACGACGGAAGCTCGATGCGTGAGTTTTGATAACAAGAATTAATCGCATTCTATGCGAGGTAGCGCCGGCCCGCCACCGGCCATTCCCCCGTTTGCAACACTCCCGGCGCAAGGTTCAACGGAAAGCGTCGATCCCGCGCATCAGGGCTTGCGCCATCTTGGGTTGACGCAGCGCATCCAGCCACCATTGCAGCGCCCTGCCCTCATGCCCGCCGCGCCATGCCAGATACAGCAGGTTCGGCTCGCGCGGCGTCTCGGTTGCCTTTTCCACGAGTTCGCCGCGTTCCAGCAGAGAGGCCACCCGGTGGCGCGGCACCCAGCCCACGCCCAGGCCATCGCGCTGCGCCAGGATCTTGGCGCGCATGCTGGGCACCGCCAGCACCGCCTGGCCACCCACCCGTCCATAGGCACGAGCCGACGCGCCGCGAGCCGTATCCGCCACGACCACGGCCCGATGCTGCTGGATCTGGTCCTGGCGCAAGGAAGCTTTCGCCTTGGCGAGCGGATGGCGGCGCGATACGGCAAACAGCCACTCCATTTCGCCCAGTGCCGCCCACTGCAGATTCGGCATAGACTGGGGTTCGTTCGTCGCCCCCACGATCAGGTCGGCCCGGCCTTCGCGCAGCGCTTCCCACGTGCCGCCCAGGACTTCGTGCGTAAACCGCAGCGTCACGCCCGAGTCCAGACGGTCGAACGCCTGAATCAAGGGCGACATCAGTTCGAATTCCAGGATCTCGTCGCTGACGATGTGCAGCCGGTCCTCCCAGCCGCTGGCCACCTGCTTGACGCGTTGCGTCAGGCGCGAGACGTCCAGCATCAGCCGGGCGGCCTCGTCGGCCAGCAACTGGCCCGCCGGCGTCAATTGCAGCCGGTAGCGGCGGCGGTCGAACAGCAGCGCATCGAACCGTTCTTCCAATTGTCGGGCCGCGTGCGACACCGAAGACGGCGCGCGCCCCAGCTTCACCGCCGCCCGCGACAGGCTGCCGCTGTCGCGGATGGCTTCCAGCAGCGCAAGTTCATTCACTGTCAACATGTGCGATTCCTTCGAACGTGTTCGTCCGGAAGATCGTACGACAAAGCGCCCGGCCCGGCGCACTATGGCTACACCTTATCGAACGACTCCCAAGGAGATCACCATGAACCGTTTTGAACAGAAGACCGTCCTGGTCACCGGCGGCACCAGCGGCATCGGTCTGGCGGCCGCGCAAGCCTTCGCGGCCGAAGGCGCCCGCGTCATCGTCACGGGGCGCGACGCCGCCGCCTTGGAAACCACCCGCGCCACGCTGGGCGCGCGCGCCGTGGCCATCCAGAACACCGCAGGCGCGCCCGGCGCGGCAGCCGCCCTGGCCGACGCGCTGCAAACGGCCGGCATCCGGTTGGACGCGGTCTTCGTCAACGCCGGCATCGCCAAATTCGCCACGCTGGCCGACGCCACCGAAGACCTTTGGGACCAGACCTTCAATACCAACATCAAAGGCGTGTTCTTCCAGCTGCAGGCCCTGGACCCGCTATTGAACCCCGGCGCCTCCATCGTGCTGAACGGGTCGATCAACGCCCACATCGGCATGCCGGCGTCGTCCATCTACGCCGCCAGCAAGGCCGCCCTGATTTCCTTGGCCAAGACGCTATCGGCCGAACTGTTGCCGCGCGGCATCCGCGTGAACGTGGTGAGCCCGGGCCCGATCTCTACCCCCATCTACGGCAAGCTGGGCCTGGACGCCGAGGCCCTGGAAAAGACCGCAGCCGGCATCCAGGCACAGATTCCGCTGGGCCGCTTCGGCACGCCCCAGGAACTGGCGTCCACCGTGCTGCACCTGGCCGCGCCGGAGTCCGCCTTCATCGTGGGCACCGAGATCATCGTTGACGGCGGGATGAGCCAGCTCTGACATCGATGCCGCTACGCCCCGATCGAACGCAATGCGCGCTTGCAGATGCGCTCGGTCGCGGCGGCGGGCTTGCCGGCCAACCACTGCGCACACACCGCGCGCACCCATGCAGGCTGGTCCTTGCTGGCATCGTTCAGCCAGTTCGCCACCGAATCCTGCACGTAGGCCGCCGGGTCGGCGCGTAGCGCCTCCAACAGCGGCAGCGCGATGGCCGGGTCCGACTTCAGCGCCGCGATGTGAGCGCACCAGACCCCGCGCGGACGCAAGGCTTCGCTGGCGAAACGGCGCACACGCTCGGATGGGTCCTGGGTCCACGGCCGTAGCGCCTGTACTGACGCTTCCACGTCGTCGGCCAGGCGCGGGCGCAGCGCCAGCCACGCCCATTCGCGCACGCCGAAATGGGCGTCGTCCGCCAAGGGGCGGATACGGTCAAGGCGGGCTTGCAAGGGCTCGCCCGGCGATGTGCCAACCAGGAAGCAGGCCCAGCCGCGCACGGTGTCGGATTCGTGGGTCCTGAATTGCGCATCGGCCTGCGGACCGAGGTGGTCGCCCAGGATACGTGCCGCCACCGCCATGCGCTTGGAAATGCCGGTAGCGGCTTCCGCGCGCATCAGCGCGATGGCTTCGGCGCCGACTTCCCGCGCGACCTCCTGCATCAACGCCGCGAAATCCACCGCCAGGCATTCGGTCAGGGTCGAGGCGGGCGCGCCCGCGTTCAACTGTGCCAGTCGGGCGGCGCTGATGTCCTTGACGCCGCGGCCGGAGGCTTTGGTGGCAGGCGATGCGGTCCGGGTCATTGCGGCTCCTTGCGCAAGGCGGCGCGGCCGGTGTCGGTGCCAACCCAGACGCGCGCCAGCAGGTCGCTTAACCGAGCCTTGTCCGAAGCGGCCAAGCCGCCGAACAGGGAACCGATCCAGTCCGTGTGCTCCTTGAACAGCGTCGCCGCCACCGACTTGCCCTTGGCTGTCAACGTCACCATGACCCTGCGCCGATCCAGCTGGCCGGGTTCGCGCAGCACGAATCCGTCGCGCTCCAGTCCATCGAGCAGGCCGGTGATAGTCGCGCGCGTCACGCCTGCCCCGTCCGCAAGCTGATGCGCAGACAGGCCATCCGCCTGATCGTGCAACAGGAACAACAGCACGAACTTACCTTCCGACAACTGCTGCGGCGCCAGCCGTGCCGCGCAATCGCGGTCGATGGCGTTGGCCAGCGACAGCAACTGAAAGCACAGGCCGATGTCGTCGGCTGAGGCCAGCCCGCGGCGCGCTGCCTCGTCCAGCAACGCATGGTGTTTCGGTTCGAGCATGGGCGGCGTGCGTACAGCGAGGGACATGGGTGTCTTCCTGTTCTTCGATTCAGCGGCATATAGTAAGGCACCTAATTATCTGAGCGCAAACCGGCTCCACGCGTGCCGGTATCATCAGGCATGCCCCCGTATTCCGACCCATCACCGATGCCCGCCCCCTGTCCCAGCGTGACCCTGCGTCGCGTGCAGACGGACGACGTGCCCATGATCCTGGCGATGGAGGCCGACCCCGCGGTCATGCGGCACAGCACCGGCGTCAAGCCTGCAACTGAAGCTCGGCGTCAGGAATTGCTGACGTGGCTGCGCGAACCGCTTACCGACATCGGCCATTGGACCGTTCTGATCGACGGCGCCGCCGTCGGCTGGGTCAGCCTGGTCCCCCTTGAAGACGGCGGTCGCCTGCAACTGGCCTACCGCCTGTGCCGCGCCGCCTGGGGCCAGGGGTACGCCACGCAGGCGGCCCGGCTGCTGTGCGACTACGCCTGGCGCGCGCTGGATGTCCCCGAGCTGGTGGCCGTAGTCTGGCCCGACAACCACGCTTCGGTGCGCGTTCTGGAAAAACTGGGCTTCGCCTTCAGCGCCTACGAGCGGCACTACGATCGTCCCACCGCGGTTTACGCCTTGCCGCGTCCGGCCGCCTGATCTGCCCTATCATTCCGACTTCCCATTCACGGAACCGCCCAGCATGTCCCACACCGCCCAGCCCTTCGACGTCCAAGCCTTCATCGCCCAGAGCCTGGAGGGCATGCAGGCCGCCACCAGCGCGCATTGCGCCACGTGGCATCTGGACGAAGCCGAGCAATGGTCGGTGGACATGGACAGCGCCAGCATCGTCTTCCAATTGCCCGGCGGCATCACCGCGACGGCGCCCGTGCAGATCGTCGGCACGTCCAACAGCGCCGACGGCAGCTTCCTGTGGGGATGGGATCACCCCTCCGTGCCCGCCGAACTGTCCGAACACGCGCAACTGGCCCTGGCCTTTGGACGCGCGCACGGCCTTCCCGCCTACACCCACCGCAAGGTCCAGTGCGACGACGCGCTGGCCTGGGAGTTCACGGCCGTGGCCATGCGCCTGGGCGAAGCCACGGGCACCTATCGGGCCCAAGCATCCGAAACCGCGTATGTGTGGATGACGTTCGGGCAAGTGAGCCTGTCGGCCGCATCGGGCCAATCCGAAAACTGATCACCTCATGATCCCCTTCCGCCTGCCCCGTTCAACGCTTGGCGCCGTCGCGCTGGCGCTTCTGGCGCAAGCCGGCAACCTGGCCCAAGCAGCCCCGCGCACCGTGTACACAGGCACGCTGCAAGGCGCGGGCGACGTGGTGATGGAACTGGACAGCCGGCCCGCGGAAAACGGCGTGCTGACCGGCCGCTACTTCTATCCCAAGCATGGCGTGGACATTCCGTTGACAGGCACGGCGCAGGCGCTGGTCGAACCGAAGACCTTCCAGGCGCTTGTCGACGCCGGCAAGGATCCGGAAACGGACGAGTTGGCGACCATTGCCGCCGCCACCTGGCAAGGCAGGCGCGACGCCGACGGCTACACGGGGCAATGGATCGACGCGCGCACCGGCAAGCCGCGCAGCTTTACCTTGCGCCGCGTAGCCGAATACGATCCCGAGGTATCGGCGCCAGGCAGCGTGCAGGCCGTCACCAATGCAATCAGCGGCGGCATGGGTAGCGGCATCGACGTGAACGTCGGCATCAATGCCGAAACCGCCCCCTATGAAACCTTGAAGCTGGCCGGCCATGCCGTGCCCGTCGGCCAGGACAGCGGCAACGGCCCGGTCGCCTATCGCATGTGGCGCGACCCCCGTACGCAATTCAGCTACCCGCGGCTCAGCCGGCACCCGGACCCGCAAGTCGCCAAACGCGTCAACGCCTTGCTGGAACAGCGGCACTGGCAGATGAACCTGGCGGCGCTGGCCTGCATGGCGTCGGCCTACACCGACGGCAACCCGGCCGTCGGCACGCTGGGCAGCTATGACGAGGAAGCCATCACCGTCCAATGGCTGTCCAAGGCGCTGATGACCGTGACGGAGTCAGGCAGCCTGTACTGCGGCGGCGCCCACCCCGACAACCATTTCGAGCCCTACACCTTCGATCTGCTGCGGGGCGAATACCTGGACTGGAACCGCGTGCTCGACGCCTACGTCCCTGGCGAGAACGGCTGGCGCAAGGAAAGCCCCGCGCTGCTGGCGCTGATGGAAAAAGCGCGCGCGCCGCTGGCCGCCGCCAAGGCCAACACCAAGGGCGACGCGCAAGACGATTCACTGGATGGCTGCTCGGACCTATGGCCCAGCTATCTGGCCTTGGGCACGGAATCGCCGGGCGTGCTGACCCTGTCGATTTCCGGCATCGGCCATGCGATGGGCGTCTGCCTGGGTACACACGCGACAGTGCCCTTCAAGGATCTGACACCCTACCTGGCGCCCGGGGGCCACGCGTATCTGGTCACCGAATAGCCAAGATGGCCGGCACGCTCAACGCTTGCCGAAATCCTTCTGGCTGAAGTCCGTCTCGCCGCGATAGCCGTACATCCGGGAAACGGCCTGGAAATCCTCGGGCGCGAAGCCGGTCCAGGAATAATTCCGGACATTCTTCTTGGTCTTGGCGTTACGCACGTAGAACGACAACGCGGCGCGCTGCTCGGGCAAGTTCACGGCCTTATGCAGCGACGGCATGAACTCGTACTCGGACGTGGCATAGCTTTTCTTGACGCCCAGCAAGGTGTGGACCGAGATCTCGTTGTCGTTGAAGGCATAACGGTTTACGAAGACATAGTCGCGGCGGATGATCAGAAAGGCGATCAGCCCCAGCACCACCGTCGACACATGAAAGACCGTCGAATTGATGTTCCGGTCCACCGTGAACCGATAGGCGTAGTTGAAGACCAGCGCCAGCAGGCCCACGCCGATGACCAACTGCCCCAATTGCGAAAACAGCCATTTCGGTTTGTTCTGGATGTTGGCGATCATCGGTCGTCTCTATGACAGGTTGCGGGATAGGCATGGCCCCGGAACCCGGGGCCGGCTGATTATTCCAGGGAAGGATGACGGTCCGCAAGCCGTTGGCGTCGCTGCCGCAAGGCCTCCAGTTTTTCTTCCAGCTCCGCGATCTCGGTCTCGACGTCCTGCACGCTTTGCTCGATCGTTTCGTACGCTTCCTGCAGCAGCACCTTGGCTTCACGCTTGCTGGAGGCATTCGGCGTGTCGCCCCGCAGCGGCCGGTTTGCCGTTTCGGGCAGGAAGAACGAGGTAATCAACCCGATGGTGGCCGCCACGATCAGGTAGTAGGCGGGCATCATCAGATTGCCGGTTTCCTCTACCAGCCACGCGGCAAGCGTCGGCGTCAGGCCGGCGATGATGATGGCGATGTTGAATGAACTGGCCAGCGCGCTATAGCGGATCCGCGTCGGAAAGAGCGCCGGCAGCGTCGAGGCCATGACGCCCGTCAGGCAATTGAGCAGCACCGCGATGAACAGCAGGCCCAGGAAGATCAGCCCAGTATTGTCGCTGCCCACGAATTTGAACGCCGGCACCGCCAGCACCAGCAGGCCCAGGCTGCCCGCCAGCAGAAAGGGCTTGCGGCCCACCTTGTCGCTGGCGAAACCGACGACCGGCTGCACGAACAGCATGCCGATCATGACCACGATGATGATCAGCACCCCGTGCTCTTCGGAATACCCCAGACTGCTCGTCAGGTAGGTGGGCATGAAGGTCAGCAGCATGTAGTAGGTGATGTTCGTCACCAGGACCATGCCGATGCAGATCAGCAGCGCCTTGCGGTATTTGGAGAAGATCTCGCGAAACGACACCGTGGGCCGCTCCTGCACGGCGTCCTGATCCTCTTTCTCCATCTTTTCAAGCTGTTGCGTGAACGCGGGCGTCTCTTCGGCGGCGTGGCGCAGATACAGGCCCAGCAAGCCCAGCGGCCCCGCCAGGAAGAACGGCAGGCGCCAGCCCCAGTCCAGGAAGGTCTGCTCAAGCAGGATCGTCTGCAACAGCACGACCAGCCCGGCGCCCAGTACGAACCCCGCGATCGACCCGAAATCCAGCCAGCTGCCCAGGAAGCCCCGCTGCCGGTCGGGCGCGTACTCGGCCACGAAGATCGCCGCCCCGGTGTACTCGCCCCCCACCGAGAAGCCCTGCGCCAGCTTGCACATCAGCAGCAGGATCGGCGCCCAGATGCCGATGGATTCATACGAGGGGATCAGCCCGATGCAAAAGGTGCTGATCGCCATGATGATGATGGTCAGCGACAGGACTTTCTGCCGGCCGAAGCGGTCACCCATCACACCGAAGAAGACGCCGCCCAGCGGCCGGACCAGAAAAGGCACCGAGAAGGTACCCAGCGCGGCGATCGTCTGGACCGCCGGCGATGCATCGGGGAAGAAGACTTTGCCCAAGGCGAAGGCGACAAAGCCATATACGCCGAAGTCGAACCATTCCATGGCGTTGCCCAGCGCCGCGGCCGTCACGGCCTTCTTCAGCTTGGAGTTGTCGATGACGGTGATGTCACCGATCTCCAAGGGCCGTGCCTGCTGCGATGAAGAGGGTGTAGAGGTCATGTGTCAGCTTCCCGTAGTGCGTCCAGGATGGTGCTGACGACAGCATACTCCCCTACCGGTACAGCACCGTCGGCAGCCACATCCCGATCCCCGGGAACATATACAGCAGGAAGATCGCCACCACCTGGATCCCCATGAACGGCATCATGCCCAGGAAAATCTGGTTCAGCGTCACATGCGGCGGCGACACGCCCTTCAGGTAGAACGCGGACATGGCCACGGGCGGCGACAGGAAAGCGGTCTGCAGGTTCAGCGCCACCAGCAGGCCGAAGAACAGCGGGTCGATGCCGAAGGCGTTCAGAAGCGGCACGAAGATGGGCATGAAGATCACGATGATCTCGGTCCACTCCAACGGCCAGCCCAAGAGGAAGATGATGACCTGCGCCAGCAGCAGGAACTGGATGGGCGTCAGACCCAGCGACAGCACCCAGTCCTCGATGATGCGCTGGCCGCCCAGCAACGCGAACGCCGCGGAAAAGATCGACGAGCCCACGAACAGCCAGCACACCATCGCGCTCGTCTTGGCGGTCAGGAACACGGATTCGCGCAGCACCGGCAGGTTCAGCCGCCGGTACGCCAGCGCCAGCAAGGCGCCGCCCATTGCCCCCATGGCCGCGGCCTCGCTGGGCGTGGCCAGGCCGAAGGCGATCGACCCCAGCACTGCCGCGATCATGACGGCCAGCGGGAAGAACGACGACATCAGCATCTTGAAGATTTCCAGCCTCGCCCAGGTCAGCGCCGCGTAGAACACCACCAGCAACGCGGCGCACACGGCGACGAAGATCCAGAATCCCTTCGGTGCGGGGATGGACTGCGCCGCCGCCCCGGCGGGCGCGACGGGCTCTGCCGCTGGGGTTTGAGCCGCGCCCGACGCAGCAGGCGTGCCGGGCGGCTCGGCCAGGCTGGAGCTTCCCGCATCCGAAGACGGCGGCTCGGCCAATTCGCCCGACGGCGGTTCCGCCAGGCCGCCCACGTCGGGCTCGCTCAAGCCGGAGCCGGAATCAAAGCCGCCCGATCCCAGTTGCAGTTCTGCCGGGATGTCGTAGACGACCTGGGGCCGCGTGACCCCATGGTGCACCACCGCCACCAGCAGCAACGTCAAGGCCAGCGGCGCCAGCGCCGTCGCCATGTTACGCAGCAGGAAGCCGAACGGCACGTCGCGGTTGCGGCGGCCCTTGAACATGGCGGCCACCATGCCCGAAACGGCGCGCGTGTATCCCGTAGCGGCCAGCGAGCGGGCCTCGGGTGACAGCGGCACGCCGCGCTCATTGACCGGCAGCGGCGGCGCCATGTCCGGACGCAGCTTGGCCACAATGATCACGTAGACCATGTACAGCACCGCCAGCATGATGCCGGGAAACAATGCGCCCGCGTACAGCTGCACCACCGAAACCCCGGTCGTCGCGCCGTACACGATCAGCATCACCGACGGCGGCAGCAGGATGCCCAGGCAACCGCCCGCCGTGATGGCGCCGGCCGTCAGCCGCACGCTGTAGCCCGCCTTCAGCATCGCGGGCATCGCCAGCAGCCCCATCAGCGTCACCACCGCCCCGACGATGCCGGTCGCCGTGGCGAAGATCGCGCAGGTGGCCAGCGTGGCCACCGCCAGCGCGCCGGGCAGGCGCGCCAGCGCCAAGTGCATGGAACGGAACAGCTTTTCGATCAGGTTGGCCCGCTCGACCAGATAACCCATGAACACGAACAACGGGATGGAGATCAGGGAATCGTTGGTCATCGTGGCGTACGTGCGCTGCACCATCAGGTCCAGCGTCTGCCCGATGGAACGCCCCGCGTCCGCGCTCTGCATGTAGTACGCCAGGAAGGTGAACAACACGCCCATGCCCATCAGCGTGAACGCCGTGGGAAACCCCAGCATGATCGCCACCACGATCAGCGCAAGCATCAAGAGGCCGATGTGCCCCGTGGTGAGTTCGCCCCACGGGGTCAGGAACGCGATCATCAGCAGCACGATCCCGATGCAGGACAGCCCGAACCACAACGCCTTGTGGATTTTCATCAGCGGGGCTCCTTGGGCGTGGTCACGTAGCGGTCCAGTTGGGCGATGTCTTCGTCCTTCACGTGCACCATCTTCTTCAGCTTGTCGACGTCCACTTCCTCGACGTCCTCTTCGCGCGACGGCCAGGCGCCGCGCCGCAGGCAAAGCACGCAACGCAGCACCTCGGCCACGCCCTGCAGCAGCAGGACGGCGCCCGCCACGGGAATGAAGGCCTTGAAGGGATAGATGGGCGGCCCGTCGGCCATCAACGACGAGTGCTCGCCGATGGCGATGGAGTAGCCGGCGTAATACCAGCCGGCCCACACCAGCGCGATCACGCCCGGGAAAAAGAACACGATGAAGAGAACCAGGTCCAGCCCGGCCTGTACCCGCGGCGGCAGGAAGCCGTACAGGATGTCGCCGCGCACGTGCCCGTTCTTGGCCAGTGTGTAGGCCCCTGCCATCATGAAGAGGATGCCGTAATACATCATCTGCATGTCGAACGCCCAGGCGCTGGGCCGGTTCAGCAGATAGCGCGCCGCCACCTCCCAGCACACGTGCAGGGCCAACACGACGATCAGCCAGGCAAACGTCTGCCCGACGAAGGTGGAGATGCGGTCAATCAAGCGTATGAGTCGGATCATCGGACATCCAGGACGAGACGCATGGCGCCCTTCGCGCGCACGCGCCGCCCGCCTGGCCCCTCGGGGGCAGCAAGCAGGCGGCAAGGCAGACCTGCGTCAGGCCGGCTTGGTGCTGCGCGAGAAGTAGTGGTTGTAGGCCATGCGGTAATTCACCGACACGTCCCCGTGCCAGCGCCCCACCCGCTCGGCGAATACCCGCTGCGAGTCCAGCACCTTCTTGAACAAGGGGTTCTCGGCCGACCGCTTGGCGATCATCTCGTCCCAGATCTTCAGCTGCGCCTGCAGGATCGCGTCAGGGGTCTTGTAGAACTTGACGTTGTGGTCCTTCTGCAGCTTGATGTAGTCCTGCGAATAGCGGTTCGCCGCCTTCCAGGACATGTCCGCGCTGCAGGCCTGGGCGGCATTGCTCAAGACGTGCTTCAGGTGCGGCGGCAGGGAGTCGTACTTGCCCTTGTTGAACAGCACTTCGAACTGCTCGGCGCTTTGGTGAAAGCTCTGCAGCATGCAGATCTTGGAGACGTCCTGAAAGCCCAGTGCCAGGTCCGACGACGCGTTGTTGAACTCGGCCCCGTCCAGCAGGCCGCGGTCCAGCGCCGGCACGATCTCGCCGCCGGGCAAGGCGTTCACCGCCGCCCCCATCGCCGTGTACATGTCGATGGCCAGCCCCACCGTGCGGAACTTCACGCCCTTGACGTCCTCGACCTTGGTCACCGGCCGCTTGAACCAGCCGAAAGGCTGGGTCGGCATCGGCCCGTACATCAGCGACACCACGTTCACGCCCATCGCCTTCTGGATTTCCACCAGCAATTCCTTGCCGCCGCCGTACTCATGCCAGGCCAGCAGCATGTTGGCGTCCATGCCGAAAGACGGCCCCGATCCCCACAGCGCCACGGCCGTGTTCTTCCCGTACCAATAGGCCACGACCCCGTGGCCGCCGTCCAGCGTGCCTGCCGACACCGCGTCCAACAAGTCGAACGCCTTCACGACCGCCCCGGCGGGCAGCACCTCGATCTTCAACTGGCCACCGGCCATGTCGTTGACCTTCTGCGCATAGTCGCGCGCGAACTCGTGGAAGATGTCCGTGGCGGGCCAGGTGCTTTGGAACCTTAAGGAAATGGGCGCGTTCTGCGCCCGGGCGACGGCGGGGAATCCCAGTGCGGCGGCGCCCGCGACGGCAGCGCCGGAAATGAACTTGCGGCGGGGTTTCGTGGGTTGTTGCATGGCTTGTTGTCTCCTTGGTGGACTACACGGACCAGCTTGTAGTGACTGCACCTGCATGGACACGAGAGAAACGCCTGCTGCGAGCTTCCCGGTGCCGGGACTGCGACCGCTTTGCAACTTTGTGCTGATTAAACCTTCCTGACTAACACCTGACAATCAGCTTGTTGTCAGGAATTACCCTAGACCTTCGGATTAATACTTTCGGATATGGGCGGGCGCGCCCGCCAGCAAGTCGCGCAGCAACGCCCCCTGCCGGACAAGTTCCTGCTGGTCCAGCCCGCTGTAGCCGATCACCAGGCCCGCAGGCAAGGCCACGCGCCGGCAGTAGTCCGACACGGGCTGCAACGCCACGCCCCGCGCCCGGGCCGCATCCTGCAACGCTGCCGCATCCACATCGGCAGGCAGCCACCACAGCAGATGGAAGCCGGCATGCTCGCCGCTGGTCCGTATCGCCTTGCCGCCCGCCGCCTGCGCCAGCAGCCGCAACACCAGATCGCGCCGCTGGGCATACACCGCGCGGGCCTTGCGGACATGGCGGGCAAAGCTGCCGTCTGCAAGAAAGCCCGCCAGCGTCATCTGCTCGATCATGCTGTTGGATCTTCCCGTCGTATGGCGCGCCCGGGCGAATGCGGCGACCCATCGCTTCGGCACGACCGCGTAGCCAATCCGCAGCGCATTGAACATCGTCTTGTTGAAGCTGCCGCAATGGATGACGCGATCCGCCGTGTCCAGACTTTTCAGCGCCGCCAGTGGCGCGCTGTCGTAGTTGAATTCGCTGTCGTAGTCGTCTTCGATGATCCAGCAATCCGCCTGTTCGGCCCATGCCAGCAGTTCCAGGCGGCGCGAGACCGGCATCGTGACGCCGGTGGGCGACTGGTGCGCAGGGGTCACGTGCACCAGCTTCACGCCGCGTTGCCGGCGGGCGCGCGCCACGGAAAATCCGTGTTCGTCGATGGCGATCGGCACGACGCGGGGAGTGAACTGGCTGAACAGCGGCATGGCGTTCAGGTAGCCCGGGTCTTCCACCAGCACCTTGTCTTGCCGGGTAAGCAGGATGCGGGCGCTCAGGTCCAGCCCGTCGCGGATGCCGGTCAGGATGACGACCTGATCGGCGTCGCACGAAATGCCGCGGGCAGCGCCCAGATAGTGCGCGATCTGTTCACGCAACGGCAGCCAGCCTTGGGATTCTTCGTTGGCCAACTGGCCGGGCGTGACGCGCTGCGCGCTGGCCATCAGCCCCTTGCGCCAGGTTGCCATGGGGAACAGCGACGCATCGGCGGTCCGGGCGGCGAACAACGGTTCGAGCCGGGGCGCGGGCGGGGCGGCAGACGCGCCCGCAGGCCGCGCCGGCCTCGTGTCGGGGCCGCCAGCGCCTGGCAAGCCCCGATGAAAGAAATTGTCCGGGATGACGGCCGACACGTAGGTGCCCGACCCGACCGCGCCCGCCGTATACCCTTCGCCCCGCAATTGATCGTAGGCGGCCTCGACCGTCGAGCGCGACACGTGCCAGCGTTGCGACAGGCTGCGCGTGGACGGCAGGCGTACGCCGGAAGCCAGCGCCCCCTTCAGGATCCGCTCCTGGATCTGCCGATAGACCCAGGTTTGCTTGGATTCCCCGTCACGCGGCGACTCCAGGGGCAAGTCCAGGCTGGATTCCAATTTCTTTCGGCTTGAAAGTGGCTTGTTCATTATTAGAAATATGGCTCTATTTTATAAGCCATTCTATCGATAAATTGTGGTCTGGATGCCCTCTGCCATCAGTCACCCGGAACCTGCCATGACCTCGTCCTACACCATCACCCTGCCCGCCGGCGCGTTCGCGACGGACGGCCAGGTTTCCATCCTGGATGCCGCGCTGGCCGATGGCACGCCCGTCCCGTTTTCCTGTCAGCGCGGAGAGTGCGGCTCGTGCCGGGCGCAGGTGCTGGCGGGGCGCTTCGAGCGTATCGTGCCTCCAACCGAGCGTTCCTATGTGCCTGCCGACGATGAATTGCTGATGTGCCAGTGCCGCGCGGCCAGCGACCTGACGCTGCGCTTTCCACACTGGACCGCGCCAGCCAAGGCGCCGCAGCCCGTGCGCGCAAGCGTGGTCTCGCGCCGTCCGTTGACGACGGATGTGACCGAACTGATCATCGAAGTCCCAGGCGACGCATCCTTCGACTACCAGCCCGGACAACATGTACGCTGGCTGCTGGACGATGGCAGCCATCGCTGCTTTTCGATTGCGAGCCTCCCCACGGCGGCCGGCCCGCAACGGCTGGCGTTCCACATTCGCCGCACGCCCGCCGGCACGTTCACCAACCAGCTGTTGCCCGCGCTGACGCCGGGCGACACGGTGACGCTGGACGGGCCGCACGGCGCTTGCGTGTGGCCGGCCACCCGCCCCGACGGCATCGACCATCTGGTGCTGCTGGCCACGGGCACGGGCTTTGCCGGCGTGTTCCCCATCCTGATGGCGGCCCTCGACAGCCGCAGCATGCAACGCGTGACGCTCTACTGGGGCGGCCGGACGCCGGAGGATTGCTACGCCAGCGGCCTGCTGAACGCATTGCAAGGCAAGGGCGGCGTCTTCCGGTGGCATCCAGTCGTGTCGGGCGACGTTTCCGACGACGGGACCCACACGCGCTATGTGCAGGACGTGGCGGCCGAAGCGGGCCACGATTGGTCGCGCACGATGGTCTACGCCTGCGGCAATGGCGCCATGGTTCGCGCGGCGCAGGCACGCTTGCGCGAAATGGGCTTGCCGGAAGGACGCTTCCAGTCCGAAGCGTTTCTGCCTTCCAGCAGCACGGGGCCGGTCAGGGCCTCCGCCGGCCAGCCGCCGCATCCCTGGGAACGCGTCAGCGAACGCTTCACGCTGGACGGCATCCTGGATGCGCGCCGGCGGTCGATGGACGCGGTACGCGAGATCGCCGCGCTGATGACGCCCGGCATCACCACCGGCGAGGCCATCGCGCTGGCCGACCAGCATTTGCAGCGCATGGGCGCGTCCCACAATTGGCATCCCACCTACATCCGCTTCGGCCCCGACTCGCAATCCCCCGCGGTGCAACCCACCGACCGGTGCCGCACGCTGGGCGAAAACGATATCTTCGTCGTCGATATCGGCCCGGTCTGGGACGGTTACGAAGGCGACTATGGCGACACCTTCGTGACTGGCGCCGACGCCGACCAGCAGCGCTGCGCCCAAGCGGCCCGCGACGTCTTCCAGCGCGCGCGCCTGGCGTGGCTGGACGGCCTGACCGGGCAAGCCCTGTATGACCTGGCCGATGTCTATGCCCACGAATACGGCTGCGCGCTGGTGCACGATATCGCGGGGCACCGGGTATCGGATTTTCCGCATGCGCTGTACGGCAAGCACCGGCTGGCGAACGCCGACTTCATTCCCGGCGACGGCATCTGGGTGCTGGAGATCCAGGTCCGCGACCTGGCCTCACCCATCGGCGCGTTCTACGAGGACGTGCTGCTGCGCCCCCTTACGCCGCCCCCCTCACCGCTTGAACACCTGGGCAAGGTGGGCGCACGTGGCCATACGCGATCGGCCGACCCGGCGCCGGAGCCGGGGGCAGCACAAGCATGAAGCGGCTTCGGCCGTCTACGGCTTGCCTGTCCCCGGCACCCAATGCTGGTTCGCCAGCTTGGGATCGGGAAACGGCAATTCCAGGTTGGTCGGCGGCGAGGCCACCCACTTGCCGCCATCCTGATAGAAGTCCATCGGCGCCTCAGAGGTGCCCGCCGGCATCAGCAGCATGGTGGTGCAAGAGACCCGCCCTTTGTGCGACGGATTGGGCGCGGGCAGGCAGGTGCCGATGGCCAGCTGCGACTGCTTCATGCCGGGCAGATCGTCGCCCAGCAATGTAACCACGGCGGCATGCGCCTGCTCCGGGGTCGGGACGACGAGCGGCTCGGCGTGCGCCGCGAAGCCGACCACGGCCATTCCCAAAATACCTAGCGCAGCAAGCTTCATGCGTTTCCCAGAGTGAAGTCCAGAGGCCAAGCCCCACGACTGATTCTACCCGGGGCGCCGCACCGCCCTGACCTTGCCGCTATTGCCCCCGCCGCAGTAGAAGCGATCCGCGCCATCCGACTCCAGGCCCGACACCCCGACACCGGCGGGCATCTCGACGCTTTCCAGCACGTCGCCAGTTGCGGGTTCCAGGCGCCGCAGCTCGCTGGCGTCGTTCTCCCAGGTGCCGTGCCAAAGCTGGCCGTCCACCCACGTGACGCCGGTGACGTAGCGGTCGGAATCGATGGTGCGCAACACGTGGCCGGTCTCGGGGTCCACCTGATGGATCTTGCGTTGCTGATACTGGCCGACCCATAGCGAGCCTTCGGCCCACGCCATGCCGGAATCTCCACCGCCGCCGGGCGCTGGAATCGTCGACAGCACGCGGCCGTTCTTCGGATCCACCTTTTGGATGCGCCCGTCGGCGATCTGATAGAAATACTTGCCGTCAAAGGCCGTGCCGGCGCTGGCCGCGACGTTCAGCGCGCGCGGAGTTTCGCCGCTACCGGGATCCAGCGCGACGAGTTGCTCACCTGTCGCGAACCAGACCTGTTGGCCATCGAACGTGACGCCATGCACGTTGTCGACGCCGGGGAACGGGCCGTATTCACGGAGGATTTGGGCTTGGGTTCGTTTCATGATCGCATCCTGTTTGGGTGGAGAAGTCATGCTACTCACCGGGCAGCAATGCCGGGAGTAACAAGCTTGTCGTGAAACCCGGCACCGGCGGCGTCATCCACCGGCGCGCGCGCCCGTGCCCCAACGGCTGCGCCTGCCCGGCCGCCGCCAGCGCATCCAGCGCCCGCTGCATGGTGCGCTGGCTGGCGCCCAGCGCCAGCGCCAACGCGGAACTGGACCACGCCTGGCCATCGGCCAGGCAGGCCAGCACCGCGGCTTGATCCCGGTCATCCGCCTCCAGGGGTCGGGCAAGCACCACCACGTCCGGCGCCCCCTCCGGCTTCAGCACAAAGCCGTGCTTCGTCGCGCTGACACCGGCCAACGGACGCATCGCCGCGCGCAAGCGCCCGATCTCCACCCGCAAGCGCACACGATGGGAGTCGTCCTGGAAGCCGGTGCGAAAGGCCTGGGCGATCAGCAGTTCACGCGGTACGTCCTGCGGCCAGGCCTCGGCCAGCAGCCGCGCCAGCGTGAACAAGACGGGGCGGCTGGCCAGCGGCACCGCCCGGCCCTCGCGCCGCAATACATTGCGGCAGGCGTCGACGACGAGTGCCTTGGACGCCAGCAGTACTTCCACCTCGCCCAACGTCATGTCCCGCGATTCGCCCTGCCCGACCCGGCGGCCGGCCGGCGCGCTCAACGCGGAGAACGCATGGTCCACTTCCGCCAGCAAGGCCGGGATGCCCGCCCGGCCGGCGGCTTGTGCAGCGCGGGCCAGCGCCGCGCTGGCCGCCGACGCCTGCACCTGGCGCAACGCGATGCCGCCCCGGATCAGTTCATGGATCGCGCGCGACGCGGCGGGCAGCCCCGCAGCGTCCACGGCGGCCAGCGTGTGCCCCGCCTCTTCCAGCCGGCCGGTCAGCAATTGCCTGCGCGCCTGCAGATGCGCCGCATGGGCGGCATTGACCACGTCCCCGTGCGCGGCCAGCGCGGCCCGGGCGGCGGCCAGCGACCTTTCCGGCCATGCCAGATCCCGCGAGGCCAGCGCGACCTCGGCCTCGGCCACCACGCAACGGGCGCGGGCAACGGCGTCCGTCGCGCCGAATGCCTTGGCCGCGCGGCGCAGCAGCGCTTTGGACCGCACGAAGTCGCCCAGTTGCGCCATCGCGATCCCGCGCAACGCCAGCGCCGGCGCATCGTCGCGCAGGGCGACGTGGTTCAGCGCGCCCAGCGGATCGCCCGCCGCCAACGCGCGCGACGCGCTTGAAATCAGAATATCCATGGAGGTGCCGCCACGCTATCGCTCCTGCTGGCCCGGGCCTGGAAACTAATCTACCACCCGTGGGCACCCGTGCCAGCAACCCGCCTGCGCCGTCACACTGTTGCACCCTGAAAGCAATGCGTCCCCGTTTTATACCGAAAGCCCCCTCCGGCGCCCCCTTTCCCGCCTCGCCAGCGTGTAAACTCCCCCCTTTTTGACTCTGGTGGTATGTTGCAAGCCCCACAGCGCACAGGTTTAAGCGGCCCGACGCTCATTCGCTTGCTGACTCGCCTGACGGATGTCGACGTTCCGGAATCCAGGCAATCGCTTTCCGACCATCTGAGCCAGTGGCTTGGCTGGACGGACGCGATCGCGCTATCCGCGGCCTTGAACACCAGCCCGCCGGTGATTGCCCCCGGCGCGCGGACGTTCAGCAGCGCCGAGGAACGCGAGTGCATGCGCGTCCGGACCACGCTGGCGGATGCCATCGCCAGCGACACCGCGGCGACCGCCGCCAAACGGCCTATTCCGGGGCAAGCGCCGGCGAAAAAGCCGGCGGCCGTCGCGGAAGCCGAAGCGGATTACTCGAATTTCCGGCAACGGTATCAGTCGTTGCAGCACACGATGGAGACCAGCGTGGGCAATCTGCGCAGTCGTCTGCGCGGAATGGTCGCGGCCAAGAACGGCGAAATGACGCGTCTGGCAGTGGTGGACGCCATCATGGACCGGGCGCTGCTGCCGAAGGAACGCGCCCTGCTCGGCGTGATTCCCAAGCTGCTTGGCGGGCATTTCGACCGCCTGCGCCTGGCCGAAGCGGCAGCATTGGCCGAGGCCAGCGCCGATACGCAAACTGAAGACGGCGCGGGCGCCGAGGCAGAAGGCGCCACGGCGCCTGAGCCGGCGCCCGTGTCGATAACACCCGGCGCATGGCTGGACGTGTTCCGCAAGGATATGCGGAGCGTCCTGCTCGCCGAATTGGATGTTCGTTTACAACCGGTCGAGGGGCTGCTTGCCGCCCTTCGCGCCAGCTAACCGGGACACTATGTCCAAGTATCTGATCAATTTCGTCGTTTTCCTGGCCGGTCTGGCCGTCGTGGGCTGGATCGGCGCGGGCTATGCCGGCACCAATCCGCTGGCGCTGGCCGTCACGCTGCTGATCGGCGTCTGCTATCTGGCCGGCGCGGTGGAACTGCTGCGCTACCAGCAAGCCACCTCCAGCCTGACGCGTTCGGTCGCCAACCTGAAGGAAGCGCCGGCCAGCCTGGCCTCCTGGCTGGACCCATTGCATCCCAGCCTGCGCAATGCGGCGCGGCTGCGAGTGGAAGGCGAACGGGTCGGCCTGCCCGGCCCGGCGCTGACGCCCTATCTTGTCGGCCTGCTGGTGTTGCTGGGCATGCTCGGCACCTTCCTGGGCATGGTCGTGACGTTGCGCGGCACCGGCATGGCACTGGAAAGCGCCACCGACCTGGGCGCCATTCGCGCGTCGCTGGCAGCTCCCGTCAAGGGCCTGGGATTCGCATTCGGCACCTCGATCGCCGGCGTGGCTACGTCCGCCATGCTGGGTTTGTTGGCCGCGCTATGCCGCCGCGAACGCGTGCAAGCCGCGCAACTGCTGGACACCAAGATCGCCACCACCCTGCGGGTGTACTCGCAAAGCTATCAGCGCGAAGAGTCCTTCAAGCTGCTGCAACGGCAGGCTGAGGTGATGCAACGCCAAGCCGAGGCGATGCCTACGCTGGTCGACCGCCTGCAGACCATGATGCAAAGCATGGAAAAGCAGACCCAATCCATGAACGAGCGGCAGCTTGCCAGCCAGGACGTGTTCCAGGGCAAGGCCGAGGCGGCCTACGCCCGCCTGGCCTCCGTGATGGAACAGTCCATGAAGGAAGGCGTGGCCGAAAGCGCGCGTTCCGCCGGCGTGGCGCTGCAACCCGTGGTGCAAGCCACGATGGCCAGCCTGTCGCGCGAGACCGCCAGTCTGCAAGACACGGTGACGCAGGCCGTGCAGCAGCAGTTGGCCAGCCTGACCTCGGGTTTCCAGGCGTCCACCGCCAATGTGGCCGATATCTGGAACCAGGCCCTGGCCGGCCAGCAGCGTGCAAGCGAAGCACTTGCGCAGGACCTGCGCGCGTCGCTGGACCGTTTCGCCGAGACCTTTGAACAACGCTCGTCCGCGCTGCTGGACGGCGTCTCCACGCGCCTGGAAGCGTCGTCGGGCAACCTGTCGGACGCCTGGACTTCCGCGTTGTCGCGGCAAGAGCGCGTCAGCGAAAAGCTGGCCGGCGACAACCTGCAAGCCCTGACCGCGGCGGCCGCCAGCTTCGAGCAGCACTCCGCCTCGTTGCTGCGCACCTTGAACCAATCGCACTCCCTGCTGCAATCCGAGCTGGCGTCGCGCGACCAGCAACGCCTGGCCGCCTGGACCGAGACGCTGGGCGCCATGGGCGCCACCCTGCGTCAGGAATGGCAGCAGTCCGGCGCGCAAGCCGCCGACCGCCAGCAGGCCATCAGCGATACGCTGGCCCAGACCGTGCGCGACATCAATGCCCAGGCGGCCACGCAAGCCAGCCTGCTGGAAGGCGTGTCGGCGCGCATGGAAGCGGCCGCCAACAGCGTGTCCGACCGCTGGGACGCCGCGCTGTCCCGCCAGGAACAGGTCGGCGAAAAGCTGGCCACGGACAACCAGCAAGCCTTGACCACCGCCGCCGCCGCCTTCGAGCAGCACGCGGCATCGCTCTTGCGCACGCTGGACCAGTCGCATACCGACCTCCAAGCCGCATTGGCTGCCCGCGACGAAGCGCGCCTGACCGCCTGGACAGATTCGCTTGCCCGCACGGCACGCGACGTCACGTCCCAGACCGAGGCTCAGGCCCAGCTGCTTGAAAGCGTGTCGACCCGTCTGGAAACAGCCGCCGCCCGCGTGTCCGACCAATGGAACACGGCGCTGTCCCGCCAGGAGCAGGTCAGCGAAAAGCTGGCTGCGGACAACCAGCAGGCCCTGACCACCGCCGCAGCCGCCTTCGAGCAGCACTCGGCGTCGCTCTTGCACACCCTGGCGCAATCGCACACGGACCTGCACGCCGCGCTGGCCGCGAAGGATCACGAACGCCTGGCCGCCTGGACCGGCACGCTTGCCACGATGGCCGCGGCGCTGGGCCAGGAATGGAAGGCGGCCGGCGACCACACGGTCACCCGCCAGCAGGAAATCAGCGACACGCTGGCCTTGACGGCCGAAGACGTCGCCACCCGCAGCGAGGCGCAAGCCCGCTTGCTGGAGACCGTGTCGACCCGCCTTGAGACGGCCGCGCGCGAAGTCACCCAAGCCTGGACCGACGCACAGACGCGCCAGGAACAGGTCGGCGAAAAACTGGCCGCGGACAACCAGCAGGCGCTGGCCACGGCAGCCGCCGCGTTCGAGCAGCACTCGGCGGCGCTCCTGCGCACATTGGACCAGTCGCATGCGGACCTGCAAGCCGCCCTGGGCGCGAAGGACGAAGAACGCCTGTCCGCCTGGACCGGCAAGTTGGCCGCCATGGCCGATGCGCTGGGCCAGGAATGGGAACTGGCCGGCGTGCAAGCCGCCGACCGCCAGCAAGCCATCACCCACACGCTGACTCAGGCTACGCGCGACATCACCGCGCAGACCGAGGCGCAGGCCAGCCTGCTGGAAAACGTGTCCACCCGCCTGGAAACGGCGGCAAGCCATGTCACCCAGGCCTGGACCGACGCGCAGGCGCGCCAGGAAAACGTGGGCGAACAACTGGCCGCCGCCAATCGCCAGGCGCTGGAAACCGCTGCGGCGACCTTCGAGCAGCACTCGACCTCGTTCCTGCGCACGCTGGATCAATCGCACGCCGACCTGCAAGCCGCGGTGGCGTCCAAGGACGAAGCGCGCCTGGCCACATGGACTGACAAACTGGCCGCGATGGCCGACGCGCTGCGCCACGAATGGGAACAGGCCGGCGCCGCAACCGCCAGCCAGCAACAGCAGATCTGCGACACGCTGGCCCAGACCGCGCAAGACATCACCGCGCAGACGCAGGCGCACGCCAGCGACACCATCGCCGAGATCGGCCGCCTGGTGCAAGCCGCGTCGGAAGCGCCCAAGGCCGCCGCCGAGGTCATCGGCGAACTGCGCCAGAAGCTGTCCGACAGCATGGTGCGCGACAACGACATGCTGCAAGAGCGCAACCGCCTGCTGGAAACGCTGGACACGCTGCTGAACGCCGTGAACCACACGGCCGCCGAACAACGCACGGCCGTGGACGCGCTGGTCGCCTCGTCGGCCGAGTTGCTGGAACGCGTCGGCACGCAGTTCACCGACCGCGTCGAAGCCGAAACCGGCAAACTCACCGACGTGGCGGCGCAAGTCACCACCAGCGCCGTGGAAGTGGCCAGCCTGGGCGAATCGTTCGGCACCGCGGTGCAACTGTTCGGCGAGTCCAACGACAAGCTGGTGGCCCATCTGCAACGCATCGAAGCGGCGCTGGACAAGTCCATCGCGCGCGGTGACGAGCAACTGGCCTACTACGTGGCGCAAGCCCGTGAAGTGGTCGACCTGAGCCTGATGTCGCAAAAGCAGATCATCGAAAACCTGCAGCAGTTGGCCATCCAGCGCGCCACCGCCGGAGCCGAAGCCGCATGAGCGAGGACATCGACGGCGGCGTGGAGGCGACCGCACCGGCCTGGGCCGTCTTCGGCGACCTGATGTCGGTGCTGCTGGGCGCCTTCGTGCTGATCCTGGTCAGCGTGATCGGCGTGCAGCTGCAACTGTCAACGCAGCTGGAAGAAGAGGTCAAGCAGCGGCAGGAAGAAACGCAGCGGCGCGAGACGCTGGAACAGGCGCTGGCGGGTCCGCTGGCGGCCGGCCGCGTCACGCTGATCAATGGCCGCATCGGCATCAGCGGCAGCGTGCTGTTCGCGTTGAACTCCGACCAGTTACAGCCTGAAGGCCGCGAGATCCTGAAGACCCTGATCGAGCCCCTGGCATCCTATCTGAAGACGCACGACGAAATCCTGATGGTCAGCGGCTATACCGACGACCAGCAGGTGCGCGAAGGCAACCGCCGCTTTGCGGACAACTGGGATCTGTCGGCGCAGCGCGCCCTGACTGTCACGCGCGCGCTGATCGACGAAGGCGTGCCCTCGTCCACCGTATTCGCCGCAGCCTTCGGGTCCGAGCAGCCGGTGGCCTCCAACGCCGATGAAGCGGGGCGCGCGAAGAACCGCCGCGTGGAAATCACGCCGATCCCCAAGCCGTCCAACGACCCGGGAAAGCCGCGTGAGCAGTGACGGCACGCACTTGGCCCCGCCTGACGCGCAAGCGGCGCTGGATGCCTGGCGTGATTGCGGGGCAGACCGCATCGACCCGGTGCGCTTCCGTTTTTTGGATGCGATGGCGCGGCGCACGGCCCTGCTGGACGGCCCCGCTCGCCAACTGCTGGACGCGAAGCTGGCCGCCCTGCTTCAGGCTTACGAGAGCCAGGTAGCAGCCGCTGCCGCTGACACCAACGCCCCGGATGCCGCCCCCACCGCCAGCGCCCTGGCCGGCCTGATCGATTATCTGGCCGACCCGGATCCCCCCGGCGGCGTCAGCGGCTGGACGCGCGACACGCTGGGCCTGCGGGCCACTTATCCCGACGTGCAGATGCTGGACTACTTTCGCGGCGTCTGGTCGCAGGTCAGCGCCGACCGGCAAGTGCGCCAATCGCAGGAGCAGGTCCACAAGAACGCCGGCCCGCTCAATTCCAACCAGCTGGTGCACCGCGCGCTGACCTTGATGCGCGAGCTCTCGCCCGGCTATCTGCAGCAGTTCCTGTCGTATACGGACGCGCTGATGTGGATGGAGCAGGTCCACGTGGCCACGGCGCCGGCGCCGAAGGAAACCGCACGCGCGGGTGCGGCCAAAACGGGTGCGGCCAAGTCTGGCGCCGCCAAGAAGACGCCGCGCGCCAAGACGCGCTGAACGCAGCGGCGGACCGCCTGCCGGTGCCGGCGATTTGCACCGCTCACTGCCACGCAGTAAGATACGATTCATATACAAACCATATACGGATCATTCCCACCATGGGTCTCGTCAAAATCTCTGAGCAGATGCATGAGAATCTGCGCGTCGCCAGCGGCGCCCTCAGCCGCTCGATCAATTCCCAGGCCGAACACTGGATGCGCATCGGCATGCTGTCCGAACTCTATCCCGACCTGCGCCACGCGGATATCTGCCAGTTGCTGATCCGCATCGAACAAAGCGAAGGCTTTACCATCGCGTCCCTTTCCCGGCGCTTACCGGATGCCGCCCAGCAGGAGGCCGCATAAATGGCGAAGAAGGTTTCCATCAAATCCGCCGCCGACATCGAAATGGCCCGCAAGGCCGGCGCCATGGCGGCGGAAGTGCTGCACATGATCGGCGAACACGTGCGCCCCGGCGTCACCACCGATGAGCTGGACCGCATCTGCAACGAATACATCGTGAACGTGCTGAAGGCTATTCCGGCCAACGTCGGTTATCACGGCTTTCCGAAGACGATCTGCGCATCCGTCAACCATGTGATCTGCCACGGCATCCCGTCGGCCAAGGTGCTGAAGAACGGCGACATCCTGAACATCGACGTGGCCGTCATCAAGGACGGCTGGTTCGGCGACACCAGCCGCATGTACTACGTGGGCCAGCCCAGCCCGCTGGCGCGCCGCCTGGTCAACACCACCTACGAAGCCACCCGCGCCGGGATCATGGCAGTCAAGCCCGGCGCGACGCTGGGCGACATCGGCCATGCCATCCAGACCGTCGCGCACCGCGAGCATTTCAGCATCGTGCGCGAATACTGCGGCCACGGCATCGGCCAGATCTACCACGACGATCCGCAAGTGCTGCACTACGGACGTCCTGGCGAAGGCATGGTGCTGCAACCCGGCATGATGTTCACGATCGAACCCATGATCAACGCCGGCAAACCGGCGTCCAAGCAATTGCCCGACGGCTGGACGGTAGTCACCAAGGACCGCTCGCTGTCGGCGCAGTGGGAGCACATGGTTGTCGTGACCGAAACCGGGTACGAAGTGCTGACCCCCTGGCCGGACGGCTACGGCGACTATCCGCCTATCCCCTGATTTACGCGAATCCGGCCGCAAGGACCGGAGTGCGGCCGCCCAAGGGCACGATCATGATCGTGCCCTTGCCGTTTCCAGCGCCCTGACGGGCGTCGCCCATGCCTGCCCTGCCCTCCGCCTTCCGCCGTCTGGCCGCCTCGAACCTGGCCGCCCAGTTTTCTGAACAGATGGCCTTGGCGGCGGCGCCGCTAGTCGCCGTGCTGGCGCTGGGCGCCACTGCCGCGCAGACGGGTTATCTGCAAACCGCGCAAACCCTGCCCTTCCTGCTGCTGTCCCTGCCCGCCGGCGTGCTGGCGGACCGGATGTCGCGCCGCGCCTTGATGACCGCCGCCGAGTGCGTCCGCGCGGCCAGCCTGTTGGGCCTGCTGGCGTTGCTGTGGATGGGCGGACTGGGCCTGGGCTGGCTGGCGGCGCTGGGCTTCCTGGGCGCGGTCGGCACGGTGGCCTACAACGTGGCCGCCCCGGCGCTGGTACCCCGGCTTGTCCCCGCCAGCGATCTGGCCAGCGCCAACCGCTGGCTGGAACTGGCGCGCAGCAGTGCGTTCTCCGCGGGCCCCGCGGCAGGCGGTGCGCTGGTGGGCTGGATGGGTGCGCCGGTCGCCTATGTGATCGCCACCACGCTGTCGCTGCTGGCCGCGGCCCTGCTGGCGGGCCTGCCTGCCGATGCGCCCAAGCCCGTGACCCGCCGGCGCTTGCTGGCCGAACTGCGCGAAGGCGCGGCCTTTGTCGGCACGCACCCGCTGCTGCGGCCGGTGCTGACGACCGCTGTGTTCTTCAACACTGCCTGGTTCGTGTTGCAGGCCGTATACGTCGTGTACGCCATCGAACGCCTGGGCCTGACGGCCGCCGGCGTGGGCATCACATTGGGCGTGTATGGCGGCGGCATGCTCGCCGGCGCCCTGGCCGCGCCGTGGCTGGCGCGCCGCCTGTCTTTCGGCGCGATGATCGCCTCGGGTCCGCTGTCGGCGCTGGCGGCAAGCGCCATCCTGCTGTCGACGCTGGTCTTGCCCTCCGGCATCTGGGCGGCGGTGGGGTTTTTCCTGTTCGGCGCCGGCCCCATCCTGTGGACCATCACCACCACCACGCTGCGCCAGGCCGTGACGCCCAACGCCCTGCTGGGCCGCGTGTCCGCCGTGATCCTGACCGCGACGTTCGGCGCCCGGCCCGTCGGCGCGCTGATCGGCGCGACGTTGGCCGCCCGCGTGGGCCTGGATGCGTGCTTGTGGGTCTCGACCGCAGGATTCCTCGTGCAATTCCTGGTGCTGTTCGCCTCGCCCGTGCGACGGCTGCGCAGCCAGCCTGAAGCGGCGGGCGCCTGAAGGCAGGCCGCCGCCTGCCACGCCGCTGCGCTGTTACGCCCGCCGTCGCCCCGATCTGTATCTGGCGACGGGACTAGGCAGCCGCTAGACTGCCCGGATTCCTCCACGCCAATGCACCGGGCCGTTCGCAAGATGCTGAAAATACTGGGTAAAGCTTCGTCCATCAACGTACGCAAGGTGCTGTGGACCTGCGCCGAACTGAACCTGCCCTTCACCCGCGAAGATTGGGGCGCGGGCTTCCAGGCGACCTCGGACCCGCGCTTCCTGGCGCTGAATCCCAATGCCATGGTGCCCGTCATCGAAGACGGCGATTTTGTGCTCTGGGAGTCCAACACCATCATCCGCTACCTGGCCGGGCGGTACGGCGGCCAGCAGTTGTACCCGGCCGAGCCCCGGCTGCGTGCGCGGGTGGATCAATGGATGGATTGGCAGGCCACCGACCTGAACCGGTCCTGGAGCTATGCCTTCATGGCGTTGGCGCGGCATTCGCCTGAACACCTGGATGCCGCCAGCATCCAGGCGTCGTGCCAGGCTTGGGCGCATTTCATGGGCATCCTGGAACAGCGCCTGGCGCTGACCGGCGCCTATGTGGCCGGTGACGCTTTTTCGCTGGCGGACATTCCCGTGGGGCTGTCGGTGAACCGGTGGTTTGCCACGCCCTTCGACAAGCCCGCCCTGCCGGCGATTGCCGCCTATTACGACCGGCTGGCCCAGCGCGAGGGTTACCGGCTGCACGGCCGCAACGGCACGGCCTGACCGGCCGTCACGGCAACCCGGCGCACCCTTCCTTGCGCTTACTTCACCACGCCGCAAACCAGGCGGCCGCCTCCGCCGCCCAGCGGCGCGGGCGTGTCGCTGTAGTTGTCGCCGCCCACGTGCACCATGACCGCATGCGTCTTCACGTCCGCCAGCTTCAGGTGCGGCGCCACCACAGCCTTCTTGGCCGTGCCGTCGGCTGCCACCACGATGAAGGGCAAGTCGCCCTGATGGCCGTCGGTGGCCATCGGGCCCTTGTGGGCCTTGGTGCCCTTGGGATCCAGGTGGCCGCCTGCGGCGCCGCCCGGCGCCGTCTGGCCGTTCACCATGCCCGGCATGCAAGAACCCTTTTCATGCACGTGGAAACCGTGTTCACCCGGCGGCAAGCCCTTCAGGTTCGGCGTGATCTGCAAGCCGCCCTTGGTGTCCTTCAGCGAAATCGTGCCGGCGCTTTTGCCTATGCCGTCGGCGGTCAGGAATGACATCGAGACGTTTTCGGCCAGTGCGGCGCTCGAGGCGCCCGCCATTGCCAGCGCCGCGACAAGCATCGAGATTTTCTTCATGAAGTGCCTCCTGGAATCATGCACGCGAAGTGCGGATGCCCGGCCCGGCGCAAACGGCGCCAACCTGGCCCTGGGCGCCAATGACAATAGCACCGGCGCCGCCCGGTGGGCCAGCAATCTTCATTCCTGATACAAGCGATCAGGCTTGTTAACGATTGACCAACAGCACCAGCGCGTGCAGCGCCACGCCGATGAGCCCGCCCACCAGCGTGCCATTGAAGCGGATGTATTGCAGGTCGCGCCCCACGCTGAGCTCCAGTTCGTCGACCAGGTGGCGTTCGTCCCAGTTCTTCACGGTGCGCGAAATATGTTCCGTCACGCCGATGCGCAGGCGGCCGGTCAGGCGCCGCGCGCTGCCCAGCACGTGGTTGTTGATGGCGTCACGCAAGCTCGGGTCTTCGCCCAGCTTGCGGCCCAGCGCCAGCAAGGCGCTTTCCAGATGGCGGGCCAGTGCCGAATCCTCGTCCGACAGGTCGCGCCGCAGCGCCGCGTGGATGTCGTCCCACAGGCCCTGCACATACTCCTGCACCTTGGGGTGGTCGATGGCCCGCTGCTTCAGGTCTTCGACCTGCGCCGACAAGGCGGGGTCGGTCTTCAGGCGTTCGATGTAGTTCAGCACCCAGGCTTCGTAGTCGCGCCTGACGGGGTGGTCGGGTTCGGAGAGCACATCGCGCACTTCCTGCACCAACGCCAACGCCAGCCGGTCGGCCAGATTGTCGGCAATGCCGTCCACCGACTTGATCACATCGACGGCCGCGATGATGCGCGGCCATTCCTTGCGGGCGAATTTCACCAGCAGGGTCGATGCGCGTTCCTTCACGTCGTCTTCGCCCAGGTAGCCGCCCAGCCGCTCCATGGCCGCGTCCAGCAGCTCCTGATGGCGACCGTCTCGGGTCAGGAGACCCAAAACCTCGCCCACGGTACCCGCCGCATCCCAGCGGCGCAGGTTCTTCACCACGAATTCCTGGATCACCCCGCGCACTGCCTGGTCGTCCAGCATGTCCAGCGTCTGCAAGGCTACGCGGCGCGCGCCGTCGCTCAAGGCATGCGCCTGGCGCGGCCGGATCAGCCAGCGGGACAGGCGGGCGGCCGGGTCGAAGATCCGCAGCTTCTCCATCAACGTGTCCGGGTCCAGGAAATGATCGCGGACGAACACGGCCAGGTTGTCCCCGATGCGGTCCTTGTTGCTGGGAATGATGGCCGTATGCGGTATCGGCAGGCCCATTGGACGGCGAAACAGCGCCACCACCGCGAACCAGTCGGCCAACGCCCCCACCGTCGCCGCTTCGCAAAACGCCCGCACCCAAGCCCACACGCCCTGCCCGCCCATGACGTGGCTGGTGATGAAGCCGCTGACCATGGCCACCAGCAAGGCCAGCGCAGCGATCTTCATGCGCCGCAACTGCGTGCGGCGCGTGTCGGACGCCAAGGCGGAGTGCGGGGCGGATGGCGTCGAGGGTCGGGACGGATCGGGCATGGAGTTTCCGGCAAGGCGATGCGTCAGCATACCAACTGGCAGCGCCGATCAGGCTGCCCGGGGGATCTTTGCGCCCCGCTTACGCCGCCGGATCCGCCAGCGCGCTGCGCAGCCACCCGACAAACGCATCCGCGTGCCCCGACAGGCTCCGACTGGCGGCGGGCAGCGCGCGCAAGCCGCCGTCGAACGCCACGAATCCAAAGGGTGCGACCAGGGTGCCCTCTTCCAGTTCGCGGCTGATCAGCCGCTTCTCTACCAGCGCCACCCCCAGTCCGGACAGCGCGGCCTCAATGCACAGGTGCGTGTGCGGAAACGCCAAGTGGCCCGCGGCGGCCACCGCTACGCCTGTAATGGCCTCCCATTGATTCCAGGCGCTGGACGTGTATTCATGGGCGATGCGCACCTGGTCGGACGCCGCGCGCCGGGCATAGGCGGGCGTGCAGACCGCGCCAAATCGCACAGGAGCAAGCGTCAGCGCGCGGCGCCGGTCGGCGTCCGTGTAGCCCGACAGGTCCCACGCCAGCAGCAGGTCCGCGCCCTCGTTGCGCATTTCACGGGCGGACGTCATGGACAGGCGGATGCGGATATCGGGATGCTCGCGGTAGAACACCGCCAGCTGCGGCACCAGCCAGCGCATCGCGAAGGTCGCGCTGCAGGCCACGTGCAGCCCCGGGCCCTGGGCTTCGCGGCCCAATCGTTCGTAAGCGCTTTCCAACTGGTCGAACGAGGCGCGCACCGACGCGTAGAAGGTCGCGCCCGCGGGGGTGAGCTTCAGCCCGGTGCCGTCTTTGTCGAACAGCGGCACGCCAGCGTGTTCCTGCAATAGCTTCAGGTGCCGGCTGACGGCGCCGCGGCTGCGGCACAGTTCTTCCGCGGCGCGCGTGACCGAGCCGGTCCTTGCAATGGCTTCGAATGCCCGAACGGCGGCTAGGGGCGGCAGTTGGCGCACGGCACTCCTTATGTCAATAAAACTGACGAATACCCAGAAAAACTGCATTTTCCGGATTGCGTTGTTTTTTTAGGATATCGCCTGGATATCCCACAATCAGTTCGATGCGTCGCAGTATTGCACGTCGGATTGCAAGGATAAAGACCATTCCTTTATTTCAATAATCTGACCATCAGGAGCCCCCATGAACATCATCGACATCACCGCCCACGAGGCACTGGACAGCCGCGGCAACCCGACCGTCGAGGTCGAAGTCCGGCTGAATGACGGCGCGATGGGCGTGGCGCTGGTGCCGTCCGGCGCATCGACGGGCCAGCATGAAGCTCTGGAGCGGCGCGACGCGGATCCCGCACGCTATCTGGGCCGCGGCGTGCTGGGCGCCGTGCGTGCCGTCAATACCGAGTTGCGGGATGCGCTGCTGGGCCAGCAAGCGGATCAGCAGGCCACCATCGACCGGATCATGATCGGCCTGGACGGCACGGCGGACAAAAGCCGACTGGGCGCCAACGCCTTGCTGGGCGTCTCGCTGGCAGTGGCGCACGCGGCAGCCGCCAGCGAAGGGCAGCCCCTGTGGCGCCACCTGGGCGGCGTGCAGGCGCAAGTGCTGCCCGTCCCGATGATCAACATCATCAACGGTGGCGCACACGCCGACAATCCGCTGGACTTCCAGGAATTCATGATCTTGCCGGTGGGCGCGGAAACCTTCGCCGAAGCCATCCGCATGGGCGCCGAAGTCTTCCACACCCTGCGCGGCAAGCTGCTGGCGGCCGGCCACAGCGTCAATGTGGGCGACGAAGGCGGATTCGCGCCCGTCCTGCGCACGGCACCCGAGGCGCTGGACTTCATCATGGCGTCCATCGAGCAGGCCGGCCTGCGCACGGGCACGGACATTGCGCTGGCGCTGGATCCGGCGGCCAGCGAATTCCACACCGATGCGGGCTATCGCTATCAGGGCGAAGGCGTGATGCGCAGCCGCGAACAGCAGGTGGATTACCTGGCCCGCCTGGTACGCGACTACCCCATCGTATCCATCGAAGACGGCATGGCCGAAGACGACCCTGCCGGCTGGCAAGCCCTGACCGCACGGCTGGGCGATGCCTGCCATCTGGTGGGCGACGATGTCTTCTGCACCAACCCCCGCCTGTTCGAAGCTGGCATCTCGGCCGGAATCGGCAACGCCATCCTGGTCAAAGCCAATCAGATCGGCACGCTGAGCGAGACCCTGCAGGTATTGGGAATGGCCCGCCGCGCGGCATACGGCGCCGTCATGTCGCACCGTTCCGGCGAAACCGAGGACACCACCATTGCCGACCTGGCGGTGGCCGCCAACTGCGGCCTGATCAAGACCGGGTCGCTATCGCGCGCCGACCGCACCGCCAAGTACAACCGCCTGCTGCGCATTGAACGCGAATTGGGCGCGGCTGCCGTCTACGCCGGCCGCGATGCCTTGCCGCGGCGCGGCCGCGCTGACAGCCGCGAGTAGTACCCCCCCATCAGAGGGGACGCCGAGATCCCGTGCACCAGCACGGACGCGACGATGGCGGCCAGCAACAACGGCGCAAGCGTCCGGGACACGTCCTGCGGCGCTTGCTCCACCGCCAGCAGCAGATAGTAGAAAGTGCCCACGCCGCGTATGCCCAGCCAGCTTGCCAGCCAACGCTGGCGCCGGTCCATCGACGACCCGGCCAGCGCCAGCATGACGCTGGCCGGCCGCACCGCGAAGAACAGCACCGCCGCCACAAGTAGCGGCGTCCAACCCAGCATGTCGCGCCAATGCGCCGACACCACGCAGCCGATGACCAGCATCAGCGCCAATTCGGCAAAGCGTTCCAGCCCCACCGACGTCGCCATCATCGATTCCGCCAGATGGGCGTGGGCCAATTGCGGGTCCTGGGTGCTTTCTTCGCTTTCGGCGGGCGTGACTTCCTGCAAGACGGCACGCGGCGTCCGACCGCTGCCGGTGGCGCGCAGCTCCTGTTGGCGCAATGCCACCCCGGCGCAGAAGACCGCAAGAAAGCCGTAGCCATGCGCAAGCAAGGTTGCCCCGTAGCACAGGGCCATCAGGCCCAGGGCCAGAAACTCGTCCAGCCCCAGGGCGTTGCCATAGCGGATCCGCAGCGTGGCGATCAGGCGTTCGCCCAGCGTGCCCAGCAACCAGCCGATTCCCACCGCGCTAACCACGCCCCAGATCAGGATGGCCGCCAACGGCCACGGCTGATCAAGCCCGGCCGGCCCCGCGTTGCACAGGGCGATGCCCAGGACCACAAAAGGAAACGCCGCCCCGTCATTGGCGCCGCCCTCACCCGACAAGGCAAAGCGCAGCGGTTCGTCATCGCCTGCTTCCCGCGGGCGCAATTCATTGGCCAGCACCGGGTCCGTCGGCGCCAGCGCCGCCGCCAACAACACCGCCGCCCCCAATCCCAAGCCCAACAGGCCCATGCCGAATGCCGTCATCAGCGCAATGGTCAGCAGCATGGCCGGCGCCGCCAGGCGCAGCGGCAGGCGCCACAACGGATGCCCACAAGCCACGCGCAAATGCATGCCGACTGCGAACAGCGAAACCGGCAATGCCGCTTCGGTCGCCAGGCGCAGCAAGTGGCTGTCGCGGTAGAGATCCAGGTTCAGCAGCCCCAATCCTGTCGGGCCGATAAGAAAGCCCACGACCAGATACACCATGGCGCCGGTCATGGGCAGCGCATCGATCAGGCGTTTGGACACCGCCATCAACACGAACAACGCACCGATCAGCAGGAACCAGACGGCTTCGATATTCATCGCATCTCTCCGGCGGTCGCCAGCGGTTCAAGCTAGTCGGGTTCGTCCCAGCCTTGGCGCAAGGCGCTGGCAAAGCCGCCTTCCACGCGGGAGTACGGCCGCGCGCTGGTTGTCACCCGCGGCAGCGCCGTCCAGGCGATGCGGGCGCCGCCTTGCTCCAGCCGGTCCACCAATGCCTGGTCTTCGCTGCAGGCCAGCGCGGCAAAGCCGCCGATATGCCGGTATGCATGCGCCTCGATGCCAAGGTTTGCGCCATGCACGTGGCGGTGGCCGTCCTGGTCCTGGTAGTGGGTGGCGAATCGGCGCCGGGCCTGGCGCGCATGCGCGCCATGTTGGGCCCAGCCCGACACGCCCACGGTGCCGCAAACCACTTCCGCCCCTAAAGACAACTGGTCCACCAGCCAGCGCGCCGACACGCGGGTATCGGCGTCCGTGAATGCCAGCCAGCGCGCCCCCGCATCAAGAAGATGCTGCGCCCCGAAGGCCCGGGCGACGCCCACGTTGCCCGCCTCGACCCGCAGGCACCGTACCGGCCACGCCGCCGACAATTGCTCGGTGCGGTCACGGCAGCGATCCAGCACCACGACGATCTCGACGCGTTCAGCCGCCAGCAGCGGGTGCCGGGCGGCGCGGGTCGCGGCGCGCAGGCAGGCGCCGATCATCCGTTCTTCGTTGTGGGCGGGTATGCAGATTCCGATCATCGCCTGCTCCTTACAAGGGGTTGCGCCAGAGGTCCAGACGAAAATCTTCTTCATGGTGATGCACCAACCGCTGCAAGCCGGGCAACGCCCCCATCGCGTCGTGCAGACGGTCGGTGGGTTGCAGGCGGTCATCGAACGCGGGGCGCCAGTGGCAGGCGACCAATTCGCCGCCCGCTCCCAAACTGCTGCGCAGGCGTGCCAGGAACAGCGCGCAGGCGGCGTCGTCCAGGTAATACGCCAGCTCCGAGACAACGATCAGATCGAAGCCCGCCGAGGGCACGGGCGGCCATTGCTGCGGCAACTTCAACGCCAGCGTGCGCACCGTGGCCGCCACCGGATCGGCACGCAGCCGGGCCTGGACGCGGCGCACCGCGCTGGGCGCCAGATCCACGGCACAGAGCTGGTCGCAGCGCTGCGCCAGGGCAAGCGTCATGTCGCCCCCGCCGCAACCCGCCTCGAAAATGTGGCCATAGCGTTCGCGCGCCAACGTCGCCAGCAGCACGGCGCGCTTGCGGCGCTCGTACCAGGCAGTGGCCACCCGCCAAGGATCGTCGTCCTTGCGATACAGGCGCTCGAAATGGTGGTCATCTACAGTGTCCAAGGCGGCTCTCCGTGTTGCGCAACGTGCTTGCCATGCGCGGCCTGATCGCGTTCCGCGTGGCTCTGCCGGATGAACACGGGCAAGTCCGCCAAGGCTTGCGCCAAAGCGGCGTCGCGGCATAACGGGCCGGCCCCCAGCGCGCGCGGCACGCGGTTCAATACGTCTTCTGCGGCGGCTTCCACCGCCAGGCGGGCCCGCGCGGTATGCAGTACGCAGCCGTCTTCGGGATGGGCGTCGATCGCCGCGGCGGCCTCGCGCAACACCGCACGCGCCTCGGCCAAGGCAACATCCACGGCGCCAAGATGCGCCAGCCGGTACGGGTCGGGCCGACCCTTTGCGACAGCGGCGCGCAGCCTTTCGGCAATGCCCGCCAACGCGCCGTACCAGCAAGCGGCAACGCCCGCCCCGCCATGCAGGAAACCCGGGCGGTCCACATAGGCGCCCGGCGCACCGACGGCGGCGCCTCGCGCCTGGTCGAAAACCACATTCACACTGGCGGACGAGCGCATGCCGACGGCGTGCCAGCCTTGCGTGGTGACAGTCACGCCCGGCTGCGCCAGCGCCACGGCGGCCAGGCAAGGTTCGCCTGCGCCGTTCCAACCGCTGACGATCGCGTGGCTTAGCGCCGCAGCACCCGAGCACCATCCCTTCAAACCGCTGACCATGACCCCGCCGGCGGCGTGGGCGCGTATGCCCACACGCATGTCGGGCGGCTCGGCGCACCAGACGCCCCAGCAGGCATCTTCAGGCGCGTCCACGCGCGCTTGCAGCTCGGCAAGAATGGCCAGCGCATCCGTGTGCCCCTCGAATAATTTGGCCAAGCCCAGATCCACCGCGGCAACCGCGGCAAGCGCCCGCCAGCGCAGCAAGGTGCCGCCCGAGCCCGGCAACGGCAACCCGCCGAAGCCGGCGCGCACGAGCTCGCCCAGCCAATGGCCGGGATCTACCGGCGGCCGGGCGCCGGCCAGGACGTCCTGGATCGTCTGGCCGGGGGATTCGGGGGAAATCGAACGGGCGAGTCGGGTTGGCATGGCGAGGACGGTGGCGTGATTCAAGGGGAGGGAAACTCCCTTCAGCATGTGGCGTGCCCGTGCTTACTCGCCCAGGAACTCCGACACGGCCTCCAATCCTTCGATGTGGTCGGCGACCACTTTCGCGATGAAGGCGAGCGGCACGGAAAGCAGCGTCCCCCACACCCCCCACAGCCAGGTGAACAACAGCAGCAGCATGAAGACCGCCACGGCGTTCATCTTGGCGATGCGGCCGGACATCCAGGTCGTGACCACTACGCCCATCAACAAGGCGATGGCCACCGAACTGCCGGCCACCGCCAGCGCCGGGCCGATCTCGCCGAATTGGATCAAGGCCGCGATCCCGGTGCCCACCGCGGTGAGCAACGGGCCGAAGTACGGAATGATGTGCAGCGCGCCAGCGACCACGGCCCAGGTCGCGGCGTTTTCCAGGCCCAGCAGACGGAATGCCACCCACGACATCAGGCCCAATGCCAGGTTCGTCACCAGCATCATCGCCATGTACCGATGGATGGAGCTGTTGATCTGGTCCAGCATGTGCACGCTGATCTTTTTCTGCGACAAGGTCTTGCCGGCCACTTTCACGAACTTGCGCTTGAACGCGTTGCCGGACAACAGCAGGAAGAACACCAGGAACACGCTCATCGTCGCCTGCCCGATGAAGGCGGCCACGCCCTTGGATCCCCACAGCAGGAAATCGCTCAAGCCGGAATCGGACTTCGCCACCACCACCTGCCGACCGGGCACGATGCCCCCGCTGTCCTGCAACACGCCGGCCGCGCCCTTGAGCTTTTCAAAGAAAGAACCGTCGCCGCTGGAAATGCCGGTCAGGGTGCGGGAGAGCTTTCCGGAGATTTCCGGCAGCGCCTGCACGATGGAACTGACCTGGTTCTGCGTGACGTAGGCCAGGCCCGCCAGACCGGTGGCGATGACGAACATCAAGATCAGGATCCCGACCGCGCGCGGCACGCGGGCGCGCCCCATCAGGCTCACGATGGGGTCCAGCGCATAGGCCACGACAATCGCCATCACCACGGGGACGATGAATTCCTGCGCCAGCTTGAGGGTGAACAGCACTGCCAGGACGGTCAGCGTGGTCAGGCAGGCGCCGCGCGCCCAGACATAAGGCGTATCGGGCGGGGGCTCGGGGATCAGCCCTACCTCTTGCACCGTCACTTTCTCTTCGGGGGAGCTTGTAGCCTCCTCCCCCGTGTCGGCGTTTTCCGTCGGCTTCGCGCGTTCGACCGCGCCCGGCGCTGTCGCGACCGGTGTCGTGATTTCCATCTTGCCCCCCAACAATCGATTATCGACAGCGGACAGCAAGTGGCGTGCCTGACCGTGTTCAGCCTGCCAGCGCCAGCAGGCCCGGCTGGCCCTCGTGGCCACGCTGGGCCCGTTCCAGGATGAATTCGATCATCATCGAGATCGCGCGGGGATGGTGCCGATTCGGCATGTACAGCATGTACATGCCCCGGCCGAAGATGCTCAGCCGCCACTCGGTCAGCGCCGCCAGCAGATCGCCACGGGCGATGTCGTCGTGCACCACATAGTCCGGCACCACGCCCACCCCCAGGCCGGCGCGGATCGCGTCGCGCAGGAAGGCGTAGTTGCGGGAGATCACGGTGGGTTCCAGCACCACGTGCTGGCGCGGCTGGCCGCCATAGTAGGCTGACAGCCGCAACGGCCGGCCGATGACGGCCGCGCTAACGACGGGCGTGCCCGCCAGGTCTTCGGGGCGCTGCGGCAGGCCGCGGGCGTCGGCAAAGGCCTTGGACGCGCACGCCACGTAGCGCACCTGGCCCAGTTCGCGGGCCACCAGGTTCTGCGGCGGCTCGGACATGATGCGCACCGCGATATCCACTTCGTCGCGCAGCAGGTCGTCCACGCTGTTCTCGAACAGCACGTCCAGCACGATGTCGGGGTACGCCTGCTTGAATTCCAGCAGCCACGGCGTCATCACGAACTGCCCATAGCCGCTGGGCACGCTCAAGCGCACCTTGCCTTGCGGCGTCTTGCCCAGCGTTTCAACGGATTCACGGGCGGCCACCAATTCATCCTGGATGCTGCGCCCGTGCTGATACAGCTTCAGTCCAATTTCAGTGGCCTCGACGTGCCGCGTCGTACGCCGCACCAACTGCATGCCCACCGAACGCTCCAGCTGGTTCAGGTGGTAGCTGACATTGGCGCGCGTCATCTTCAGGCGGCGCGCGGCTTCGCTCAGGTTGCCGGCATCCAGGATTTCCACCAGCAAGGTCAGGGATTTGGTGTCCATGGGGCTCCTCCACCGCCATTGTCAAATTTTATTATCCGCCATGTCAATTCTAGATGCCATTGTCAAGACATCTTTACTGGGAAAGAATAAGGAAATAAGAGACGAGCCGTTCTGGCCCGCCAGGCGCCGCCACGGCGGACGCCCCATTGGAGACAAGGTCCCATGACGGACAAGCAACCTGCCGGCGCCGCCCACGCGCGCCGCGACGACGACATCCTGGTCATCACCCTTGACCACCCTCCCGTGAATGCACTGAGCGCCGACGTGCGCCATGACCTCGCCGCGGCCATCCAGGCCGCGCAGACAGATCCGCACGTGCGCGCCATCCTGCTGGTGGGCGCCGGCAAGAACTTCATCGCCGGTGCGGACATCCGCGAATTCGGCAAGCCGCCCAAGCCGCCCGCCCTGCCCGACGTGTGCAACCAGATCGAAGCCAGCGACAAGCCGGTGGTGGCCGTGCTGCACGGCGCGGCCCTGGGTGGTGGACTGGAAGTGGCGCTGGCCGCGCATTACCGCGTCGCCCTGCCCGGTGCCAAACTGGGCCTGCCCGAAGTGAACCTGGGCCTGCTGCCCGGCGCAGGCGGCACGCAACGCACGCCCCGCTTGATCGGCGCCCGCGCGGCGCTGGACCTGATGCTGTCGGGCAAGCACCTATCCGCCGAGGCGGCGCTGAAAGCCGGCCTGGTCGACGCCCTGGGCGATGGCGACGATGCCCTGGCCGCGGGCTTGGCCTACACCCGCCGCTTGCTGGCCGAAGGCGCCGGCCCGCGCCGCAGCCGCGATGCCACGGACGCGCTGGCCGACAAGGCCGCAGCGTTGGCCGAAGCCTCCACCGCAGGCGAACAGGTCGCCAAGACCTTGCGCGGCCTGTACTCGCCCGCGAAGATCGTCGACGCCGTGCGCGCCGCTATCGAACAACCCTTTGACGAAGGCCTGCGCACCGAACGCGCGCTGTTCCTGCAATGCCTGGACAGCCCGCAGCGGGCCGGCCTGGTGCATGCGTTCTTTGCCGAACGCGAAACGGCCAAGATCCCTGAACTGAAAGCGGCGCGTCCCCGCCGGCTCGAGAAAATCGGCGTGGTGGGCGGCGGCACGATGGGCGCGGGCATCGCCGTGTCGGTGCTGGATGCCGGCCTGCCGGTCGTGATGGTCGAACAGGACGACGCGGCGCTGGAACGCGGCCGTGCGCGCGTGGCTCAGGTGTACGACCTGCTGCAGAAGAAAGGCCGGATCACCGCAGACGAGCGCGACGCCCGGATGGCGCGCTTTACCGGCGCCACCACCTACGACGCACTGGGCGACGCCGACCTGATCATCGAAGCCGTCTTCGAGGACATGGACGTCAAGCTTGCCGTCTTCGCCCAACTGGACCGCGTGGCCAAGCCGGGCGCCGTCCTCGCCACGAACACGTCCTATCTGGACGTGAACCGCATCGCCTCCGCCACGCGCGGCCCAGCCGATGTGCTGGGCCTGCACTTCTTCTCGCCCGCCAACATCATGAAATTGCTGGAAATCGTGGTGGGCGAACACACGTCCGCGGAAACGGTGGCCACCGGGTTCGAACTGGCGCGGCGGCTGCGCAAGACGCCCGTGCGCGCCGGCGTGTGCGACGGCTTCATCGGCAACCGCATCCTGGCCGTGCACCGCCATGCGGCAGACATGATGATGGAAGACGGCGCATCGCCTTACGACATCGACGCGGCCGTGCGCGAATTCGGCTATCCGATGGGGCCGTACCAGATGGCGGATCTGGCCGGCGGCGACATCGGCTGGGCCACGCGCAAGCGCCGCGCCGCCACGCGCGACCCGGCGCTGCGCTATGTGCAGATTCCCGACCGCCTGTGCGAACGCGGCTGGTTCGGCCAGAAGACGGGCCGCGGCTTCTACCTGTATCCCGACGGCGCGCGCGTGGGCACGCCCGATCCGGAAGTGCTCACCATCATCGACGAAGAACGCCGCCGCGCGGGCGTCACGCCGCGCCCCTTCACGCACGAAGACATCCAACGCCGCTACCTGGCCGCCATGATCAACGAGGCCGCCAACGTCCTGCACCAGGGCATTGCGTTGCGTCCGTCCGACGTGGACGTGGTGTTCCTGTCGGGCTACGGCTTTCCACGCTACCGCGGCGGGCCGCTGCATTACGCCGATAGCGTGGGGCTGGACCGCGTGCTGGCCGACATCCGCAGCTACGCCGAGGAAGACCCCGCATTCTGGAAGCCGTCGCCGCTGCTCGTGCAGCTGGCGGAATCCGGCCGCAACTTCGCCAGCCTGAATCAGGCTGCCTGATCCGCCGGATTCCGATCCCGCCGATTCCGAACCCACTTTCTTCGACAGGAAACCCCATGCGCGAAGCCGTTATCGTCTCTACCGCCCGCACCCCCATCACCAAGGCGGGGCGCGGTGAATTCAACCTGATCGCCGGGCCCACCCTGGCCGGTCACGCGGTGCGCGCCGCCGTCGACCGCGCCGGCATCGACCCCGCGCTGATCGAAGACGCCTTCATCGGCTGCGGCTACCCCGAAGGCGCCACCGGCCGCAACATCGGCCGCCAGGCGGTGATCCGCGCCGGCCTGCCCGTCAGCGTGGGCGGCGCCACCGTCAACCGCTATTGCGCCTCCGGCCTGCAGGCCATCGCCTCGGCCGCTGGCCGCATCGTCATGGACGGCGCGCCTGCCGCCATCGCGGGCGGCGTGGAACTGGTGTCGCAGATCCGCACCCGCGACGACGGCGTCAGCGGCATGGATCCCTGGATCGTGGCCAACAAGCCCGAGCTCTACCTGCCCATGATCGAAACCGCCGACATCGTGGCGGCCCGCTACGGCATCAGCCGCGAAGCCCAGGACCGCTTCGCCGCGCAAAGCCAGGCGCGTACCGAAGCCGCCCAGGCCGCCGGCCGCTACCGCGAAGAGATCATCGCCGTCACCACCACCATGTCCGTCACCGACCGCGCCACCGGCGCCGTCACCGAACGCGAGGTCACGGTGGACAAAGATACGTGCAACCGTCCCGGCACCACCTATGACGCGCTGGCGGGGCTTGCCCCCGTGCGCGGCGAAGGCCAGTTCGTGACGGCCGGCAACGCTTCGCAGTTGTCGGATGGCGCGGCGGCCTGCGTGCTGATGGAAGCGGGCGAGGCGCAGCGCGCCGGCATTCGCCCCCTGGGCGCCTTCCGCGGCCTGGCCATTGCCGGCTGCGAGCCCGACGAAATGGGCATTGGCCCCGTCTATGCGGTTCCCAAGCTGCTGGCGCGCCACGGCCTGAAAGTGCAGGACATCGATCTCTGGGAACTGAATGAAGCCTTTGCCTCGCAAGCGCTGTACTGCCAGGAAAAGCTGGGCATCCCGATGGACCGCCTGAACGTGGATGGCGGCTCGATCGCATTGGGCCACCCGTTCGGCGTCACGGGCGCGCGGCTGGCCGGCCATGTGCTGATCGAAGGCCGGCGCCGCGGCGCCCGCTATGCCGTCGTCACGATGTGCATCGGCGGCGGCATGGGCGCGGCCGGCCTGTTTGAAATCTATTAAGGACCGACATGGACCTCGAATTCACCCCCGAAGAAAACGCGTTCCGCGACGAAGTGCGCGCGTTCCTGGCGGCCAAGCTGCCCCAGCGCCTGTCCGACAAGGTCGGCCAGGGCAAGCTGCTGGCGCGCGCCGACATGGTCGAATGGCACGCCATCCTGAACCAGCAAGGCTGGCTGGCCAGCCATTGGCCCGTGGAATACGGCGGCACCGGCTGGAGCGCCACGCAGAAATTCATCTTCGACAATGAATGCGCCTTGGCCGCCGCGCCCCGCATCGTGCCCTTCGGGCTGAGCATGCTGGGCCCCGTGCTGATCAAGTACGGCACCGAAGCGCAACGCAACTACTGGCTGCCCCGCATCCTGGACGGCAGCGACTGGTGGTGCCAGGGCTATTCCGAACCGGGCGCGGGCTCGGACCTGGCTTCCGTCAAGACCACCGCCGTGCGCGACGGCGACAGCTATATCGTCAACGGGCAAAAGACCTGGACCACGTTGGGCCAGTACGCCAACATGATCTTCTGCCTGGTGCGCACGTCGCAGGAAGGCCGCCGCCAGGAAGGCATCAGTTTCCTGCTGGTCGACATGAACAGCCCGGGCGTCGAAGTGCGCCCCATCATCACGCTGGACGGGGAACACGAAGTCAACGAGGTGTTCTTCTCGGACGTGCGCGTGCCGGCCGAAAACCTGGTGGGCGAAGAAAACCGCGGCTGGACCTGCGCCAAGTACCTGCTGACCTACGAACGCACCAACATCGCGGGCGTGGGCCAGTCGACAGCAGCGCTGGAACGCCTGAAAGCCGTGGCCGCCCGGCAAAAGAAGCATGGCCGCCCGCTGGCGCAAGACCCGGACTTCGCCGCCCGCCTGGCCCGCGTCGAGATCGAACTGGCCAATATGCGCACCACCAACCTGCGTGTCGTGGCGGCCGTGGCCGGCGGCGGCGCGCCCGGCGCCGAAAGCTCGATGCTGAAGATCCGCGGCACGCAGATCCGGCAGGAGATCACCGCGTTGAACCGGCGCGCCATGGGCCCCTATGCGCGCCCCTTCGTGCCCGAAGCGCTGCATGACGGCTATGACGCCCCGCCCATCGGGCCCGAAGGCGCCGACAGCGCCGCAGCGCAGTACTTCAACAACCGCAAGCTGTCGATCTTCGGCGGCTCCAATGAAATCCAGAAGAACATCATCTCGAAGATGATCCTGGGACTGTAAGGGCCGGCCATGAATTTTGAACACACTGAAGACCGGCGCATGCTCTCCGACATGCTGCGCCGCTTTGTCACCGAGCAGTACGACTTCGCCACGCGCGAACGCCACGCGCAATCCCCGCGGGGCTACAGCGTGGAATTCTGGCGCCGCTATGCCGAACTGGGCGCCATCGGCGCGCTGTTCACCGAGGCCGACGGCGGCCTGGGCGGCGCGGGATTCGATATCTCGGTGGTCTTTGAAGCGTTGGGCCGCGGGCTGGTCGTCGAACCATTCCTGGACGCCCTGATGGTGGGCAGCGCCATCGCCGCGGCCGGCACGCCGGCCCAGCGTGAAGCGCTGGAGGGCCTGATCGCAGGCGCCATCACTGCCGCGCTGGCCCAAGCCGAGCCGGAATCGGGCTATGACCTGGCGCAAGTGCGCACCCGTGCCGAACACTCGGGCGAGGGCTGGGTGCTCAACGGCGCCAAGGCGGTCGTGACGGCGGGAGAACATGCGGACCTGTTCCTGGTGTCGGCCCGCACGGCCCGCGTCGAAGATGACGAAGCCGGCATCAGCCTCTTCCTCGTCAGCGCCGGCACGCCCGGGCTGTCGGTACGCGGCTATGGCCTGATCGATGGCGGACGCGCCGCCGAAGTCAGCTTCGACAACGTCCAGCTGGGCCCCGACGCGCTGGTCGGCGAGGCCGGTGCGGGTTACGTGGTGCTGGAACGCGCCATCGGCCGCGGCATCCTGGCCTTGTGCTCGGAAGCCGTGGGCGCCATGGATTGCGCCCGCGACGCCACGCTGGAATACCTGCGCACGCGCCGCCAGTTCGGCACGCCCATCGGCAGCTTCCAGGCCCTGCAGCACCGCATGGCCGACGTGCTGCTGGAAATCGAACAGGCGCGCTCGGCCGTGATCAATGCCGCCGCCGCCGTCGACCACCCCGATCGCGCCACTCGCGAACGCGCGCTGTCCGCCGCCAAATACACCATCGGCCGCATCGGCACGCTGGTAGCCGAAGAAAGCATCCAGCTGCACGGCGGCATCGGCATGACGTGGGAACTGCCCCTGGCGCACTACGCCAAGCGCCTGGTGATGATCGACCATCAGCTGGGCGACGAAGACCACCACCTGCGCCGCTACATCGCGCTGGGGCAGGCTTGAACGGAGGACGCCAGGACATGACGCAGGCCTATACCGTCCCGCCCTTGTCGCGCCCGTTCGCGGCGCCTTTCCTGGTGCGCAGCGCCGCCGACGTGCAGCGCTTGCAATCGCGCCCGCTGGCCGAAACGCTGACGGTGCAGAGCACCTACGAGATCTTCCGCAATTCGGCTGCGGCTTTCGGCGACAAGACCGCGCTGACCTTCTTGCGCACCGCCAACCCGGACGACGAGGCCGTACGTTGGAGCTATCGGGAGCTGCTGGCCGGCATCCACCAGACCGCCAACCTGCTGCATGACCTTGGCGTGCGCGCGGGCGACGCCGTCGGCGTGATCCTGCCCGGCTGCCTGGAATACCACCTGGCGCTGTGGGGCAGCGAAGCCGCCGGCATCGTCCAGCCGCTGAATCCGTTGCTAAGCGAAGACAAGCTCGCGTCGCTGATGACGACGGCCCGCGCCAAGGTGCTGATCGCCTATGGCTCGGACGCCGAATGCGGCACTTGGTCCAAGGCCTTGCGGCTGCGTGAACGCGTGCCCACCTTGCAGACCCTGCTGCGCGTGGCGCCGCTGGACGAGCCCTTGTCGGCCCGCCCCGCCTTGCCCGACTATGCGCTGGACTTCAACGCCAACCGCTCGGCGCAACCGGCCGACCGCCTGCTTAGCGAACGCGTGATCCGCGCCGACGACGTCGCGGCATACTTCCATACGGGCGGCACCACGGGCGCGCCCAAGCTGGCCATCCACACCCACGCCAACCAGGTCTTCACCGCCTGGGCCGCCGTGCAGTTGCAGAACGCCGGGCCCAGCGACGTGGTGATCAACGGCTATCCGCTATTCCACGTGGCGGGCGTGCTGCCGGCGTCGCTGGCCGCCCTGTCGGCGGGCGTGGAAACCGTCATCCCCACCACCCTGCTGCTACGCAACCGCGATGTGCTGCGCAACTACTGGCGGCTGGTGGAAAAGCACCG